>Ga0156680_159_pt2 | contig 1492 bp, 2 predicted proteins | sample RifOxyC2_FD_112010 | JGI IMG/M metagenome (GOLD analysis project Ga0156680, IMG submission 112010) | Candidatus Magasanikbacteria bacterium RIFOXYC2_FULL_40_16 | reverse complement strand
ATACCGAGGAAAAAAAGAAACTGAAAAAATCCGCCGATCTGGTAAAAAGTTATTTATAATAACCAATAGCCAATAGTTCATAGCCACTAGAAATATATTAAAATAAAATAATCCCGATTAAGTCGGGATTGTTTTGTTTTATAAAGAAGAAAAGCCCCAACAAGCTTGTAGCTCATCGGGGCGGAATAGAATGATTGCCTGTTATCAGACGCCTGGATCGCGCGACTGCTGGCGAAGACGGCATTTGCTCTCTACCAGAAGAAAAACAATCCCCGCACCGGACGCGACCAGAACAATATCTGCCAGGTATGGCATCCGCATTGTCATCACCAAAACAACTGCCGTAATTACCCAAAAAAGAATTGACCTAAACTCCCTGGGTTTGGATTCATAATTACTGTTGGGAGAAATAGTGGCGGAAACGATGGCGAAGACAAAGGCGGTGACGAAGGTAAAGGCAATGGCAGTAATGATAGCTAAGATAGGGGCGAAGGTGGAAGAGAAGGCAATCGCAATAACGAAAGCAATAAAGATGGTGGTGAAGGAAGCGGAAGCGAGGGCGGAAACGAAGGCAATAACGGTAATGATAGCAGAAGCGGAAACAGCAGATTTTTCCGCATCACCACAGAACTTGTAAGAAATACTGAATACAGCCAGACCTACGACTATAACTGCCAAAGTAATCAAAGCTATCCGACGCATTCCCTGAATATTATTGAAAAGAGCTTTCATTCTATCTATCCCTCCTGTTGTTTGTCTGAAATACATTTAAACATAAAATTGAATCATTGTCAATCAATCACAATTCCCCGAGCCTATGGTTTTTAAAGACCGAGTTAATGTATTTTTGAGCATACCCCCATAATGGGGGCACCCCGCTGTACAGCGGGGTGAGTGAGAAAATACATTAATGAGTGCTTTACAAAACCATCAGCTCGGCAGTTTTGCCTCCAGTTTTTGCTGCCAAAAAGTGGAAAAGACAATTCACGAGATTGCGACAGTCGCTTGAGCTCCTTCGCAATGACAGTGAGATCCCTCCCCGCTGTACAGCGGGGGGATGACAAATTGTCATAAAACTACGAGAGGACACTTATCCGTCTTTAAAAAATAAAATTTAATAATTACTCCAATCCCCACTCCTCTTTCATCATCTTAATTCCGTCTTCAAAATCAATCGTCGGTTGCCAACCCAAAAGTTTTTTTGCTTTCTCGTTATTGGCTCTTGAATAACGGGCATCACCCAATCTCGGTTCAACTTTCACGGTTTCCCCGCCAATTAATTTTGTCAGTTGATTAACCGAATAAGGATTATTGTTGCCAATATTTATCATATCGCCATGGCCAACTTTATCGCTTTGCATCGCCAAAACATTCGCTTCCACCACATCATTCACATGGGTATAATCACGGTAATACTCCCCATCCCCGCAAATCGTCATTGGCTCGCCTTTTGACCTCTGCAACAGGAACTTGCCCATCACCAGCGCGTAAG
>Ga0156680_158_pt1 | contig 2608 bp, 2 predicted proteins | sample RifOxyC2_FD_112010 | JGI IMG/M metagenome (GOLD analysis project Ga0156680, IMG submission 112010) | Candidatus Magasanikbacteria bacterium RIFOXYC2_FULL_40_16 | reverse complement strand
AGCTAAATTTAATTTATTAAGCTTGGAAACCGAGGCTTTTGCTTTATCCAGATCGCTGATTGGTAATGACAATTCTACTGTTATGATTGTAGACATCGGAGCCACCACAGCTGATATTTGTATTATTGAACAAGGCGTCCCGATACTTAATCGTGGCATAGATAGTGGTGGTGAGTTTATTACCAAAACTATCATGAATAGTCTAAATGTCAATTCGGAAAGAGCCGAACAGTTTAAAAGAGATTTTGGTTTGGCCGGTGGCGGATTTAAAAATGTACCAGATGTTATTCAAAAATCTTTAAATTCTATCATCAATGAAATCAAATATGTTTTTGAGATTTATCAGAGACAGCGTAATAGCCATATAGAAAAAATAGTTTTGACTGGCGGTAGTGCTTTTTTACCCAGTTTGCCCCAATATTTATCTGAACTTTTGAATATGGAAGTAATTATTGGTGATCCTTGGGACAGAATAATCTATCCTTTGGATTTAAAGCCGATTTTACAAGAAATTGGGCCTAGAATGGCTACTTCTGTCGGTTTAGCTATGCGCGATATATAAGTTATGGAACAAGAAAAGGACAAAAAGGAAATAAATTTGATGCCCGAGGATCTCAGGTCAAAAGAGGCTGGGCTTTTGTCAAAAAACAAAAGTAAAAGTGGTTTTGATTTTGATTTTGTCTCGCCCAAAGCATCCGCTATTAAAAAAGCGTCTTTTCAACCCAGTGTGTCTTGGTGGGATAAACTAAAAAGTATTTTCAGCCAGCCAGCCGGATTTGGTCCAGCTGAGCATCATTTGGCCAAGCCAAAAGAAGCGGCTCAGGAAATAAAACCAAAGACGGATATTAAAAAAGAGAAACCGACTGACGATTTTGTTTTACACATGCCAGCTCCAGAAGAAAAAAATGATGCAGTGCATTTTCATGTTAATTATACCAAAGACTCTTTGGCTGGTGTTAAGGAAGGAAATCCCAAAGATAATATATCTCATGAACCAGCCGAAAAAAGTGGGCTATCTTGGTGGGATAAAATAAAAAAAATATTTGCCTCCAGAAATCATCAAACAAAATTGCCAAAAATTGAACGAGTGCCTGAGCGACCGATTAGGCCCAGGGATTTAGAAGATGTAGCACAGACCATCCCTAGCCAGCCCAAAGGGGCTATTGATATTTGGGATGAGCAAAATATCAAAAATATTTTACCGATAAAAAATAATGTTAGTGCATCGGTAGTATCTCCCACGCCCGCTGTTTTAGAGGCTAATATAGCTATCAAACCCGTCGATGAGAAGAATACTTCAGATTTTTATATTCCGGCGGTAGAGGAGCGTCATAAGAGTAAGTTTGAGAAAAAAGTTGAAAAACAAGCAGAAGTCAAAGATATTGAAGAGTCCAAATTCCATCAGCCTAGTTCTAGGGCTAGAGCCAAATTTTTAGATGAGAGTGGTGGAGTTGATTTGATTCCCGATGCGGCCAAAATCAGAAGTTGGAAGCAGATAAGTAAATTATTATTAATTACAGTTTTTAGCTTTTTGTTGGTCATAGTTATTTTTTATGGTTTTCTATTTTATCAGGGGAAAAATTTAGAAGGACAAAAAGCCGAGGAGGATGCTCAGATCACCAATTTGGAAAGACAAATTGTTGATTATCAAGACCTAAATAATCAGATTAGCCAGCTGGGTGATGAAATAAAAAATCTTCATCAACTGCTTAGTTTACATTTTTATTGGACGAATTTTTTTCAACTGCTAGAAAAATATACTATTGATGGAGTCTATTACTCTGGTATGACAGCTGGCAACGGAGGGGCCATGACTTTGGAAGCCAAGGCTACCAGTTTTGAAACTTTGGCTCAGCAAATAAAAATTTTACAGCAGGAGGAAACTCAAGAATTTGTGACCAGTATCAAAGTATCTTCGGCTGATTATGATCAGGAAGAAGATGAAGTGAGTTTTAATATAAACATTGTTCTTAATCCATCATTATTTTTATATAACCAAAAGTATCTTTATGAAAGAGATAATGATTATGGCGTCGTGAGTGGAGAATAAAAATTTATGGCCGCTAAAAATAAAGACAAAAAAGAAATACAATTTGAACAGCCGTCAGATATTTTGCTATTAGTCAATCGTTATCTGATGGTTATTATTGGTTTGATCATTTTAATTATTTTGGTATCTGGTTATTTCTTTTTACTCAAACCAAAAATAGACAGCATCAATGTCAGTGAGACCAGAACCACCGTGACGGAAGAGAGAAGGTTAGGTAATGAACATTTATTGACTAGGATCAAAGAATTAGAAGCGGAATATTATGACATTATCAACAATCGTCAGGAAGATTTAGATATGTTGAGAAAAATGGTGCCGGCCGATTCACAAATAGCCGAAATATTTTTGATGTCTGATTTATTGGCTAAAAAATACGGTTTTCAATTGACTACTATTGATATTAGCGATAATGAACCAGTCAGAGAAAAACCCAAACCGGTGGTAACTGAAGATTTTTCAGAAGATAATATCCCAGCAGATTCGGCTAGTGGGACCGCTCCACCAGAAACAAATACCATTGAAAGTCTATTGGCAATTAGCGGTATTAAAACGGCTACT
>Ga0156680_143_pt2 | contig 3043 bp, 4 predicted proteins | sample RifOxyC2_FD_112010 | JGI IMG/M metagenome (GOLD analysis project Ga0156680, IMG submission 112010) | Candidatus Magasanikbacteria bacterium RIFOXYC2_FULL_40_16 | reverse complement strand
GATACTTTAAAAGTGGAAAAATTAGATGCTGAAGCCGGCAAAGAATTTGTATTTGATAAAGTGCTTTTATTGGCCGAAGACGACGGAACCGATGTAAAAATCGGAATGCCATATTTGGACGGAGTAAGCATCTCTGCTGAAGTAATGGAACAGGGCAGAAACAAAAAAATCAGAGTGGTGAAATTCAAAAGAAAAGTGCGCTATAGAAGAGTGGCCGGACATCGCCAGCATTTCACTAAGGTGAAAGTGAAAGAAGCAAAATAAGTCCCGATGGCAAAGCCATCGAGGATCCTCGATTTCGCCATAGCGAAATCGGGACAGATTAAGCAAAAAGAACCCTGATTAAGTCAGGGTTCTTTTTTTGATCGTGTAGCTGTCTCGTCATCCCGAGCTTGTCGAGGGATCTCGTTGTCATTCCCGTGTCTACGGGAATCTAGTAATTGTTCTTTTCACTTTTTTTATTAGTTATTTTCCGTTCGGTTTTTTAATGCGTCTCCCAGAGTTATTTCATCGGCATATTGCAAGTCGCTTCCGGTGGGCAGTCCTCGCGCCAGGCGGGTTATTTTTAAGTTCGGATTGGCCTCTTTGATTTTATTTTTCAAAAACATCATCGTGGTTTCACCATTTAAATCCGGGCTGAACGCGAGAATCACTTCTTTTATTTCCAGTCCTTTGATTTTTCTCAACAACTCGTTTATTTTTAAATCTTTTATTTTTTCCGGATTGTCGGTTTTAATCACTCCGCGCAGGACATGATAAAGACCGTTGTATTTATTCATTTTTTCAATGATTTGGATATTTTGTGAATCACTTACCACACAGACCGTATTTCTTATTCTTTTTTTATCGGAGCAGATATTACAAGGGTTTTTATCGGAAAAATCCCAGCAGATTTGACAGCTTTTTACGGTGTCGCTGAGATTTTTTAAAGCCAGCGCCAATTCGCCGACATCTTTTTTACCGGATTTCAATAAATGAAAAACATACCTTTCGGCCGTGCGTTGTCCGACTGAAGGCAGTTTGCCAAAGGTCTTGATTAGGTTTTGAATCGGTAATGGATACATAAAATAAGTTCGGAGCCAATAGTTCTTAGCCAATAGAATTGATTGGTGTTTTGGACTATTGGCTATTGGCTTTGAACTATGAACTAACTAAGTCCTGGGATATTCGGTAATCCGCCCATTTCTTTCATCTTCATCGCCATTATTCTCTGCATTTTTTTCATAGCGTCGGAATGGGCATCTTTAATCGCGTCCTGCAGTTTAGCTTTTTTATCCGGCGCCAGCAGTTCTTCGTCAATCGCCAAGCCGGTCATTTTTAAATTACCGTCCATTGTCATGACAATTTTATCGCCCGCGGCTTTTACCGTGACTGATTCTTTTCCCAAAGTGTCCTGCATTTCTTTGGCTTGTGTTCGCAAATCTCGGAATTGTTTTAGTTTGTTGAGCATATTAGATTAAAGATTTAAGATTTAAGATTTAAGATTTAAGATTTCTGCCTGCCGGCAGGCAGGAAAGATTTTATTTATTATTTATTCTGCTAAAATCGCGGCATGGGCGGAGAATTGTTGGGCTTTGGTGCGGATGGAGAGTTTTGCGCCGGTTGGCCGGTTGTGTTTTCAAATGGCGTTTCAAGATTTTTATAACTTGCCCGCGTTTCATCAAAAAATAATTTGACTTGTCCGATCGGACCGTTTCTGTGTTTGGCGATATGTATTTCTCCGATATTTCTTTCATCCGGCGATATATCTTCTTCGCGGTAATTTCTGTCGGCCGATTTTCTGTAGATGAACATAACTACGTCCGCGTCCTGTTCAATACTGCCTGATTCTCTCAAGTGCGATAATTTCGGAATGGCCGGTTTTGACTGTTCCACCGCGCGGGAAAGCTGTGATAAGGCAAGCACCGGAATATTAAGTTCGCGCGCTATTCCTTTTAGGTTTCTGCTTATTTCCGCCACTTCTTGAACGCGGTTATCTCCGCCGTAGTTTTTGTGGGATTCCATCAATTGTAAATAATCAATGATAATAAGGCCAAGTCCGTGTTCGGCCTGTAACCGGCGCGCTTTGGTTTTGATTTGCATCACATTATTGCCGGGTGTGTCGTCAATGTATATTGGCGCTTCCGATAAAACGCCCATAGCGCGTCCGATGCGCGGAAAATCATCGCTGTCCGGCCTGTCTGATAAATTGCCGGTGCGCATTTTCCATAAATCCACGCCGGCCTCGGAGCACAACAATCTGTCAACCAGTTGTTCTTTGCTCATTTCCAATGAAAAAATACCGACCGGAGTTTTGTTTTTTACCGCCGCGTAGCGGGCTATATCCAGCGCCAATGAAGTTTTACCAACCGAAGGTCTGGCCGCCAATATAATCAAGTCCGATTTTTGCAAACCGGCCAGCAGATTATCCAATTTTTTAAATCCGGTGGGGATTCCTCGCAATTTGCCTTTTTCTTTGTGCAGTTCGTCTATACGCTCAAACGCTTCATTAAGCACAGTGCGGATATCAGTAAAAGTTTTTTTCAAATGGGTTTGCGTAACGCCGTATAATTCTTGCTGGGCGTCATCAAGCAATTTTTCAATCTCATCTTCCTCATTAAAAGACATCGCGGTGATTTTACTTGAAGCCGACAAAAGTTTTCGTAAAGTTGATTTCTTTTTTATGATATTCGCATATTGCTTGATGTGAGAAGAAGTTGGGACTGAAGCTGACAAGCTTGCCAAATAACTTCTCCCGCCGACTTTTTCCAGCTGGCCTTTTTCTTCCAGCCGAGCGCTCAAAGTCAAAAGGTCAATCGGTTCATTTTTATTATAAAGTTCGGCCATGGTTTCAAAAATATCGCAGTGGGAGTTTTTGTAGAAATCGTCCGCTGAAATATCGTCCGCTATTTTTATCATCGCGTCTTTATCAACCAAAACAGCGCCGAGAAGGGATTTTTCGGCCTCTATGTTTTGTGGCGGGATTTTTTCTATTTCCGTTATGTTGGGCATAGTAATAGTTCTTAGTTCACAGTTCGGAGTTAATAGGCTTGTATTTTATGAG
>Ga0156680_164_pt2 | contig 3313 bp, 2 predicted proteins | sample RifOxyC2_FD_112010 | JGI IMG/M metagenome (GOLD analysis project Ga0156680, IMG submission 112010) | Candidatus Magasanikbacteria bacterium RIFOXYC2_FULL_40_16 | reverse complement strand
ATTCGTCCTTTCACAACAAACAATTTTAATTTAACCCACGAAATCGGGGGAAGAAGAGATGCTGTCCAAAAAAATAACACTTATTGCCGCTTTGCTCCTTTTTTGTTCCGGCGCGATCAGTTGTCAAAGCACAAAATATTATGTGCTGAAAATAAACACTCCAACACCCAAGCCTATCGGCGAAACTCTGAAAGTCGTCACTTACAACATCGCCAACGCGCGGGGCAATACCGATGATTTCTTCTACCAAACAACTGAAGAAATCATCCGCTACAATCTTGATTGGATTGTAAAAGGGCTCCGTCTGCAGAACCCGGATGTAATCTGCCTCAACGAGGTTGATTTCAACTCTATCCGGACTTTCAACATTGACCAGGCTATGTATATAGCCAAAGCGCTGAGCTACAAATACATCATCAAAGAAACAATCTTCAGCATTCCTTCCGTACTTCAAATGGGCAATGTCGTTCTCAGCAAATACCCGATGAAGGTGAACTTCCACCGCCAATTCGGCTATGGTTTTGCCGGCCGGATGGAGCACGTTTTCAAAAGCTTTGTTGACTTTGATGTCCTTTTGGACAATTCCGGGCACAAGCTCAATTTCGTGCTTACACATCTGGATGCGGCCGACGACGACCGAAAAAGATGCGACGAGATTTCCATCTTGCGCGCCTATTTGGAAAAAAAGACACAGCCGTTTGTTTTCCTCGGCGATATGAACTCCGGTCCGGGGGAAAAATGTTTTGATAATCTGTTCAAATGGGGGCTGATTGGCAGTCCAGAACCTCTGCTTCCGACCTACCCGTCGGACACCCCCAAAAGATCTATTGACCACATCCTTGTCTCCAAAGGATTGGGAATAAAAAACTACCGCGCGATTGCCGGTATTGGAGCCTCTGATCACCTGCCGGTGGCCGGTGATATTATCCTAAAGTAAATAAAATTAAAATTGTGGACTGAAAGACGAAAGGAGCTTGAAAATCAGGCTCCTTTTTTTACCCCGTGAGATATGAAATTATCTCATAGGGTAATTTTTTTCTTTGTAAATTGCGGCGTTAAATTATCTGTATTACCTTTCGGTTTTTCTAACCCGATATCTTCCATAATCAAAGCATTTTCTTCTTTGATATCATTAAAATTATATTCTCTTCTGCCGATATAAGGCTGTTTTTCCACACTAACCACATACTCGCTCGGACCGACCAAGAAAGCATACCGACCTTTTTTATCAGTAATATTAAAATCAATCAGTTTGTCGTATTGTTTGGAAAATAATCTGACTACGGCCATACTCAACGGCTCCCTGGTTTCGGAGTCATAAACCGTGCCCCAGCCTTTTAATTTTCTCTTCTTTCTGATAAAACCGGCAAACAGCAAATAAAGCGAGACATGGACGACCAAAAACAACCAAATGTACCAAACATTCACAATCAATAAAGTTATCGCTGTGGCAAAAATACCGGACAAGGCAAAAACATTTTGCGCGGCGCGGACATTTTTTTCAAAAATAAATCTTTTCGGAGTTTTTTCCACACCAACCGGATCCAACGGAATATTTTTAATTACATTCGGAGTTTTTTCCGTGATAATAATATTTTCCCCATGGTAGATATCTTCCATTACGCCATCAGCCATCTGTTTTTCCATGGCTTTGGACGGAAAAACAAAATTATTTTTAAAAATCTCAAGACGATACTGCCCGGGCTGAGAGACAAACAAACTAAAATTACCTTCTCTATCACTGACTTTGGATTGAACAATTCTATTAGTCTTAATGTCAACCAGTCTGATTGTCGCCAAATCAACCGGCAACTTATTCAAACTATTGTATATCTTGCACCAATTCTTTCTGCGTCTTATGCCTAACAATGCCAATGGCTGCAAAAATAAATACTTGAATAACGGTATGGCTGTTTCCGCGAAAGATGGCGCCATCGCCGCTACCGACGCGCCCATAACCGTCGGCGCGACCACTTCTTTACTGACTTCTTCCACTTTTGGATTATCGGAAATTTCTTTAATAATAATCGCTGTTTTGACGACGTCTTCTTGAATATTTTTTATCTGTTCAACGGTTTTTTCGCCAACGGTTTGAACAAAATCCATTGACTGGCGCGCGAATTCTGTCACTCTTTCTGAAAAAATACCTCCGGCCGCGATTTCAATCACATTAAGCAAACCGACGGAGAAAGAAGCTCCGGCGCTGGCGGAAGCGGACAATAATCCGCTGATTGCGGTTTCCGCTTGAGAAATAATACCCGGTTCTATTTCTCCTCCGGTTTCTGTCGGAACTTCACCAATATCAGGCAAAACTTCCCCGACTTCCGGAGAAACTTCCCCGACATCGGTCGGGATTTCGTCTTGAGACTCAACTTCTACTATCGGCGCTTCTTCTCTCAATTCTTCTACGGGTGTTTCTTCTTCCGGTAAAGGTTCCTCTATGATTGTTTCTTCCGGAATTATTTCCTCTTCCGTAACATCATACAAAACCTCCGCAGACATCACTTCCGAAGAAATACCATACTTGGTGTAAAATTTAGTAAATATCTTATATTTTTTACCGTCTATTGGACAATTCCCTGATAAACCATAACAAATATTCCAATCTTTTTTTGTTGCCTGATATTTTTCTTTGGAAGCGCCAAGAAAATTGAACAAATTGGATATGGCCATTTCTTCCGCGTCCGGTCCGCCGTTAAAAGTCAAATCAACAATTTGTTCACCGATCACTCCGCCGCTGCCGACAAATACTCCAAATCCGCCAGTTTCAACTGTTCCAAGCGGGTCAACAATCGGGAGCGGAAACGACGGTGGAGGAGCCGGAGCAAAACCGCCACCGGTGCTGACATCCACTGTGCATCCGCTTGTGGTCGCGCTGGCAGTGGAAGAATAACCGGTTTCCACGCCATCGCCATTTCTGCCTTTTACTTTAAAAGTATAACTGGTGGCGCAGGTCAAACCGGTCGCGCTGTATGATGCCGTACTAATCCAGCCGGAATTAGCGCTATTGGTGGTATTTTCCACATAATATTCAGTCGCGTCTCCGGACCATGTCAAATTTATACCGGTAGCTGACGCGGCTGTGCCGGCCAAAGAAGATGGAGTATTAGCCAATGTATAACCGATTATCTCCGTGGAGGCGCCAACGTTGTTTCCATAATAATCATAAGCCCAAATATTGAAAACGTATTGAGTATTTACGGATAAACCGGATATGGCCGTGGTCAGGGTGGAATTAAAATCATCCGCGCCCAAATCGGCATCAGTTGATGAAGTAAAAGCGGTATCGCTGGTGGTAACTCCGGAAGCGCCG
>Ga0156680_160_pt2 | contig 4297 bp, 6 predicted proteins | sample RifOxyC2_FD_112010 | JGI IMG/M metagenome (GOLD analysis project Ga0156680, IMG submission 112010) | Candidatus Magasanikbacteria bacterium RIFOXYC2_FULL_40_16 | reverse complement strand
TCTTTTTGCAGATTCTGATAATCAGCCTGCGCCCTCATCCAGCCGGCTTTATATTCTTCGCATTGTATTTTCAATTCCTCAACCTCTTCTTTACCCTGCCTGTCCGCCGTAATGGCGGAAGCGTCAGCCGAAGGATTTTTATCTTTAGACATAAAAAATTAAATTATTTCCTTTATAAGTTTTAAAATCCCGACAGTCTTTGAATAATCCATTCTCATTGGTCCGAGAACCGCGAACAACCCCGTTTCACCCATTTTAATCGCCACAATACCGCAAGTATTGCCAAAAGGATTATTTTTCCCCACCAATATTTCCACATCTGATCCTATCGCTTCATACAAACTTTCCATTCTATCCTCGCACTCATCAAAAATCGCCGACACGCTTACCGTATGCGCGTAATCCCTAAATTCAGGCTGAGAAAATAAATTGGAAATGCCGGTATAATATATGCTGTTTAAATCTGACGCGAATATCACGGAATTATCCAAATACTCCGCCACCTGCTTCGCAATTTTCTTTAAAACATCTTCGTCTTCTTTGGCGATTTTTCCCAGTTCATTTTTAATTTTATTATCCGGTTTATATACTTTCATTATCTTGCCGATATAATAATCATAACCCTTCTCCGTGGGAATTCTCCCGGCTGAAGTATGCGGATGACTTAAAAATCCTTCCTCTTCCAACTCACGCATTTCATTCCTTACCGTCGCGCCACTCAATTCCAAATCTGCCGATTCTATCAAAAACTTGGACCCGACCGGATCGGCCGTCTCCAAATAATTTTCTATAATTAGTTGCAATAATTTATCCTTCCGATTTTCCATAAAAATGATAATTTTACCTCTTTTTTACTTTCTATATCCGAATATACAAATTATTTAGCTAAAAAATTAATCCTATTTATGACTGTCATTACGAGCCCTCAAGGGCGTAGTAATCCCGTTGTTTCTGGGATTGCGACGGCCTAAAGGCCTCGCAATGACAGGGGGCAAGACGGGATTGTAAGGGAACACTTATCCCCCGACTCAGTCGGGGGGTGACAGTCGCTTGAGCTCCTTCGCAATGACAGAATAAAGACTCGCTATGAGTTCATTACCAGTACATTTTAGCACTCTTTGTATTTGAGTGCTAATATACCATGTGGATAAGTAGATGTCAACCCTGTCACCCTTCTGGCAAAGATAATGGGCTAAAAAAGTCAAAGCCGCGAGGCGACTTCGTCTTTGTATTTTGGGGGATAAAAGATATTTTCAGAAAGGTGACGGGGTCAATATAACTGAAAGTAATCCGTCCCGATGTGAAATCGGGATAAGGTACCCTTATAAACCGTTCCGCTGTATAACGGGAGAGGGTTGATCAAAAAACCCGCCGTTCAAACGGCGGATATCCTAAAACAATCCCTATTTATATGTGTTTTCGTCTCTCAACTTTATACTGTCAATTATTATTTCTTTACTCGCTCCCTCGTAATGAAAAATCACTCTAAACCGTCCTGAACGCAATCTGTAAAATTCAGCTCCTTTTATTTTTTTTATATCCAAATCCTTTTTCTCTCCGCTTAATAATTTACTGATTATTTTAAGCAGTCTTTCTCTGTCAGGATGACTGATTTTTCTTAATAATTTCTCTATTTTATCCATATCCGCGGGTTAAACGGTTTTCTTTAAAACTTTTAACAAATCCTTTGCTTTAATTCCTTTTCCCTTATTATCGCGCAAAGCATCAAAAACAGTATATTCTTGAGGTTTATTAAGATTATCCAGATCAATCGGCTTGATTTCCAAATGAGAATCTTTAATATCAACCAAAAAACGATTCGTTTTAAAACGGCGTCGCCAAGCGGCGGGAATGGTAATCTGTCCTTTGGTTGTCGCTTTAACTATAGTATTCATATATTTATGTAATAAGTAGTAAAGTATTACATTATTACTTTACTACTTATAACACTTTCTGTCAAAAGCTCAATGTGGACAAAAACAAAATCCCCGACTTAGTCGGGGGGATTTTCTCTTACATCTTAAGTCTTCCGTCTTTTTTCTTATTCTGTCCCGATTTTGTCTTCAGACAAAATCGAGGATCCTCGATTTGCTCAAAGCAAATCGGGACTTATTCCTTGGCGACATTAACATATTTTGTGATATTGGCGATCTCGCCCAAAAGCACATTCTCCACAAAAATACCTCTGGAATAAAATATTCTTTCCAACTCATTTTTCAAATCATCTTCTACCGCGTCGCGTTTCTCCCCTACCAATTCCCCCTGGTCATAACGAGTCGTCACCATTCTGATACGGCTTCGGACAGTCGGCCTTATAATCTTGGCGACAAAATCCTCGCCGATTGTCTGCCAAATTGAAGGAATCTGATGGATATCCAAACGGAGCAAAATCGTGCCTTCCACCGCGATTCTTTTTCCATCTTTAGTCATAGCCGCTATCGGAATATCGCCCAAAGCTCTTTCGTTCTGTGAATTAAAATCTCTAGAAATACTGTATTCCAAAGTCTGGGTGTTAAAAAGCTTGGCTTTCTGCCAAAATGGAATCTTAAAATGAAGGCCCGGGGTCAAAACTTTTTTAAGCACGCCCCGTCCCAAATCATAAACACAGGCCACATATCCCGGCGGAACATAAATAAAAAGACCTTTCAACACATCCTCCATCACGAAGGAATACATTAGCTTATCAAGTGATTCGGACATATAAAAATAGTTCGTAGTTCATAGTTCATGGCCAATAGTTTTTTATTGGCTATTGGCTTTTGGCTATGGACTTATTATTAATTAATTTATTATTTAGGTAATTTTACAAACCTTCTTTTTACCATTTCCTGAAAAAATACTCTGGCAATATTGCCCAATATCGCGGAGAAAATAAGGGAAGTCAAAATGAACAACGATTTAACCATCGGCAAAACCCAGAGCAAAACAAATACTGACAATGGAAATAAAACAAAATAAGTTAAATCTCTTTTTTCAATCTTGCCTTTAAACCGGCGGAAATTGAAATAAATCTCCGCCATCAAAAATAAACCGACAATCCCCGGCCAAACCAGGCTGTGCCTCATCCCCAGATCAAACCCATAAAAATAGGTATTCATCACTCCCGGCCACGCCACTGATGGATACAAAACTTCAATAATTCTTTCTCCTGTCAAACCGTCTATAAACACCTGATACAAAAGCACCAATACCAAAGCCTGTATCCCCAGCACAATGACTTTGGCCCATGGCTGAACACGCCTGTTTTTCATCGCTTTTCTGATTTCCTGTTTTTTGACCACATCATCATTTTGATACGCCTTTTCAATTTCTTTTATCTCCATATAAAGAGCCTGGTTCTTCACTCTATTGTAATCATTTATCAATGAAAATGGCAACAAAACAATACGCAAAATTATTGTTAAATAGACTACCGCCCACCCTAGATTTCCGCCTGCCCAGCCGTTATACATCCAAACCAACAGGTTAAACAAGGGGGTATATAAAAAATCATTCCAAATTGTTACCATATATATAGTATCCTTTCCGAGCCTTATAATAGCAAAATTAGCCCTAAAAAGCAAGCTGATTTTACCCGTCTTTAACCTCTTTCTCTATATCAGTGAACTCTTTTGAGATAATTCCCTCGGCGTCGTTCAGGTCATTTTTGAGCTGTTTTATCATCCGCTTCTCGCTTTCCGTTAATTCGCGTTCCTTTTTCGTCTTTTCCAAAATATCAATTTGTTTCTTAACATCCAGCCTTAACTTCTTAAACGCCATATGCGCGTTATTTTCCGCGCGTCTGATGTCTTTTTGCAGTCTATTTCTGAACTTTTTAAATTTATGCCAAGAATACCACAAAATAAATATCAGCAGTATCAATAACCCAATAATCGGAATAATTATTGACAACGCTGTTATCAAAGACATTCCAAAACGCATAAGTTCGGACGGCCTGACAATTATCTTTATTGGATCGTTGGCTTCGCTTTTAGCGCCGTTCTTGCCGACAGCATCCGCCCACACTTTATAAACACCTTCTTTTAATTTATCATCGGCAACGTATCTGAACCGTCCGGTTTCGCTGGTTTTAAGCGCATAAGTCAAAACTTGTTCTCTGTCTTTTTGTATATACAAATTAACATCACTGCCCTCTTTTGACATTCCCTCAAGCACAAAGAATTGGTCTGTGTCCAGAGTGCTCGGATAATCGGTAAAAATCGGAGGCGGTAATTTTTCCACATCAAACTCAATTGAACTCTCTACAAAATTACCCGCTTTATCAACCGCTTTGGCTTTCAAAATATGCTTGCCCGAT
>Ga0156680_116_pt1 | contig 5132 bp, 9 predicted proteins | sample RifOxyC2_FD_112010 | JGI IMG/M metagenome (GOLD analysis project Ga0156680, IMG submission 112010) | Candidatus Magasanikbacteria bacterium RIFOXYC2_FULL_40_16 | reverse complement strand
GGCGCATTTGGCCAACGGGGTGGGGAATTTGACCAGCCGGATTTTGACAATGGTGGAAAAATATTGCGACAGCAAGGTTCCAAAAGAGGCGAAAGATATTTTTGACACTAAAAAATTCTGGCAGAATTATGAGAAGTTTTTTAATGAATATAGATTTGATGAGGTTGTTAAATTGACGCAAGAATTGGTGGGGAAGTGTGATGAAAAAATTTCCTCGGAAAAGCCGTGGGAAAAAGCGAAAAATGGCGAAGATATTTCCGGTTTGCTTTATCAGTTGGCGGAGACTTTACGCCACATCGCGTTGGCGCTTTTACCGATTATTCCGGGAAGCGCGGAGAAAATTTTTAATAATTTGGGAATTGATAAATCTTCATTGGTTTCGTTTACTAAAGGAAAAAAATGGTCAGGTCTCAAAAAGGGTGCTACAATAAATAAAGGCGAGGCGATTTTTCCAAGGTTATAATTTAAAAGGGGGATATCATGGAAAAGGACGTGAGATTTTGGTCTACATTTATAATGTGCGCGGGATGCAAAAGGAAAAACCACGCGTTTGAAGCCTTCTTTCAGGAAGGCAAAAAAAAATGTGTCATTATCCTGTGCAGTAAATGCTTTAAGGTTTACGACGAAAGAGAATTGACTGAAAGAGAAAAACTGTATTGCTGGATAAATTAGTTTTTTTAAAATATTCGCTCCGCCCCAAAGACCCTTGAATTTTTGAGGGTCTTTATATTTACAAATCAGGTATATTTTGGTAAGGTAATAGTAGGCAAGGAAAAACTTATGGAGGAATTATGAGTCAAAAAGGACTTCCTTTTCCGGCGCTCAAATCCGATTATTCTTTTTCAAAGATAAAATACTGTCCGTCTTGCGATAAGACTGTCGTGGCTTACGAAGACGGCAGAATCGTCAATGACATACCTTTTGTTTTTATGATCTGCCCGCTTTGTTTCAAATGTATGGAGCGCAGAAACGTCAGACGAGGTGATGGACATCTCTTTGAATATTGGATGTAGAATCACAAAACCTTGCTTTTTTCTTTTGATCCGGAGGCGGAATAAACCCCGCACCTTCCCGCGGAGTATTAAAATTCTGCCTGAAGGTGCGGGGTAAACCTCCTCCGGATCTTATCTCAAAAAATATGGAAATGATTGATATAATACTTTTGGGGATTATTTTACTGTTTGGCGTGATCGGTTTGGCAATGGGTTTTATCCATGCCACCGGTTCTTTGCTCGGCGTTGTGCTCGGTATTTATTTGGCAACCAGATTTTACGCGCCGGTGGCGGATTGGCTGATGGGGTTGATTGGGCGGGAGAGTAATTTTATCAGAGTTTTGATGTTTGCGGTGGCGTTTATTTTAATAGCTAAGCTGATCGGCTTGTTTTTTTATTTTGTTGAAAAAGTGGTTAATATAGTAAAATGGCTGCCGTTTGTAAAAACATTTGACAGATTTTTAGGTTTTTTACTCGGATTGGCCGAGGGAATAATAACGGTTGGAATTATAATATTTTTTATAGACAAGTTTCCGTTGTCCGGCGGAGTGATGGCTAAATTGGCCGGTTCAACCGTGGCGCCTTACGCGGAAGGAGTTGTATATATATTATGGCCGTTATTGCCAAAAGCTTTAAAAATACTGGAATCAACGGTGGATTATGTGGAGGGAGCGGTGAAATGATTTATATAATACATGAGACACGCAACTTGAGATAATGGGAAAATATAAAGAAATTAATTCTATAATCTAAAATCTTTAATCTTAAATCTGGCAAAATAGAAAAGGCCGGTCCCGATTGAATCGGGCCGGCCTGTAGGGGAGGGGTGTCCGCTGTTACCAGCGGAGATCAGTTGGGCTGATAGTCAGCCCGTCGTCGTTGGTGAGAACGACTTCGGCATAGGGATCGCGACCGGAGGGGAGTTCACTCTCCCAGTCGGCGAGCTCGAGCTCGAGCTCCACGCCGAGAAGTTCGGCGTTGCAGTGGTGGATTTCTCCTCGGTGAATTTTTGCTTCCAATTCGCGAATTGTCATTTTATCCCCCGTCCTACGCACAGCCGACATGGCTGATTTTGTAGGAACTTTACAATATATATATCATAAATTAACCATTTTGTCAATAGTGTTTAGCGATTATTTCTCTTAAATTAGCAAAAAAATCCGGCAATATCATGCCGGTTTTTTGGTTTTATAGGAGTATTTTGTTTCGTCATCCCGACCAAGTCTTCGACTTGGAGGGATCTCATTATAAAATGCTCTATAGCGCGAAATACGGCGCTGAGATTCCTCGACAAGCTCGGAATGACGTATTGGATGGTTTTCAGAAAAGTATAAACAACGCTCATGATTCTTACATTTAATCATTTAAAATTGTTTTTAAATTTAAAATTTAAAATTGTAAATTTTTACTATTGGTTCATAATCAAAAATCCGACATAACCGAAATATATAAGTATCATTAATACTCCTTGCCATCTCTCAATAACGCGTTTTTTTCCGATATACATCGTTAAAAACAATATCAAACTGGCGGCGATTGTCATCATTATATCTATGTTGGATTTAGGGTTGAATGGCAAGGGGCGGATAAGCGCGCTAAAACCGAGAATCCAAAATATATTAAAGATATTTGAACCAACAATGTTGCCAATAGCAATGTCCGATTGTTTTCTATACGCCGCCACGGCCGAAGTGGCCAATTCCGGAAGCGAGGTGCCGATGGCGACTACTGTCAAACCGATTAAAGATTGACTGACATTGAACAATTCGGCGATTTTAATTGCGCCGTCCACAATCCATTTTCCGCCGATGACCAATCCTAAAAGCCCGAGGATTATAAAAGCGGTTGACTTGGTATAGCTGTAATTTTTGATTTCTCCGGTTTCCATAACATCATCTTTTGATTTTGATATGCCGAAAGTGTAATAAAGAAAAATCGCGAAAAAGGACAGAAACACAAGCCCGTCAATTCTGGTAATCGCCGACGAAGTTCCGCCATCCAAAATTATATCATTGGCAACGAACCCGACCAAAAGCGCGGCCAGTAAACTGAAAGGAATTTCTTTTAAGACGGTATTTTTTTTCGCTGTTATTGGATAAATGATGGAGGCGACGCCTAAAATTAAAAGTATATTAGCGATATTGCTTCCTAAAATATTGCCAATCGCGATTTCCGTGTTGCCTTGAGCGGTGGCGAAAATATTAACGATAAATTCCGGAGCGGATGTGCCGAACGCCACGATTGTCAGACCGATAACAATGCTGGATATTTTTAATTTTTTGGCGATAGAAGAAGATCCATCAACTAGTAAATCAGCCCCTTTTATTAAAAGGACAAAACCGATGGCGAATAGTATATATGTTAACATAATAAATAAAATTAATTTATTGAATTTGCGGGGGATTTTTTCTTTTCATCCAAAAATGGAAAATAACTTCTTTGACCAAAGGAATCAAGGATATAAAAATAATCGCGATAACCATTACGCCGAAATGTTCTTCTACCCAAGGAATATTGCCAAATAAGAATCCGCCGAAGATAAATAAACTACACCACAACATGGCGCCGATTACATTGTAAAAAAGAAAAATTCGGTATGACATAGAGCCGATGCCGGCGACAAACGGGGCGAATGTCCTGACAATGGGGATAAAACGCGCCAAGATTATGGTTTTTTTGCCGTATTTTTCATAAAAAGTTTGCGCGCGAACCAGATGTTCTTTATGGAACAGCCAAGATGATTCTTTGGTGAATATTCTTGGGCCGATATATTTGCCGATATGGTAATTGACCGCGTCGCCGGTAACTGCGGCAGCGAGAATAATAATAAACAGCAAACCTAAATTGAAAGAACCGGCCGCGGCCAGCGCTCCGGCGGCGAATAGCAGGCTGTCTCCGGGTAGAAAAGGTGTGACTACCAGTCCGGTTTCGCAAAAAATAATCAAAAATAATAGTCCATAAGTCAGCGTTGAGTATTGGTCAACGATAATTTGAATATATTTATCAATATGAAGAATTATTTCAAAAAATTTGAATAGCATAGAAGTTTTACAGCATGATGATGGTGGCGACGACGCCGTAAATCAATACGCTGGTCATATCTTGAAGCACAGTCGCGATCGGTCCGGAATCAGCCGCCGGATCTTCGTGAATAGATTGGAAAAAATGGCTGATTATCAACGCGACTATCGGGGCTATCATAATAGCAAAAAATGTTGCCAGCGTTACGCTTAAAGAAATAAGGTTATTTTTTAACCAAAGCAATGAAATGGCTCCGGAAAAAATACCAAAAACAGCTCCAAAAATTATTCCCAACGCCAGTTCTTTAAAAAAATAGTTGCTGAATTTAGCTTTCCCGGTTTTTAAATCACGACAATAAATCGCCCCGGTTTGTTCCCCGACAGCATTGGCAATATATACTATAAAAGGAAGAAAAAAAGCGATCTGCACATTGCTTGAAAGGACTTCTTCAAAACCGGAAACAATGAACGAGATACCAATACCAAGAAACAGGCCGGCAAGCAAAGACGGCGCCCTTAATCTGAATAAAAGACTGACCGGTTCGTAATCATCATCAGCGTATAAAGTTTTTTTAATGTGGTTGTTATTGTTCATAGACTATTTTGTTATATGAGTTACAAATTTGATATAGATATAACAACAAATTATCAAATAATTTATTCGCATAATTTGCGTCATTCGCGTATAATTCGCGAATTCGTGTTGCAAGTTCAATCCACCCGCTATTTTATCACACAGCGCGTCATAAAACAATGAACTCCTCCTTGGAGCAAAGCTCCGGGGTATCAAAATTATTTAGGTGAAATTCGCCGTAGCCTGTCTTTCTATTCCTCCTCCGTCCCGACTGAGTCGGGACTACGGCGGATTCGTCCTTTACCTTTATTACCGAAGTAAAACTTCGGTGTATTTAGCGGAGGCGAATAAAACCGGGGGTTGACCTTTGTCTTGCCCCCGGTATGGTACTTTCCCCCCTTACTTCTTCTTTTTCTTTTTTCTGGCTTTCTGTTTCTCAATGATTTCAATGATTTTGTTCAAGGCATCTCTTGTTTGGAGTATGTTTTCCAAACCGGCGATTACCGCCTTGGAAGCCCTGTCCGAGGATTTGATCTGCACCTCTTT
>Ga0156680_156_pt1 | contig 5386 bp, 6 predicted proteins | sample RifOxyC2_FD_112010 | JGI IMG/M metagenome (GOLD analysis project Ga0156680, IMG submission 112010) | Candidatus Magasanikbacteria bacterium RIFOXYC2_FULL_40_16 | reverse complement strand
TCAATCGTTTTTCAATTTCAAAACATTTTGGCGCGGAAATATCTTCCAAATTAATTCCGCCGAATACCGGCGCCAAATATTTTATGGTTTTGATTATTTCTTCCTGGTCTTGCGTATCCAAACAAATCGGAAAAGCGTCCACTCCGGCAAATTCCTTAAACAAAATACATTTCCCTTCCATCACCGGCAAAGCCGCTTCCGGCCCGAGATTTCCCAAGCCCAATATCGCGCTGCCGTCGGTAATTACCGCTACTGTATTGCCTTTTAAAGTCAATTTGCCGGTCCGCGTTTTATCTTTGGCGATTATCCGGCTTATTTCCGCCACGCCCGGAGTATAAGCCAAAGAGAGGTCATGTTTGGTTTCTATTTTTACTTTGCTTTTTATTTCCAACTTGCCATTTTTCTCCGTGTGCAATTTTACCGACTCCTCATAAATATCCATCATATAATAGTTTTAAAAAAATACTGGTATATGATGCCACATTCCCAAACTTTTTACAATCATCCTATTCCTTCTTCAAATTGCTTATCCACTTTTTATTAATCGCCTCTTCCAAATCTATATTATGCAGTTTGGCGCTGACAATCAACATTCCAAGCACATCGGCCATTTCCATAGCCAATTGTTCTTTTGATTCTTCAAACGGCAAAAACTTTTCCGGACGGCTCTTTTTTCTGTAAATCAGCAAAGACTGCGACAATTCCCCCACTTCTTCATAAAGTTTAAGGATCGCGAAATCCTCATCAATCTTAATATTACAAGCTTTGCCATAACGCTCGGCATTTTGCATCACTTTGTCTTGTATCTCTGAAAATTCCATATATAAATTACTTAAATAAATTTAGTTAAAAGATAAACCTTATTTATGTCCGTCATTACGAGTCCCGATTAGGTTGGCGTGTAGTCCCGATTTCGCCTCAGCGAAATCGAGGATCCTCGATTTTGTCGATACAAAATCGGGATAATCTCGTGGTTTGATATTAATTTACGGGATTGCGACGGCCTAAAGGCCTCGCAATGACAGTGGAAAAGACGGGATTGTAAGGGAACATTCACCCCGCCTTGGTGGGGCTCTACCCCCCTGACTCAGTCGGGGCTCCTCGGTTGACAGAGTAAAAACTCGCTATGAGCTCATTATTAAAAATGAATCAAATATACTATATCATAAACCGGTTAAAAGTGAACCCCTCTTTTCTTGACAATTCCGGCTACCTGCGATAACTTAGATTAAACCGTTATGCGGAGGAGAAAAAATTATGCCGAGCGTGATTGTCACTAAATCAACCACATGCGAAAACTGCAATACGCCCGACGAATTGGAACAGGGCTTTGAGTGTTCCGTTTGCGGAACGCAATTCTGCGCCCTATGTTTCAAACTCGTTGAAAGGCACCCCGGAAGACATATTGGCTGTCCGAATCCCAATTGCAAAGCGGAGCTTCTGCTCCCCGACCCGGCCTTCCTGTAATCCGGCCTCCCAAACGAAAACCCACCCTACTGTACAGCAGGGTGGGTTTCTTAATTTATTATCCCAATTGTTCTTCAACTTCTTCAGCAAAGCTTTGTTTTTTCTTTTCAATCCCTTCGCCCAGTTCATATCGGGCGAATCTTCTGATAGTGATTTTTTCTCCGATTTCGCCGATTTTTTCCGCCAAGAATTTTTCAATTGTTTTATCTTCATCTTTGATGAACGGCTGTTCCAGCAAACAAACTTCACTGTAATACTTGTTCATCTTGCCTTCAATGATTTTTTCAATCATTTCCGCCGGCTTGCCTTCCGCTTCCAATTGCGCGCGATGCACGCTTTTTTCATTGGCCAATTCTTCCGCAGGCACTTCCTCGCGGGAAATATATTTTGGCGCCGCCGCCGCGATGTGCATGGCAATTTCCGCCGTCAAATTTTTAAAAATATCATTTTTGGCGACGAAATCGGTTTCCGAGTTTATCTCCACCAACACGCCGATTTTGCCGGCGCCGTGGATATAACTGACAACCGCGCCTTCAGCCGCGATTTTGCCGGCGCGTTTTGCCGCTTTAGCAATTCCTTTTTCGCGAAGATAATTTATCGCTTTATCAAAACTGCCATCGGTTTCTTCAAGCGCTTTTTTACAATCAAGCATGCCCGCTCCGGTTTGAGCGCGGAGTTTGGCAACATCTGAAGCGTTTATTATCATAAAAACATTAAAACATTAAAACATTAAAACAAATTTTTATTCCACCAGACCTACAGACAGCAAAAGTAAATTTAAAAATTTAACTTACCCTGTCCCGACTAAAGTCGAGAATCCTCGATGGCTCCGCCATCGGGACTTAATCTGCTTATAAGCTGGTCTAATTCCAATCCAATCCTCTTCTATCGCTCTTTTCCGGTCTGACGGTTTTCTTCATCATTACCGGGGCTTTTTTGACCGGTTCTTTTTTCTTGAATTCTTCTTTCCCTTCTTTAATCGCTTCCGCCACCAAACCGACCATCAATTTAATCGCGTTAACGGCGTCGTCATTTGCCGGAATAACATATTCAGCTTTTTCCGGATTGGCGTTGGTGTCGCAAATTCCGATTATCGGCACGCCGGTTTTATTCGCTTCATCAACAGCGGTTTTTTCTCTCTGAACCGAAGGAACGAACAAGGCTTCCGGCATTTTTTCCAAATAAGAAAGACCGGCCAAAGTTTTTTCCATCTTTTCCAAATCTTTGGTGATTTTTGACTGTTCTTGTTTGGTGTACTTTTCCAATTCTCCATTGGCTTGCTGTTCTTTCAAGCCATTATATTTCTTGAAAAGCTTTTTCAGCTCATCAAAATTTGTCAGCAAACCGCCCATCCATCTTTCCACAAGATATGGCGATTCACAACTAATCGCGGCTTCTCTCACGATTTCACGCGCTTGCGGTTTTGTGGTTATGAAGAGAATTTCTTTGCCTTCGGCCGCCATCGCGCGTACCGCTTCCAAGGTCTCTTCCAACTTAACTTTTGTTTTTTCCAAATCAATTACATGAACGCCGTTGCGTTCAGTAAAGATATACTCCTCCATTTTTGGATGCCAACGTGAAACTTGGTGTCCAAAATGAACACCAGCTTGAAGCATCTCTACGATACTTGGTATCTTCATATAAATTGCTTTTTCCTTTAGCCTCTTTACCGCGTACCCCGGGTGGGCCGGGGAGGAAAAATATGCGGAAAATGAGGGATTAATAATTCTTGATTGAGGATAAAAGTCCTTAATCAAGATTGGCAATACTATACTATATATATATTTGTTTGTCAAATGGTTGTTGAGTTTAGTATTGAGTATTTGGTATCAAGTATTTGATAATTGGTGTTTGATAATTGATAATTAATTCACCCTGTTAAATAATTCCGCTTTGCAGAATTGCCCGAAGGGCATTTAACAGGGTAAATAGAAAATAGGATTTGGAATTTATTGAAATTAAAAACCCCTCTATTGAATTCGATGGTCATAATCCGATCCTTTGTTAAGCTATGAAAATAAGCTATCCTAAAAGTGCCCAATTTAAGAGAAGGATATACCCTTGTCAGTTTTATTATCAACCCCCCTTGAAAATAAATCCTTAGGAACCTCCTGACCAGGTTTCCGGTAATAACTGTCCTTTTTAGCCTTGCCAATTTTTTCAAGCAAACCCTTATCAACCCAGCCACGCAATAACCGTGACATTTTCAAAACATCACTGACTCCAGTTATCTCCCGTGCCTTTTTATTAATAATACGGTAGTTCTCATCAAGATATTTACTGACAGTATCCCAATATTCAATTTTGTGCATATTCAGAAGCAAAAGCAAGACTGTATTCGGTCTTAGTGTCGGAGGAAAAAATAATGGCTCATATAAATTTTGTTCTTTCATAACCTTAAACATACGATCCACTCCTTCGCCAATATCAAGGTTAGGTGCTGTTTGGAAACGATTAAGTGTTCTTAAAATTAAAGGATTGCGAGCAAAACGCTCGGCTCTAATATTTTCAGTGGTAATATGGCCAGGGTAAGTTCCAGGGCTCTCAACTTCGACACGATCATCAAAAAACCGCACCTGAATGTCATCTTGCACAAAATAGTTCCTGTGTATGACTGCATTGGTTATTGCTTCTTGAAATGCCCATTCCGGTATCAAAAAAGTGGGGTTAAAAGAAGCTCCGCTTAATTTGGGAGGTGAACTTTTTACGATTCCTCGAAAATACTCAATAGCTTTTTCAATCTGCTTCATCAGGGGTCCCTCAATAGTAAATGGCCGCATGACGAAGTTTGGCTTGCCGGTATAAGTCGGTTTTGTCCCGTAATAATGAGAAACCTTTATTCCACATTTACTTGTTAAGGCAACAGAAGGGTTCTTCCCAAAAAGTAACAGACCGGCTTTAGTCAGTTCGTATTTGCCGTTACCACCGACGGCCAGACCGTTGTCTTTCAAAAACTGCCAATCATTCAAGCTGGTGCTTGAATTTTCCCTTTTGTATTGGGCGAGGAGATCATAATCTAAATTTTCAAGGGAAGTAGTGCCGGACTTTTCATTTTCGAACTTAATCGCACCTTTTTCGTATTTAAGGCGCATTATTTCTGTCGAGCCAATTTTTACGTTTTGTCTTCCTTTTCTAACGAAAGTATCACCACGTTTAAGTGAATGGACATCATTACTCTTTTTAATATTGAACACCAAGAGCTTATCCACTTGCCCTTGAACATTCATAATATCAAGCTCAAATTTTCCCCACAGTATAAGTGGAGGATCAATCTCCTTATCAATCAGCTTAAGAAAATCAGAAACATTTTCGGCATTTTCGCTAATTCCTAAAAGCCGTTCTTTTCCTTGAGCTTTAACAGGATCTTCCAATCCAACTACAATTAAACCTCCATCAGCGTTAGCGAAGCCGACTACTGTCTCCAAAAGATCGGCTGGTCTTATGGCGGCCCGTTTACATTCAAAAGTTTGCCACTCTTGAGTATCCAGAAATATTTTTACTATGTCTTTGTCTTCCATATAATTACTTTTTATGTTTCTTTTTTGCATTATTCGTCTCCTCAAAAAGTGTCAAGGCCGGACTGCTTAATTACCCTAATCTACAACTTGAATGCTTTTAGTCTCCCCGATTCAATGTAACAGGTTACAGTGCGAATATACACTCACAAAATCTCGGAGATCTCTTCAATGGTCGAAAACTTTTCGATTTCGTCCATAAAATAAACCTGACTTTCTAGTCTTGACACCATTTTATCGCTTCCAAAGCTTATTGTCAAAATCGTGTGTTTAGTATCAAGTATAAAATTTGGTGATTTTTAAAAAACAGGCCCCTAGATTTTTCCGAGGAAAATTTCTAAGGGCCAAAGTAACAAAGAGCCAAAGGGTCAAGGGCAAAATGCCCAAGAACCTAAGTTATGAAT
>Ga0156680_146_pt2 | contig 5499 bp, 6 predicted proteins | sample RifOxyC2_FD_112010 | JGI IMG/M metagenome (GOLD analysis project Ga0156680, IMG submission 112010) | Candidatus Magasanikbacteria bacterium RIFOXYC2_FULL_40_16 | reverse complement strand
ATTGAAGACGAATTAAAAGAGAAAAAAGCTTGAATTAAAGAATTGGAAGAGATTCTTTCCAGTCCGAAAAAAATTCTTGAAATCATCAAAAAAGAAACCAAAGAAATCGCGGAAAAATACGGCGAGGACAGAAGAACAAAAATTGTTGTTGGTGGAGTCAAAGAATTCTCCATGGAAGATTTGGTGCCGAATGAACCAACAATAATTATGTCCACTCATGACGGCTACATCAAGAGGATGCCGATTGATACTTTCAAAACCCAAGCGCGCGGTGGCAAAGGCGTAGTCGGACTGACAACCAAAGAAGAAGACGTCATAGAACACATTATTACCACCAATACTCATGACAATATGCTGTTCTTTACTACGCGCGGGCGCGTATTCCAGTTGAGGGCTTATGATATTCCGGTTGCCTCTCGCACCGCCAAAGGACAGGCTTTGGTCAACTTTCTGCAACTGGCGCCGAATGAAAAAGTATCCGCCATTCGCTCTATGGATGATATAAGCAAATACAAATACTTGGTGATGGTCACGAGCAAAGGCGTAATAAAGAAAACCTCTTTGGACGACTTTTCCAATGTGCGCGCTTCCGGTTTAATCGCTTTGAAAATAAAACCAGATGATATGTTGGAATGGGTCCGTCCTTCAGGCGGAGCCGATGATATCGCGATAATCACTTCCGGCGGGCAGGCTATCAGATTCAAAGAATCAGGCGTTCGTCCGATGGGACGCACCGCCAGCGGGGTCAGAGGCATAAAACTACGTTCCAATGACAGCGTGGTCGGTATGGATGTGGTTTCACCAAACTTGATCAGCAAGAAAGTGCTGGAATTATTGGTGGTGGCGGAAAACGGATTAGGCAAACGAACAATCCTGACTGAATATAAAGTGCAAGGACGCGGTGGAAGCGGTATTAAGACAATGTCTGTCACCGATAAAACCGGCAGAATTGTCGGCGCGTCAATAATAAACAACACGGACGAAAAAGATTTGATGATAATCTCGGTAAAAGGACAGGTAGTGAGAACACCAATGAAGACTGTCCCGACTTTGGGGCGAGCGACTCAAGGAGTGCGTCTGATGAGATTTAAACAAGACGGCGATAAAGTGGCCAGTATGACGTTGTTGTAAGAGATAAGAGATAACAAACCCTCCCCGCTGTTCAGCGGGGAGGGTTTGTTTTTATCTATTTACTCAACCTCTTCAAAGCTTCGCGCAAGACTTGTTCGGTTGTTTTATTTTTCGTATCAATGCTTTTAACCGTGTCCTTGGCTTCTTCTTTCCCATATCCCATTGAAGCCAGCCCATCAATCACATCCGCTAAAATCTGGCTGTCCCCAGTTATCTCCGCCATATTTTCCATCTTCCCGATTTTATTTTTTAATTCCACGACCAATCGTTCGGCGGTTTTCTGCCCCATACCCTGCACCGTGGTCAAATATTTTACATCCTGCCGGGCAATCGCGCCTTTGATATCGTCAATTGACCCCAAATTCAAAATATTCATCGCGCTTTTCGGCCCTACGCCCGAAACCGACAAAAGCAGTTCAAAGAATTCTTTTTGCTCCGTGTTTTCAAATCCATACAAATCCAACGCGCTGTCGCTGACCTTTAGATAAGTAAAAAAAGACGCTTCCTGACCGGACAAATACTTCAAAACAATATTTTTTGATAAAAATATTTTATAGCCAACGCCGCCGGTGGTTTGCACCACAACATTGTCTTTGTCTACCGAATGGATTGTGCCTTTTATAAAAGAAATCATATGTATTAAAGTAACTCGTAACTCGTAATCCGTAACTAGTAATTGGTAATTAGTGATTATTGTTGTTTTTCGATTGAACGAATTAAACCATTTATCAACTGCATAGCATCTTTAGTTTGTTCTTCTAATTCTTTACATTTTCCTTGTGATATATATTTTAAATCTTTTGCTAACATTAGAAAATTTTGAACTTCCGCGGCTGAACCTCTTGCTTGGTGATAAAACCTTATCTTATCCTTAAAATGATACCTAGCAAACCCTTCGGCTATATTCGCCGTAATTGAACTCGTCGCTCTTCTTAATTGACTTACTACCCCGTATAATTCTTCCTTTGGAAAATCTTTTGTTATTTTATATATTTCTAAAACTAAATTATGACTCTTTTTCCACGCGTCTAAATCATTAAAATTTTTTATCAACATACCCAAGTACGAGTTACGAGTTACGGATTACGAGTTACTTCAAATATTCAATCATCGTCTCCACCCCAAACCCATTGGCGCCGGTGCGAATCCACGGTTTTCCTTTTCCGCCATAATACGAACAAGACAAATCAATATGCGCCCACGGATAATCCGTAAAGAATTGCAAAAACGCGGCCGCGGTGGACGCTCCGCCCAATCCCGGCTTGTCCACTCCGCCGATATTTTTTATATCCGCGACTTCGCTTTTTATCGCTTCGGCATATTCCTCGCCGAGTGGAAGATGCCACAATTGTTCCCCCGCTTCTTCTGATTTATTTTTCAATTTGGCAATTATTTTTTCATCATTGCCGAAAAGTCCGGACCGGTCATTGCCAAGCGCCACCATACACGCGCCCGTGAGCGTGGCAAAATCAATCACCTCTTTCGGTTTGTATTCACAAGCATAGGAAAGCGCGTCCGCCAAAATCAACCGTCCCTCGGCGTCTGTATGCCCGATCTCCACAGTTTTACCATTGTAGGCGGTCAAAATATCATCCGGCCGGTATGAAGACCCTGATGGCATATTCTCACAAGCCGGAATTAAACCAATAATATTTTTCTTTATTTTCAATCCCGCCACTGCTTTCATTATCCCCAATACCGTGGCTCCGCCCAGCATATCAAATTTCATATCGTTCATACTGTTGCCCGGCTTGATTCCCAAACCACCCGAATCAAAAGTGATGCCCTTGCCGACCAAAACTGTCGGCTTTTCATTCTTTTTACCTGCCAAGTATTCCAAAATAATAAACTTCGGTTCTTCCACCGACCCCTGCGACACACCCAACAAACAACCCATGCCAAGTTTTTTCATTTCCGGACGGGATAAGATCTTTACCCTGCACCCTTGTGGTGCGGGGTTTGCTAATTTCTTAGCTTCTTCCGCTAACAAAGTCGGCGTCATTATGCTCGGCGGGGTATTACCAAGATAACGGGTATAATTTACGCTCTGCCCGATTAAAACTCCCTCTTTAATTCCTTTTTGTAAATTGTTTTTATCTGACGCGGACAATTCGCCCGCCAAAATTACCTCATCCAATAATCCAACTTTTTCCTCTTTATCGGTCTTATGCTCGTCAAACGCGTAATTGGCGGTTTCCACCGCGACCACTGTGTCCAAACCGAATTTCTTGACGCCTAATTTTTTAACCAATCCGGCCGGAACCGCCAGAGAAAAACCGGTTATTTTCTTGCCCTGCAAAGCAATTACCACCGCGCCAACAATCTGCTTCCAACCACGAATGTTCAAATTCTTTTCCTCACCCAATCCAACCAAAAGCACAGCCGGCGTCTCTTTGTCTTGTGTTCGACTAAAACTCATCTGCATTTTTTTGGCCTTAAAACCATTGGAGTTATACATTTCCGACAATAACCCGCCAAGTTGTTTGTCCAATAGTTTGCCTTGTGCGCTCAATCCGATTTTTTCAAAAACCGGCACTACGGCGACTGTTTTTAAACTATTATTTATACTATATTTAGTCATAATAACAGTATAATAATAAAAAAACGATAGTTTGTCAATGTGAGATTTTTAGATAAAAAATGTCCTCGCTTCGTAAGCACGAAACAAGGACAAAAAGTTAAACAAACGATATTCACTAATCCTTTCTGATTGGGAACATAACTGATCCTTGAAAATCTTTCAGCAACGTAGGTGTTTTTTTGATGGGCACAACACCAACGCAACGCTGAATGGCCGCATACGCTTTTTTAGCCCCTGGAGACAGTTTTTTACGCATTGCATTCCTCCTTGGTTTAACCTTTAAATAGTATAGTATGTTTTTACCTAAAAGCCAAATATCGCACTCAATATCGCGCTCTTTACATAATTTTAAGCATGTTTTAATATACATACATAAACTTAAAAAATATGTCAGTAGAAAACCCTTCCAACAAAACCCCAATGGACCAGTTTGAAATACTATCCCTTCAAGCGGAGATTTATGGAGATGACGATTACGAACTAAACGACAACGATAAAAAAATGGTTGAAAATTTTATGAATCTCGTCCCTCAAAAAACAAAAACCATTATGGACAACACCGGCACTATTGATAAACTTAGATTGGCTAAACTGTATTTTTCAGAACATTTAGAAGACCTATATAAGGCATGCTTATCAAAATCAATCCCTGGCACTCATGAACTCGGCAATCTTTTTCAAATATTAGTCATTATATTCAGAGAAGACCCGCGATTTAAAAACCCGGCTAAATAGCCGGATTTTTTTATCCAGCGCCACTCCGTTGTACAGCGGAGTGGCGCTGAATTTATTCTACTTTTAACTTCATTTTCTTTTCGTTTATTTCCACTTCTGTTTCGCCTCCGCCTTCTTTTATTTTATCCGCCAAAACCTGTTTTTTAATATCATCTTCAAATTCTGCAAATACCTTTTTCAATTCTTCATCGTCGGTTTCGTAAATAACTTTTACCTGATTTTCCCGCGTCAAACCTTTTTCTTTTCTGATTTGATTGATAGCGCGGACGATTTCGCGCGCCATACCTTCTTTTTTGAGTTCATCGGTCAATTCCGTGTCTAACTCTATTTCTTTCCCTACCTCTACTTTCTTAACGTTTAACTCATCGGCAATGATAGTCAATAAATCACCGCTGAATCTGGAATCTGGAATCTGGAATCTGGAAAGCGGTTGCCTAACTTTTATACCTGCCTCTTTGCGCAGTGATAAGCCAGTCTCAACCAATTTGCGCGCTCGATCCATTTGGTTCAATATTTCTTCATCAATTTTTTCCTCAACTTCCGGCCACATCTCAAGATGCACAGAACTTATCTCATCTTTCTTATCTCTTATCTCTCTATAAATAGACTCCGCAATAAATGGGGTGAACGGCGCCATCACTTTTGATAAAGTTAAAAGAACCTCTCGCAAAGTCGCCAACGCCGCCTGCTTGTCTTCTTCGTCATCTCCCTTAAATCTATCTCGGCTTCGGCGAACATACCATTGCGACAATTCAAGCACAAAATCCATAATCGGACGGCTAGCCTCGGCCAATTTATACGCGTTCATATTCCCCGTTACTTCTTTCACAAGAAGCTGTAATTTCGCCATTATCCATCTATCAAGAACATTGTTCGTAACTCGTAAACCGTAATCCGTAACTCGTAACTCATTGGCAAACATTTGGTAAAAAGTGAACACATTCCAAAGAGTATTTACCACTCTATTATATACATCGCGGACGCCGTCTTCGGAAAAATTCAAATTCTCCGCATGCATCACCGGCGAACTGACCAAATAATAACGCATCGCG
>Ga0156680_132_pt2 | contig 6259 bp, 8 predicted proteins | sample RifOxyC2_FD_112010 | JGI IMG/M metagenome (GOLD analysis project Ga0156680, IMG submission 112010) | Candidatus Magasanikbacteria bacterium RIFOXYC2_FULL_40_16 | reverse complement strand
TCTCAAAACGACATCACCCACCGACTGAGTCAGGACTGACTGAGCGCCTGCCTGCGCAGGCAGGAACCAACATGGCTCAAGACGACGAATCGGGTTGAATTGTTTGACCGCGGTGTAGTTCGCAGATAAAAAAGACCCCGGACGCAAGCGCCGCGGGGTCATATGAAACAGTTAAACCAAATCTGTCATCTTGCTATTATTGGAAATTATAGAGCTTCCGATCAACAGCCATGATAGCTCTGATGAGAAGGGTGGCGGTTCTCAAGCAACGCTTCCTGAACAGCCCCATACCGACTTCGCCTTCCATTCCGGATTCCAATGATCGCACCATCAGCCCGACCCACCTTACGGAATCATTGCCGTCGTCCTCTTCTTTCGGATGAAATTTCCGCTGATGCGGATGCTCGTCAACAATATGAATAAGGACTTTTGCCATTTGGGAACTTTCGTCCCCAATACCCATTTCCCGCAAAATCTCAGCCATCTTTTCTTCATGTCTTCTATCCAGCATTTCACGCTCCTTTGGTTTAGTTTCGGAATAAGTCTACCTCATCTTTACATAATTGTAAAGATGGCCGGTTTTTTCAATAATCAATTAATCCTGATGAACTGTAATACTCTCGCCGTCATTATGAACCTCGTCAACGCTATGCGAATGCCCATGCCCCGACAACAAGACTGATGATGTTACAATAATACCTAAAATCAAAAAAGAAAACTGAACTATATTTTTTTTCACAGATATTTCTTTATTTAATTCCGGTATTAAATCGGAACAAGCGATGTAAATAAAACTGCCGGCCGCGAATGGAACCAAAAAATAAGTCAAATTGTCGGAATATGTTCCTATCGCAAGCGTTAATGCCGTTCCCAATATAGCGGTAAGAGCGGTCAAAAAATTAAACATAATCGCTTTTCCTCTCTTAAGACCGCCGTGCAATAAAACGCCAAAATCCCCCACTTCTTGCGGTATTTCATGAAGAATAATCGCGATAGTCGCGGCCAAACCGGCCGGAATACTTACTAAATATGTCGCGCCGATTATCATACCATCTATGAAATTATGCACGCCGTCGCCAAATAAATTCATATAAGCGAAAGTATGCACTTTTTCATCAATATGGCTCGGATTATGACAGTGGCGCCAATGAATTAATTTTTCCAATAAAAGAGAAAATAAAATACCGCTTAAAATAAAAAGGGATATTTTTACAGTAAAACTTCCTTCGTGGACAGCCTCCGGAATCAGATGTATAAAAGCTCCTCCCAACAAAGCGCCGGCGGAAAAACTGACCATATAAATTAAAATCTTTTTAAGAATTTCCATTCTTAAAGAAAAAGCGAAGACGGTTATAAGCGAGACCACGCTGACCAGCCCTACGCTGAAAAAAGCATAGGTTATTACAGTTCCCATAAATTAATGGCATTTATCACACAAACCGGTCAATGTGAGACGGTGGTGAATATTAGTAAAATTTTTTATTTTATTAAAAGAATGATGGCATTCAACTTTTTCAACCAAATGGCATTTCTCACATATTATATGGTGATGCAAATCAGCCACCAAACAATACATTTTTTCAGCTCTGATTATTTCCGCGTTTACAATATGCAAACTTTCAAACAGATTAAGTGCGCGATAAACAGAGGCTAAATCAATTGATTTGATTTTTTTATATAATTCACGCGCCGAAATCGGCGTATGTTTTTTTTCCAAAATCCGTAAAACCGCCAAACGAGGCACGGTTAACTTATAATTCGCTTCTTTTAATTTTTTTATAGCTTCTTCCATAATCAAAATCAGAATATATATGATATATCCATAATAACACAATTGCGAATAATTCGCAATTGTGTTATCCCCAGCCCCCTCAGACGCCATTTTTATTTGAATAAGACAGGTATTTCCAGCGCGTCATCATATTGTGGCAATCCGGACGGATTGTCTTTTTTTAGTATCAAAGCGCCACGGTTGCTTACTTGAGTATCAGCTTCAAACTCCAAAACCGCTTCAAACGGCACAAAATCAGTCGTCATCCAGTCGCTTTGCGCGGTCGCAATTCCTTGCGCGATTATCAAACCGTCCCAGTTTACCAAAACCACCGGAAAACTGGCCTCAAAAAACCAATTCCCCACCGCTTCGCCTTCAATCGTCAACGGACTGGTTATTTCCTGATTTTCCACCGGTGAAGAAACTCTAATTAAACTCGTGTGTGTCCCCTCTTCACAGGGTTCTTCCCACACGCGCAAACATTTTTGTTTAATCTCGCACCAAGAATATCCCGCGCCTATCAGACAACCTCCTTCATCAGTATCTCCGCCGATTAACGGCTCTTCAGGCAATGTCACATCTTCCACAAAAGTTTGATTGTTGGCTCTACACTGGCGCGGATAGCTTTCCATCACCGGATTGCCGGCATCGACGCATTCTTTAAAATTTGAAATACTGACTTGCGGTTCCGTTATATTATTAACCGGCAAGAATTTGTATATTAATAAAAACAACAAAACCAAACCGGCCAGGGAGGAGAATATTATACTCATTATTATTTTTTTACTCATATATTATATTATATTATTTATTTCTTTATTATAACAAAAAAGGCCTAATTTCACAATAAAAAATACCCCCGGCTTAATCGGGGGTATTTTTCATCTAAAACTATTTATAGAGCGAAGCCATTCCAACGACATCTCCCGCGTTCAAATCGCGTTTGTATGTTTCGCCTTCCGTTCCATAGCCATACATTGTTTCTTGTCCGCAACTATCGGTGTACAAATCATCCAAACCCATCGTGTGGCCAAGTTCATGAGTGGCGATATTATCAAAATCCATTTTATCCGGTACTCCCGACGCTTCCGCTGACCAAGTATAATAAGTGTTATAAACCTGATCCCACTCACGCAACTCTCTGGCCTTTGGCGCTCCGCCAAATACTCCCCAGACAATCGTCACGCCGATTGTGCCCGGCTCAAGTTCGCCAAAATAGATTTCATTCATATTATCCGGCGCTGTCTCATCGGCATTCAACATCTCCGTTGTGAACGAGCCAGCACCAACAACATTTTTACCGTATCCGTCCCCCACCACGCCATTAGCCGCATCTTCCCATTTATTGATTCCCCTATCCAACAAATTAAAAACTGTCATTTCGTCCATCGCAAAAGGATTGCTTGAATTCATTACCCAATTTTCCACAGTTTTCCATTTGGCCCCGCTGGCCAAAAATCCATAACAAGTATTGACCGCCGGTTTAACCGGTTTGGCCGGTTTATTTACGCTGTCGGTTTTTGCTTCCGCCGTTAGCATAAAAGCGTAGCCCCGCACCATTTGCCCGTCAGCCGGGTCTATCGCTTCCCCAAGATAAAATACATGCGGAGCGACTTCAACCGCGTGTTCCGGAATTATTACTGTTTGACCGGAAGGACCAACCGTGGCCGGCACGCGTGTTTGCGAGGCGATTGCCACTCCATAGACCGATAACGATACTGCCACTACCAGGCAGACGGCAAAAATGATTTTCTTCATATAGATTAAGATTTATTAATTATAGTAACTTTGTGAAAAGTTTATCACAAAGCATTCATGTTGACAAGCGGATGTAAATTTAAATTAAAAACCGCCCCGATGTCGCTTATAGCTCATCGGGACGGTAAGAACAAAGAGCGCTAGAGAATTTTCATCTCATTGATTATCTCTTTGATTAGATCGCCAAAAGGTTTCTTCATCTGTTTGGCAACACTTTTGACTTCATCGTGCGACAACGGCACGGCAGAACCCAACCCGGCTCCCATGTTGGTGACAAGAGCCAGATCCAGCACCTCGGCGCCCATATGCACAGCGGCAATAACTTCGGGAACAGTGGACATAGTGGCCACATCGGCTCCGGCGCGGCGCATCATCTCCACTTCAGCTTCGGTTTCGTAAGTCCTGCCTACCTTGAAATAGGATACACCCCAATGCAACGAAACATTGCTTTTCAAAGCGCATTTCTTGGCCAGCGCCAAAAGACGCGAACTGTAGGCCTCCCCCATAGGAGTGAACTCCGTCCCGAGAAGCGGTATTCCCAAACCTGCTGTCGGATCCGGGCAATTGAAGCCCACATGACTGCGAATAGCGACAATATCTCTGGGTTCCAGATTCTTGTTAACCGCGCCGACGGCGTGAGTGAAGATAAACTTCTTACAGCCTAACTTGGCTAAAGCGCGAGTCAAAAACACAACCCTGTGGACATCATCCTCTTCATTGCAATGGACTCTACCCTGCAACATAGCCACGGGCAGACCGCAAAGCTCGCCCCAATACAAACGCCCCTGATGCCCGGTAGCCGAAGGCAACGGACAATATGGTATCTTTTGATAACGAAGATGATTTGAATTGCTCAAAAGCTTAACCATATAGTCAAGCCCCGAACCCAAGGTAATACTCACCGCGGGCACAAAGTCCACCATATTATCTTTGAGAGTTCGGATAGCCCCATTCAATTTTCTCAATTCTTCCGTCCCTTTTGTATTTTCCATTTCTTCCTCCGGGTTTGTTTGCCGAAATTGGTCAACAAGACCAACAAGAACTATTTTAACTGTTTTCTCCGGTCGTTTTGTCAATACCTTGACAAAAATCAAATTTTGTGCTATAAATTAACTCGGCTAACCAAACCAATTTGCCGTTTACAACCAAACAGGAGAAATCACAGTGAAAAATAAGAAGTTGATGACTCTGGCACTGGTCTTAATCATCATGACCGCAACTTCCCTTGCTTCGGCGCAAGAGAAGACCTCCGGGTTCTTGGATCTAGAGACCAACTACGCCGATCTGGAATCATGGCTGTATGCCGATGCCGGCATCAGTCACCAGGTGGATGACAAACATGGCGTTTTCGCCTTTTTCCTCGTCATGGGGAGTTGGGCCGAGGCCTATGCCGGCCCCACCTGGTCGCCGAACGAAGTGGTATCGCTGGGCATGTATGTTGGCGGCGAACAAGGACCGGAAGGGTTCAAACCCCGATACGCGGCCTCGCTATGGACCGGAGAGGGGGCACTGTCGTTCTCTGCCGGTCTGGAAGTCAACAATGACAGTTTCCGCGGCGACGACAGCGGAATCTGGTATCAATTGGACTTCAGATATAGGGTCAACAGGTGGCTCACAGTCGGTCTGAAGAACCGACGCCCGCATGGCGTTGGCCCGGCGGTTGAACTGAAGCTCTTGAACGAGCTGGCGTTCTACACATCATGGATGCCAATTGCCTCCGAAAAGGCGGACTGGCAGCCGAAGATGCTGATCTTCGGAATCCACGCTTCGCTCTGATAGCTCAATCGCTGTATTCCACAGCATACGGTTGCGCGCGCCGTTCTCCAAGCGCGCAAATTCCTTAGTAATCAAAATATTTGATTATTAAGAAATATAAAAAATGTCTCGCTGTACAACGAGACATTTTTTATTTAATCAATTATTTCTTCCAAAAATTTTTGGTTATTTTCCAGCCGTATTTTACTATAACCAATATAATAAAGAAATAAATAACATATTGCAAGACCACGAACAATAACGCCACCAGATTGACGGTTATATCCTGAACCGTTTCATTCACCTCGCTTACAAATAATTTAACCGCGTTCTTCCAAGAATCTTTTATATTCTCTCCATCAATGAATTTATTTTCCAAAACATTGACATTGAAATAAACATACTCCAGGCGGTCAAGCTGTTCCGCTTTAGACCTTTCTATTCTTTCCAGCTGGGAATTGATATAGACGCGTTCCTGAGTCAATCTTTCAATAATCATTATTTTGCTGTCAATAATTTTCGCCAGACTTTCCACATCTTGCGTTCTGGTCGCCAATCGGCTAATGTCATCATAAGCCTTTATCGCGTCGTTAAGAATTTCTTCAATTGACGCCAATCTTTTCTTCAGTATATCCGCTTCGCTGGTATAGTCTTCAATCAAATTTTTGATAGTAAAAGTGCTTTCATTTAAATCTTTCGGATTCAAAGCCTCAATTATCGCCAAAATCTCCGCCACACTGTCTTTTTTTACTTTAAAACTGTAATTACAGCTATGTTCGTATTGATTGGCATTCTCAAAAATCACATCCTCGCGCGATTTCAAACCGGAAATTTTATCGCAAGTGTCTTCCAGATGGCGGGTTTCAATGCTGGCGCTGTATTGCTTCACTTCAAATTCTTCCGCGTCGTCGCCGATTACCGTTCCATTATCAATCGGTGGCATAATTGACGACCCTACATTACGGGCGGATAAAC
>Ga0156680_134_pt1 | contig 6741 bp, 4 predicted proteins | sample RifOxyC2_FD_112010 | JGI IMG/M metagenome (GOLD analysis project Ga0156680, IMG submission 112010) | Candidatus Magasanikbacteria bacterium RIFOXYC2_FULL_40_16 | reverse complement strand
ACAAAGCTGTTTGCTTTGGTGTTTACCAGGGCGACATTGAATACTAATGCCAATTACACAATAGTAGATGTTAACGATGATAGTAGCAGTGATGCCTTTTTTTATGGGAAAATCACTGTCCAGTATGGCGGTGGAACGAGGCTTGAATATTTATTGCCACCTAGCGTGTATTCACTAAATCCGATGAATTGCGTTGAGAGTGAAGATGGTGGAATTCAAAGTGGGTGCACAGCCGGCGATTTTAACAATTTTACCGTAAATGGTCGTACCGGATTAACTAAAGATTATGATAATATAAACGGGGTTGAATTGACGGAAGTAAACCAGAGTGAGCCTCTTGTCGCTATTGAATCTTTAACCGCCAATGTTAAGTTTTTCGCTTTCGCGGATGATAATCGTATGCCAATAAGAAAGGTGTCGGTTGACTGGCGCGATGGTTCAATCGCTAATGAAAATGTCACCGGTTTTTATAAAAACAGTAAACCGTTTTGCGCAGACGGAATGGTACAGATGTGTGAAGCGGCATTCGGCAGTGATGAAATCCCTTCCGGTTTGACCTGTGACGGAAATAATAACATTCATTGCCCGGCTGAATTAAAAACTGCGTTTCATCCGACAGGCAACAATCAAGAAAGCAATGTGTCTAATGAGTCTCCGAATTGTATGGATGAAGATGAGTTGGAAGGTTTATCAGCTACCACTTTTTTTGGAACCCCGAGATTCGGCAACCAATTAAGAGCTTGTACTACTAATCCGTTTGAATTTGAACATCCTTATGCTTGCGATGAGGCGTCAGGCGACGCGATTACCGCAATTACGGATTTGCCATCCGATATACAGACTGTGGTTATTGACGCGATTACCGAGTATAACTTTTCAGTTGAACCGGATGATGTTATCGATTGGCACGGTGGGTACGGGGTGTGTTGGTATAAACCTCGCGTGCAAGTGGTGGATAATTGGGGCTATTGCAATGGGGTATGCCCTGAAGGCGAGGCGGGAGCTTATTGCTATTCGCAGAATATAGAGGGTGGAGGGGGCGATTGCACTTGGAACACCATACCGGGATATACGCCATATACGGAATATAAGGGAGATATAATTGTTATACCTTTAACGGATTTGTTGGCGCCTTAATTTTTTACACAAGATGAAAAACAAAATTATCACAAAATTTAAGGATTTTTGGAGAGTAAATCCAGCACCTTCCTGTAATGTAGAAAACGACGCAGGGAGAATAGTTTTTATATCCAATTATTTTCGCAATAAGTTAAGTGGTATTTTAGGAAGGTGCTGGATAAAGAGAAATCAGAAATTGATGTTTTCATTTTTTGTGTTGTTTGTGGTTGGTGGGTTGTTAAATGCGACGGCGGTTCATGCCATACCAGAGGTAATAACTGATTTTTTTTCAGATATTGGCGGTGATATATTAGGCGGTTTGATTCAATTGATTTCCGGGATGTTAATGTTTTTAGCGGGACTTTGTATTAAAGCAACACTATTTTTCTGGGAATATTTTATGGAATTGGCCGGGTATAATGATTTTATGAACGCTCCGCCGGTAAAGATTGGTTGGATAATGATTCGGGATTTGGCGAATATGTTTTTTATTGTGGCGTTGATGGTAATCGCGATTGGAACTGTGTTGGGAGTGGAGCAATATGAGTGGAAAAAATCCCTAGTAAAATTAATATTCGCGGCGATATTTATAAACTTCAGCAAGCTTATTCTTCAGCTGGTGCTTGATTTTACGGGTATAATAATGCAAACTTTTTTGATTGCGTTTAAGGGGCAGTCGGGCAATCTGATTAAAATTTTCAGTTTGAATCAAATAACAGAATTGCTTAATAGCGGGGGCGGTACGGGGAGCTTTAATTATAAACTTTTCATTGCCTCGGTAGTTGCTTTGACGATGGCGATGTTGGTGATGCTGACAACAGGCGCGTATTTGGTGGTGATGATTGGCAGAATGATAGTGTTGTGGATGTTGATGATAATTTCACCGTTGGCTTTTATTCTTTCCGCTTTTCCTTTTGGCAAACAATACGCCAGCGAGTTTTGGAAAAACTTTTTTAATTACGCGATGGTTGGCCCGATTATGGTGTTTTTTTCTTGGCTGGCTTTTGCTTCTCTCCAAACCGGCAGAATCAGCACGGAAATAAATTTGGAGGTTGATAAATTAAAAAACGCGGGGACGGCTATTGGCGGAGAAATTGGGGAAGAATCTGCCATATCAATTAATCAAGCCAGCACTTGGGAAAATCTGGCGAGTTATTTTATCGCCCTTGGGTTTTTTGTTGTTGGTATTACAATGGTAGGGAGAATGGGCGTGGTCGGCGGAGGAATGGTAAGTAAGGCGATGGATTTTACTAAGAAAGTAGCAACCATCGCTTCCGGTTATGCCGCGGGCAGATGGTTGGTGGATAGGGGAATTAAAAAAACGCGTGAGAGTGGAGAAAGAATTGCTTTGGCCACCGGTAAGCTTGCTAAAGGCGGTTTAAGGTTGGGCGTTGAAAAGACAGGAATTCCGCAGAAAATATATGAAAAAAGAATGGACAAAGACAGCCGGTTAGGCAGGTTATTAAATGCGCCACAAAGAGGCCGGGCCGCTTTGGAAAGATTAGGACAATTGGAAGAAGACAGAAAGAGGGCAATAAAAGCGACTGCCGGCGCTTCGCGATTGGCTCCGGATGAAAAAATGATGGCGATGCAACAGGTAATTGCTGAAGATTTTGAAAAGGCAAAAGAAAATAGAATCGTTAAATATAAACATGAGGCGAGGGCGGAACGCTCAAAGAAAGACTTACCTGAATTTGCTGACGAAAAAGCCAGATTAATGAGCACGGAACTTGGGATTGATGTTAAAACTCATTTTGTAAATGATAAAGGAGAAAATTTATGGAGTAATGTTGAAAAAGCGGTTGAGAGCGGAGATGTGAATGCTTATGAAGGAGCAATGAAGAAAATAGAAGATCAGGTTAGAATATATGATGAGGTTAAAGAGCAGGCAAAAGCAGGCAACTGGGAAGGCGAGGGCGGAGTAAGCAAGTTGATGGATGGAGCTTATGGGTTGAAAGGATATACAAATATGGAAAAGTTAAGAACTGATTTGAGTGGCCTGGAGAAGAATCCGGATGGCTCTTATACGGATATAGCACAGGTGCAGGCGCAGGCGTTGTTTGATAATTTTAATTTTGAAAGCAACCCTCTTTTTAGTGCATTTAATGAAGCGAGGGATAGTATCAAAAGAGGAGACGAAGCGTCCGCTCTTAAAGCAGTCAATCGCGCGATTGTATTGGACCCGGAAAATGTAATTTTGAAAAAAGCGGCGATAGATTTGGAGAAAGGGAATTTACTTAAAGCGAACGCGTCATTAGATAAATATTCCGAACAAAATCAAGAAGTTTTATTCTTAGAAAAGACGCAAAAAGCGATTGATAATAATAATTCCGCGGAAACGGAACGATCTTTTGGCGCGTATCTTGAAGACCAAGAAGGGTATGCTTCATACAGAAGATTAAACGAAGCGGTCGGAAAGAAAGACACAGATGCGGTTGTAAATGCTTCTGAAGGTATGAGATCTGCCGTTGGTATAAAGCAAGAATATTCACAGGCGTTGAAACGAGATATTGACAGAAAATCAGCAAAGAGCTCTGCTCCGGTTATTTCAAGAATTTTAGAAGAGATGGCGGCGGAAGAAATGGCGGGAACGGAAAAAGCGGCTATGGATACTTTAAAAGGAATGTTTAGTCATTCATATTTGAAAGAAGAGCAGAAGCAATTAAAGACGAGAAAGAAAGCCGTGGATGAAAAAATGATTAGTGAAAAATTGGCCGATATACAAACTGAAGGTGATAAAAATTTGGCTCATTCCGAATACGCGAAAGGATGGTTGGAAAATTTATATTCTAAATACGCGGAAGATGTGGAAGAAGCGTTGAAAGATCCTGAAACTATAGCAAAAATAGTTAAAAAATATAAATTGGCGGATGTGTATGGAGTGTCTGAAAAAGAAGTTGTGGGGGCTCTTTCAATAGAGACGGAAAAAGCGGACACAAAAGAAGCGAAGAAAAGAACACTGGTTGCGGCTATAGAAGGAATTGACAAAGAAGATTTGGATAGCTTGGAGAATGAATCAGAAAAAGGGAAAACGGCTGACAGGAGTATTTTGATAAAAAATATTGAAAAAGCCAAAAGCCACCCCCCAAAAGTTGATGAGGATAGTGTTTTAAGAGCTTACGCGGAGGGCACGATAATGGGTCCGCAAAGAGCCCAGGCATATGAAGATATGGGTGTTTTTGATGGTCTGGATAAGATTCAGGGCGAGTATGATGAATACAAAGCGGGGAATAGAAACAGAAAATATTCTAAAGAATTGGAAGGTATAAAGGGGCATGTGGCGGACATAATCAGGGTGCAAGAAGGAAAACCAAGTGATAGATTAAGGAGATGGGAAGAAGCGGATGTGAGAGAAAGATTGAGTGATTATAATGATTATGAATATGAAAAGTTAACTAATCTTATAATGAAAGACGCGGCGCAGATGCAAAATTATAGGAAGAAGGGAAAATTGACACCAGAGGAAAAGAAAGCGATGCAATCGACTTCACAAAATCTTTCAACAATGATGGCAGTGATGATGAAGAATTTTACAGGTTCAATGCCAGGTTTGATTGAGTCAACAAATAAAAGTTTTCAAGGGAAAGACTTCGATACTGGCGACAATATCGGAAGGGCGGTTACCGCGATAGTGACCGGCGCCGATTGGAGTGATGTGGAGAACGATGATGGATTTCAAAAAGTTGAGCAACAGATGAGATCTAATTTTAAAGAGAAAGAAAACAGATTAATGAGAGTAATGGCGGAAGGGTATCAAGGAGCGGCCAATAATGGGTCTACGCATTATTATAGACAAATTTCTGAAGGTAAAGACCGATATGGAAATGATGTGTTTGGAAATACGGTATTGATGAAAGACGGAATAGGAGACGGGAAGAATTTGGGGACCGGCAAAAAAGGAGTAATGGGTCAAACCTACAGATCAGGAGAAGAAAGAGATATGCTTTACCCCTCAAGAAATTTTAACAGCGCTAAAGATACGAGAGCATTCATACAAATGAAAAATGGTAAAGGCGTCGCTTATAGAAATAAATATGATGAATTGTCAATGAGAGGAATAGCGGATAAAACAGCCGATCAAATAAGAAATTTAGCGCAAAATTATTTGTGGAGTGGTTTTGGAGGGGGATATGGAACGGCGCCATGGGATGGCCAGGAATTTGATGCGAAAACAGAGCCGAAAATTGCCCTTGCCCTGACATTCAAAAGGATGATGGGCAACCACAACACAGCAAAAGATAGGGTAGCCAAAGGACGGGAATTGGAAAAATTTAAGGCGTTATTGAATAAATTAGGTGTTGACAGGGTAGGTAAAGATGGGGATGTGATTTTGGATAAAGCGACGATAGAGGATGTCAAAGATTTCTTGAACGAAAAATTGATTACTGGTATGGAAGGACAAGCATCAAGCCATACGGGAGATGAAGTTGAACGTTTGGAAGTGAGGTAAATGAGGAAAAAATAATTAAAAATTTTTATGGTGGACAACACTAGTGAAAATAAAGAGATTGTAAAAGGTGGGGCAATTGCCGATATCTTTATTTTTGCGCCAAGAGAAATTGAAGAAAGCGAAATGCAAAAAATTAGGGATCAATTTTATTTTCAAATAAATAGCGGTTCGGTAAAATCAATCGATATTTTTAATGTGATGTATGGTTATTTTGAGGAAAGTAATTTTGGGCTCGCGGAAGTAAAAAAAGTTGCTAATACTTTTTGGCCTCTGTTTGTGGAAATAAGCTGGCGAGTGTTAAAAATGCTGAATAGTGATATACAAGCTAAAATAATCGCTTATACATTGCCGTTTGCGGTCTCGCAGTATATTAATATTAAACCGGCTATAAATGATGTTTTCGTTGGCCTTTACTATTATGATGATCCTAATAGTTTGTATAACAAAGTGGGGGAATTATTAAAAACAAGCAGTTTGCCGATTGCTTTTAATGAAAAAGGCGAAAAAATAATAATGGGTGATTTTGTAAAAAAAATAAGCGCCGGCAACGAAGGAAATGTGTCAAAGTTTCAGTTGATGGCTGATTTTGAAAAAGCCCTTTTTGCGGAAGGCGAAAAAAGTGAAAATCAAAAAATTGATGAATCAAAAAGATTTCAAGAATTGGTTGAGTTTATTCAATTTTTTATAAAAGGGACGGACATAAGCAAACAGGTTGTTAATTATTTGGATAGCTTAGATGAGAGAATAACAGTTGATTTGGATAAAGAAATGAAAAATATTATTGGTTTTAATTTACTGGATGCTTATTTTAAAGGCGGAGAAGAAGAGAACACGGAAGAACCAGTTGATTTTGTTTCAGATTTTTTACAAAACAAACCCAACTTCACCGCCTGGATCCAAGAACCGGCGACGCTTCGCTCCCTGCTAACCTGGCTGAATTCTTTTGATGACAAAAACAAGGCCAGGAAAGAATTGGAACAATTATTGCGTAAAGAATTGGGAGAAAACGCGCTGACGGATATGGATTCCGCTTTGGCGCTGGTCAGTTTGGACGAATTTTTGAATAAAAATAATTATTCGGGTGATGATTTGGTTCATTATGATGAAAAAGAAGGTAAATTTGAGTGGAGCGTATAGAAGAATTCACCTAATTTCTAATTCACCTAATTTCT
>Ga0156680_124_pt1 | contig 8328 bp, 4 predicted proteins | sample RifOxyC2_FD_112010 | JGI IMG/M metagenome (GOLD analysis project Ga0156680, IMG submission 112010) | Candidatus Magasanikbacteria bacterium RIFOXYC2_FULL_40_16 | reverse complement strand
GTTGCGGGCATATCATTTATGGGCTTGGTCGGATATTTTCTCTATAATATGAAATATGGCAACGCCATTTCGCTATATCAAGAATACAACAAAAAAATAACCGCGAATGACATAGACACAACCGGCTTCATACGCGAACACAGTCCGGTTTTCGGTCCGGAAGACGCGCCGGTGGTCATCTTCGCGTTTGAAGATTTTGAATGCCCCTACTGCCGAGACAGTTTTTTAACAATAAAAAACATCAAACAAAAATACGGGTCCGCCCTGAAAATAGTGTTCAAACATACCCCTATTGTCAGCACCCACCCAAACGCCTTATTGGCCCACGCGGCAGCCGCCTGCGCTCACGACCAGGGCAAATTCTGGGATTATTACGATTTGCTGTATACCTCCCAAAAACTTGACAAAGAGTCGCTTTTGGGCTATGCTGAATTATTATCAATAAACAACTCAAAATTTCAGCAATGCCTCGGTTCAACCATTCATCTTGAAACCATTGAGGCCGATCTCAGCGACGCCGCCAGAATCAATTTACAAGGAACTCCAACCTACATAGTAAACGGCGCTCTGATTGAGGGCACTCTATCCGAAAACGAGTGGTCTAAACTGATATTGCAGAAATTAGAAAAAAACTAAGTTATGCCTCAATACATCAAAATAACAAACGCCCGGGTAAACAACTTAAAAAACGCTTCTCTCAAAATTGAAAAGAATAAATTGACTGTAATTACAGGGCTTTCCGGATCAGGAAAGTCTTCTTTGGCTTTTGATACGATTTACGCGGAAGGCCAGCGCCGTTACGCGGAAAGCTTAAATGCCTACGCCCGCCAATTTATGGATGTGCAAGACAAACCTGATGTTGATGAAATTACCGGTCTGTCCCCGACCATCGCGATTGACCAAAGAAACACTTCGCAAAATCCGCGCTCAACCGTCGGCACAGTGACTGAAGTCTATGACCATTTGCGTTTATTGTTTTCCCGAATCGGCAAACAATTCTGTCCCGACACCAATAAACCGGTGACAAAATACACCCCCGGCGAAATCACGGAAATCGTCCGCAAAACCTGCCGAAAAGGCGAAGAAATTTTAATTCTCGCGCCGATAATCGCCAGCGGTCCGTTTGATTCAAAGAAAATTCTTCCCCGTCTTGAACAGTCCGGCTACCAATCCATCCGCTTGAACGGAATGGTAATGAAATTGGTTGACCTGAAAAAATACAAGTTCAACCCAGCCGGAGCTTATGGCATTGAGATAGTAATCGGCCGAATTACCGATGTTAAAAAACAAGATATTTCCTCACTGGTGGAAAAAGCGGTTGATTTGTCAAACGGGTCGGCGCTGATTGTAAATGAAACGACCGGCGAAGAAATTACTTATACCACTTTTCCGTTCTGCCCCGACTCAAGCCGGAACTTTGAACCGATTGAACCGCGCACTTTCAGTTTTAACAGCCCCTACGGCGCCTGTCCGCGCTGTACCGGACTTGGTTTTACATTGGATGTTGATACTGAACTGGTTATTCCCAACCCGCGATTGACTTTGGCCGAGGGGGCAATTCAGCCTTGGACAAGAATTGTCGGCAACCAAAATTATTATCAAAAAATATTGTCCGCAGTAGCGGAAACGCACGGTTTTTCCATGGACACGGCCGTAAAAGATTTGCCCGGCAAAGTAATGGATATATTATTTTACGGAACCGACGGAGAATTGTATGAAGTGGATGGCAAAAAAACGCATTTTGACGGCATCGTTCCAAACTTGACCCAACGCCACGCGGAAACCGATTCGGAATACATCAGAAAAGAAATAGAAAACTATATGCGGGAGAAAAAATGCCCGGTCTGCAACGGAAAAAGATTAAAGCAGGAATCCCTTCATGTCAAAATCAATGACTATTCCATTTCCGATATAGTGGAAATGACGATTGAAGAAGCCAATGATTTTTTCAGTGGTCTGCTTTCCAAATCAAAAACCGGCGTCAACAAAAACAACAATAAACTGCTCACTACCAAACAAGAGGAACAAATCGCGCTTCCGATAGCAAAAGAAATAAAAAACCGGCTGGACGATTTGATGCAAGTCGGGCTTTATTATCTTACGCTTGACCGCGGTTTTAACACCCTTTCCGGCGGAGAGGCGCAAAGAATCCGCTTGTCCACTCAACTTTCCACCGGCCTTACCGATGTCATATATATTTTGGACGAACCATCAATCGGCTTGCACCCGAAGGACAATGACAAACTTATCAATACTTTGAAAACTCTTCGCGACCTCGGGAATACTGTCATCGTAGTTGAACACGACAAGGCGATGATTGAGGCGGCTGATTATGTAGTGGATGTCGGTCCGGGCGCGGGCGAATACGGCGGAGAAATAATCGCTTACGGCACTCCGGCGCAAATCAAGAAAAACCCGAAATCAATTACCGGAAAATATTTATCAAAAAAAGAAAAAATCGCCGTTCCGAAAAAACTCCACGCCGGCAATAAAAAAGCCATTTCCATTATCGGCGCCAAATCATTTAACCTGAAAAACATTGACGTGGATATTCCTTTGAGCAAATTGGTTTGTGTGACCGGCGTTTCCGGTTCCGGCAAATCCAGCTTGATTACCAATATTTTGGGTAAGGCTTTAAGCAAACATTTTTACCGCGCCAAAAACGAACCCGGTCTGCATAAAACCATCAAGGGTATCTCCAATATCAATAAAGTAATTTCCATTGACCAAGCGCCGATCGGACGCACCCCACGCAGTAATCCGGCCACATACACCGGCGTATTTACCGGCATCCGCGATGTATTTACCAATGTGCCTGAAGCCAAACTCCGCGGATATGGCGCCGGTATGTTCAGTTTCAATGTAAAAGGCGGAGGACGATGCGAGGCTTGCTCCGGAGACGGCTACATTAGAATCCCGATGCAATTTTTGACCGATGTGTTTGTGGAGTGCAGTGAATGCGAAGGCAAGCGATACAATAAAGAAGCGCTGGAAATCCACTACCGCGGAAAAAATATCGCTGATGTGCTGGATATGACGGTGGAAGAAGCCAGAACATTTTTCTCGGATATTTCCGGCATCGCGGACAAACTGCAAATCCTGCGCGAAGTCGGGCTTGGTTATCTGCACTTGGGACAACCCGCCACTAATCTGTCCGGAGGAGAAGCGCAAAGAATAAAACTGGCGACTGAATTATCACGACGCGCTACCGGAAAAACACTGTACATATTGGATGAACCGACGACCGGCTTACATTTTGAAGACATCAAACGCTTGCTTCATGTTTTGAATCAACTGGTTGATAAAGGCAATACCGTGCTTATTATTGAACACAATCTTGATGTGATAAAATGCGCGGACTGGGTCATAGATTTAGGACCGGGCGGGGGCAAGCAAGGCGGTGAATTGGTGGCGGAAGGCACTCCGAAAGATGTCGCCAAAGTGAAAGCGAGCTATACCGGACAATACTTAAAAGAATTTCTTAAATAGAATAAAATAAAATTAGAAAACCCGCTCCCCGACTAAATCGGGGGCGGGTTTTTGTTTTGGCCGAAGCTGATTACAGCACCGGCAGATATTTCGGTGTCTTCTCCTTGGTTTGAGTTATGAGATCCAACTTCACTTCTTCGCCGTTCTTGTTGACGGCAAAGAAGGTGCGGTCTTCACGGCCATTTCTGACCGCGAACATCTTCACGCCGACCAGCCTAGTACACAGCCGGGGCTTACCGTCTTGGGGAATATACCCCACTCGGTATTCGCCCAGCGTGCGAGCGAAGAAGATGGACTTTTTCTTCCACCAGAACAGCAGAAGAAAAATGTGGTTCCACCACCGGGTCGGCGGGACGCTCGGGTCCCCGCTTACGAAGGTGCCAAGAATCTTTCTGGCATCATACACTTTCCACGCCATCTGCGTTGTCCTCCTTATTTATTGAGCATCAGTCTGTTAGCTGCTTCCTTGTAGAGATCAATCGCGGCCTTACATGCTTCTTCGTGCTTATTTCTTATAGCCACGCATTTTGCCTGATAGACCTTTTCCGCCGCCTCACGTATTTCCTTATATGGAGATGTTTTCATGAGAGCATTGGCCTTTTTACAGGCTTCCTCAATAGCGTCCTCTGCGACTGAAACTGCTTCCAAAAACTGTTTTACGCCAGAAATTTCCCTCGCCTTATGTCGCGCATCATAAGCCGGCGAGACAATTCTATCGAATGCCTCATGTTCAGACTTACAAGCCTTTATAAAAACGTCAAGCGCATCTTTGAGGGCTTTTTCTTGCTCCATATATGAAGCGTAGATCATGTCCATGAGTGTTTGCTCTTCCTCTGTAGATGTCTTCATTTCTTCCACCTTTCCGCGTATCCATTGGAACGCCTCCCTACACACGACCGTCATGGCCGATTTTGTAGGAATATAGTTTTATATCATAAATCAGCCCAATTGTCAACCCCGTGTCACCAGCTTACGCTGGTGGTTTGTATCTTGCCGGCTACGCCGGCATCATCGTCAATCGCAATTTCCCGAGCCTATGGTTTTTAAAGACCGAGTTAATGTATTTTTGAGTGTACCCCCATAATGGGGGCACAAAACATTGTTTGAGCCCCCGACCAAGTCGGGGGTGAGTTTGTTTTGTGAGTGAGAAAATACATTAATGAGTGCTTTACAAAACCATCAGCTCGGCAGTTTTGGCTCCACTTTTTTCTGTAAAAAAGTGGAAAGAATAATTACTGGATTCCCGTAGACACGGGAATGACAAAAGGATCCTTCGACTACGCTCAGGATGACAAAGAGAAATTCAGCTAACGCAATATACTTCGATTAATTTACATTATAATAAATATTATTATCGGTATCGAATACCAAAAGCTATGCTTTAAATGGATACTTCAGCTACACTGGAGGTTTTTGATCAATAAAAAAGCCCCTAAACGGGGCAAAATTACCTTTCAAAACGATTAAAACAAAAACAACGCCGTCAGCAAACCGAGCAGAGCAAAGGTCTGTAAAATAATATGATAATGCTGTTTTCTGATTTCAATAAAAATATTGAGAAGCAAAGCCAGCGCGAAAAATATTATAACCGCCAAATAGATTCCGCGCGACACGGAAAAAATACTGGTGATAACCGGCAATTTATCTTTGGCTTGAAAATAAGTTTGCCATGGCGACGGGCTGACCACTTTCACATTATACCAATCAATCACGCTCTCGGTTATTTGTCCATCTTCCCCGGTGATTCTTATAACCGGAGAAATTATCACGCGAAAAAAATTGTCCGCCGGTTCGTTTACCAATAACTCGCCTTCAAAATTATTATCGCCGACGGCGCGCAATTCAATCGGATAACTGTTGACAATAACCACCGCTGATTCCGCCGGACCGGAAATCTTGGCGCGGACAGACAAATTTGTTTTCTCGTCATCTTCCAACCAATAGACACGTGAATTGGCGCTGTCAAAAACAACCGGCTCTTTAGCGACGGCAATTTCTTTTTCCGCCAACACAATTGTTTCCGGCAGGGTAACCGGCTCTTCCGCGCGCGCGGCAGTCTTCACTTCCGGTTCTTTCGTCCGAGCAATTTCCGCGGGCGCTGTTTTTACGGAAGCGACGGCAATTTTCGCGGGCGAAGCAAAATGCTCGGCCACAAAAACCGTCGGCACTCCGTTATATTCCCCGCTCTGCAAACCGGCGCCAAATTCCAAAAAATCCGTATCTATCAAATTGGCATAATGAGTCGGGCTTTTCACCCAAGCATTAACCACATCTCTGGCAGTTGAAAAACCCATCGCCAAATTCTCACCGGCAAAACGATAAGAATACCCTGTTTCTTTCACCCAGTTTGAAACCGTTTTATTTTCTTCATTGGTATGGCTGAAATAGCTATATTTGGCCATATCATCCGCCTTGTTTTGCGCCGACAAATCAAGCTTGCTGACTTCGGTAAAAGGTTCCAGCCCTTTTTGCGCGCGTAATTCGTTGGTAAAAGCCAAAATCTTCTTTTGTTCCATAGCCAAAACATCCGGCAAAACAAATACCCGCGCCGGCAAGGCCAGAACAAACAAAATCACAATCATTTTGAAAACTAAAAAAGACGCCCCATAAAAAACCGCCCGCTTGGTATGTAAAATGTGAGGATGATAATTATTCTCCTCGTGCGGAATGAAATATTTTTTTAACACGCGTTTCATATAATATATTACAGGCCTATTTAGTTTTTTAAATAAACTTCGCCAAAAAATAAATATTATTTATACCTGTCATTACGAGTTCCGATTAGGTTGGCGTGTAGTCCCGATTTCGCCTCAGCGAAATCGAGGATCCTCGATTTTATTGGTATAAAATCGGAATAATCTCGTTGTTTGAAAGATCCCTCCCCGCCAGCTGGCGGGTCGGGATGACGAATTATCACAGGATTGTAAGGGAACACTTATCCCGTTATGGCGGGGCGACGGCCTAAAGGCCTCGCAATGACAGAATAAAAACTCACAATAAACTCATTATAACACTATTATTACACGAAATCGGGCAAAATAACAAGCTCGCTTTAACAAAAATCTCCCACTATACAGCGGGAGATTTTCATTTTTGATAATAAACTTATTTAACGCTATTCTGATAACCCTGTACCGCTCCCAAAGTAATCGGTCCAAAATAACCGGTAGAGTCAATCACCAACGGGAAAAATCCGGCGCGCTTCAATTCATCCTGCAAAAGACGCACATTTTCCGAACGCTCGCCGTATTTAACGATAGCAATCAATTCTTCAATACTCGCCACTTTCACGCCCAAAACTTGCGGAACAACTTTGGTGGCCAAATACTTTTGTACGGCTGACAAGGTGATGTGCCAATAAAAACCGGTAGAGGTCTGATAAACCGGGAAGAATTTTATTTCTTTCAATAAATCCTGCATCTCACGAACTTCATCGTTGCGATCGCCAAAATTCAACTTCGCGACCAATTCATCCAAGCGGGTAATTTTCACGCCCAACACAGCTTGAATCGGGCCAGTGGCCGGACCGGTGGTCACAGTGACTTCCAGCACCGCGCTTTCACCGCCAGTATCGCGTCTGAACTTGATATACAATTTGTGTTCAGTGTTATCCGCGGATAAAGTGAATAATTTTGATTCTTGATATGTTTCCCAAGACACACCGGCAAAACTAGGCGATTCGGAAATTGCCATTTGCGCGGCGTTCTGCACATCAAACAATAATTCAACAGTTAAATCGCTATTCAAACCGCCAACAGTTACCGGAACAGCTCCCAAAGTCGGCTGGGCCGGAGGCAATGGGCTTCCGCCGTTGTTACTGCTCCCACTACTTAGCGGAGTCACAACCGGAAGTTCATCAGTCGTTACCACAAGCTCACTACTGACTGATTCCGGAGAACCATGAGAAACTGAACGGAGATAATATGTCGTGCCCGGATTCAAACCTGAAACTGACACACTGTGGTCAGTAACCAAGGTCGCGTCTTCAACCGTGGAATTGGCATAGCCATAATTCGGCGCTACATCCAAAACTAAATGTGAAGTTGTGTCATAAACCACGCGACTGGTGGCAGGGTGATCAGTAGTCCAAGTGATGGTGATAGAATCGGTAGTGTTTGTCGGTGAAGTTTCATCGGAAATCACCGGCGCCGGTTCATCATTTACATTTACCGTGCGTGTCTCTTCAGCGCTATTACCGCTCAAATCGCTCGCGCTATATGTAACATGATAAATTCCAACTACGGAAGTATCAACTACATCTCCGCCAATTGTTACGCCCACGACGCCATCAACATCATCTAAGGCGGTGGCATCCTGTTCCGTATAAACATCACCAACAACCAAATTCATTAAACTATCGCCGTTCAAAGTAATCACAGGCGAGGTAGTGTCCGGAACGCTTCTGTCCAGTGTTACCGCGCACCAATCAGAATATTCACCAACATTTCCTAATGAATCAACCGCTTGAGCGTGATACATATAAGTACCGTCTAAATCGCGAATTTGACCGCTTCTTTCCGATGGAACCAATGTGGTTGTAAAATCTATTGAACCGATTCCGTCATCGGCTTGATATCTGTAAAAAGAAAAATTCGGATCAACGCTGTCATCCCAGTCAATTTTTATATTCCTGTCGCTCACTGTGGCTCCGCAACCGATATTTACTCCATCTTGCCAAATAGCCATTCCCCCCACTTTTTCAGGAGCGGTATTGTCAATTGAGAAATTTCTTGTTTCTCTGATAGGCGCGTCTCCCCCGCTTTCTGTCGGATTAAAGATAAAACAATAGTTTCCGTCTTCCCAGGCTGAAGTATCAGTTTGCGCGTGGAAAGTTTCTCT
>Ga0156680_129_pt1 | contig 8497 bp, 9 predicted proteins | sample RifOxyC2_FD_112010 | JGI IMG/M metagenome (GOLD analysis project Ga0156680, IMG submission 112010) | Candidatus Magasanikbacteria bacterium RIFOXYC2_FULL_40_16 | reverse complement strand
GAACGACAAAAAAATGACTATGCTGGGAAAAATAGCTATTCAAAAATATTTGCGTCAAATGGCGGATGAAGGCTGTAATATCGCCATAGTGGAAACTACTTCGGAAGGCCGGGTGCAACATCGCCATCAGTTTATAAATTACGATATGATGGTTTTGACCAATCTTTATTCCGAGCATATTGAATCGCATGGCAGTTTTGAGAATTATAAACAAGCGAAGTTGGATATTTTTGAGTATGTGTCTAAATGCGAGAAAAAGAAACTTTGTTCACTCTCTGTCATTCCGAGGAGCTTAAAGGCGACGTCGGAATCTCGTCGTTTTGAGAGTGAATCACGGGATTGTAAGGGAACACTTATCCCGTTATGGCGGGGCGACGGCTCTGAAGAGCCTCGCAATGACATAATAGGAAAAATTGCAGTTGTAAATAATGAAAGCGAATACAAAGACGAATTTTTAAAATTTAATTTTGAAAAAAAGATTGGGTTTGGCAAAGGCGGGGAATTCGCGCCGATGAATTCCATAATTTCGGAAAATGGAATCGGTTTTAATATGGGCAGTAAATTTTTCAGCGCTAAATTATTTGGTCAATATAATATAATGAATATATCGGCGGTAATCGCAGTGGCCAGAGCTTTGGGAATTGATTGGGATACGATTTTGAAAGCGGTCAATGGTTTTGAGGGAGTGCCGGGCAGAATAGAATTTATCCCCGAGGCGGTAACATCCGGTTTTCAAGTAATTGTGGATTATGCGTTTGAGCCGGTCGCGATGGCGGAATTATACAAAGTGGCGAAAATGCTTAAACCAAGGAAAATTATCCATGTGTTTGGTTCAACCGGCGGGGGCAGAGATGCCGACAGAAGGGCAAAATTAGGCGATTTTATAGGCAAAAACGCCGATATTTGCCTTATTACCGATGAAGACCCTTATGATGATAATCCGCAGGAGATAATAGATGAGGTGGCCAAGGCAGTGGAACAGTCAGGTAAAGAAGAGGGAGAAGACTTATTTAAGATTTTAGATAGGGGAGAGGCGATTAGAAAGGCTGTATCTTTGTCGCAAAAAGATGATTTGATTTTGATAACCGGCAAAGGCTCGGAACAGGCGATGGTTGTCAAAGGGAAATTGATTCCGTGGGACGACCGAACTGCGGTTCGTGAAGCCCTAAGACATAAGACGTAAGATTTAAGGTATAATGTGTAAGATTATGAAAGAAGAGGAAAAATTTTTTAAATTGAAAGTTTGGGAAAAAGCTCACAAAATAACATTAAAAATTTATAAGATTACAGAAACTTATCCTAGAAATGAATTGTATGGTTTAGTTTCACAGATGAGAAGAGCGTCGGTCTCGGTCGTGGCGAATATTGTTGAGGGGACAAAAAGACAAACATCAAACGACAGAAAACATTTTTATGTAATGTCTGATACATCTCTTGAGGAATTAAAATATTATATTATTTTAGGTAATGATTTAAAATATTTAAGTAAAACAGTAGCTGAAGAGTTGGTTGAAGATATGAGAGAAATTGGCAGGATGCTTAATGGTCTAAAAAAATGCCAATAAATTCTCAAGTCTTACATCTTAATTCTTACTTCTTACATCTTACGTCTTATGTCTATTAGATTAGACAAATCCGAAGAAATAGTCCATATAGCCAAGAAACATTTTTTGGTTCATTTTGCTTTTTGGTTATTGTCTTTTTTCTTTGTTGTCCTGCCGTTTTTCTTTATGTTTTGGCTTTTCGGGCAGGGGATGTGGGGGCAGATTGTTTTCTTTTCTTCCATCGTGATTGGACTGGCGATTTTAATCAGGACTGTTTTTCTGTGGAATAAAAATTCCGCGATTATCACCACTCATCGGGTGATTGATGTGGAACAACGCGGTTTTTTTGACAAGACCGTGACGGAAATACCTTATGAAGAACTTGATTATGTGACCGGAAAGATAAAAGGGCTGGGCGGAACAATTTTTCGTTATGGAACGGTCATTATAAAAAACCAGTCCGGGAGTATGAGCATCCTGCTGGAAAAAGTAAAACATCCGGTAAGATTACAGGAGAAAATAAACAGATACAAAAAGAATTTTAACGCGGTTTATACTGATAAAGGAATTTGTTTAAATTGTAATTCAACGAGAAAAAGCCTGTTTGAAGTGATTGAAAAGAAAATTAAAAAGAGTGAGATTGAGGAATTGATTAAATTAAAAAGAACAATAGACCAGAAAATCAATGAATTGCTTCAGGAGGAAAATGACAATCAATAGAAAAAATGTTATTATATACTGCAAGAGCATATGACCATGCGTCCTTACGGCGCAAGGTGATGCGTTTATTTGTGTATGGATAAAAAAGATAATAAAAATCCGATTGCAAGATTTATAGGCTCGCCGTTGTTTTTGATTATTGGTATTCCGGTGGCGGTTTTGTTGGTTTTTACTTTTTGTCGATCGTATTATAATAATTATAAAATCAATCAGGAAATCACTACGCTTAAAGAGGAAATTGGATCTTTGGAAAACAAGAAGCTTGAGTCAATGGATATATTGAATTATGTGATGAGTGATGACTTTGTGGAAGAAAAAGCCAGGACAGAGTTAAATATGAAGAAAGAGGGGGAGAATGTGGTTGTGTTTAGAAACGATTTCAAGGATAATGAAGATGGAGGCTTGTCAGGAGACGGTTCTAGACAAAATATTTCAAATCCGCTAAAATGGTGGTATTATTTTATTAAAAAACCAATGCCTGTAGAACGGCAATAATTTATTAAATATTTAATCTATGGAAGAATCAAAAATAGAGAAACAAGAGGAGTCGACGGAAAATAAAGGCGGGCCGATGAAGTGGAAGTTTTTTGCGATGGGTATCGCGACTTTGTTGGTTTTGGTGGGTGTTTTTGGTGTTGTTTATTCGGTATTTGCCGTCAAATACGGCTCAAAATCGCCGGCGATAGTTAAGGTGGCGGAAGTGCTTAATTTACCGGTAGCGCACGTTAATGGAATGGCAATCCCGTACTATTTATATGTGGAAGATGTAAATACTTTGAATGCTTTTTATAAAAAAGTTCCGGCAGGTTCAATGGCTCCAGTGACTGAAGAAAATGTTTCTGATCAGGTATTGAGCAGACTGATTGTCAATTCAATAATAAAAGAAATTGCCAGAGAAGCGAAGATAGCTGCTACGGAAGAAGATGTACAAGAAGCGAAAACCAGTATTTTTTCTCAATATCCATCTGAAGCGGATGTGGAAAAAGAATTGAGCGAGCAGTATGGCTGGGATATTCCTACTTATGTTGAGAAAATAGTAAAACCGATGATAATTGAGAAAAAAGTTTCCGAAGCGTTTGAGTTGGGAGAGATTTTGGCGGATGTGGAAGGTTATTCTTCGGAAGAAGAAATTAGCGCCAGCCATATTTTATTCAGAACCGATGGCGAAGATGTTGATGAAGAAGAAGTCAAAGAAATCGCCGAAGCTGTATTGGAAAGAGCAAAAGGCGGTGAAGATTTCGCGGCCTTAGCGACTGAATTCGGTTCAGACGCGACCAAAGATGCGGGTGGAAGTTTGGGCTGGTTTGGCCGAGGTATGATGGTTCCGGAATTTGAAGAAGCGGTTTTCGCGGTTGAGCCGGGACAAGTTGGCGCGGAATTGGTTGAAACTGAATTTGGTTATCATATAGTTAAAGTGGACGGCAAGAGAAGCGTGAGAGACTTTGGCGTTTATTTGGATGATAAAATTGGTGAGGCCAGTTTTGAGATTTTAGTTAAAGGCGTCCATGATCCGTTGGCGGATTATAGAAAATTGCAAGAAGAAGCTAAGCAGGCAAGAGCCGAAGAATAAGATTGATAAAGTCCCTGCTGGACAAAGCAGGGATTTTTATGCGGGCGTAGTATAGTGGTAGTATATAACCTTCCCAAGGTTGAGGTGGCGGTTCGATTCCGCTCGCCCGCTCAAGGAGTCTAAGGGCACCTTATCCCGCCTTTATGGCGGGGCGATTCTCGTATCCCGCTCGACGGTTTAAGGGAACCTTATCCCGATGAGCCCAAAGCGATATCGGGACGATTCCGCTCGCCCACTCAAGCTAATCAATTAAAATAAAATAGTATGGGAGAAATAAAAAATTCTGAAAATAGGCAGGATGCTATATTAGACGAAGATATAATAAATAGAATTATAGATGAAGAAGAAAAGAAAAAAGATAGTCCAGAGGATAGACCACATGCACCAACTCCGGAACCGCCAAGTCCGAATGATGAGCCGGAAGATGAGGGCGAAAAGTCAAGTCGTACTGGCGGGGGATCAATTAAAATTGATATATATGGTGAAGAGGAAAAAGACGACAGTGGAAGTGTTGATATATATGGGGGTAATACGGACTATTGATTTTTTCTAAATAAAAGAGTATATTGAACGCAACCCCGATTTAGTCGGGGTTGCGTTAATTGCCCTCTTAGTTTCCACCTTCGCCCTGTGGGCTACGGCGGATAGGTAGTTGGTAAATAATGCCCTCTTAGTTCAGTGGTAGAACGGTGGTATCGTAAACCATAGACGTCAGTCCGATTCTGACAGGGGGCTCCACAAAAAAATAGCTTATTTAAGCTATTTTTTTGTTTATATTTATTCACACCCCTTGACAAAACCCAAAAAATAGTGTATTATTATCCCCAGCTGATCAGATGCCGGATCCGTCTACCAAGACGGAGTGACCCACCAGGGTCTTATAAGTTAAAGTGTCCGTCTTACCTAGACGGAGCGGTCCACCAGGGCCCATGCTTTAATCGACATCGTCAGCGCGCGCCTCCCCGGCTAGTCTGGGGAGGCGCTTTTAGTTTTGTAGTCTTACTGTCTGTCATTACGAGTCCCGAATAAGTCGGGACGTAGTAATCTCGTGGTTAAATATTAATTCTCGGGATTGCGACGGCCTGAAGGCCTCGCAATGACTGTTAAGTGCGCTATGCTGTAGATAGATTTTTTCTTTTCATAAGAAATGTGTTATAATAAATCAAACTTGAAAAATAAAAAAATGAAAAGATTAAGCCTATTCTGCTTATTCTGCTTAGTCTGCTTAATTTGCTGGTTATGATAAACCTAGAGGGAGTAACAAAAAGATACAACAAACAAAGCACGGCTCTTGAAGATATTCATTTGAATGTGGAGCCGGGCGAGTTTGTTTCAATAGTCGGGCAGAGCGGATCCGGAAAAACCACTTTAGTTAAACTTATTATCGCCGAGGAGCGAGCCACCAGTGGAAAAGTTTCAATCGGGGATTGGGATATAACCCGCATTCCGTATCGACATGTGCCGTTGTTGCGCCGTCAAATTGGCGTGATTTTTCAGGATTTCAAATTGCTTGATAAAAAAACCATTTACGAAAATGTCGCTTTTGCTTTACAGGTTTCCGGAGAATCGGGCGCGCGTATCCGCACTGTCATACCGCGTCTGCTGGAGATTGTCGGCTTGCCTCACAAAAAAAACAGTTATCCGCATGAATTGTCCGGCGGAGAACAACAAAGAGTGGCGATTGCCCGAGCGTTGGTGCATAGGCCGAAGATTTTAGTTGCTGATGAACCGACCGGAAATCTTGATTCAATCAACACACAGGAAATAATTGAGATATTGAAAAAAATAAACGAGTTTGGCACCACGGTTGTTTTGGTCACTCATAACCGTGAAGTTGTCAATCAAATGAAAAGAAGAGTGGTAACTTTGGATAAAGGGAGATTGATTTCCGATGTAAAAGAAGGAAAGTATCGTTTATAAATTCACCTAATTCACCTAATTTCTAATTCACCCTGTTAAATAGTTGCAGAGCAAATTTAACAGGGTGAACCTAATAAAATTACTAGTTACGAGTTACTAGTTACGGATTACTCAAAATATATGCGTTCATTATTTAGGGCGATAAAATTCGCGTTTCAGGATATTTTTCGCAATTTCAGTCTTTCTCTGATGACAGTGCTTATTTTGGTTTTAATGCTTTTGTCAGTGAATACTTTGGTGGTGATTAAATTTTTCACTTCACAGGCGACACAATCCATAAAAGACCAAATTGATGTCAGTATTTTTTTCGCGCACACGGCGACTGATGAAGAAATAGCGGAAGTGCAGAGTTTTATAAAATCATTTCCTGAAGTCAGTAATGTTCAGTATTTATCTAAAGAACAAGTGCTGGAAAAATTCAAAGAGCAGTATTCGGATAATGAAAACATTATCGCTTCGCTGGAAGAGTTGGATGAAAATCCGCTCGGCTCAACTATGATCGTAAAAACCAGAAATCCGGGTGATTATAATAAGCTGATAGAAGCGCTCAGCGTGCCGGAATATGAAGATATTGTGGTGGCAAAAACTTTTGTGGATACAGAGCTGGCGATTGAGAGAATTAATAATATTACTACGCAGGTTGAGAGATTTAGCGTGATTTTGACAGGGCTGTTTGGTGTAATTGCGTTTTTGATAATATTCAACACCATCAGGGTGGCGATTTTTACCCAAAGAGTGGAGATAACTATAAAGAAATTGGTGGGGGCGACGAATTGGTTCATCAGGAGCCCGTATATTATAGAGTCTTTTATCTTTACGGCAATAAGCGTGGCGATTACTTACTTTTTGATGAGGTTTGCCGCCGGGCTGATAGACCCTTATGTGGCGGTGGTTTTTAAGAAGGATTGGTTATTGACAAATTACATTTCTTCCAATATAATGATGCTCGTGGGAAGTCAGTTTGTGGTGGTACTATTGCTTACCATATTCTCTAGCTTTTTAGCTATGAGAAGACACCTAAAAGCGTAATAAGCAGAGTAGGCAAATTAAGCAGATTAAGCCAGTTGAACAAATTGCTTATTCTGCTTAATTTGCTTATAGCTTAATTTGCTAAACAATCGGGGATCGTCTAACGGTAGGACTCCAGGTTTTGGTCCTGGCTATCGGGGTTCGAATCCCTGTCCCCGAGCAATACAAAAACAGACCGCAAGGTTTGTTTTTGATTGCGAAGAGAGGACAGGGATGAGAAGTTTATGCCCCGAGGGGTAAATCCCTGTCCCCGAGCGGAGCATAAAAGGGCGAAATTTTCGCCCTTTTTGCGTAGCGATGGGGAAGCGACTAAACTGCTTTAGTCGCGTCAGGGATTCGAAGACCGCAGCGATGTTTTGCGACGCAGGCGGGCGAGCAAAACCGCGAGGGGCGGCCTGCGAAAAATTTTTCGGAAGAAAAATTTATTTGTAGGCGAATCTTTTAACATTCTACTCTGTCCCCGAGCAAATTAAAAAAAACCGCAAAAGGTTTTTTTATGTTTATCTTTTTGCTAATCTTTGATATAGTTAATATACAAAAATCAAACTGTTATGAAAAAATACCACAGAAGAATAATCTATTTTATTTTCGCGGTATTGTTTGGCGCGTTTATGTTTGTATATGGTGGATATGATGATAGTCCGGGCGCGCAACTGATGGGACTGATAGCGGTTATTATCGGTATTGTGGGATTAATAAAGAACAAGAAGCCCTCTTGACAAATCCGATTTTATCTATTAGTATAATTTCATACTCAAGTTGAACCTCGCGAATAGGGAGAACTTGAGAGTACTGGTCTTAATCGGAGACGGCACGGACCGGGGCCTTCCTACCAAGGAGGGCTTTTTTTATTTGATTTATCAAGGCAAAGAGAGTAAAATATAAAGAATAAAATATGCTCAAAAATAGAAGAAATCTTATCATTTTGATCGCCGGGGCGGTTGTTTTGCTTGTCTTGTTTTTTCTTAGAGGACAGGAAGACACTTGGATTTGCGAGGAGAATGGCTGGGTAAAACACGGAATGCCCGATACGCCGATGCCGACCGAACCGTGTGGTGAGGAGTCGGCATTCTGTACAGCGGATGCCAAACTTTGTCCGGATGGTTCTTATGTGGGAAGAGTTGCTCCAAAATGCGATTTTGCGCCTTGCCCGGAAATGAGAAAAATAAAATTATATTATTATAATTACAATTTGGATAAAGATGAGACGGGAAATGTTCAGTGCAGCCGAAATGGCTTGGTAGCTGTGGAAAGAGAAGCTGTTTCGCCGGAAAATTTGATTCAAGACACGATTAAGCTTTTATTGAAAGGGGAGTTGACTGAAGAAGAAAAAGCTCAAGGCATAGCCACCGAATATCCATTGCCGGGTTTTTCTCTGACAGATTTTTCTTTGGAAGACGGAGTTTTAAATCTTACTTTTGACGACCCGAATAACAGATCCGGCGGAGGTTCTTGCCGAGTCGGCGTTCTTTGGTTTCAGATTGAAGCGACAGCCAAACAATTTCCGGAAGTTAAGGAAGTCCATTTTTGGCCGGAGGAACTTTTCCAACCGTAGGGTTGGTAGTGTCATTGCGAGGCCTTCAGGCCGTCGCCCCGCCATAACGGGATAAGTGTTCCCTTACAATCCCGTGACAATTCGTCATCCCGACTCGCCAGCTGGCGGGGAGGGATCTCTTAAATAACGAGATTATCCCGATTTTGTATCGACAAAATC
>Ga0156680_122_pt1 | contig 8832 bp, 6 predicted proteins | sample RifOxyC2_FD_112010 | JGI IMG/M metagenome (GOLD analysis project Ga0156680, IMG submission 112010) | Candidatus Magasanikbacteria bacterium RIFOXYC2_FULL_40_16 | reverse complement strand
TGTAATTGATTTAATTGGTTCCAGCACATTGTATTTAACCGGCTCAACCACCGATGCCAATACCGGAGTTATATACAAAGGAACAGAAAGTTTTATTCATAACTTCTCGCATCCGACCGGAAGCTCGGCAGTGCCAACCGGACAAAATACTTTTGTTGGTTTACAGGCTGGTAATTTTACTATGGGGAGTACAGCAACAAGTGTTAACCACGGTTCATATAACACAGGAGTTGGGTACCAAACATTTAAATCTCTTACCACTGGTTATCAGAATACAGCCATTGGAAGAAATGCTCTTGGTTCCATTACTTCTGGTTATAATAATACGGCTTTAGGTATTAATGCATTACAAACTTTATCAGCTGGTGTACAAAATCTAGCCATTGGCACAAATGCTCTATATTACAATTCAGGAAATTATAATACAGCTGTGGGAGGTTATACTTTATTTAATAATACTACTGCCGGGTATAATGTTGCTTTAGGAAACGATGCCGGTAGATATATTGCCAATGGCGAAGGTGCTAATTCACTCACCAGCACCTCGGTCTACATCGGCGCGCAAACCAAATCCTCAATCAGCGGAGCGTATAACGAAAATGTTTTTGGTTATGGAGCGATTGGTATGGGTTCAAGCACTGTAGTTTTAGGCAATGATTATATTTTAAAAACCTACTTAAAAGGAATCGTAAATGTTTCCAGCACAACTTGGTTGACAGGAGTAACTACTACCATGATTGAACCCTGGTTGAATAATACTTATGATTTTGGGTCGTATGGAAAAGCGTGGAAGAGTCTATATGCCTCAAGTTCTGCCTATCTGTCTTTTGTGTCAACCACCATGATAGAACCGTTTACCAACAATGTCAGTCCGTTGGGTTCATTTGGAAAAGCTTGGAGTAATTTGTTTGCTTCCGGCACGGCTTATTTGGCGAATGTTACTATATCTGATACTTTAACTCTTGCCAGTAGCACTAATCCGACCATAGACGCGACCGGTGAGATTGGTATAAACACCACTAACGCTTCTTCGTCTGTTCGTTATCATGATGGCACAGCCGAAAGAGCGTTGTATAGTGTGGATTATAGGACGATTACCATCGTCAGTTCCACTCTCGATGCTTATGAAGGAAAGACAAATTCGTCAACAATTCCTATCGGCGTAGCGAGTGTGCATGGAGAGACTTGGACGGATATGATATGTTTTACGGACTCGGGAACGGCTGAAGTTGAGTTTGGCGATGGCACAAATTGGATGGATTATTATAAAGCGACGACAGCGACGACAACGCGCGATACTTCGCTTTCAAATAATGCTTTTGAAATGCTGGAGAAGAGATATATTCGTGTAGGAAAGTTAGTAACTGCCGATAGTATTACTTGTTCAGTCGGCATTAGGGAAACGGCGGATTAGTTGTTGGATTGGAATATGGAATTTGGAATATGGAATTTGGAAAATAAATTATTAAGTATGGAAAGTAGACAACAAAATATAATAATATATCTATGAGATTACTACGCCCTTGGGGCTCGTAATGACAAGTGATATTATGAGATTACTACGCCCTTGGGGCTCGTAATGACAGGTGGCGTGATATGCATTTTCTGTCATTGCGAGGGAGTCCGCCAGCTGGCGGACGACCGTCGCAATCCCGTGATTAATAAGATTGAATATGATTTACGAATATTATGTATATATAATGACAAACAAAAGGAATACTGTGCTATACATAGGGATTACAAATAATCTAAAAAGAAGGGTTGAAGAACATAAACAAAAACTTGGTTCAAAATTTACAAAAAAATATAATATTGATAAACTATTATATTACGAAATTTATACTGACCCTGAAAATGCGATTAAAAGAGAAAAACAATTAAAAAATTATTCACGAAAAAGAAAAGATGCTCTGATAAGTGAATTTAATAAAAAATATATTGATTTGTATGCGGAGATATAATTACAGGATTGTAAGGGAACACTTATCCCGTTATGGCGGGGCGACGGCCTAAAGGCCTCGCAATGACAGAAAAATGCGTGGTGTCTTATGTCATTACGAGACCCCGACTCATTCGGGGGTGTAGTAATCTCGCATTTTATGGGATTAGTCCATTAATGACAGGGGACAATACGGGATTGCGACGGCCTAAAGGCCTCGCAATGACAGTTGATGTCATGAGATTACTACGCCCTTGGGGGCTCGTAATGACAGGGAGAATTCTAAATTCTAAATTCCAGTTTGTGAAAAAACTATTTATAACATTATCTATCATTTTATTTGTAGGCATAGGCGGAAGCGCGTTTCAGACTCTTGTAGTAGAAGCGAAACCGGAAATGAAAAGACCGGAGAGAGTATTTGAGAAATGGGGGTCTTCCATAACTATTGGCGTTCCTTTGGGCGCTGAAGCGCCGTATATTGATGAGGAAAATACAATGAAGTGGGACTATGGAGATAAGGATATCGCGATTTATGAATTACCGCCGAGCGAAACATATAAAAACGGGGGATTTGAGATTGATGTGATTTTAAAAGAGAGGCCGGCTACCAATAAGATTCATTTTACGATTGATTCGCAGGATTATAATTTTTTCTATCAGGCGCCTTTGTATGAAAGAGAAGGGGTGCCGGAAGCGGTTATTGGTCCTAATGGTGAAGTTTTGGTTGGTGGCGAAGAAGTAGTACCTTTTGTAGAAGAACCAATTGTTGAAGAATTACCGGCGGAAGTTGAGTCTACAGATGAGGGAACACTCATCCCGATTTCACATCGGGACGAAACCTCGACCGATGTCGGGGAGCCGGCGGTAGAAGAAATTACTCCACCAGCTGTTGAGCCTGAAAGCGAAACCCCGACCGATGTCGGGGAACCGTTAATAGAAGAAACGCCTTACGAACCAACTATTGAGGAGCCAACTATTGAGGAACCGGTTGTTGAAGAATCACCATCGGAGAATAATGAAGGTTTATCACTTCAATGGATAAAAATATCGCAAGCTGAAGAGCCTGCGCCGGAAGTAGAGCCGGTAGTGGAAGAAATTACTCCACCAGCTGTTGAGCCTGAAAGCGAAACCCCGACCGATGTCGGGGAACCTGTTGTTGAAGAACCTGCGGTAGAAGAAACGCCCGCTGAGCCAACAAGCGAAACCCCGACCGATGTCGGGGAACCAACAGAGGAAAATCCAATCGCCGATATAATCAGAAATCTTCCGGAGGAAGAAAAATATTTAGTTCGTGAGGTTGACTATTGCACGGCGACTGATTGTTATAACATTTTTGGAATGGTAATCAGTCACAGGCCCGAAAATGTAGTCGGAAGCTACGCGGTATATCATAAAACAAAGAGAAATCATAAACAGGGCGAGGAAAATTATAGAACAGGCAAGGTTGCCCATATTTATCGCCCCAAAATTATAGACGCCAACGGCGATTGGGTCTGGGGCGAAATGAGAATACATGGCAACCAATTAGTGGTATCAGTTCCACAAGATTTTCTTGATAACGGAGTTTATCCGATTACAGTTGACCCGGCAATTGGTTATACTTCTGATCCGGATAGTACTGATCTTGTTATACAAAATATAGTGTGGGCGTTCAATTATTCGGAAAGCGATACAATGCCGGAAGACGGCACGGCTCAATCTGTGTGGGTATGGTGGGGTGGCGATCCGCATGATGTTAGTAATGCTATGATGGGTATATATAGTGATCTATCGGGAGCACCAAGAGGTTTGACCGATGATACTACCGAAAAAACCAGTTTTCCCGCAGGCGTCGGCTGGCTTGAGTTTACAGGAGCGAACGCCTCTCTTATAAGTGGCAGGGTATATTACCCGGTTTGGTGGCACAATGCCGATTGGCAAGAATGCACTTTAGGAGTAGATGATGTCGATGCCGCGTATGGCACGTATTGGTTAGATAATGAAACATACGATGGTAGTTTCCCTGCTACTTTTACGAATGATGGCGGTGATACTTGGAAAGTTTTTGCGGCGTATATTGAATATACAACCGGAAGTCCTCCTGAGCCGGCTGCTCCGCCCAAACCGCCCCCAATTCCGATTATAATGTTTTAGCAAACGGGAAAATGATAGGAAAATTGTCATTACGAGTCCCGACTCAAGTCGGGGGATAAGTGTGCCCTTACAATCCCGTGACAATTTGTTACCCCTCGCTTTCATCCTGTCATTGCGAAGGAGCTCAAGCGACTGTCGCAATCCCGTAAATTAATACCAAACCACGAGATTATCCCGATTTTATGCCAATAAAATCGAGGATCCTCGATACCGACTTGGGTCGGGATCGGGACTACACGCCGACCTAATCGGGGCTCGTAATGACAGGTGATGTTATGGGATTTAATGAATTGTTGTGTAATTATTTATTAATTAATCATAAAAAACTATGATGAACAATCATAAAATGGAGGAGGGAAGTGGAGAAAGCGCAGTTTCGGCCGGCGGTTTTTCCAAAATATCAAAAACGACCAAAATTTTGATTTTGGTTTTAGTAGTGACAATTATAGCGCTGGGGACAGCGATGTATTTTATGTCCAAACGGCTTGATGAACTGAAAACTAATCCACAAAAAGTTGGACAGGAAGAATTGGAAAGCACGTTGGAGATGGTGGGCAAGATTATGGTTTTACCGGTGAATGAACAGCCGACTTTGGCAACAGTGACTGATTTGGCGCCGTTGAAAGATCAACCTTTCTTTGCCAATGCTAAAATTGGGGATAAAGTTTTGTTGTATACCGCTTCCCGCAAGGCGATTCTTTATGACCCTGTTGCCAATAAAATCGTGGAAGTGGCGCCAATCAATCTTGAATAAGAAATTATAGCGAGTTTTTACTCTGTCATTGAGAGGAGTCTCAAGACGACGTCGCCCCGCCACGGCGGGATAAGTGTTCCCTTACAATCCCGTAACAATTTGTCATCCCTCGCTTTCATTCTGTCATTGCGAAGGAGCTCAAGCGACTGTCGCAATCCCGTAAATTAATACCAAACCACGAGATTATCCCGATTCGGTCGGGATCGGGACTACGCCCTTGAGGGCTCGTAATGACAGACATAAATAAATTTATTTCAATGCGATTTCCATCCAAATTTTCAATTACGCGGTTGAACTATATGCTAAATAACAAAGTTGCAATTTTTTTGTCCGTGTTTATTTTTGGATTGCTTTTTTTTGTAATTCCCGGATTTGCCACTGATTATTCCAGTACCAGTTTTATTGTCCGCGACCCGGTTATCACAATAGAAGGCGGGCTGGCGACTTCTAACAGTTTCACCTATTTTTCCAGCACAGGACATACCGTTCTTGGCCGGAGCATCAGCACCAGTTTTAATTGGTATGGCGGTTTCTTGTATTTTTCTGATATTTCCACCCCAACTCTTACGGCGACGGCCGGCAACGCGCAGGTTAGTCTGTCTTGGACCGAATCCACCTCAACTTTCGGTTATGACGTGACCAGTTATGAAGTCGGACAAAGCATAGTATCCGGCGGTAGTTATACTTATACTGATGTGGGCAATGTTTTGACCGCGACCAGAAGCAGTTTGACCAACGGAACGCCTTATTATTTTATAATTCGCGTGATTGATAATCAGGGTGATGTCATTGCTACTTCAACGGAACAAACGGCTACACCAGTGGCGACCACTTCTTGCGGGGATGGTTCTTGTAATGGCGGGGAAACTTGCAGTACTTGTCCGGCTGATTGTGGAAATTGTGGTGGCGGTGGTGGCGGAGGAGGGGGCGGGGGCGGTGGTGGCGTAATTATTCCGCCACCGGTGGCAACGGTTAATTTTTCCGGCAAAGCCTATCCGTTAAGCAGGGTAATCATTTTGAAAGATGGCCAGATGGCTATAACCACTATCGCGGGTCCTGACGCTAACTTTTCCGCTTCTCTGCACGGATTGTCAGCCGGCAATTATACTTTTTCAGTTTACAGCGAGGATAATGAAAAAAATCGCAGCACTTTATTTACTTTTCCGGTTTATGTTTCCGGAGGTTCGACCGTATCAATAAGCGGAATTTTTTTGGCGCCGACAATCAGCGTGGATAAAGAACAGGTGAAAAAAGGCGAAAATATCGCAATCTTCGGGCAAAGCGTCCCGAATTCAGAAATCACAATCGCGGTTAATTCCGAACAAGAATTTTTTGAATTTGTGGAAGCGGATAGCGACGGGGCATATCTGCTTGATTTTGATACGGCGCGGTTGGAATTGGGCGGACATGACACCAAGTCAAAGAGCGCGGTTGGCAGTCAGATAAGCCCATATAGCCGGACGGTCAGTTTTTTGGTCGGAGATAAAACAGTCATCAAAGAAGGAGAGGCGGAAGATGTCGCTTGCGGAGGAAGAGCCGATTTGAACTGCGACAAGAGAGTGAATTTGGTGGATTTTTCCATTGCCGCGTATTGGTATAAAAGACCGCTTAGCGAGGCTTTTAAAATTAAAGAAATTAATAATTTAAACGGAGACGGAAAGATTGATTTGGTTGATTTTAGTATTATGGCGTACTATTGGACTGGATAGCGAAGCTATCCAGCGCGAAACTGACGCTAAAAATCGCTTTGGCGATTACGCTAAACAGACGCTAAACTTATTGTGTATGACACGCGAAACTGACGCTAAATTAAAAACTGATGCAAAATTATTGTATAAAGAAGAATCGTATATTATTCAAGGGGGAGCTTTTGAAGTTTATAAACAGTTTAGAAATAGGCACAAGGAGGTTATTTATCAGAGAGCTTTGGTTGAATATTTTAAGAATAAAAAATTGAATGTAGAAAGAGAAAAACAAATACCTATTTATTTTCAAGATAAAAAAGTTGGAGTTTATATACCTGATGTGGTAGTGAATAATAGTGTTTTTGTTGAATTGAAATGTAAGCCGAATATTACCAAGGATGATATAAATCAATTTTGGTATTATCTTAAGTGTTCTGATTATAAAGTTGGTTATCTTATAAATTTTGGTTCGCCGAAAGGGGTCCAAATAATTAGAAGAATATATGATACAGCAAGGAAAAAATAAAATGTTTAGCGTCGGTTTAGCGTTCTTTTTTTGCGTCAGTTTAGCGTTGCCACTTGTGGCAAGGGCGGCGGAATTGTATTTTGGTAGTTCCTCCAACGAACAAGGTCTGGGAAATCAATTCGCGGTGGGGGTTTTTGTTGACAGCCAGCAAGAAATCGTGAACGCGTTTGAAGGACAAATAGTTTTTTCGCCGGAGTATTTGGATTTGAAGGACATATTGGATGGGGATTCAATGGTTAATTTTTGGATTGAACGCCCGAGCGTTGATTTGGAATGCGCGGATGTTTGTAAATTAAAGTTTAGCGGAGTAACTCCGGGCGGTTATTTTGGGGATAAAGGGCATATTTTTTCCGTTGTTTTTGAGGCCAAAAAAATCGGTTCGGCTGATATTCAGATAGAAGGGGGCAAGGTTTTATTGCATGATGGGAGAGGCACTGAGGCGGAATTGACCGTATCGCCCATAAAATTGGAAGTCGTGGAGGATTCCGCTACGGCTGAATTCAAATATCCTTTTGATTCCGAACCGCCGGAGTCTTTTATTCCGTTTGTGTCTCAAGACGGAGAGATATTTGAGAATAAATTATTTTTAGTATTCGCGACTCAAGATAAATTATCGGGCGTTGATTATTATGAAGTAGCGGAGAAAAAATGGAAAGAGGCGGATAATTATGATGAGCTGAATTGGAAAACCGCGGCCAGCCCTTATTTACTGAAAGATCAGAATCTGACGAGTTATATTTATGTAAAAGCGGTTGATAAGTCGGGAAATAACAGAATTCAAATAATATCTCCGGAAAAAACCGCTAATTTATTACAGAGATACGCTATTTATGGTATAATATTATTGATGGGACTATTGGTAGTTTTATCTTTTTATATTTTAAGGAGAAAATATGGGGGAGGAAATCGCGAGACAGATTGACCGCGAAACTGAAGCAAAACCATACGCGAAAATAGCGCAAAAATTAAGCGTCTGTTTCGCGTTTTTATTTTGTGTTAGTTTAGCGTTGCCGCTTACGGCAAAGGCGGCTACAATTTATATTTCTCCGGCCACGGGATCGTATAATGTCAGTAAAACTTTTTCTGTCGGAGTTTATGTATCAAGCCAGGAACAGGCGATGAACGCCATTTCCGGCGTAATTTCTTTTCCAACGGAAAAACTGGAAGTAGTTTCCATCTCAAAGAGCGGTTCAGTGGTAAATTTGTGGGTGCAGGAGCCGTCTTTTTCCAATAACGCCGGCACTATAAATTTGGAGGGCGTGGTGTTAAATCCGGGATTTATTGGGACGACCGGTAAAGTATTGACGATCAGTTTTAAAGCCAAGTCCGCCGGACGGGCATCGGTTCTTTTTACCGCCGGAAATTTGTTGGCCAATGACGGACAAGGAACCAGTATATTGACCGGAATGGGCGGGGCGAATTTTGATTTGACGGCTGTTTCCGAAGTGGAAACGCCTGAAGAAGACACCGAGCCGGTAGTTCAGCCGGCAGTTCCAAGACCGCCAGTATTATATTCTCCGACTCACCCTGACCCGGGCAAGTGGTATAATTTGGCTGATGCGGAATTTAATTGGGTTCTAGCCAGCGATATAACCGGTGTCAGTATTTTTGGCGACCGATCACCGGACACAAGCCCGAGCGCGGTATCAGATGGTATGTTGACCGAATATAAGTTTGAAAATGTGGAAGAGGGCGTGTGGTATTTTCATATCAGAGCAAGAAATCGTTTGGGGTGGGGGCAGACCGGACATTTCAGGTTTAATGTAGATACGGAAAATCCGGAAAGTTTTGAAAT
>Ga0156680_165_pt2 | contig 10235 bp, 10 predicted proteins | sample RifOxyC2_FD_112010 | JGI IMG/M metagenome (GOLD analysis project Ga0156680, IMG submission 112010) | Candidatus Magasanikbacteria bacterium RIFOXYC2_FULL_40_16 | reverse complement strand
CGACGCCGGTTTTTTTCCGCCAATTTCCACTCATTTGAAAAAAAATAAGATTAATTTTTATCCGGGCTGGCATCCGGATCGTGTCCTTCGAAGCTTTAGCGAAGGAGGAGAAAATGATCAGAAAGATTGCTTAGTCGTGGTTGGTAATGTCGCAAGCTCTACCAATCCAGAATGGCTTTATGTTCAAAAAAATAATATTGAATACAAATCTTACCCAGAAGCTATTGCAAAATATTTTGTCAAAAAAAATTCTATTGTTTGCGCGGGAACTTATGGAAAAACTTCTTCCGCCACGCTTTTATCATATATTTTTATCCAATCCGGTCTTGACCCAAGCTATATGTTTGGCGGACTGGCGCAAAATAAAATTGATTCCGCGCATATTGGCGAATCAAACTGGTCAATTCTTGAAGGCGACGAATACAAAAGCAGCCGCTGGCGGACTGGCGCAAAATAAAATTGATTCCGCGCATATTGGCGAATCAAACTGGTCAATTCTTGAAGGCGACGAATACAAAAGCAGCCGCTGGGATAATGGCGCAAAATTTAAACATTACTCGCCCACTCACCTGCTTTTATCCGCGGTAAAATGGGACCATGCCGATGTCTATCCGACAGAGTCATCATATTTTGATGCCTTTGCGGAGCTGGTAAAATCAATCCCAAAAGACGGATTGGTTGTTGCTTGTGCCGATAATAAAAAAGTTGAAGAAATTGTTAAATTGGTAAACTGTAAAATTGTAAAATATGGAAATACTAATAATGCCGATTATATATATTCCGATGTCGCGCAAACTAAACAGGGGTTATCTTTTGATATAAAAAACGGCAAAAATAATTACAAAATTGAAACAGATATTCTGGGCGATTATCAGGCGGAAAACATAACTGGATGCTTCGCGATGGCGCGCGAATGCGGGATTGAACCGGAAAAAATAATTGAATCAATCAAATCATTTAAAGGCATAAAAAGACGGCTGGAAAAAAGATTAGCAAGCGATATAACCGTATTTGATGACATTGCGCACTCGCCGGCCAAAGCGAAATCAGTTTTAGAAACATTAAAATCAATATACACAGGCAAAATAATCGCTATTTTTGAGCCAAATACCGGCAACCGCAAGCCCGCCTCTTTGCCTGGATATGATAATTGTTTTTCCAGCGCGGATACCGTTATAATTCCCAAATTGACTAAAGTAAAAACAGACACGAACGATACGGCCAAACCGATTGATGGCGAAAAACTGACTGAAGTAATCGCAAAAACACATCCCGATGTCAAATATATTGATGATGACGCTGAATTACTAAAATATATTATTGATAATAAAAAGAAAAACGATTGTATCGTTTTTCTAGGTTCGCATGGATTTCGAAATATGATAGAACAACTTGTTATTTCCCTTCGTCAGTAACTTCGGCAACGACCTCGCCATCCTGTATTTCCGTAACCAAAAGAGAAATTCCGCACACATTACATTCAATAACTTGACCTTTTTCCAAATTAGGATAAGATGATAAATCAACATCATTTTTACACTCCGGACAAACTAAACGCATAAGATTTAAGATTTAAGATTAAAGATTATGTAATTATATTGTTAAATTGCTAAATTGTCAAATTGTTTAATTGTTATATGTTTTAATGTTTTGATGTTTTAATGTTTTTATGCTCATGACTCCCCAACAATCATATCCCAAACTTGCCCAAACTCTCGGTATACCCGAGATTATTTTGAAACGAGAAGATTTACATCCTTACGGCTCGCACAAAGGACGATCTATTCCGTATATGATGGAAGAATACATAAAAAAAGGATATTCCAATTTTGTGATTTCTTCATCCGGCAATGCCGCTTTAGCAGCGCTAAAATTTGTTCAGGACTGCAACAAAACGAACACAAAAATTACTCTTAAAATTTTTATCGGAAAAAACATCGCAAAAAATAAATTGTCATCAATCCAATCTGAAATCTTAAATCTTAAATCTGAAATCTTAGTTGAACAAGTCGACAATCCAAAACAAAGCGCTTTTTTGGAAGCGAAAAATAACAATAAAGTTATAAACCTCCGCCAATCAACCGACGACTTGGCTTTAGAGGGCTATAAAACTTTGGCGGATGAATTGGAAGAGATAGATAATTTAGAAGCAATTTTTATTCCTACATCTTCCGGAACCACCGCGCAAGCGCTTGGAAATCTTGGCGCGCAAATTCACATTGTTCAAACAACCGCTTGCCATCCAATCGCTGAATTCTTCTCCCCCTACCAGGTAAGGGAACACTTATCCCGATTTCACATCGGGAGCGAGATTGAGAGGGGGTCAAAACCCCACCCTAACCCTCCCCTACAAGGAGAGGGGAAATCCATTGCCGGCGCAATCGTTGACAAAATAGCCCACCGCAAAGAAAAAATAATTGAAATAATAAAAAACAGCCACGGTTCCGGCTGGATTGTTACGGACGAAGAAATACAAAACGCGATAAAACTTGTAAAAGAAACTATCAATATAGATATTTCTCCCAACAGCGCGCTCTCCATCGCCGGCCTGCAAAAAGCAACTCAAAATGGATGGACTTGGTCCGGCCCGGTAGCGTGTTTAATTACGGGGAAATAAAAATCTTACATCTTACACCTTACATCTTCGCCGCCACACTCACAATATTCATCCCCTGCTCCACGCCAACTTTTTCGCCATGGCGTAAAAAATATTGCTCTTGCAATTTGAGCCCGGCTTTTTTGAATAAATTTTCCAACTCTTCTAAAATAAAACCATAATATATTCTGTCGCCCACCAATTCCCCTTTTCCGGTTTTCCAAGGCACGCGGAATAAATGCTCCCCCAAATCTTCATAATCCCCTTTTTTTAATTTAGCCTCTACCCAATCGCTATAAGCGTTCCAATTTAATAAAATAATTTTCCCTTTTGATTTCAAAACTCTCTTCATCTCGTTTAAGGCCTTCAACTGTAAATCTTCGGTTGGAAGATGATGAAAAGCCACCAAACTGAATACAATATCAAATTTTTCATCCTCAAATGGCAACTCCGTCATATCCGCCACTTCAAATTGGCAATCTGGATATTCCTCTTTAGCAATTTCTATAAGCTTCTCACTTATATCAACTCCAACATAACTGATTTTCTTCGGCCTTATGCCTGTTTCCGCCAGAGGCGGACCAGCCTTTGGCTGGGACTCCGAACTCCGAACTCGCCCCGGTCTGGACAAATCCTCAAAAAGCTGATATAATCTACCATTACCGCAACCGATATCCAGCACGCTATCGCCGTCTTTTACAAAGTCCGCCAGCGGTTCTAAATCGCGCCACAAAAAAGAACGCGTATCGGAAAAATGATCGGCAATTTTATTGTAGACTTGGCGGTTCTGAAGTATAATTTGTTTAGCATCCATAATTATGAATATCCACGAAAAAATAATTACTGAAATAATCGCGAAATCGCCCAAATCAAAGGCGAAATTTGACGATGCCCGCCGACAAATTGCCGGGGGGTTAAAGATGAAACAACCGGCCAATCGCGACTTGCTTAAAGCTTATCAAAATTTGCTTAAAAAGAAAAGAGTAAAGCAAGACAAGAATATTGAAAAATTCTTGCGCAAAGCCGATATCCGCACCCTTTCCGGAATTGCTATTGTCACCTCATTGATTAAACCATACGCTTGTCCGGGCAAATGCGTGTATTGTCCGACTGAAGCCCGTATGCCAAAAAGTTATCTGGCCACTGAACCGGCGGCCGCCCGCGCGCTCGGTCTTAAATTTAATCCTTACGAACAGATGCAAAAACGAATTTTAATGTTGGAAGGAAACGGCCACCCGACCGATAAAATTGAATACATAATCAAAGGCGGAACCTGGAACGCTTATCCGCTTGAATATCAATACTGGTTTATTTTGGAATCCTTCCGCGCCTGTAATGAACTTGGAAAACGAGAGATTTTTCCTCCCCCTATGAGGGGGAGGTGGCCAAAGGCCGGAGGGGGTCTCAAGAAATTGCAAGAAGCATTAGAAAAGGAACAAAAGAAAAATGAAACCGCCAAGCACAGAATAATCGGGCTGACTTTAGAAACTCGCCCTGACGCGATTACGCCGAAAACAATTTATCATATGCGTCAGCTTGGCTGTACCAGAATTGAACTCGGTCTGCAAGCGCCTGATGACAAAATATTAAAATTAGTTAAACGCGGACACACAGTTCAGCAATTCCGTGACGCTATGCTTTTGTTGAGGCAAGCCGGATTTAAAGTGGATTTGCATTTTATGCCTGATTTGCCCGGTACTACACCCAAACACGATGTGGCCATGTATAAAAAATTATTCACTGACCCGGGATTAAAGCCTGATATGGTTAAAATCTACCCCAACACAGTCATTCCGTCTTCCGAACTTTACAAATGGTTTAAAGCGGGCAAATACAAACCATATGACGAGAAGAAATTATTTGACGCGTTATTAAAAATGAAATTAGCCACGCCTCGCTATTGCCGAATATCAAGATTGATACGAGATATACCCGATAATGAAATCGCCGCCGGCAACAGAATTACCAACTTGCGCGAAGCGCTAACAAAAGAATTGGCTAAACGCGGACAAAAATGCGTTTGTTTGCGTTGTCGAGAAATTGGAAGATTTGTTAATACGGGATTACTACGTCCCGACTTAGTCGGGACTCGTAATGACAATTTGAAACCCAAATTGTTTGTTGAAAAATATGAAACGATTGGCGGGACAGAATACTTTTTAACTTTTGAAGACAAAAATAGAGGCGCGGTTTACGCTTTTTTACGTTTGCGAATTCCTTATAAATCAACCACCCCCAACCCCTCCTTTCTAAGGAGGGGAGATGAATCGCTCCCCCTTGGAAAGGGGGAGATGGAGGGGGTTGAGGGACAATTATATAAACTTCTTCCGGAAATAAAAGACGTAGCCTTTGTGCGCGAATTACACACTTACGGACAGCTTGTTTCATTAAAACATAAAAACATAAAAACATTAAAACAAACCAATAACGAGGTACAACATCATGGTTTAGGGAAAAAACTGCTCAAAGAGGCGGAAAAAATCGCGAAAAAAAACGGGTTTAAAAAATTGGCTGTAATTTCCGGTATTGGCGTACGAGATTACTACAAAAAATCTGGGTATTTGAAAAAAGGACGATATATGCTAAAATCAATTTAACATCATTTATAACTTATTAATAATATGGGTATAGAAACAGGCGGTTACGTGCCCGAACAATATAAAAATATGAGCGAAAAACAAGCAAAAATACAAGCTACCAGGGAAGCTTTTGATACGAGGATGGACAATTATGCCAAAGAATTGGGTATAGAGGATACGGATGAATTGCGTTATGTATACGGTATTGAAGAAGACAACTTGAGATATAAGTACAAAGAAGACCTAGAATCAACTTTTGAAAGTCTATCACTAGAAGACAGAATTATTGAAAATATAAAATCCGGTTATGATTCTCTGACAGGGATACCTAATCGCATAACTTTAATTAAAGATATAGAGAAAAAAATAGAAGATGAAAAGAAGGCGGACACAAGCGAAATTGAAGATAAAAGAGAAAAAAGAAAAGAAGGAAAATTTTCTTTTATAATGATTGATGTAGATAAATTTAAAAGCATAAATGATACTTACGGCCATGATGGTGGTGATTATGTGCTAAGGGAAATCTGTAAAGTATTAAAGCAAAGTTTACGCTCAGAAGACACTGCCGGAAGATGGGGCGGAGAGGAAATCGCAGTAATTGCGTCCAATACAAATGGAAGTGGCCCAGAAGCCGCCGAACGTATCAGAGAGATTATAAAAAATCATGAATTTGTTTATAATGGTAAGAAAATAGACGTAACAATTAGTGCGGGTGTGGCTCCGTACAACGAAAATATTGAAGTTATGAAACAGAAATCGGATGTTGCCTTATACGCGGCAAAAGGCGCGTTTGAAGCAGAAGTGCTTAAAGGACAAGACATATCCGAAGAGCAAAAAGGCGAAAAAACAAGAAATCAGGTCTGGTATTTTGATGATGAAGGCAAATTAAAAAAATACATTAAACCTGAAAAAAAATAATACTCTATGCTGCAAAACCAAGACCCGGAAATATTTAATCTGATCCAAAAAGAAACTGAACGGCAGTCCGAAGGATTGGAAATGATCCCCTCCGAAAATCATACTTCCGGCGCGGTTTTGGAAGCGCTGGGTTCGCGTTTAACGGATAAATACTCCGAGGGTTATCCGGGAATGAGATACTATGGCGGTTGCGAGAATGTGGATAAAGTGGAAAATCTGGCGCGCGACCGAGCTAAAAAACTTTTTGGCGCTGATTGGGCCAATGTCCAGGCGCACTCCGGCTCCCCTGCCAATCTGGCGGTGTATTTTGCTTTGCTTAATCCGGGCGACACGGTAATGGGATTAAAATTATATCACGGCGGACACATGACGCACGGTTTAAAACTCAATTTTTCCGGCACGCTTTATAACAGCGTTCAGTATGGTTGTCGTGAAGACGGATTTATTGATTTAGATGAAATGCGCGCTTTAGCACTTGAACATAAACCTAAAATGATTGTCACCGGCGGAAGCGCTTACCCGCAAATCTATGAATGGGCAAAATACAAAGAAATAGCGGATGAAGTAGGCGCGTTTATGCTGGCGGACATGTCACATGTGGCCGGCCTTGTTGCCGGTGACGTTCATCCTAATCCGGTCGGCATCGCGGATGTGGTTACTACCACTACGCACAAAACCTTGCGCGGACCGCGCGGAGCCATAATTTTAGCTAATGGCAATCCGTCTACACCGTTACAGGCGGCCGACAGAGTAAAAGAAAATATTCCAACTTTGATAGACAGAGCGATTATCCCCGGACTTCAAGGCGGACCGCATAATCACCAAACCGCGGCGATTGCCGTGGCGCTCAAAGAAGCCATGCAACCGGAATTTAAGGAATACGCCAAACAAATTGTAAAAAATGCCAAGACACTGGCCGAAGAATTATTATCAAAAGGATATAATTTAGTCACCGGCGGAACAGAAACCCATTTATTATTGATTAATTTGGAAAATAAAAATGTGACCGGGAAACAGGCCGAAAGCGCGTTGAGCAAGGCCGGCATTACTGTAAACAAAAATACTATTCCTCATGACCCGCGCAAACCGTTTGACCCGTCAGGCATCCGACTGGGCACTCCGGCGTTGACAACCCGCGGAATGAAGGAGGGGGAGATGAAAAAAATTGCCAATTTTATAGATTATGCTATAATTAATATTGATAATGAAGCTGAATTAAGCAAGATAAAAGAAGAAGTAAAAGAAATGTGCAAATCTTTTCCGCTTCCGAAATAAATGTTCTAAATGTTTTATCACTACGTTTGTTCTAATTGACCTACATAACAATTTCAACAATTACAACATCTTGAACAATTAAAACAATCAAACAAATCAATATGGAATACCGAACCGTCACATCGGAAGACATGGAAAATGTCGGCAGGCAAGTCGCTAAAAAAATGAAAGGCGGAGATGTTATTTTGTTATACGGAGAACTCGGTTCCGGGAAATCCACTTTTACCAAAGGATTGGTAAATGAACTGGGAGTTGAAGATGTCGTCACCAGCCCGACTTTTACTTTAATGAATGTATACGACGCCAAGCATCCGCAAATCAAAAAAGTTGTCCACTGCGATACTTACAGATTGCGGGATAAAGATGATTTGGAAGAAGTTGGCATCACCGACTATTTATACAAGCCGGATACTTTATGCATTATTGAATGGCCGGATAAAGTCAGCCATCTGTTGACCGGCAATTCCAATATCAAAATTTCAATTGAATATATAGATTCGGAACGAAGAAAAATAGTGATGGAATAAAAAACGCTCCTGCAAAGAAGCATTTTTTATTCCGGATATTTTTTCAACCGTGAATAAACGCAACCGCAATAGTCTTGCGTATAAATATTTTTCTGTTTTATCAGTTGACGCGCCATTTCCTGCCGTCCTCCCTTTTTCCAATCTTCTTCAAAAAACTTAACTCCGTATTTTTCTCCCGCTTGTATTCCCAGCGGGTTTATTATTTCCGCCCGTTTATTTCTTCCGCTCGTCAAACTGGTGCCAAAATATTCAAAACCGTTGTCGCGCGCGTATTTTGCCGCCTGCTCCAAACGCATTTTAAAACACTCTACGCATCTGGTTCCACCCTCCGGTTCGTCTTCAAGCCCGACAATCTTTTCAAACCAATGTTTTGTATTATATTCTTCTTCCACCACTGGTATATTCAAATCTTGGCAAATTCTTAATACTTCATTTTTTCTCTTGGCATATTCCTCGGCCGGATGAATGTTAGGATTGTAAAAATGCGCCGTCACGGAAAAATTCTGAGACAGTTCTTCAAAAATAGCTATACTGCATGGCCCACAACAAACGTGGAGTAGGAAACTTGGTTTTGACATAAAAAATAATTAATTATCTTTTTAGTTCTGATATCTAAATTCTAAACAATATATTTAAATTCACCTAATTCCTAATTCACCTAATAAAATGCTAAAAATAACAAATGATTAATTTCAAAAATTATTTTGATTTTATAATTTGGAAATTGGAAATTTTATTAGAAATTAGGTTAATTAGATATTAGGTGAATTTCTAAGTTAAATATTCTCGTCCTTTAAGTTCCCCAGGCAAATATTCCTGATCCACCGGCCCGTCATAATCCGGATTATACTTATAATCTTTCCCATATCCAATCTCTTTCATAAACTTGGTCGGGGCATTACGTAGATGAATCGGCACACCCAGATGGGAAGTGGCGCGCGCGTCTTCAGCCGCGCGGTTATAGGCCTTATAAAGCAAATTAGATTTTTTGGACTTGGCGCAATAAACCACCGCCTGCGCCAAATGCACGGAACATTCCGGCATGCCAATTTTATGACAAGCATCATAAGCGGCGTTCGCTTGCAACAAGGCCTGGCTATTACCCATTCCAACATCCTCACAAGCAAAACGCAAGACGCGACGCGCCACATAAAGCGGATCTGCTCCGCCTTCCAACATTCTGGCCAACCAATACAAACCGGCATTAGCGTCGCTCCCGCGCATTGATTTATGCAAAGCGGAAATCAAATTATAAAACTCCTCGCCCTTTTTATCAAATACAAGGTGCGTTCTCTGTAACGCCTCTTTAATATCTAACGAGCCAATAGCCAATGGTTCAGAGCCAATAGTGGCCTTTGCCGCTTTGACAGCCAATTCAAGCCCATTCAACGCAGTTCTGGCATCACCGCCGGCCAATTCAGCCAGCAATTCAATAGTTTCTTCGGAAATCTCAATTTTAAATTGTCCCAATCCCCTGTCTTCATCTTGCAAAGCCCTTTTTATCAATTTAACTATATCTTTATTTTCCAGATATTTTAAAATAAAAACCCGGGAGCGGGACAATAACGCTCCAATAACTTCAAAAGACGGATTTTCCGTGGTCGCGCCGATTAAAACTATTATTCCTTTTTCCACATACGGCAAAAGCGCGTCCTGCTGGGCTTTGCTCCAGCGGTGGATTTCATCAATAAACAAAATCGTTCTCTCCCCTTTTTCCAACCTCTGCTTCGCTTCTTTTATTTCGCTCATCAAATCGGCCTTGCCGGCGGCGACAGCGGAGATAATCGTGAAATGAGAACGGGTTTGATTGGCGATAATCTGCGCCAAAGTCGTCTTTCCGACTCCGGGCGGACCCCAAAAAATCAATGATGCCAATTCATCATTTTCCACCAATTTTCTTAATAATTTTCCCTCGCCGACAATATCGTTCTGACCGACAAATTCGGAAAAATTCCTCGGACGCATTCGGTCGGCAAGCGGTGTGTGTTGATATTTGTTCATACAACTTATTTGTCATTCCCGCAGTCGCGGGAATGACAAATTAATTTCCTATACAAGTTCATAGCCACACTACTTTACAAAAGAAATGCGATTAATTCAAGCCCCCATTGTCATGATTCATAAGACACGTAACATGAAACATAAGATTGACGATTGAATAAAAAACCGAGGAGTCATTCCACCAAAAAAGTGGATCGACCCCTCGGTTGCAGACATTACCACGCGCGCTGACGCGTGGGTTACTTGATGCGACGCACTATGAGGCAGTAGTCGCCCCAGACGATGCCAAGCCAGCGTCGGGCCCGGTACCACCTGCTGGCGTACCGGCAGAAGCACCGG
>Ga0156680_126_pt1 | contig 10713 bp, 16 predicted proteins | sample RifOxyC2_FD_112010 | JGI IMG/M metagenome (GOLD analysis project Ga0156680, IMG submission 112010) | Candidatus Magasanikbacteria bacterium RIFOXYC2_FULL_40_16 | reverse complement strand
AGCGCTCCATACCATAACATCAGCGTCAATCGGTTTAGCAATAGTATTGGGTTCGTATGTGCTGGTAGGCTTTTTGTTTAATACAATTAAGGGTAAATCAGACTCTTCTGCCGTCGCTTGTGCGAATCCTTCGCCGGTGGTAGGAAAAAGTTGTGAAAATGACGATTCTTGCGACCCAAATACCACATGTAGTCCAGCGCATATATGCGTCGGCAGGAGTGACGATTTATGTTCGCAAAGCTGTGGAAGCAATTTCGCGTGTATAAATAAATCTGATTGCGCCGAGGGTACTGTCAAATCTTATTACTGTACTGGTACCGCCGCCAAGGTTTGTTGCGTTCATAAATAATTAAATTAAGTAATTCAACCGTGTGGTATGAAAAAAATAATAATTATATTATCAATCACCTTTGCTTTATTTGGCGTAAATGTTGTTTATGCAAATGATTATGGGTTGGGAAAAACAGCGCACGAGGCTGGTTTGGATAACGCAATAAGTGGCGACAAGACAGTGGCGGGAATGGTGGGAAATGTAATCGGACAAGCCTTAACCTTGGTAGGCGTCTTGTTTTTATTATTAATGATATACGGCGGGGTGATTTGGATGATTGCCAGAGGCAATGAACAGCAGACTGATAAAGCGCTTAATACGATTAAAGCGGCCATAATCGGTTTGGCGATTGTGGTGGCATCTTACGCGATAACGACTTTTGTGTTTAACGCGATTAGCGGTAATGCTACTACAGAAGTGTCACCAACGTCGTCAGCTTCTTCTGGTTGTTGTGTTTATCCATTGGATGACGGAGGAGAAAGGTATATATGGGTTGAAGGGGCGAATTGTGTGACTGCGTGCGTGAATGATGCTGAGGCAAACAGTCTTTTATGTGAATCAGAAGCTGAGTCTATACCAATCACGGCGAGTATGACTGGTGAGATAGACTGCGAAGAGTTGAATTCTTAATTATTTTTTGCATGAAAATTATATTTAAAAATATTCTCAATTATTCTCTGATAGTTGTTGGTTTATTTTTAAAGATAGATCAGGTTTTTGCTCAAAAACTGAAAAATGCCGACGATAATTTATCAAAAGTAGCCGGAGCGGCCGGTATTTCAGCGGATGTAAGTCTTAGCCAAACAGTCGGCAATATGATAAAAGGCGGTTTGTCAGCGGTCGGATTGATATTTTTTATATTGATATTTTATGGCGGTTTTAGTTGGATGATAGCGAGAGGCAATGAACAAAAAGTGGAAAAAGCCAAGAATACGGTCATTGCCGCTTCAATCGGTTTAGTAATAGTATTGGCGTCTTACGCGATAACCATTTTAATCGGCGGAATAATTAAAAAATAATTCAATAAAATAAAGGTCATCCTGAGCTTGCCACGTGGTGAAGCTTTACGTGGCTTGTTGAAGGATCTCCGTGTCATTGCGAAGGAGCTCAAGCGACTGTCGCAATCCCGTAAATTAATATTAAACACGAGATTATCCCGATTTTGTATCGACAAAATCGAGGATCCTCGATTTCGCTGAGGCGAAATCGGGACTACACGCCAACCTAATCGGGACTCGTAATGACAGACATAAATAAAACAAATCTATTCGCAGTATTATCCATTTAATTATCAAAATTATATGAAATCATTAAAAAAAATATTTATAGGATTGATAGCATTGAGTTTTGTGATTTTTCCTAATTTGGTTTTGGCGCAAGGGTTAAAAGACGCGTTTGGCGGAACAAATAGCCCTTTAGAAACCGTCAGGGGTAAAACCGGTTTCAATGCGGATGATACTTTAGGCTCAATCGCCGGACGAGCCATAAATGTGGCTTTAACCATGGTGGGTTTGATTTTCTTGTTGTTGATGGTATACTCCGGATTTTTATGGATGACCGCCCGCGGGGAAGAAGCGCAAATTGACAAAGCGCAAAAGATAATCAAAGGAACCATAATCGGCTTGGTGCTGGTTTTGTCCGCTTACGCCATAACCTTCCTTATCACTAACGCCTTAAATAAATAATTGATATTATGAAAATAAAAAAAATACTATTTTTTACATTATTGGCCGGGTTGGTTTTTTTGCCGATGATTGCTTTTGCCCAAACTAAACCAAATATCGGACTGGGAGATGATGGATTGGTTAAGGATGCGGTCAAAGAGGCCGGTTATAATTCCAACACGACCGAAACTACATTCGCCTCCACTTTGGGCGCGGTGGTAAAAATACTAATGAATTTTTCCGGCGTGATATTTATGAGTTTAATGGTTTATGCCGGATTTTTATGGATGACCGCGCGAGGCGAGGAAGCCAAAGTTGATAAAGCGCAGTCAATAATAAAGGCCTCAATTATCGGATTGGTAATTGTGGTCAGCGCTTACAGCATCACCTTCTTTATTGTGCCAAGACTATTGACGGAAACTGCGCCAAAGGAAGCAGCTTTGGAATAATATGTATCTTATTTTAAAAAGAAAATTTTTATTCGCCGTGATTTTTCCTATTTTGGCCTCTTCGGTTTTTTTTGGCGCGGTTCAAGCGCAGGATTTGAATACGAAAATTATGGATCAAATTAATGCCGGCAAAACAGGCGCCGGTTATTCCGACGCGGTTGACCCGCAGGTTACTATCGCTTCGGTAATAAAAATATTTTTAGGTTTTGTCGGTTCAATTTTTATTGTTTTAGTCGCGATGGCGTCTTATTGGTTTATAACAGCTCGCGGCCGGGAAGAAAAGGTTGAAAAGGCGATGTCAACATTACGAAGGGCGATAATCGGCCTGTTTGTCGTGGTTTTAGCTTATGCGATTACCAGTTTCGTTACTTCCGGTGTGCAGGATGCTTTGGAAAAGCCAACTCCAAGCGAAAATTTTGATTGTTTGGAGGGCGACCCGACTTGTTGGGAAGAGTTTGCCGGATAAAAGTAAAATATATATGAAAAAATATTTATTGATTGTAATATTATTAGCAGGATTTGTATTTTATGCCATTCCTTCGGTTGTTAATGCTCAAGGCGCCACTGCCTCAAGTTCTTTTGAACAGCAATTTCAGACATTTGCCAAAAAATCCGGTATTGGAGAAGGCACACCAAACGAACCGCAGGTTGTAATCGCGCGATTGATAAAAGTCATGCTGGGAGTGGTGGGAATAATGTTTTTTGCTTATTCGGTTTACGCCGGATATTTGATATTATCTTCGGCCGGAGACGAACAAAAAGTAAAAAAAGGCAAAGATACTTTGCGTACCGGAATAATCGGGATTTTTGTCGCGATGAGCGCGTATTCTATTTTGTCGCTGGTGGCCGGAGCAGCCTTGCAGTCAACCGAATTGAAGCCGGGAACATATTTAGACTATGATGTGGGCACGGAAGATTATGATTATGGCACCCCGTCAAGATAAAAAATCAAATTTCCAATAGTTTATTCAGAATAATCCTTGAAGCCGGCGTTTTCGCCGGTTTTTCAATTTTGTTTTTCCAAGAAGTATTTTCCAAATAATATAATAAATCCGATGGAGTTCTGACTACCACTCCGAGATTATTTTCAAGCAAATATTGAGAATTACATTCCTCTTGCCCGGGTATCGGCGAAATCGCGATAATCGGTTTATTGAGCGCGATGCATTCCGTAATTGTCAGTCCGCCCGGTTTGGTAATAATATAATCGGCAACTCGCATATATTCGTCCATTTCGTCGGTCCAGCCGACCGGATGCAATTCCACATTGCCGGATGCTTCCAGTTTTTTCAGTTTTGCCAACAGTTTTTTGTTTTTTCCGGCAATCGCGAAAACTCTGTATTGCGTGGTGGATTTGCTTAAGGTTTTTATGATACCGGTTGTGTCCACCAGACCTTGCCCGCCGGACAAAATTAACAGATTTGTTTTGTCGTTTTTCGCTCCGTATTTTTCTTTTAGTTTGTTAATATTTTTTTCTTCATAAAACACCGGATCTATTGGTATTCCGCTGACAGTTATATTTTTATTATCAATACCGCATTCAACCAGATGGTATTTGGTTTTGGGGGTTGGAGCGAAATAGTGTTGGATATTTTTTACAATTTGTAAATCGTGCGAGAAATAGTCGGTCATCAGCAGGCTGATTTTCGCGTTGAATTTATTTTTTTCCTGAATTGGTAAAATGGCGTAGGCTGATAAAAAATTCGTGCATAATATATGGGTCGGTTTATATTGAAGGACATATTTAAAAAAGGAGCCGGAATTGAACTGATTGAAAACCATGGACATTTTTTGGGTGAGGCGGAGGATTTTTGGCGAATTGGTTTTTTTATAAAAAAATCCCCAGATTTCAGGAATTTTTTCCGCCAGAATATCATAAGATTCAACGATGGTTTTTCTCATCGGCGAACTTACATAGTTCATCATATCAATATGTTCTATTTCTAAATCAGGATACAAAATTTTAGCGGATTTTTTAAGCGCTTCCGCTGTCCTGACATGGCCGGATCCGGTAGATACCGATACCAATAAGATTTTTTTAGGGTCTGTTTTCATACGGTAATAGTATATACTATCTTTTGTTTAAAAAAAAGAACCCACAGAAAAGGGGTTTCTTGATTTAAAAAATACACTGGGGTGGCCAACGGGAATTGAACCCGTATTTTCGGCTCCACAAGCCGAAGTAATAACCATTATACCATGACCACCCCAGTGTATTCTTTTTTTAAATTGTTTTGAGGGAATTGCCCTATACTAGAGCAAAGCTCAGTATAGGACTACCCCGTACTGATCCGCCGGCTGGCGGATCTAGTACTGGGGTGAACCCGTATTTTCGGCTCCACAAGCCGAAGTAATAACCATTATACCATGACCACCCCAGTGTATTCTTTGATTTATATTTTATATTGTAAACTGCGATTGATCTACCATTACCGCGCACTACAAGAGTGCACGGCCATGAACCCTTGTGGTTCATGGTACCAACCAATGCGCTCTCGGTGCGCCTGCCAGGAATCGAACCTGGATTTAAGGTTTAGAAGACCCTTGTTCTATCCATTGAACTACAGGCGCATTTATATCGCTATTTTTTCTATAAAATTGATTTTCCACGCGTTTATCTTTCTAAATAGATCTCTGTTATAGATTCTGACAGAGCATGTACCATTGTATAACATATTTTTTCTATGTTGTAAAGAGGTGGGTTTAATTTGAGTTTTGTAGAATTGAGATAAGGGTATTTTTGTAACTTTGGACCAATACTTTTCCAAGACAATTTTATTGTGTAATTCGTGTATATGTAATTGAATTTTAAATTTATTCTCTGTAATTCCACAAAATTTTCTAAACCAACGCATCATTAATTCAATCATTTTATAGTCTGAATTAGTGAATTTTATGATTTCAAATTTTTTAGATTTGTCACCTTCGGCCCAGTATAGCATTAAACCGGCTATGAATAAAGGATTATTAAATAACGCGGGTATTTCTTTTTTTGCTTGCAGAAAAATCATTTTTTTTCTTTCATTTATCTCGCTTTGTCTTTTTTTTGCCAATTTATAAGCATTTTGTTGTTTAGCCGTAAAATATAATTTTTTATATTGTTCGGGAGTAAGTTTTATATTTCTTAACCATAGACTTAATGTGCCTTTAGAGACTTTAATTTTAGTTTTGATATCGTTATAGCTTTTGCCTTGGCGCCTTAGTTTGATCGCCCTTATTTTCTCATCGTATTTCATAAATTGAACAGTAATAAATTTTTCTATAATTATAGCATATATGTTTGATTATAGCAATTCTTCTTATTTGGCATCAGGTTGGTTGGGTATTATAGAGTATCAACAGTACCGACTACTGTTGTCATTGCTTAATCCAAGGGTTTTCTTAATGTTTTCAACACTAACCCCGCTCTTAATCATAGAAAGAGTGTATGAATGTCTGAAAGAGTGGGGGGTTATATTTTTCTGCAGGCCGGCGGACTTTGCGCATTTATTAACAATTCTTTGGACTGTTCGGGGAGTAATGCCTTTATCTTTATTTTTCCCCGCCCGTTTATCGTGGGGGATGAATAAATAAGGGTTGGAGTCTTTTCTTAGATTAAGGTATTGCTTTATCCAGTATCTGGCTTGTTCAGAGAGAGGGACGGTTTTTTGCTTGTTTTTCTTAATTAATAAAGACAACTCGTTTTTATTCAAGTTAATATCAGTTTTTTTGAGCTTGGCTATCTCGGAAACCAGCATCCCGGTGCTGAAAAGCAGTTCAAGAACAGCTTTGTTTCTGTGATTTGATAAAGTATCATTTTTACCCGCGGTTTTATCTTTTAATGGCGCGTCCAATAGCCGTTCCAGGTCTGTTTTGCCCAATACGCTCGGTTTCTTCATGTTTATCTGGTCAAGTTTTATCTCCCGATGAGAAAGAGTGGTGATTTTTTTGGATTGCAAATACCTCAAAAAGTTCCGCAAAGCGATTAGGTGGTAGTTTTGAGTATTTTTTTTGAGCGGTTCGCCCCGCGCATCAATCAATTCGCCGAGCCACTTCCGGTATCTCTTGATTGTATCAACCGTCAACCTGTCCGGCTTCTTGTCTCCGAAAAAATCAATAAATCTGGACATATAGAATCGGTAATTTTCTATAGTTTTTTCCGTCCGCCCCTTGCTTTGTTTTAGATTTTCAAGAAATTCACGCAGATATCTGGAAATATTTTTTGGCATAAATTTTTACTTTATCACCTTACCACCTAATCACTTAACCACTTGCCAATTGGGTGATTAAGTGGTCGGGTGGTTGGGTGTTTAAGTGATTATATTGTACGACACTATTGACAAAACGTCAATTTTGTGCTATACTATAATAGTTAATTAGTAAAAATTTAATTTTTAAAAATAAAAGTATGGGTTTTTTTGGAAAACTATTTGGCAAAAAGGAAGAAGAGTCCCCAATGATGCCTCCTCCGGCGCAAGAAGCTCCGGAAGCTCCAATGGTGGATCATGAAGATCATGCCAATCATATGGAGCCAATGTCTGAAGAACAGACAGAAGGCGGGGATGATGAACTTTCAATATAAGAAATAATTAATCCTGTCGTTAAAGACTTCAGGATTTTTTAATCAAACACAAATATAAACATAAACATAAACATATGGATAACAAACGCGACAAGTTTGGGGCTTTTTCAGGCGCGACACAAATGGAAAATGAGGGTTTCGCCGGTATTTATTATTATTTATTCGCAGGCATCATGCTTTTGGTGGCTGTTTTTTTGTTTTTACCCAGAGTTTCAAGTCCAATATAGGAGGTTGACACTTCTTTCCTAAAAGACTACGATACATATATCAAATAATAATTAATTTTAACAAATCAATATGAAAAAAAGTTTGTTGTTAAGCTTATTAGTAAGCTTTTTTATAGCAATTTTTGCTATTTCTTTCGTGTCTGCTCAAACAGAGACGACAGATGAACAAAACGCGGACGATGTGAACCAAGTTCTTGAAGAATTGGATGATGAAGAAGCGTTGGAAGGTGTGGAAATAGACGAAGTCAGCGTGCCGGACGGTTTTGGATTGTGGCTTCGCGATTGGAGAGAACGAATTGTCTTAGCGCTAACTCTTGATCCGGTAAAAAAAGCGGAAAAACAAATGATTTATGCTGAGGAAAGAATGAAAATCGCCGAGAAAATCCTGGCGGAAAGCACTAGCCCTCAAGCTCAGGAAAAAGCTCAGCAGATGATTGAAGTCGCGCAAAGGCACCTTGAAAAAATACAAGAAAGAAAAGATAAATGGGCGGACAAGACAACGGAAAGAGTTGAACAATTAAAAAATAATTTAGCTACGCATCTTTTAAGAAGGGACGCAATTTTGAATAAATTGGGAGAAAATGCCCCCGAAGAGTTTGAGGGTAAGATTGAAGAATTAAGAGCGAAAATGTTGGAGCATGGGAAAACTTTTATTGGCGATATAGACGACGAGGAAATGACTGAGAGAACTTCTGAACATTTATATAATGTCAGGGAAAGAATTGAAAAATATCTCGGCGCGGTAAAAACATATCAAGAAGAAAAGAAAGGCATTTTAGACAATAACGAACTTTCCGAAGAACAAAAAGTAGAGAGCCTGCAATTATTACAGGAAGAAAGAAAAGCGGAATTGGAAGCGATTCGTCTTGAATATAAACAACGCCAAGAAGGATTGGTGGAAAAAATAAAGAACGGCGACGCGAACGCTGAGCAAAGATCTTTATTGTTGAGAGACGCGCAAAGATTAATTGAACAAAAGCGGGAATTAATCAGAGAGCGCGCGGAAGAGATTCAAGGAATTGTCAGCGAGGGTCTAAATGAGGAACAATTAAGAAGTAGATTTGAAGAAATACGGGCGGAATATGCCGACAAGCTGGAACAATTTAGAGAGCAGTATGAAGAAACAAGAATGTTGCAGAATCAGGTTTTAAATAATCGCGCGGAGGAAGAAGTGAAGGAAGCGGAACAAACCAGAGCCAGAATAATGGAAAATGAAAGAATCAGGCAGGAATTGGATGAAGAAATGGGATTATAAAATTATTCCCCGCCCCGCTATCAAGCCGGGCGGGGTAATTCTTTTTATGCGTAAAAATTTTTTCTATTTGATTTTACCGAATATCAGGTCTTGTCATAATGTCGGCGCAATGTTTAGAACTGCTGATGCTTTTGGCATAGACAAGATTTTTTTAGTCGGCTACACGCCGGCTCCGCCAAAACCACAGATTGACAAGGTTTCTTTGGGGGCGGAAAAGTGGATGCCGTTTGAAGTTAAAAAAGATTTGAAGACCTTAATCAAAAAATTGAAAAAAGACAAGTTTGAAATAGTGGCGTTGGAGAAAACGGCCGATAGTATTGATATTAAAGACTTTAAGACAAGCGGGGATTTTGCGTTGGTGGTTGGCAATGAAGTAGAGGGGGTTACGGAGGATATTTTGAAATTATGCGATAAAGTCGTCCATATCCCGATGTTGGGCAAAAAAGAGAGCCTGAATGTCAGTATTGCCGGCGGGATTGCAATGTATGTTCTTCATAAGAAATAGCTAATTTTAGCTAAATATTGATGAAAAATGCTTGACAAAAGCATTTTTTTGTGCTATACTTAATTGTTTTATCCGGTATGGTGCCGGGTAAAAACGCCCATAGGAGGGCAAAGTGAATAAGAATATCGTAATGTTCGTTGTCGTTCTCGTGGTTGCCGTCATCCTCGTTGCCCTGGCGCTCGCCGTCTCGGTGGGTCACCAGACCCGCAGCGGCGAGGTTCGCCTCGTCCCGGTGGAGAGAAAGTACGCCTCCTCCTACGGGGAGGCCGAGCTCCCGCCTCGGCGGGTGATCTCGTGGTCCGAGACCACGAGAACTATCTCCAAGGACGTCATTGTGGCGCAAAAGGCAGTCTGCTGCCGCTACGAGCCCTCCGGGGAGCCCTGCTCCTTGGAGGAGTACAACCAACTGGAGGGAATCGGCGACTGATGTCGCCGGCGCCCTCCCCAACTTCAGCCCCGTTGCTTAACCGCGCGGGGCTTTTTTTATCCTTGTTTTATCCAGCACCACTTTGGCAGAGCCTGATTTGTGAATAGTTTAAAATTTTATTTAGTTTGTTTTTTTGTGTGTAATTATATTTATTATCAAAGTGGTGCTGGTTTTAGTATTTGCCCGGTTTTATGTTATAATAACAATAAGCATTTATGTTTGTATGTTTAAATGTTTATATGTTTAAATGCTCTATATGCACAACCCTTTAATGCAACATACCCTTGATATTTTTTCTCATTTGGTAAAACAAATGCCTCCTTTGGTTCCTAATGATACCAAAGAAGACGCTAAACAGGCGTATGAACAGATGAAAACCAACTTTGACCTTAGTCTTGAAGAAATGGAGAAAACTATTATTGTTTTTGGGAAAAAGTTGTGGCCATATCGTCGGGCTTTTGAAGAATTTTTTAATATACATGAAAGTGAAATGGGAGAGAAATTTTTAATCGGCAAATTGGAGCCAAAATTGAAAAGAAAATATAAAGGATTTTTGGAATACGGCGGAACTTTTCGCGATTTACATAGCGGGAACCCGGCAATGTTTTTTGATACTGAAGAACGGGTACAAATGTGTGAGGCGTTGGTCGGAGTTAATGAAGATGTTGCCAGATATACCGCCCAATCGGTGCTGGCTTCCGAACGGATAAAATATGAAAAAAAGATTGTGGAGTTTCAAGTGATTTTGGATGATATAGAAAAAAGATTAAACACTTTATTGATGATGGCTGATGATGAACAAGAGCATCCGGAATTGGCATCGGAAATAAGACAACAGGTTTTATCTTTTGAATACGGTTTGTGTTTGCTTGGCCCGCCCCATCATTACGAGGCGATTTGCCGGACGGAAGAACATTTTGTCGGCCGAAAACAGGAATATAAATTAAGAAGTTTAGCTTAGTTTATGAGTAAAAAAGTTGTCTTAATAATTGCCAGCCAAGGTTTCCAACAGGTTGAATATTCAGGAACCAAAGAAGAGCTTGAAAAAGCCGGAGTTGAGGTGCTAACCGCGAGCGACAGCGGTGGCGAGGCGGTTGGCAAAGACGGGACAACTGTGGTGATGGCGGATTTGGAAATTAGAGATTTGGATGTGGCGGAGTATGATGGGTTATATTTAATCGGTGGACCGGGCGCGATGGAATTTTTAGATAAAGAAGAAGTCTATTTATTATTAAGCAAGTGGAAAAGCAGTGGAAAACCTTATGGATCAATTTGTATTTCAACCAGGATTTTA
>Ga0156680_127_pt3 | contig 10848 bp, 15 predicted proteins | sample RifOxyC2_FD_112010 | JGI IMG/M metagenome (GOLD analysis project Ga0156680, IMG submission 112010) | Candidatus Magasanikbacteria bacterium RIFOXYC2_FULL_40_16 | reverse complement strand
TCCCCTCCAACAAAAGGCGGGCAAACTTCCGGGCTGCTTCCGTATCGCCATTCCGCGAGGCCAAGGCTATACCATACGAAACACCGAACGTATCGCTTTGCTCAAGGAATTTATAGACTTTTTCATAATCGCCTTGTTCAAAAGCGACCTCGCCCAATTGAGCATAAACATTCGGTATGTCTTCTCCCAAGCGCGACAGAATATCATTTTCCCAACCCAACAAAAGCGCGGCGCTCATATCCCCGAAGCTAAAATACGCATCCGTATCAAATTTTTTGACCGTTCTTTCCCGCAAAAAATCGGCATAACTGCCGGACAAACCGGAATCAAGGGCTAATTTGGCAATGATTGCCAAATCGTAGGAGCTAACATATTCGCCGTCGGGGTACTGGTCGCCGATTCCAGAATTCCACGCTTTTTCAAGCATATCTTTGGATATGTCCCCGCTGTCTATATATGACAAACAGCCTGGCGTAGGTTCCCTACGGCAACTAGACAAAAACTTATCATAAAGGCCGATTTCCTTGAGTTTTCCTTTATCAGCAACGGCCAAAAGTAAATAACTATTGCCTATCCTGACAGATTCATCATCTACCAATTTTCTTGCCGCGGCAAAAAAATTTTGTCTAAGGTAAAAGTCCAGCAAATTATAATAGCTTCCCCACCTGTCCGCCGTATCCTTATAAATCTCCTCTGCTTTGTCAAGAATTTTTAGCTCTTCATAAGCAGATGCCAGCCAATCAAGCGGGACCCATCCAATCTCCTCCGCTTTTCTGACGATATTATACGGATCATATTCACTTTTGCGGGGAAGAGAATCCTTGTATTTCTTGGCGATTCTGTAAGCGCACATATAATCATCATCTTCCAAACAAATTAGGATGGCTGTCTCCGCATTGCCGGCCGATGCCTCAATATCAGCCATTGAACGATCATAATCCCCGCACAGATTTTCCGCGCGCTGGACATACTCATCAAAGTCAATAACTTCAACTTCCGGCATCGGCCAAAAAGTCTTTTTAGCTTCTTCCGGCGCTGACGGTGATTTCTTGGCTTGATAGCGGAAGTATTTGGACTTTTTGGATTTCTCCGGGGTTGTTTGGGTTTTATTTTCCCCCAGTCCGGAATACTCCGTTTCCACAGGGAAAGACAAAAGCAGGCAGAAAACGCATAAGGCAAATAACCGCTTCCCATTGACCAATCGCTGTTTTGATTTCATCTTCAACCTCTTTCCGGTTGTAAAGGACAAACTTGTTTATTGGTTATAACCATCTTCATACAAAAAACGGAAAAAGTCAAGCTCTTATTATTTAATTATTGTTTCTTGAGAAAAAACGCGTTATAATTACAATATATGAAACAATGGCAAATAAAAATCTGGAACGAAGGAAAATATATTGATTTTTGGGCGGTCAACCATATTCTCGGCGGAGCGATTCTTGCTTATATTTTCATTCATCTCGATATTTCTTTTCTCGCCGGACTGGCAATATCATCCGCAACAATGATTGTTTGGGAATTATACGAAATCAAATTAAAAATACAAGAAGCCGTCTCAAACAGAGTGACTGACATAATTACCGGATTGCTAGGCTTTATTGGATATTATTATTTAAACGAAACTATTACTATCGCTTTTATTTCATTTCTTATTTTTATTCTGCTTCCTTTTATACTGTTGGATATCTGGGGATTTTTGGCTTACAAAGCCGAAAACAAAAACAGGTAAAAATTTAAACCCCCGGTTATGCCAGGGGTTATTTGCGCCAAAGCGCGAAAGATGCCAGTTTAAACATTCAGCTTAAGTTCTACCGGCTCAACCGGCTCATAGCCGATGGCCGACAGATACGCATTAATCATCACCCAGACATCCGAGTAATCTTCGCATAACACTTTATGTATATCAGTCAAATAAATGTGAGTGAAAATCGCCAAGACAAAATTATTGATATGTCCAACGATTTCTTTGGACAGACCTTTACATCCGGCCATAATCGCCTCTCGAATAACCAGATGGTCGGCTCTTTGGTCGTCCAACGCCTTTTTTTTGAACATAATCACTTGCGCGATGCCCGTGGCCAATTGCTTATGTAATTCAAAATTATTAAGGTCATCATCTTTTTGTTCCGACATCTTTTTTCTCCTTTTATATATCTTACACAATCGGCGCGATTTTGCAACTCCTACCTACGCCCTCGCTTTTTCAAAAATATCCAAAATATTTTCTTTCTTGGCTATAATTATTAAACCGGCCAGTTTATTTTTCATACTTTCCATCTTTTCTTTATCTTCCAAAATATCCTTTACCAGCTTAGCCAACCCGGCGCCGGTTTCAACTCTTTCATCAACCAAAACAACCGCTCCGCTTTTCGCCAAAAGCGCGACATTTTCCTCTTGATGTCCCGGAATCGGAATAATTATTGCCGGTTTTTTCAGAACGGATAATTCCGTCAAGGTTCCAAAACCGCCTCTGGATATAACCAAATCCGCGATTATATAGGCGTGCTTCATTTCTTCGGTAAAAAAATTATAAGTTTTATAATGACTATTTTTGGAAGCGATTTCTTCCAACTTCTCATGGTCCCGCTCCCTTCCGGATAAATGGATTATCTCACAAACATATTTTAATTCTTCGGCCGCGTCCGCCACCAGCATATTCACATTTTCCGAACCGGTTCCTCCGCCGGTCGCGAACAAAACAGGCTTGGCTCCGCTCAAACCAAACATTTTTCTGGCTGTTTCCTTGTCCCCTTTTAAAATCTCCTGCCTAACCGGATTGCCCAAGAAAAAAGTCTTGCCCACAGGAAATTTTTTCACATTTTCTTCCAACGCGACCGTAATTATTTTCGCTGATTTTGCCATCAGTTTATTGGCCAGGCCGATTCGGACATCTTGTTGGTGAATCCAAGTTGGTATTTTTTTAAATTTGGCCGCCCAATGCAACGGCACGGAAACAAAACCTCCGGCCGAAACGCACAGATTCGGCTTTTCTCTTCTTAAAAAAAGCCAAGATTCAAAAAAACCCAACAGTATTTTAAACAAATCAAAAATATTAACAAAAGAAAAATAACGACGCCATTTTCCGGCTGAAAAACTGACAAACTTGATTCCCTGCCTCTCAATCAAGGTTTTTTCCGGACCGTTTTTAGTGCCAACCCAAACAAACTCCGCAGTCGGATATTTTTCTTTTACAACTTCATAAATGGCCAAAAGCGGAGTTACAGGACCGAGCGTCCAACCGCCGGACAATATTACTTTCATAAATTTATCGCTTATTGGTAAAAATTGTTTTTATGTTTTAATGTTTTTATGTTTTAATGTTCTGAGTATTTACTTACATTCACAAGTATTCCCACCGACGCCATCGCGATTAAAAGCGCTGTTCCGCCGTGGCTGACAAAAGGCAAAGGCAAACCGGTCAAAGGCATCAACCCAACCATCGCGCCGATATTAAAAAACGACTGCGCCATAAACCAAATAATTATTCCCGAAGCTAACATCTTGCCAAATGTATCCGGCGCGTTTTTCGCGATACGCAAGCTTCTAAAACATATTAACACCAGCAGAACGAAAAAAGCAATAATAAACAAAAAACCCACCTCCTCCGCGATAACAGCAAAAATACTGTCCGCGTTCACTTCGGGCAAAAACTCATATTTACGCACCGAGCCCCACAAACCTTTGCCAAACCACCCCCCGCTTCCGATAGCCACCCAGGCCTGATTGATATGATAACCCACACCAAGTTGATCTAATTCCGGATGCAAAAAAATCATAAGACGATCCAACCGATATGGCGCTTTTATTATCATCAATACAAAACCAGCTATTCCGGCGCCAACCAATACCGCCAGATGCCGTATTCTGGAACCGGCCGTAAAAAGCATGCCAAAAAGTATCATAAACAAAACCAAAGCCGTCCCTACATCCGGCTGTAAAACAACCAAAGCTAACGGTATTAAGCCCATTCCCAATGTCGGTAAAAAACCTTTCTTAAAATCAAGCAAATCATCTTTTATGACGCTAATTTGATAAGCCAAAAAAATTATCATACCCAGTTTTAAAAACTCAGCCGGTTGCATAGAATATCCTCCAATAACAATCCAGCTATGAGCATTAGTTCCTAACATAGAACCCACCCCCGGAACAAACACTAAACCTGCCAATACTAAAGTGAAAATAAAAATAAGACCGGATAATTTCTGTATCTTCTTATAATAAAATTTTGATAAAAATAAAAAGGCCACTATCCCGGGCAATACCCCAAACATAATCTGCCTTTTGATAAAAAAATACTTATCACTATGCCGGCTGTAGCCTAGAGGCGCGCTGGCGGAAGTCAGCATCAGCAAACCAAAACACAACAAAATTATAAAATAAATAAGCAAGGTATAATCAGCGCGATGTTCTTTCATACAAAGGCTCACAAGGCCTAAAAAGCTTACAAAGCTTACAAGGCTACTTAATTGAACTAATTAATTTATATAATAAATATCCAATTTCTTTTGTCTTATTATTAATAAAATCAAATTGATCTTTATTAATATATTTTAATTCCAAAGCAATTTCAAAATAACACTGACACTCACTTAATGAACCATTTGAAATATATAAAAAACGCATAAAATCCTTATCGGTCGGTTTACCTCTGCCTTCAACAATATTTGCTAAAACTGAAATTGCCGCTCTTCTTAATTGGCTGGTAAGATTATACATCTCTTCTTTTGGAAAATGAGTTGTCAATTTATATACTAATTTGACAAAATCAAATGATCTTCTCCATATCAATAAATTATGATAATCTTGCATATTTTTTGCCTCATAAGCCTCGTAAGCCTCGTAAGCCTTTTAAGCCTTTTAAGCCTTTTTTATACATTCAAAAACACTAAAATCGCCGTCGCGATGATAAGAAAAATCTGTGAAACGACATTCACGATATTCATTAAAATAGACACAAATTTATCTTTATTAAACAACAGCCATCCCAGGAGAAAATTAAAGATAAAAATCACCAATCCGGTAATCGCCACCAGATAAACTCGCCACCACTCCCCCACATAGTCAACTCCGAACAGTATATTGTAGTGTAAAAAAATCAATTCTTTTTGTGGTCTGATGCTGATAATAATCCAAACCCAGTTTGCCAGATTGATTAAAAACGCCAAAATAAACATCACTAAATTAAAGCGATATTTAAAATACAGTTTTATGGGATAAGTGAGGGTGATAGATTAAAGATTTAAGATTAAAGATTTTAGATTTTTGTTACATACTATATGTTATATATTACATCAAAATCCCCCTCTTGACAACCGCGCGCCGAGTTGGTACAATTAGCCCCGTAATAAACGGCATGGTTAACGATTCCGACCCTCTATTGAGGGAGCATTCGGGAGGCGGTTCCAGATTTGTTCTGGGTTATAATATGTACCAATATGGCACATAAAAAAGCAGGCGGATCCACCCGTCTGGGACGAGACTCAAATCCTCAGTATTTGGGTGTCAAAGTGGGCGACGGTGAAACTGTTCAAGCAGGCGCGGTAATTGCCCGCCAAAGAGGGACAAGAATTCATCCGGGCAAGAATGTAAAAAAAGGCAAGGATGACACGCTTTTCGCCGCTATCGCGGGAAAAATAAAATTTTCTCACAAGAAAAAAGCGCATTTTGATGGTTCAATGAAAATGGCAACATACGCCAATGTCCTGCCAGCAGTCGCTAAGCAGAGTAAGAAAACAGAAAAGGTAGTCAAAAAAGAAGAATAAATATAAAAATTCCTTCGTCAACTCGGCGAGGGAATTTTTTTATCCGTAGTTGATTCACCTCAATCTACTCATTGTCATCTCGAGTGAAAAACGAGAGATCTTTTTTACCAAGCGCTTATTTAGAGAGATTTCTCGTCGTGCCTTCTCGAAATGACAGCTTTGCTTTATGTCTTATGTCTTACTTCTTATGTCTGCAATGTGATATAATATAATCAATCCAGCACCACTCGGCTGTACAGCCGAGTGGTGCTGGATAAATAATTTTTTATATTAATAGTATGCCAAACGGCGGACTTCATCACCTGCACAAACGAAAAAGACAAACCAAAAAACTGGAGCCAATCCCCCACCCGGAACCGTTCAAAAGATTTCTGGACCACACTATATATGTGGTATGTATTCTGACGCCAATGGTCGTGTTGCCTCAAGTGTGGAAAATCTGGTCGCAACAAAACGCGGCCGGAATCTCTCTTATCACCTATATTGGTCTTATCATTGGCAACATAATTTGGGTGGTTTACGGAGTTGTCCACAAAGAAAAACCGATTATGCTTCTTTATATTTTCTTTTTTATAGCAAACACGGCAATTGCGATTGGGAGAATATTGTATGGGTGATGACAAGAAAGCAAAGAATCAAAAAAACAAGAAAATAAACTCAATTTAATTATCAACCACCCCTAACCCCTCCTTGCTAAGGAGGGGACGATATTTCTCCCCCTTTCCAAGGGGGAGGTGGAGGGGGTTCAAAATATGCAAACAAGCATTTCTCCCCCTTTCCAAGGGGGAGTGAGAGGGGGTTCAAAATATGCAAACAAAAATACATAATTTAAAAAATAATAAAAAAATAAGACAAAAATTACGCAACACAACGACAAAATCAGAAAAAAAACTCTGGTCTGAAATTAAACAAAGCCGTCTCGGCTATAAATTTCGCAGACAACACGGTATTGCTAACTATATAGTAGACTTCTACTGTCCGGACTTACAAGTGATTATAGAAATTGACGGGTACATCCACGCTGAAGATTATCAAACCGAAAAAGACAAAAAAAGACAAAAGTTTTTAGAAAATAAGGGGTTCAATATATTGAGGTATAGAAATGAACAAGTACTATATGAAATAGACAGCGTTTTGCAGGATATAAAAAACAAACTAGATTTAATTATCAACCACCCCTAACCCCTCCTTGCTAAGGAGGGGACGATATTTCTCCCCCTTTCCAAGGGGGAGGTGGAGGGGGTTCAAAACATGCAAACAAGCATTTCTCCCCCTTTTTAAGGGGGAGGTAGAGGGGGTTTAAAATATGTATAATTTTCTTATAACTTTATTCAAATTAACCGCGATTCAGATATTCGGCTTATTCGGAATTTTTTTTATTTTAGGTTTTATTCTCTCCAAACTCCAAGAAAAAACTCACAAAATCTACCAACAGACCATCGGCTGGAAAGGAATCCTTTGGACAGCGTGGATCGGCACTCCCTTTCATGAATTCGGCCATTATTTTTTCGCAAAATTATTTCGCCACAAAATCATTAAGGTTAAAATCTTTGACCCCAACCAAGAAACCGGCGAATTGGGACGGGTTGACCATACTTTCAGCGGCATCAGCCTTTATCAAAGAATCGGCAATTTTTTTATCGGCTCCGCGCCGATGATTTTCGGCTCCGCGGTCCTGGCTCTTCTAGCCTATTTATTTTTACCCGACGGCAAAGAACTTTTAAACAGTCTGCTCGGCCGCAACACCATCTCTGATTTTTTTATAAACATTTCTTCTGATTTTTATAATTCTTTTTTTAATATTTCAGCGTTAAAAACTTGGAATTATTGGCTATTTTTATATTTATCATTTTGCATCGCGTCGCATCTTGCGCCCAGCAAGGCCGACAGAAAAGGAATGTGGGGCGGATTTCTATATATAGTTTTGATATTGATTTTACTGAATATATTCGGATTATTATTCAAAATAAACCCAACAGACGCGATTTTAAAAATAAGAGGATATCTAAATATTCTGACGGCGATATTTCTCTATTCTATTATCATTTCTTTTTTACATTTATCATTGGTCTATATTTTACTGAAATTACCAAGAAAAATATTCCGCAGATAGCTAATTTCTACTCTGTCATTGCGAGGCCTTTAGGCCGTCGCCCCCCGACTGAGTCGGGGGATAAAGCCCCGCCAAGGCGGGGTGAATGTTCCCTTACAATCCCGTGACAATTCGTCATCCCGAGCTTGTCGAGGGATCTCCAAAACAACGAGATTACTACATCCCGACTTGAGTCGGGACTCGTAATGACAGACATAAATAAAGTTTATTTTTTAGTTGACACAACCATCATTTTCCTCTAATATAGTCTGATTCCAAAGGAGGAAATACGGTGGACAAAACTCAGCTTGAGAAAATTGAGGAGATAATCCTGAACGCCGCTTGTAGCGCAATCGTGTTGAACGATCTCAACCCGGCTGAAATTGAGTGTCTTTTGACAGACAAATCGCAAACCTTGCGAACCAATGTCCGTTCCGCGGTTCTCTTAACAATAAGAGAAATGCGGGAAATACATCTCAACAAAAGATAATTCTCCGCCGTCATTCACAATCCCCCCGACCTAGTCGGGGGTATTTAATTTTTGCTAAATTTATCCAGCACCACTTTTATATAAACTTAGATAAAAGTAGTGCTGGATTTAGCCAAAAAAGAGCGAAAAGGGATTGACAAAAGCCTGATTTTGTGCTATAATGAAAGGTACGAAATTCGTCGTACACCGCACTTTATAATTTAAAAAGGAGGCTGTGATGCCTATTCTCCGTACCCTCGTTGTTGTCGCTTTTGTTCTGGGGATCGGCGTTGACAGCATCAACGCTTCCCCCCTACCCAAGAGCCTTGAGCTCAAGACCTCCGCCAGTATCGGTGGCCCAGTTGGACTACCGGCATACGACGGTCCATACCGCCAGACCACCCAGCTTTTCACTATGAAGTTGGATGCACGTCTGCGGATGCCAAAAACCGTTTCGCTCGGTCTGGAAATCAATGCCGTTATCCCTTCGGGATTTGGCATCAACATCCTGATTGATGTCGTGAAAACGGACAAGTTCCGATTTCACATCATTGATCCAGGACTGTTCTGGAATACTTTTCAATCGGTTTCGGTTAGACGGGTTAACCGGAGCATGGATATCACCCTCGGTTTCGGTGTTGAGTATTCACTCAGCAACCAATGGTCGCTGACCGCGGAAATGAGGGCATTTGTCCCTGAGCCAAGCAACGCCGTCGCCACTTACGGCAATTTCGCACTTGACATGTTTAAAGAATCAACGGAAGGAGCCCAAACATGTTTAGGCTTATCACGTCGTTGGTAATTCTGCTTTCGCTTTCTGGTTGTATACCAAATGCGGACCCCCCAATCTTCTTCCGTACCGACTTTGAGATGACGAACGAAAACCGCGTTCGCATCATCAATGTGGCCAAGCAAGTCAACTACGAGCTTGGCACACTGTACGGTGGAGATCTGTTAATCTTCGACGGTACGTCTGCTGACACAGATGGTTTCCAAATGGATGATCTTAATGACGGACATCAAGACATCTATCAAATCATGGAAGGTAGTGATACCTACAATGAACTACTAGCCGGCATCGGTCTCGACCCAGAAATCTGGGACTGGAAAGGTTCAGTCTTTTTCCAGGGAGATATGATTTTGATCAATAAAGACAAAATCACAACTAGTTGGAGTGATCGCAATGTCCTACATGAGTTCGGGCACTGGCTCGGACTTTGGCATAGGAATGACCCAACCTCGGTCATGCACATGGGAGGAGACGTAGGCCACTTCTCCCAACTGGATAAGGAGGCTTTCTGCATTGTCCACGACTGCGCAATTTCGCCATTCTAACGGCGTAATCGCGCGTAACACTTCGCGCCCCGTTCAACGGGGCGCGTTTTCTTTAAAACAACAAAACCCCCGAAAATCGAGGGTTTTACTGTTTCAAAATTATTATTGAGTTGTTTCTGTCTCCCCTTCCGCCGGCGGAGTTTCCTCATTTTCAAAATATACCGGTCCGACATTCACCAACACATCTCTATCCGGGCTGTAAATCAAAGCTCTATCCGAATAAATCAAAACTTTATCGCCATTATTGGCATTAGAGAAAAATGGCTGTTCTTTTGCTAAGGCTTCCGCGTCTTCAATAGTAGCTAAAGTCGGAGTTTCTGTTTGCGGAAGAATAATATGTTTACCTACTTTTTCTGTTATATCACCAATCATTTGTTGATCTATTTCTTGTCTTCCTTCTGGACTGGCAAGATAATTAATTTGTTTTTTAACCTCTTGGTATTTCATAAAATACCAGACAAAACCGCCCAAAACCGCCAAGAATAAAAACAGTAAAACAAATTTGCTTGCTTTACTTCCCCCCGAGGACATACCTGCCTCGTCTTCCTCTTTTAAGAGACCCTCTTTTTCTTTTGCCATAAAAAATTTATGTTAAAAATAATTTAAAAAAAATAATTAAGCTGTTTGTAAACGACTGACCTTTTGGTGTAATTTTTTAAATTTCTTTTCTAAAACACAAACATTTCGCGTGACAGAATCTGTGTCTTCTTCCACCCTTACTTCTAATTTTTTTAAAATCTCTTTAATATCATCTAATTCATTTTCAACAGAAAAAAGCTGTGTTTTCACGCCAGACATATTTTGTTCAAACATTTCTTGTAATTCACTCAAATCATCTTTTGTCGCCGATGAATTTTTAATGAACTTAACAATTTCTAAAATTTCATTAAATTTTTTGTTATCCTCTTTCATAGTATAAATATTATATCACGATATAAAAAATGGTGTCAACACATCTATTTTCTTATACCTTATGTCTTCCATCTTTTATCTGTTTAACCTTAAATCAACGCTACACTATATATATAGTATATATTTCAGCTTTCTTTTTAACCCTAAAATAACACTATATATATAGTATGTATTTCAGCCTTCTATTTCCTATTACCACTTAAGAAGCATACCTCAACTAAATGCTAGCTGAAGTATCCGGAGAAGAGGTTTCCGCGCCTGCGGTCGCCTCTTCTACC
>Ga0156680_115_pt1 | contig 11457 bp, 6 predicted proteins | sample RifOxyC2_FD_112010 | JGI IMG/M metagenome (GOLD analysis project Ga0156680, IMG submission 112010) | Candidatus Magasanikbacteria bacterium RIFOXYC2_FULL_40_16 | reverse complement strand
GTCGCCATCAGGGTCTTTATGAGGAACCAAAATTATGTGGTTCGCTTCCTGGATTAGATTGTGGATTTGTTTGGCGGTTCGGTACATAAAAACATAAAAACATTAAAACATTAAAACATTAAAACAGTCTATCTTAATGAATTCAGAATATGGCAGTATATACAAGATAAGCGGAATTGTCAAGGTTGGCGGTATCATGTTATAATTCTTGTGTTATTTGGCATATATTGGTCAAAAATGTTACATGTTTCATGTATCATGATACATGATAAGTTATGTATTTAAAGTCCTTGGAAATAAACGGATTTAAGTCTTTTTCAGAAAAGGCTATTTTGCAATTTATGCCGGCAAAGGGTGAATTTTGCAGTATTACCGCCGTGGTCGGCCCGAACGGAAGCGGGAAATCAAATATTTCCGATGCTATCAGGTGGGTTTTGGGTGAACAAAGTATGAAGCTCTTGCGCGCCAAAAAAAGCGAGGATTTAATATTTTCCGGCTCCGAAGCCAAGGGTAAAATGAGCATGGCCAGCGTGACCATGATTATAGACAATAGTGACGGGCAGTTACCGATAGAATATAGCGAGTTGGTAATAACCAGAAGATTATATCGTGAAGGAGAAAGCGAATATTTAATCAACGGGCATAAAATCAGACTTATTGATTTACAATTATTGCTGGCGAAGGCCCAGTTCGGGCAGGGGTCATACAGTGTAATCGGACAGGGAATGATTGATAGGATGCTTTTACAGACCCCGTTGGAAAGAAAAGATTTTTTTGATGAAGCGTTTGGTATTAAAGAATTTCAGATAAAAAGGCATCAGGCGGTTTTGAAATTGAAACACACCCGGGAGAATTTGGAACAAGCGGAGGCTCTGCTCAATGAAGTGTCACCTCGCCTTAAGAGTTTATCCCGTCAAGTAAAAAAATTGGAAGAAAGGCAGGAAGTGGAAACGAAATTGCGGGAAATGCAGGAGGCATATTATCTTACACTGTGGAATAACAATGAAAATCAGTTGCAGGGTTTGAAGAAAGAACTGTTTGAAGTGGAAAGAACGTATGAAGAAAATTTTAAAGAATTAAACTTGGTTCAACTTGAGCTCAGCGCGCTGGCGAAGGAATCTTCCCGTGAGAGCGAATATAAAAAATTGCAGGACGAATATCAGGAAATATCGCAAAAGAAAAATAATTTGGAAAAAGAGAAAGCGACTTTGTCGGGCAGAATGCAGGTTGAGTATAGTAAAGAAGGCAAACACAATATAGCTTGGTTGGAAAACAAGGCGTCTTCGTTGAAATTGGATCAGGAAAAAATGCAAAAAGAAATTGACGAAATTAATGATAAACTTTCTGTTTTAAAAAACAAACAATCGCAGAACAGGAATAATTTGGACCAGTTGACGATTGAACGCGCGGAATTGAGAAGCCGATTGAGTTCTTTGGAGACCCAATTCAGCCAGGCGAAAAGTGAACAGAATTTTTTACAGGCGACCGGATTAAAATCAATTCAGGCGATTTTGGAAAACAAACAGAAGTTTGGAAAAATTTTTGGCGCGGTGGCGCAACTTGGGGAAGTAAGCGAGAAATATCAAGTCGCGCTGGATACGGCCGCCGGCGGACATTTGGCGTCTTTGGTAGTGGCGGATGATTTGGTGGCGGAGGAGTGCATCAGGTTTTTGCGCGCCGAGCATTTGGGCGTGGCGACTTTTTTACCGGTCAGCCGAATTAAGCCGAGGATTTTGCCGAACGATATAGAAGAAATATTGAAAATTCCCGGGGTGCATGATTTGGCGATTAATTTAGTAAAGTTTTCTGAAAGATTAAATGATATTTTTTCCTATGTGCTGGGCGCCACTTTGGTGGTGGAAGATATTGATACGGCTAGAAAAGTGGGAATAGGCAAAATCCGCATGGTCACCTTGCTTGGTGATATTTTGGATGTCAGCGGAAGCATGAAAGGCGGATACAGAAGACATCGCGCGAGCGATTTGAGTTTTGCCGGCAGTCAGGCTTTGAGCAGTTTGAATACTTCAATAGAAGACCAGGCGGGGTTGTTGGAAAAAACTAAAACTCAGCTGGATAAAGTTGAAATCAATTATGAAAAATTAAATAGCGAAATAATGGAGAATAAAGCGGGGATTGAGGTTGAAGAAAGGAAGCTGTCTTTCTTGCGCGCGCAAAAAACCGAAAAAAATCAGGAGGTCGCGAGTATTGAGCAGGAATTGAAACTGCACACCATGAGTAAGGAAGAATATGGCGGAGTTTTGGAGACGATAAAAGTCCAAAAAGACGAAGTGGATAAAGCGATTGAAGAATTGGAGACCGAATCGCTGAAGGTTGAATCAAGAATTACGCTTTTTCATCAAGAAGAAGAAAAAAAGAAAAAGAGAATTTTTGAACTTCAGGATATAATGCAAAGTTTTCAGGAAAAATTGAATGAAGTGATGGAGAAGAAAAATGAAAAACAAATCTTGATTGCTAAACTTGATACCAGGCAGGAAGATTTATCTAATGAAATTTATCAGGAGATGCGCACTTCGATTGAATCAATTATCAAGAAAGAGGGGGTGGCGATTGAAATCAACAACGTGGAAGATGTTTTGACGCAAATTCAAAAATTAAAATATAAATTGACGCTTATTGGCGGAATTGATGAGGAAGTTGTCGGTGAATACGAAGAAACCAGACAAAGACACGAAGAATTGACCAGTCAGCTTGATGATTTGAACAAAGCCTTTGCTGATTTGGAAAAATTGGTGGAGGAGCTGGATGGTTTGATGAAAGTCAGACGGGATAAATCGTTTAAGAAAATCAAGAAAGAATTCCAAAAGTATTTCAAGATTCTTTTTGACGGAGGCAATGCCGATTTGATTGAGATTATGGGATTGGAATATGAAGATTTGGAACCGAGTGAGCCGGGAGACGAACAGCCGGTGGAATTGACCGTAGAAGCTCCGGTCGAAGAATTGCCGGAAGAGGGAGAAATCAAGAAGCGAGGCAAAAAGACTTTGAAAGGAATTGATATTGTAGCCTGCCCGCCGGGAAAGAAAATCAAAGACATTCAAACTTTATCAGGCGGAGAAAGAACTTTAACTTCCATCGCGTTGGTGTGCGCGATTTTAAGCGTGAACCCGCCGCCATTTTCCGTTTTGGACGAAGTGGAAGCCGCGTTGGATGAAGCCAACACGCTCAGGTTTAATAAAATATTAAAAGAATTATCCAAACAATCGCAATTTATTTTGATTACTCATAACCGCGCCACCATGCACGCGGCCGACGCCTTGTATGGCGTGACGATGGGCGGAGGGGGAGTTAGCCATCTTTTAAGCGTAAAAGTGAATAAAGATTCTTCTGACGATGGAGAGGCTTTGAATGTTTAAAGGGTCTGTCGCCGAATGTGCTTTTTGATGAGTTTTTTAATAAATTCGAGTAGCAAAGTTAAAATAAATTTTGAGGTTTAGCTGGGCTAAGCTGAAAAATTTTTTTAACTTTGCCGCCGAATTTTTGGGAAACTGGCAAAAATGACATTCGGCGACAGACCCTTATAGAACTTCGCGTGATTTTTATTCCGGATATGTGGAAGTTCGGGCGTTTTTTTGGTATAATATAATTACAATTAAATTGAACAAAATGGCCGTAAAACCAATTATTACAACGAAGAACGCTTCGGTTACATATTTGCCCGGAAAGAGTAATGAGGTTAAGGCATTGGCAGAAGCTTCCATAGATATCTATCCGGGAGAGCTTGTGATTTTTTTTGGACCGTCCGGTTGCGGAAAGTCCACTTTGTTGTACGCGATTGCCGGATTGGATACGGCCGCGACCGGAAGCATTAAAGTTTTTGATAAAGAAATTATTGGCGCGAAAGATAAAGATTTGGAACGCCATCACCAAAAAACCATTGGTATGGTTTTTCAATCTTTTCATTTGATTAATTCTTTGACGATTATCCAGAATGTAATGCTTCCGCAGATAGCGATAAACAAAGGATTAAAAGAAAGAAAAAAGAAAGCGTTGGAATTGCTGGATTTTTTTGATGTCGGAAGCCAAGCGGAAAAAATTCCGACAGAGTTGTCCGGCGGACAGCAACAGAGAGTCGCGATTTGCCGTTCCTTGATAAATGACCCGGATATTATTTTGGCTGATGAGCCGGTTGGTAATTTGGATTCAAAATCCGCGCAGACCACGCTGGCTTTAATTCAAAAATTGAATTTGGTTGATAAAAAAACGATTGTCTTGGTAACCCATGACCCGTCCCATTTGGGAATTGCCAACCGTATTTTCTATATGAAAGACGGCAAGGTGACGGATATGAAAGTCAATCCGCATCCGAAGATTATTGACCCGAGCATTATTCCGAAAGACAAGCGCCGAAAACTTCATTTGGCGGAAGCGGACGCGGAAATCAAAGAAGTGAAAAAAGCTGAAGAAGAGGGGGATGAAGGGAAAAGTGAACTGGAATTGTTGGCAAAACTTTACGCGAAAGAAGGGCCGATCAGCGGGCTGTTGTTGGATTATAAGGCGAAGCAGGTTGTGCTGGAAGCGTTGACCGGTTTGAGCACGGAGGAAGTCACGAGAATAGAAAATAGCGTGAAGCATTTGATAGTGGACGGGGTGGAAGACAACGGGAAATTGTTGGATTTGCTGGATAGCGATGAAGAAGCGGGCGGAATCGGTATGGACCAGCGGTCATCTGAACAATTGGTAGTGAAGATAAAAGATGTGATAAAAGAAATGAGACTGATTGCTTATCCGAAGCAAAATCATGTCAGTGATATTGATAAGTTGACCGAGCAAATACGTTTTTATATGTTTGATAATTTGGATATAAAAATAAACAGCACGCAATCGGTTGACGTGATAAACAGAATGATAAAAGAAAGACTGTATGGTTTTACCGATGAAAAAGGCGTCAGAGCGGTTTTGGACAGTCCGCTGTCAAACGGCGGGGCCGGATTGGACAAACGCGACGCGCGCCGGTTCGCCAAGTTTTTAGATCTTGTTTTATTGGGACGATACAGCAAGAAAGACCACCCGAAAATCCGGTTGATAAGAACAAGAGCGCAAGAAATTAAGGAAAATACATTTAGAAAAGATTAAATAAATATAATTCAATATGAGATTAGGCGACGCGCTATCATTATCAACCAGAATGTTTAAGACCAGGCCGTTGAGAACGCTACTGACTATTTTGGGCGTGGGTGTTGGTATTGGCACGGTTTTGTTTTTAGTTTCTTTGGGCTATGGTTTACAGAATGCGATTTTGAGCCGGATTACCACCGCGGATTCTTTATTGGCGCTGGATGTGAACCCGGGGACTTCGGATTTGATTAGATTGGATAATGAAAGTTTGCAGAAGATTTCGCAGATAGAACATGTGATAGAAATCAGTCCGGTGATAACCGCTTCGGCGCAAATTTCCGCTAAGAATTTAACCGGCGACGGAATAATGTACGCGGTTAATCCGTCATTTTTCCGATTGAGCGGGATAGAGACGATTTTTGGGGAATTTTTTTCCGGAGAAAAAGAAATCGTGATTTCCACCGCCGCTCTTCAGCTTATAAACATGGAGCCGAAAGATAGCGTCGGACAGGAAGTTAATCTGACATATTTTGTCCCGCGGATAAATGAGGATGGAATTGAAGAAGTTACAATTTTTGAAGATATCGCGCCATATAAAATCGTCGGCGTGGTCAGAGACGATTTGGAAAGCGTTATATTCGTGCCGTTGTCCAATGTCAGCGACGGGGGAACGGATTCTTATTTAGAAACTAAAGTCAAAGTTTCCGATAGCGCGTATATGCTTGACGTCAGAAATAAAATAATGGAAATGGGATTTTTTGTATCCGCTTTGCGCGATACGATTGAACAGGCGACGAAGATTTTTAAAGTAATTCAAATTATTTTGGGCTTGTTCGGTATGGTGGCTTTGATTGTCTCCGCGATTGGTATGTTTAACACGATGACGGTTATGTTGTTGGAAAGAACCAACGAGATCGGCATTATGCGGTCAATCGGCGTGTCCAAAAAAGATATTAAAAAATTGTTTTTGTTTGAATCAATGCTGATGGGATTTTTGGGCGGTGTTGGCGGAATAATTTTGGGCTTTATCGGCGGTGAAATCGCGAACTTTATAATGAATCTTTTAGCGAAGAATTTCGGGGGGCAGGCGATTGATTTGTTTGAGAGCCCATTGTGGTTTTTACTTGTGATTCTCGGTTCTTCCGCTTTTATCGGATTTATCACCGGTGTTTTCCCGGCCAGAAGGGCGGCGAAGCTTAACCCGCTTGATGCTTTGAAGTATAAATAAGAGTAATTCGTAACTCGTAATCCGTAACTCGTAATTTATTGAATAACAGTGCTAATGCTGTTATTTTAATTAACCTTAATTCTTGACTAGGGCGGGGTATTAAAATATAACAATTTACGAGTTACCAATTACCAGTTATAAGGGTGCCTTATCCCGATTTCACATCGGAACGGATTACTATAAAGTTTATCCACACATAGTGAATAACCCCTCTTGACATACATATATATATGGTGTAAAATGTCCACACATCAATCTTGAAGAAATAATTGGTGGTTACCGTCTATTATCATCAATTATATTCAAGATTAAACTTTACCCCGATTTATTGGGGCCATGTCCGCGCACTGCTTGGACCTCTGGGATTAAAAACAATTTAAAACAATACAATGTTTCAAATAATTAAAAATCCCAACTAGTCAAGCAGTTACAAATAACTTTATTGTTGTGACCGCTTATGGCGGTTTTTTGGTCTGAACCGCAGTGAGACCACCCCGATCACATATTGGGGTCGGGATACACCGCAGTGAGATACTCAGTTAATATATTGGAAAAAACAACGGAACAATCATAATTCAAAATACGCGCAACATGTATTATGATGCGTGTATCATGTATCGTGATGAATGTTCATTACAATTTACTAAACCAATTAACAAACAAAGTAAGCAAAAAAAATCAAACAAAAATGCAAAACAATTTTGTGTTTTCGTAGTGCGCAATATAAGAGCGTACGGTGAATGCCTTGATACTATTGAACGAAGAAGGACGTAGCAATCTGCGATAAGCTTCGGTGAGGTGATAAGCAACCTTTGACCCGGAGATTTCCGAATGGGGGAACCCAGTTTCGATGAAAATCGAAATTATTTCTATGATTAACGTCATAGAGAAGAAGACCTGGTGAAGTGAAACATCTCAGTAGCCAGAGGAAAAGAAAACGAATTTTTACTGATTTTCATTCATTGATCACACTTCGGTGTGGTCCGTGAAATGAAGATCTGTAATGTGATTCCCTTAGTAGTGGCGAGCGAAAGGGGAAGAGTCTAAACCTATACAGTGTTGTATTATTTTACACTGATATCTTCGGATATTTTTGGGAATAATACTTAAAGGACAGGCCGTTGCTGTATAGGTGTTGCAAGATGCGACATCGGATACCTGTTATGCCGAATATATATAGTTATTTATAGTTGAATATTCCTGGAAAGGAAAACCAAAGACGGTGATAGTCCCGTAAACGAAATTTATTTCTATATATATTGTTGTATTCTTAAGTACGGCGGAACACGAGAAATTCCGTCGGAACCAAGGCCGACTATGGTCTAAGACTAAATATCAATAGTAATCGATAGTGAACAAGTACCATGAGGGAAAGGTGAAAAGCAGCCCGGAGAGGGCGATGAAATAGATTCTGAAACCGTATGCTTACAATGAGCCGGAGCCGCCATATGTCGCTTGCGATATATGGAAAGGTGACGGTATTCCTATTGAAGAATGAGCCTGCGAGTTATTTTACGTGGCAAGGTTAAGACCTTTTGGGTAATAGCCATAGGGAAACCAAGTCTGAATAGGGCGTTAAGTCGCGTGAAATAAACCCGAAACCGGGTGAGCAATCCATGGCCAGGATGAAGGTTATCGAAAGATAACTGGAGGTCCGAACACACGCACCGTGCAACATGCGGTGATGAGCTGTGGATAGCGGAGAAATTCCAATCGAACTCGGTAATAGCTGGTTCTCCTCGAAATAGCTTTAGGGCTAGCTGTATGTGTTCCCGTTGGGGGTAGAGCACTGGATGAGAGTTGGGCGGTTCGCCGTACCATTTTCAATCAAACTCCGAATACCAACGATTAAAAACATGCAAGTCAGACCATGGGGGCTAAGCTCCATAGGTCAAAAGGGAAACAGCCCAGATCGCAAACTAAGGTCCCTAAATTATCACTAAGTGTAGAACGTGGTGCAAATTCTTATACAACCAGGAGGTTGGCTTAGAAGCAGCCATCCTTTAAAGATAGCGTAATAGCTCACTGGTCAAGAGTTTGTGCGCGGAAAATGTACCGGGGCTAAGTGATATACCGAAGTTGCGGGTTGCGACAGAAAATTACGTATTTTAATTTTTGAAGCATAATACTTTTTCGTTAAAAAAATCTAAAAGATTTTTTTAACTAAAATAAATAAGCTAAGTGATAAGATTAAAATATGGAGTTTTCTGTCGCAGCGGTAGAGGAGCATTCCTAACAGCAGTGAAGCCGTACCCGCGAGGGATGGTGGAGTGTTGGGAAGTGAGAATGCAGGCACAAGTAGCACAAATGCCGGTGAAAGTCCGGCACGCCGAAAACCTAAGGTTTCCAGGGCCACGAGAATCGTCCCTGGGTTAGTCGATCCTAAGGCCAGCCTATCGCAAGGTAGGGTAACCGATGGAAGAGCAGGTTAATATTCCTGCACTTAGTATGGTTTGTTATTATATGCGCATCTCAGATGTATGAGCGTTGTATGGCTACACGTTTCGCAAGATAAAGACTGCGGCTTCGGCCAAGGTCAATTCATGTTAAAGAGGTGCCGAGAAAAGTATAATAACGCTAGGCTATATTAATTCGTACCAAAACCGACACAGGTGGGTAGGTCGAGAAGACCAAGGCGCACGAGAGAAACATGGTTTAGGAACTCGGCAAACAAGCGGCCGTAACTTCGGGATAAGGCCTGCCCCTATTTATAGGGGCCACAGCAAAAGACTTCATGCGACTGTTTACCAAAAACACAGCTCCCTGCAAAAGCGAAAGCTGAAGTATAGGGGGCGATGCCTGGCCAGTGTCAGAACGTTAAGGGGAGAGGTTATCCCGTCGCTCTCGAGCGACAGGAGAAGCTTTGATCTGAAGCGCTGATGAACGCCGGCGATAACTATAATCGTCCTAAGGTTTCCGAGGGGATGAAAATCATCTCGGAAAGGACTGGGACGATTATATGTAGTTCGTTGCCTAATCTTTCAGTAATGAAAGAGGTGTCCTAAAAAAAAGTTGGCTATATGCTGGAAAATCTGGTGTATCTAGCATTACTATGGTAAAATAAATTGACAAGGTAAGAATATTCCTTGTCTAAATAATCATAGTGATAATATGACTAGTGCAGAAAACCAGCAGGAAAGACTTACTAAGCTTGGGTGGATAGTGGGATTTGTTGACGGAGAAGGATGCTTTTCAGTCGGATTGATAAAACAGTCTGACAGAAAAGAGAAGTCCAGAATAAGAAAGGGATACAAAACCGGCTATCAACCGTTTATTGAGTTTGCGGTTACACAAGGTGAAAAGAGTTTAGACTCTTTAAAAATTCTTAAAGAATACTTTGGTGTAGGAAATATTTATCCAAATCGCAGACACGATAATCATAAGGAAAATCTTTATAGATTTGTGGTTAGAAAAAGGGAAGATTTACTAAAAGTAATAATTCCTTTTTTCAAGAAATATAAAATGAAAACCGCAAAACGAGAAGATTTCGAGAAATTTGTTGAGTGTGTGCTATTAGTAGAAAATAAAGAACATCTGACAACAGATGGAATGATAAAAATAGCTAAAATCGCATCAACAATGAATCGTAAAAAACCAAGAGAAAGCTTAATAAGAATCCTCAGAGACCATACGCCATCCCCCTGATAGAAATCAGGGTGAAGAAATGGTCCGGTCTGTATGGCGACATACAGGTTCTAGTTTACCGTCTAGAACGCTAATAAATTATTATTAGTAACATAACAAGCGAAATTCCTTGTCGGGTGAGTTCCGACCCGCACGAATGGCATAACGGTGTGAAGACTGTCTTAACCATGTACTCGGCGAAAATGCAAGTGTCGTGAAGATGCGACATAACCACAACTAGACGAAAAGACCCCGTGAAGCTTTACTATAGTTTGACATTGGTATATTGTTTTATTTGTTCAGCATAGGTGGGAGCCTTCGGGCGCCAGTGAGATACCACCCTTATAATGCGATGTACCTAATCTTCTGGTCTGAATCGGCTGGAGGAGACAGTGTCTGATGGGTAGTTTAACTGGGGCGGTTGCCTCCCAAATTATAACGGAGGCGTTTACAAAGGTTGGCTTATCCCGGATGGAAATCGGGATGGACGTGCAAACGCAAAAGCCAGCTTTACTGCAAGGGCTACCACCCGAGCAGTTGCGAAAGCAGAAGTTAGTGATCCGACCGTACGACATAGGACGGCGGAAGCTCAACGGATAAAAGCTACTCCGGGGATAACAGGCTGATCGCGCCCAAGCGTCCACAGCGACGGCGCGGTTTGGCACCTCGATGTCGGCTCATCGCATCCTGGGGCTGGAGAAGGTCCCAAGGGTTTGGCTGTTCGCCAATTAAAGCGGTACGCGAGCTGGGTTCAGAACGTCGTGAGACAGTAAAAATAAAAAACGATGTTCATAGATGAACAAATTCTTTTCGTAAAGTGCTTTGACATAAGTCAAAGCAAAGACTGTGCTGTCTATAAATCTTACTAATTGCTGGAAACTCTGAACAAGTCCATGGGAGAGTTAGAGGACTTGGGTATCTCACACTACTATGGTATAATAGTGATATTATGCAAAGTAAAAATGTGTTGAGTGCAGACAATCAGCAGGAAAGACCGCGATTAAATCAATGGTATATAACCGGTTTTGTTGATGGCGAAGGAAGTTTTCATATTGCTCTATATAAAGATGAGAATATGAAGACAAAACTTAAAGTGATTCCTGAATTTCACATTTCTCAAAACGCTTGTTCAATTCAAGTGTTGGAAAGAATACAAAAGTATTTCAAGTGTGGAAATATAAAAGAGAATCATCGCCAGAGAAAAACTGATAATACCTATGTGTTTGTGGTTCGAAATCGACAAGATTTGCTTGAGAAGATTATTCCGTTTTTTGAACGGTATAAACTCCAAACAAGCAAAGCGAAAGATTTTGAATATTTTTCTTCAATCGTCAAAATGATGAATGAAGGAAAACACCAAACGAAATCGGGAATCAAAGAAATAATATCGTTGGCATATCAAATGAATGCCAAAGGTAAAAGAAGAAAAACAAAACAAACCGATTTGATAAAAATTGCGGAATCCTCAGAGACTATACGTAAGACCCCGAATTCTCCGCCAGAGGCGGATAAGAAAACGGGAAAGATAT
>Ga0156680_108_pt2 | contig 12071 bp, 11 predicted proteins | sample RifOxyC2_FD_112010 | JGI IMG/M metagenome (GOLD analysis project Ga0156680, IMG submission 112010) | Candidatus Magasanikbacteria bacterium RIFOXYC2_FULL_40_16 | reverse complement strand
TGTAAATTGCAAATGCCTTTTTATTTTTATCCCACAAATCCGCCCGCTTGCACTTCCCATAATCTCTTATACAGGCCACCCTCTTTTTCTATAAGTTCACGATGCTTACCGTCTTCTATTATTTTACCTTCATCTATTACGATTATTCTGTCCATTCTCATTATGGTTGATAATCTATGGGCTATCACTATAACGGTTTTATCTTTCATAAGCTTATCAAGCGCGTCCTGTATATACATTTCTGATTCAGAATCAAGACTGGAAGTGGCTTCATCAAGCACTAAAATCGGCGCGTTGCGTAAAATCGCACGCGCAATAGCAACTCTTTGTCTTTCTCCACCGGACAATTTTATGCCTCGTTCGCCGACAAAAGTATTATACCCTTCGGATAATCCCACTATAAAATTATGACAATTAGCCAATTTTGCCGCGTTGATAACTTCCTCGTCGGTCGCTTCCGGTTTGCCGTAACGGATATTTTCCATAAGGCTACGGTGAAACAATATTGGCTCTTGAGGAACAAGGCTAATATTCTTCCACAAACTATCTTGTGTCACATCGGATATTTTTTGTCCGTCAATCAATACACTGCCGGATGTTATATCATGCATTCTGAGCAACAACTTGACTATCGTGCTTTTGCCGGCGCCGGACGGACCGACCAAAGCGACTTTTTCTTTTGACTTTATTTTAAAAGATAAATCCGATAAAATATTTCTTGTTTCATTGTAATTAAATTTGGCATTCACAAATTCTATCTCACTGTTTTTTACATTTAACCCCTTGGCGCCTTTTTTATCCACGATTTCATGCGGAGTATTCAATACTTCGGTCATTTCTTCCGCGTCTCCCAATCCTTCATAAAAACGACGTATAATTTTGCCAAAATTCCAAAAACGATTAAATAAAGCGAATATATATGACTGTATAAGGACAAAATCTCCGATTGTGACCAAACCTTTTTGCCATAATTTTACTGCAAAGTACATTATGCCGATTTCCAACCCAATCATAAAAATAGCCTGCACGGCGTTAAAAATAGACGCGAGATTCCAAGTGAAACGGCGCAATTCTTGCAGTTTATTATTTTCATCTCCAAAATATTTTCTTTCCCTGTCATATCCGCAGAAAAGCTTAATATTCACATTATTAGTCACCGAATCCGCTAAAACTCCGGTCACTTTGCTGTCTTGTTCGCTTCGTTTAATATCATATTTTAATTTATATATGCTGAACAAATAATTAACCAAAATTATAAAAAACACCCAAACAACACTGATCGCTCCCAATAACGGATTTTTCAAAAAAAGAATTACCGATACCCAAACGACATCAACAATAATCGGCGTCAATTCCCAAGTAATCGCGTCCGCCACTTGTTCAAACGCTCTATAAAAACGATTTATCTTCTTAACGGTTGAACCCACAAAATTATTTTGAAAAAAAGAAAAAGAATGCTTGTGTATATACGCAAAACAAGTACTCGCCAAATCAGCCATTATCCTCGTTTGAAAATGAACATTAAAAAATTCCGCCGAACGCCAAAACACCCACGCGCCGGAGTAGATCAATAAAATATATAGTATTATATTCATCAATCGCGGGACATTACCATCCACTCCACCTCCGGATGATAAAATATCAAAAAAATCTTTATATAAGAGCGGTACCAAAAGATTGGCAACTGAAGCCAGAATTAATGATGCAAACAAAACAAGACCGGAGACCTTATATTTCCGCGCGTGTTGCCAAAATATTTTATAGGTAAGTTTTGTATTATACTTCATAATCAATTGACCAAAAACCGACAGAAAATACTCAAAAAAATAAATACTCCCTGCAGGAAGGAGTATTATACATAAAAAAATAGAAAAGGTCAATTTTACCGAATTGAGCCATCTAATTTCTTACTCTGGACATTTTGGTTGGGTCATATAAAATCTAACTCAAATTAAGTAAATAATTTGAGTTAAATATATGACTATTATGGGTAAAAAAGAGCTGATTAAAGCTACAAAGAAAAGATACGCGCAAGCCTCTAAGTTGGAAAGAGGCAAAATTTTAGATGAATTTTGTTTAAATACCAAGTATCACCGCAATTATGCCAGTACTATTCTGCAACCATCCTATGACAATAATAAAGTGGCTAATACCGGTAGAAAATCAAGAAAAAAGAAGTATGGGCCAGATATAATGATTGTCATTATTAAAATTTGGGAATTATTGGATTATCCTTGTGGGACAAGATTAAAACCTATGCTTTTGCCGATGGCTGAGGCATTGGTTAGATCAAATGAATTGAAAATAAACAATAAGTTAAAAAAACAATTAAAATCAATCGGAACAAAAACATTGGATCGCCGATTAGAAAAAAAACGAATTGAATTGAAATTGCATAAAAATAGAGGGACAACGAGGCACGGTTCTTTACTCAAAACAGCCATTCCGATTAGGATTACCAATTGGGATACAAGCAAGATTGGATTTATGGAAATGGATACAGTGGCTCACAGCGGCGGTGATCCATCGGGAGAATTCGTCTATTCATTGGATATGGTAGAAATATACTCCGGCTGGTCGGAGCAGCGCGCGATACTCGGTAAAGGCGAAAAAGGAGTGATAATGGCTATTGACGATGTTAAAAACATTGTTCCATTTAGTATTCCGGGGTTAGACAGTGATGGCGGTTCAGAATTTATCAATTGGCATTTGGTCAGGTATTGTGAAAAACATGATATATTTTTTACCAGATCAAGACCATACATGAAGAATGATAATGCTTATGTAGAACAAAAAAATTACACGCATATCAGAAAATGGCTGGGATATGGCAGATACGACACGGCTAAACAAGTTGAAATGATGAATGATTTGTATAAAAACGAATTGAACTTGTTTAATAATTTTTTCAGACCAGTCATGAAGATTCAATCAAAAGAAAAAGTAAATAATTCAGTTTGCAAGAAGAAATATGATACTGCTAAAACACCGTACCAGCGATTAATAGAGTCGGATCAAATAACCCAAGAAACAAGACAAAAATTAAAAAAATTGTATTTATCCTTAAATCCTGTACAATTAAAAAAAGCGACGGATGAAAAGATTAAAAATATCAAAAAAACCACCAAATAATTCAATAAGAAAATAAATGACCCATCCAAAGGGATTTCAGTAAGATTGTTTAATGACTAAATGCGTTTTACATCAAATATCTGAAGTAAATATAAACCGTGGCAATCAGCATCGCGACAAATGTCAACGGAACCGCAATCTTCATATATTCCACAAAACCGATTCTGTATCCTTCCCGGCCGGCAATACCGCTGACCACCACATTGGCCGAAGCGCCGACAATGGTCGCGTTTCCGCCAATATCCGCTCCGATTGCTAAAGCCCACCATAACGGAGCCAGACTCATTCCGGTAATCGCGCCGATATCTTTGATAAGAGGAATCATCGTGGCGACAAACGGAATATTATCAACCACGGCCGAGAAAATCGCCGAAAACCAAAGTATAACCATTGTAGTAGCGGTCAAATTGCCCTGTGTCAATTCAATGATTTTTCCCGCCATCAAATGCAAGGCGCCCACTTCTTCCAAACCCGTAACCAAAATAAACAACCCTATAAAAAAGAATATCGTTGTCCATTCAACTTCTTTCAGATTTTCATCCGGTTCGTGAACCGTCAACAAGAGAAGAAGCGCGGCGCCGGATAAAGCGATAGTCGCGCCCTCAATATGCGTCATACTGTGAGTGAAAAATCCCAGCAAAACAATGCCAAGTACCACCAAAGATTTAACCAACAAAGATTTATTTGTCAGCGCCTCGTTCGGATTAAATTTCATTATGGCTTCTTTCGCCTCTTGGTCGGCGACAAATTCTTTTTTATAAATAAATATTAAAAGAAACACGGTCGCCAGCGCGATAATGGCCGCTACCGGAAATAAATTCATAAGGAAATCATTGAAGGAAAGCCCAACCGCGCTTCCAATCATTATGTTTGGCGGATCGCCAATTAAAGTGGAAGTACCGCCAATATTTGACATCAATATTGTCATAATCAAATACGGCTTTGGTTTGACTCTCAAGTTATTGGTAACCACCAATGTGACTGGCACCATCAATAATACGGTCGTGACATTATCCAATAACGCCGAAAAAATCGCCACCAGCCCGGCCAATAAAATAAAAATTTTCTTCGGATCGCCCTGGCCGATTTTTGCCGCTTTAATCGCGACATATTGAAACATGCCTGAATCCTTGGCAATACTGACAATCACCATCATCCCAATAAGTAATCCGAGGGTATTAAAATCAATTCCTTCAATCGCCCTCTCTTGATTGACGATGCCAAGCAAAACCATCAACGACGCGCCAAACATCGCGATAATAGTTCGATGATATTTTTCTGTAATTATTATGGCGTAAGTAGCCAAAAAAATTATTACGGCTAATACAAATAAATAATTCATACGGTTTATTTGCCTTTTAATACATCCCCAATCGCTTTTTTGATATCGGTTCTATTTATGTAGCCAATCAATTTTTCATCGGCGTCTATAACCGGAAGCTGTCTGATTCTAAATTCAGACAACATGGCTGCCGCTTGCATAATTGAATCTTCGGCGTTGCAAGTATAAACTTTTTTTGTCATAAATTTTTCTATCGGTTCATCCTTAATTTCCATCGTTCTCTGTAAAAATACATCCGCCGGTTCAAAACTGGCTAAGTGCTTATCTTCTTCCAAATAATCCGGTACTAAAAATTGAATTAAATCCCACGAGGACAATATGCCCTCAATCTTTAAATCTTTGTCAACTATAACAAGGCCGTTTGTTTTGGCTTCCACCATTTTATTAACCGCTTTTTCAAAAGTATCTTCCGTGCCAAGCGTGCTAACATTGGTTTGCATATAATTGCTTACCAAATATGATTTGGCTCTGTTTCTCATATTGTATTAAATTAATAATAATTGGGTGATTATACACTTAAATTAAGAAATTGACAATACTTTTTTGGGGATAGCCAATAACATGTAAACCCCGCCGTGACGGGGTAAACTTGATTTTTTTACTACTTATGCTATCTTTAATCTATAGGGAGGTTCTAAAAAGAAGTATGGTGATTAAGAACTTTTTGGTGGAAAACTGGCCGATTTATATGTTCGTGGTAGTCTTTATCGTTGGCCTATTGGCTTCTTTACTCTTTTACCATTAACAACCAACCGTGTGAGGAAAAGATGACCTTCAAGCAAGACTGGCAAAGCAATTGGCCGATCTATATCTTCGCCGTTCTGTCAATCGCGAGCATCATTTCCATGATGCTGATGTATTACTAAACGCCATACCAAGTCCGCCCCGATGAGCCACAGGCGACATCGGGACGGCAACACTACAAATCAAAACCCTGTACCGTTCTGGTACAGGGTTTTCTTATCTCTTATCTCTTATCTCGTATCTCTTATTTCTCCAACTTTCTCCACTTCTTCGCCACTCTAATTCTCGCCATTTCTCTTTCAATCGTAGCCTGCAATCTCGCAAAATCCACATCAGTTTCATGTTCTTTTTGTTTCATCATTTCTTCCGCTCTTTGTCTGGCTGCTTCAGCGCGTTCAATATCAATATGTTCGGCGCGTTCCGCGGTATCGGCCATAATATATATTTTATCATCCGGTTGAACTTCAATCACTCCGCCGGCAACAGACATAGCCACCGGATTGCCATCTTTATATGCCACAAGCTCGCCCGCTTTTAAAACAGAAACCAAAGGAACATGTTTCGGTAAAACAGTAATTTCGCCACTGGTGGTCGGCACCGTGACTTTTTCCACTTTGTCTTCGTATATCACGCCATCCGGTGTGACGATTTTGAAAGTTAACATATACAATTAAAATTTGTCATCCTGAGGGGTCGGGAGTCCCGATTAAATCGGGACGACCGAGCGAAGGACCCCGTTGGTTCGGGATTGCGACGTCGAGTTGACGCTCCTCGCAATGACAAGCTATTACTTTACTAACTCTATACTCTCTATAACAACCGGCTCAACCGGATTATCACGCGGGTCGGTTTCTGAATTTTCAATCGCGTCCACCACTTCCATACCGGCTATTACCCGGCCGAAATTGGTGTGCTTGCCATCAAGCCAAGGGGTTGCTTCCGCTGTCACAATAAAAAACTGCGAACCGTTTGTGTTCGGACCGGAATTAGCCATCGCCAAACTCCCGCGAACCAAAGTCTCGGAATTAAACTCATCATTAAACTTGTAATTCGGGCCGCCGGTGCCATAAATAGCGGTGTTGTCGCCCTTACTATTCGGATCCCCGCCCTGAATCATAAAGTCTCTTATCACCCTATGAAACTTTGTTTCATTATAAAAACCCTGTTCCGCCAAATTCAAAAAATTATTGACGGTAATCGGCGACTTATCCGCGTAAAACTCAATCGTAATATCACCTTTGTTTGTCTTAATAACCGCTTTGGAATATTCAGCGGCCAGATCTTTGTATTGTTCAAAATTTCTCATAGTATTTTTTTGTTCTGTTATAATTTTAGTTACTTCTGCAACTTTATTTATTTCTTTGACGCCTTTGACCTGCGGTTTTACTTCTTCTGTTGTTTTAGCGCATCCAACTCCAAGTAAAATAAACATCGCTGTTAAAATAATTATTTTTTTCATATTCCTTTAAAATCTGTCATCCTGAACGCCTGCCCGCCTCTGGAGGGGTCGGGAGTCCCGATTAAATCGGGACGACCGAGCGAAGGAGCCCGTTGGTTCGGGATTGCGACGTCGCGTTGACGCTCCTCGCAATGACATTATGTTATTTCACTTCATCAATTCCGCCTTTCATATAAAAAGCCTGTTCCGGTTTACTGTCATGCTTGCCTTCAAGAATTTCTTTAAACCCTCTGACCGTTTCTGACAACTTGACATATTTACCTTCGGTTCCGGTAAATTGTTCGGCGACAAAGAAAGGCTGTGACAAGAATTTTTGAATCTTGCGGGCGCGAGATACAGCAAGTTTATCTTCATCTGATAATTCTTCCATACCAAGAATGGCGATAATATCCTGTAAATCTTTGTATCTCTGCAATACCACCTGCACTTTGCGAGCGACGTCATAATGTTCCTGGCCGACAATCATCGGATCCAAAATGGTTGAGTTGGAATCCAACGGATCAACCGCCGGATAAATACCAAGTTCTGAAAGAGAACGGCTCAATACCACGGTTGAATCCAAGTGGGCAAAAGTAGTTGCCGGAGCCGGGTCAGTCAAATCGTCAGCCGGCACATAAACCGCCTGTACCGAAGTAATAGAACCTTTATCGGTTGAAGTAATACGCTCCTGCAAAGCGCCCATTTCCGTCGCTAATGTCGGCTGATAACCGGCGGCTGATGGCATACGTCCAAGCAAAGCGGAAACTTCTGAACCGGCTTGCGTGAAACGGAAAATATTGTCAATAAAAAGCAATAAATCTTTTCCTTCTTCATCGCGAAAATATTCCGCCATCGCCAAAGCGGTCAAAGCCACGCGGGCGCGGGCTCCCGGCGGTTCATTCATCTGCCCGAACACCAGCGCGGTTTTACTAAGCACGCCGGATTCTTCCATTTCACGATATAAATCATTACCCTCGCGAGTGCGTTCGCCGACTCCGGCAAACATTGAAAAACCGCCATGTTCTTGAGCGATATTGCGAATCAATTCCTGAATAACAACCGTCTTGCCTACTCCGGCTCCGCCGAACAAACCGACTTTTCCGCCTTTCAAAAACGGGCAAAGCAAATCAACCACTTTAATTCCGGTTTCAAGAATTTCCGTCTTCTGTGATTGGTCTTTAAACTTGGGCGCTTCTCTGTGAATTGAATAAGTCTTTTTATTTCCGGTTTTTCCTTTGCCATCAATCGGCTCGCCAATCACATCAAACATACGCCCCAATGTTTCCGGACCGACCGGCACATTAATCGGCTCGCCTTTGTCTATCACTTCCGCCCCGCGTTCTAAACCATCGGTTGTTCCCATGGCAATCGCGCGGACTGTATGCGTTCCTAAATGTTGTTGTACCTCAAAGATGAGGGTCTTATTCCCGTTTTTCACTTCCAAAGCATTATAAATAGCCGGAAGTTTGTCCGGAAAGTGCACATCGGCCACTACTCCGATAATCTGACTGATTTTACCAATATTTTTCTCACTCATATCAATTTGTTTTAATGTTTTAATGATTTTATGTTTTAATGATTATTCAAGCGCTGCCGCTCCGCCGGCAATTTCCGCGATTTCTTGGGTAATTGAGGCCTGTCTGGCTTTGTTGAATGTCAAATTAAGTTCGTTTATCATATCTCTGGCTGCGTCCGACGCGTTTCTCATCGCCATCATTCTGGCGCTGTGTTCGCTCGCCGAAGATTCAAGCACTGACTGATACAGTTGAACTTCCACCAGCTTCGGCAAAATATTTTTCAAAATACTTTCCTCGCTCGGCTCAAATAAATAACCGCCGGCGTCAAACTTATTTGTTCCGTCTTTTATCTTCACCACCGCTGAATTTTTATTCTTTCCCAAATTTCCCAGCATCTCATCCAAATCACGCGGCGAAATCGGCAACAACTGTCTGATTCTCGGTTCTTGAGTCAAACTCGTTTTATAATCGGTATAAGCCACCACCACTTTATCATAATTGCCCGCTTCAAAATCTTTAATAACATTTCTGCTGATTGATATCACCTTTTCATAATCCTTACTGCCTTCAATATCATTATAAACACCGACCAATTCATATCCTTCTCTTTTTGCCAAACTCGCGCTCCTCTTGCCTATGCCCAGAATGTTGACCTTGACTTCACCGGCCGGCGCCACTTCTTTATTACTATCTAAAATGTGTTTTGATAATTCATTTTTATTCTGCAAAGCAAATACGGCTTTGCGGGCGATATTGGAATTAAAACTTCCACACAAACCGCGATTGGAACTGATTAAAATCATTAAAATATTCTTTACCGGACGAGTAGCCAGAAGTCCGTATTTTGTTTTGTCTTCCACTCCGGACAAATGCGCCATCAAATCACGCGCCATTGTCGCGTAAGTTCGGGTATTCAAAGCAGACTCAACTGATTTGCGCATCTTTGCCGCCGATACCAATTCCATCGCTTTTGTAATCTTTTTGGTATTGGTCACGGACTTGATTCTGTTTTTAATCGCCTTAGTATTAACTGCCATATAATAGTTACTAGTTCATAGTTCGGAGCCAGTAGTTTTATTGGGTATCTGGATTCCCGCCTTTGCGGGAATGACACCAACCTATTGGCTATAAACTATTGCCTGCCCGCCGAATTGGAGGGGCTATTTACTTTTAACAAACTCCTGGCAAGCCATCTTCAATTCTTCCTCCACTTTTTCATCCCATTGTCCGGCCGCTATTTTGCTTAATAAACTTTGTTTTGATTTAACGGCGAAATCCAATAATTTCTTTTCCGCTTCTCCGATTTTTTCCACCGGCACATCATCCATAAAACCGTTGGTGATAGCGTAAATGGAAACTACCTGCTGTTCAACCGGCAACGGCGAATATTGCGCCTGTTTAGTCAATTCAGTTATTCTTTGACCCAATTCAATTTGCTTTTTTGTTTCCGGGTCCAAATCGCTGGCGAATTGCGCGAAGGCTTCCAACTCGCGGAATTGCGCCATCGCCAATTTCAATTTGCCGGCGACTTTTTTCATCGGTTTAATTTGCGCCGCTCCGCCCACGCGGGATACGGACAAACCGACATTCAAAGCCGGACGGATACCTTTATAAAATAAAGATGTTTCCAAGAAAATCTGCCCATCAGTAATGGAAATAACATTAGTTGGGATATAAGCTGACACATCACTCGCCTGTGTTTCAATAATCGGCAACGCGGTAATTGAACCGCCGCCGTTGTCTTTATTCAAGTTGCAAGCGCGTTCCAATAAACGGGAGTGTAAATAAAACACATCGCCCGGGTAAGCCTCGCGTCCCGGCGGACGGCGCAACAATAATGACATCTCACGATATGCCCAAGCTTGTTTTGTCAAATCATCATAAACAACCAAAACATCTTTGCCTTTATCCGCGAAATATTCCGCCATTGCCACGCCGGAATATGGCGCGATATATGACATTGGCGCCGGTTCGGAAGCGCCGGAAGAAACAATAATCGTATATTCCATCGCGCCGACTTCGCGAAGTCTGGCTGCGATACGGGCGACTTTTGATTCTTTTTGGCCGACCGCGACATAAATACAAATCATATCCTGACCTTTTTGGTTGATGATGGTGTCAATCGCCACCGCTGTCTTGCCTGTCTGACGGTCGCCAATAATAAGCTCGCGTTGACCGCGTCCGATCGGAATCATCGCGTCAATCGCTTTAATACCGGTCTGCACCGGACGATTAACCGGTTCGCGGGTCATAACGCCAGGCGCGACGCGCTCTACCGGATAAAATTCTTTAGTAACAATTTCTTCTCCGCCGTCAATCGCGATACCGACCGCGTTAACCACGCGTCCGATCAGCTGGTCGCCAACCGGCACAGACATAATTCTGCCTGTTCTCTTGACCAAATCGCCTTCTTTAATATGGCGGAAATCGCCCAAAATCACTGCGCCGACGGTTTCTTCTTCCAAATTCAAAGCTACGCCGTAAACTCCGCCCGGAAACTCCAACATTTCCTGCGCTTTGCAGTTTTCCAAACCGCTCATACGGGCAATGCCGTCGCCAACGGAAATAACCGCGCCAACTTCTTCAACCGATACTTCTTTTTTGAATGAATCTATATTCTTTTTTAATGATTCTATTACCTGATCAGTATATGACATAAGATTACGCTTTATGTTTTAAAATGTTTAAAATTTATATTAATGATATTATTATAATTTACGTAAGTAATCCGTAATCCGTAACTCGTAACTAGTAATATTGGTCTTTATGCCGTTAATTACGAGTTACGGTTTACGAGTTACTAGTTACTTTTATTTAGTTGTATTTTTAATTTTTCCAGCTGCTTTTTTAAGCTCGCATCCAGTATTTTATTTTTTGTTTTTACTTTCACTCCGCCCAGTATGGATTTGTCCACCACTGTTTCCGCTTCAACCTTATCTCCGAAATGTTTGCTTATTTTTTTAACTTCCGCCTGGTCTAACTTTCGCGCGCCGGTTATTTCCAGTCTCACGATTCCGGACATCTCTTTCGCGTATTCAACAAACTCCGCAATGATATAATTTATTTTTGAAAGCATCTGATCATGCGCCAAAAGCAAAAAAAACTGCTTCGTCATTTTTTCCAAATTTTTTCCTTTTTCGTCTTTAGTGATTTCGTACAGAACTTTTCCGTATCCTTTTGGTGATAATTTCATATAAATGTTCTATGTGTTCTAAATGTTCAAATTGTTTTAATTGTTGAAATTGTTTTTTCCAGTAATCCAATCGTTTTAAACAAAGCAACAAATCATTTTGAACAAACGAAGTGATCCAGCACCTTCAACATAATATTATTTTTTCTCTTCTAATATTTTTTTAATAAACTTTTGATCAATATTTTCCGGTAATCTTTCTCCTAAAATTTTTTCCATAGCCAACACAATCAATTCCACCGTTTCCTTCTTTATTTCTTCCTTCATTTCCTGCTTGTCAATCTCAATATTCTTTTTCGCCTGCATCACCAATAATTCTATATCATTATGGGCTTTATCTTTCAGCATCTTTCCCAATTTTTTTCCTTCTTCATGCGATAATTCAATGATTTTATTCGCTTCCACTTTGGCTTCGTCAATTTTAAGCTGATATTGTCTCTCGCTTTCGGCTAAATTTGTTTCTACCCGTTTGGCATTATCAATGCTTTCGTCAATCTGTTTTTTTCTTTCTTCCATCTTTTTAACCAACGGTTTTAAGATCATAAACCAAACTATTCCCGCCACAATCGCGAAGTTTATCAACTGAAATACAAACAACTGCGCGTTCAAGCCCAAAGACGCGGCAATACCGCCATCTGAAGCGACGGCTTCGTGGACTTCCGTTGTTTCCTCTATTGTATTTTCATTATTATTTACGGACATAGATTA
>Ga0156680_103_pt2 | contig 14711 bp, 11 predicted proteins | sample RifOxyC2_FD_112010 | JGI IMG/M metagenome (GOLD analysis project Ga0156680, IMG submission 112010) | Candidatus Magasanikbacteria bacterium RIFOXYC2_FULL_40_16 | reverse complement strand
ATTGCGACGGTCCCCGCCGACTCGGCGGGTCCCTCGCAATGACAGAAAAATGCATAACACCCTCTTTCCTCGCAATGACAAACTAGAACAATGGTCGCTATTTAATAAGTCGTTTAAATTCTTCCACCATCGGCACTTGTTCCGACTCCAATCCATAATGTTTTGCGATATGAACCGCAGTCCAGTCGGCAATCACCAACGAGGTGAAGATTTTTTCCAGCTTATTTTTTCCCGCCAGTTCCAGCATCTCGGTTTTTAAGCCTCTCTTTTTGTATAATTTCGCCAACATGTCCATTCTTTTTTGGATTTTTTTATGGTCGGATTTGTCTTTGAGAATTATAAAGTGGAATAATTTATTAAGGGATTTTATTTTTTCGTCCCCGCCAAAGGCGGGTCCGCCTCCGGCGGAGAAGCCGGTCATTTCATTATGGTTTAATTCCGGAAGCACATTATAAAAGGCGGGGATTTTTCCGGTTTCGTTTAATTTTATTTTCCAATTATAAGCGATGGCTTTGTTCGCTCGTGAGGAATAAATAACCGGAATTTTATTTTTTATTTTTTGCGCGATTAGTTTGCCTTTGGTTTCCAACGTGTTTGGTTTTAAAACTTTGGCAAGTTTATAACAATCCTCAAGCGCGTCTTCTCTCCCCATTATTTTAAATAAAGCATTCAGATTAAAACCGAGCGCGGAGCGAGGCTGGATGCCGGTGTTGGGTATTTGAATATATGGTAAATTATTTTTTTGCGCGATAGCAATCAGTTTTCCGCCCACCGCGATTACGGCGGAAGGGATTTTTTCTTTCAGGGCCTGATTGAGCGCGTCTATGACTTCTTCGGTATTGCCGGAATATGAATTGGCGATGAATAAACTGTCTTTATGCTCATGCGCGAGCATTTCCGGCAGGCCGTAATCCGAACGGATTACAAGAGGCAGGGACGGATCATAAATTCGCGCCAAATCAGCGGACAAATGCGACCCGCCCATTCCCGATAGAATATATTTCTTATATTTCTTTAGATTTTTTGAGTTTTCAATTGTTGGTTTGTAGCCAAACTGATTGGCGAAGTTTTTAATTGCGTCTGACATCATAAGAAAAGCTTAAAAGGCCTGAAAGGCTTAAAATGCTTACGAGGCTTAGTTAATTTATGACAGTATTATATAACAATTGAAAGAGATTGACAAAATCAATAATCTATGATAGAGTCGTTTGTTCCAATGAACCTGGCCAAGATTATCTTGGTCTGTAACTAAACAGGAGCTAAGCAATGTCAAATCAATCATTGGCAACTATTCCGGAAGCCAGACTTGTTAACTCTACTGACAAGAAAGGAATCTGGAAGAGTATTCTAACCTTTGTCATTCGGCTTTTCAAGCGGACTCCAAAAGAGGCGCAAGAGTTGGAAAAAATAGAAAACATTAGCCTAAAAAAGGAAAAGTATAGCTACGAGGCTTATCAGCTTTTCGCGAAAAGTCTGGCCGCCGCCGGTTCAACGGCTCAACTCTTTGACCTTTGCGAAAGCAAGGGGATGGTGCTTACGGACAGCCTATTGGACGCATTGTTGAATAGGTTATCAAAGTCATATACACCCGATATGGCAGACGGTCTGAATGAGCTGGTCAAAGCGCTAAAACTCAAGCATATTACTCTGGAAGAGAATGTATTAAGAAGAGTGGTAAATATGTTGGCGGAGGTTATTAATGACCCTGACCATAGTACAGCCAACTATTTGATGGATACTATAGAAAATATGATGTATTGTTGTGAGCTTATTGAAGATGATAAGGTGTTTGAGCACATTTCTGGAATTTTGTTGAAGTTTTTGAAATCTAAGTATGACTGGTATTCTTCTCGTACTTTTATTGCGGATTGCGCGATAATGGGGACAATACGCTGTCACGAGATTCTCAAAGACGAGAAAGCGCTCATGGAGTTTTCTACTTTCTGTATAGACAAACAAAGACCTGGTATGGCGCTTGAATGTTGTGAGGCGATCGTGAGATTGCGCGCGTAGGTCTCTAAGTGAGAGGGGGGACAAGAGACAGCGAAGCCCGTCGATTCAGACGGGCTTCTTTAATTTTTAATACGCCAGCCACCAGACAAGCGCGATTTGCAACGCCAGGATTCCGACAAAGACAATCTGAAAAGAAGTTTTTTTGGTTTTGTGGCGGAAAAAATGCATCCCGAACAGACAGCCGGCCGATCCGCCGATAAACGCCAAAAACCACAACGCCTTTTCGCTGATACGGCGAGAGTTTAACTGCGATTTTAATTTGTCCACGCCGAAAAAGAAAAAGGCGATAATATTAATGACAATTATATATAGTAAAAATAGTTGAGTGGCGAAATTAAGCGAGAGAAACCATTGCATAAAAGACTTAAGACGTAAGACGTAAGGTGTAAGGTGAAAGGTATAAGAGTTGTTGATTTCTTCCGTCTTATATCTTCTGTCTTCTACCTTAGGCCTTCCGTCTTTTACGGTTGACTGTGGTATTTAAAATCTTCGTGGGCCAGATTAAGCAGGTCGCGGCGGATTTCATTCGGGTCGGGCACATTTCTGAAAACCAGGCTCAAATTTGTGGAAGCGGTTTTTACTGTTACATTTCCATATTTGAAAATAGTCGCAAAAAATCCGTGCGTGTCGGTGGTCACATCTTGAATGCGGAATAAATCCAGTTCGGAAATCGTTCGGGAAAACAATCCGAATTGTTCAATATCCACGATGCGGTCATTGGTGACTATCCAGACATCCAAATAAAAATCAATAAAATTTCCATAGCCGAGCAATAGCACGCTCAAATAATAAATGCTGGCGGACAGCACTCCGGCGGTGTAAAGCGCTTCGTTGCTGAAAAGTCCGGGATAAATATTTTTTATCATTAAATAAACCAAAGCCGGCACGACCAAGGCGGCAATAAATATAAGAATATAAGGGACAAAAGTAAACGGGTGTCTTCTTAAAACATATTTTACTTTTTCATAAGATTTTTGTTTTATGATGTAGGCAACATTCATATTGTTAGAAGACCGACGGTCTGAAAAAATTGCTTATTTCGGAGAAATTGATTAAAGTTTGTTGCCAGTTTATTTCCTGTAATAAATACCAGGTTAGGTAAAGGATTAAAAAAGAGGCGAAGAACATAAAAAAAGACACAAAAAAACTGACGATGCCGACCGACCCCGTCATTATTATATGGTAGAGATTAATCAGCATAAAAACGGAAAAAACAGTCAAAAACAGGATATAGACGAATAGCATTATATATAGTGGAATCTCCATAAACTTTATTTCCAATTACATTTTCCAGCCTTTGAAGTTTAATGGCTGTTTTTTATTGCCCGGCTCCAGATTCAAATGTTCATAAGCCAAACGGGTGGCGCATCGGCCTCTTGGCGTTCTCTCAATCATCCCGATTTGCAATAAATATGGTTCATAAATAGTTTCAATCGTGTCCATATCTTCCGCGGCCGCGGCTGAGAGCGTATTCAGGCCGACCGGCCCGCCCTCAAATTTTTCAATGATGCAGGCCAGGATTTTTCTGTCCACTTGGTCCAAACCATACTGGTCTATGTTAAGCATTCCCAAAGCGTTGGCCGTGGATTCTTCCGATATTATACCATTATGTTTGACTTCAGCATAATCTCTTACACGGCGCAATAATCGATTGGCAACGCGGGGAGTGCGTCTGGCTCGTGCGGAAATAATATCCGAAGCGATGTCGTGAATATCTATTTCCAGTATTTTTGCGCTCCTTTCCACAATTTTTTTGATATCCTCGGTTTCATAGAAGTTCAAGTGAAAAACATGGCCGAAGCGGTCGCGCAATGGACCGGATAACAGATTCAGTTTGGTGGTGGCGCCGATTAGGGTAAATTTTTCCAACGGCATTCTTAAAGTGCGCGCGGCCGGGCCTTTCCCCACGATAATATCCAACGCGTAATCTTCCATCGCGCTGTATAAAACTTCTTCAATGGTTTTGTTCATGCGGTGGATTTCATCAATAAAAAGCACGTCGCCTTCCGTCAGGTTGGATAAAATCGCGGCCAAGTCGCCGACTCGTTCCAGCGCCGGCCCGGCTGTCACTCTTATATGGGAGTCCATTTCATTGGCAATGATATTGGCGAGTGTGGTTTTGCCCAAACCCGGGTTTCCGTACAATAAAACATGCTCAATCGGCTCTTTACGTTTTTTTGACGCTTCTATTGAGATGGAGAGAGGCTCTTTTATTTGCCTTTGGCCGACAAATTCGGATAATTTTTGCGGGCGGAGGTTGATTTCAATCTTTTGCTCCTCGGGGTCTTCTTTAGGGTCGGTTAAGCGAGACTCTTCTTTACTTTGAGCTTCGTCGGATGACTCTTCTAAATTGTAGATTTCTTCTTCTTCCATATATTAATAACCGTATTTTACTTCTTTAAAATTTTGAAGTCAATCAGAAATTTCACCGCCACTCTGTTGATTGTACATACTATTGATAAAAGGTTAGAAATATGATAGATTTATTAATCTCAATAACCTTGCGGGCTTAGATGGTTTGTATAAAAAAAGAAGGAGGGTGAGATGAAACTTGAGATATGGCCAGTCACAGAAGAAGAGTATTGGGGCGCTATCGAAGACCTCGGTGGGTTCATATTCTATATGAGCCATTGTTGGTTCCACGGTCGCATAGAGAGAAGCCAAGGGGTTGAGAAAGACATCAATGACGCGCGACAGATATCAGAACAGCTCGTTGGTGAGTTGTTTGTGAACTTCGGCGTCGTGGCGCCGAAAGATTGTCCTCAGCCAAGGCGCGAACCGCCAGATGGGTTTAGGTGGTACTGGGACTGGTACCAAGAGATGAAGGAAAGAATGAGTGCAAACTGGCACTGTTCTTCCTTGGTTAGTCCATTAGCCTCACGCTGTAAGCCCAATTGGCAAGCGTGAGGTGTTTTTTAATTTATTTATTTATTTAATTCTTCAAATTGCTCTCTTTTTCTGATTGCCTCGTCAAATGTGATTTTTTCGTCTCCAAAATTATAGGGTTCAACTTTTGATTCGTCTATGGCCCTATCCAACCATTCTCTGTCGCCTTTATCCGGTAACATATTTCGCGCTTGTACAGCGCTATCAAATCCGCTCAGGAGAGCGGCCTCGCCTTGTTTTAAGTCAATTCCAACGGCTTTGTATTTTTCAACCAGAGCTAAATCTTGTGAAACAAAGATGGGGACAACTTTTCGTATTGATAAAACTTTTTTTCGCCCTTGTCTGCCGGCTAATGAGCGCATGTCCGCCGCTAATAATGTTTCTGAAACACTATCTCCTTTTTCCGGGAAAGGGTGCTCAATTTGGCCGGCGCCCATTTTTGCCAATTCTTTGTTGACTCCGGCCAAAACGAAGTCCATAAATCCGGGGTGTGGACCCATGTGTGATCGTATGGCATTTTTGATTACATCGGTTGCAATTGCCGCTTCTTTTTCGGAATAATTATCACCCAGGACATGTTTTAGAATTTCCGGATTTTTTTTCAACAGAGTATCCGTTTCATCCGTTGCCAAGTTATGGTGCATGGCTAAAACCAGATTACTAACAGATTCAGATCCTTTAGGGAGATTTTTTCTTTTTACCACACTTTCGGGAGTATCTGCCTTTGCAATATCGTGAAGGATTGCAGAAATTTCCAGCAGACGCAAATCTTTTTCACTCATTCCTTTTTCAATCCCCCTTTTTATACAAAGATCTATTATTTCTTCATTGTGAAGCAGGTATTCTCTCAGCTGTTCGGGGTTTTTTGCTAAAGTTGATGCCGGGCTTGTATATCTCTCTTTTACGGCTTCAATTAATTTTGAAAACGTCTTTTCCGCAAATTCTTTTTCTTCAATTATTGAAGTGTCTAGGCTGTCTAGGCGGACCTCATCCGTTAATTCATCTTTAAAATCGCTGGTTTTTTGACCCGTAGCCTCATTAGGGGTAAATTCTTTTACTTCCATATTTTTTAAAATTTAATTTAATAATTTTTTAGAGCTTGGTCTAGTTTTTTGCTACCATTCCCACGTCTGTCTCGTCTCCGGAGCGGTTCTGCCTTAAGCGCGATATCGCGAGGGAATTTAATATTCGTATTTTACGTTGAAGCGGGTATAAAGTCAAAAAAATTGAGTAACTTGTAATCCGTAATCCGTAATCCGTAATTTGATTGGGGTGTTGGGGTTTATAAATATTACGAGTTACTAGTTACGAGTTACGGATTACTTTTTACTTGTGGATAACTAAAATATTTTGCGACTCCTATTGAAAATTAAAGGCTTGTTTAAGACAAAAAAGACAGGGAAGGCGGATATTTTGCTAGCTATTTTTTTGTGTGATATAATACTCTTGCCTGTAAAAAAATACGATATATTGTGGTGAAAATCAATTTATACCACAATATGTAGTAAAAGATAGAACGCCATGGTCAGGCGTTTTTATAACCCCTTCTATGCTCTATAAACTGTGGAAGGCTGGCAAATACTTAATACCAAATACTAAATACTCCCGATTCCGTTTTGTCGGAATCGAGGATCCGCGATTTGCTCCGAGCAAATCGGGATAAATTCTAATTTATGGGACCTGTCGACTCAAAATTCATCCAAGGGCTTCATCTTGGACAAAAAGAGGGAGAAAATATTTTCGTTTATAGAGAAAATGGGATGCGTTTTCAACGCCGATTCAGTGTTGAAGGCAAAAACCCTTTTGACCTGGTGGAATATGAGAAAAGAAGCTCTGTTATCCGTGAACCGGATGGCACGGTTGTTTTTGAAATGACGGATATTGAAGTACCAAAACAATGGTCGCAAGTGGCGACTGATATTATCGCGCAAAAATATTTCCGGAAAGCCGGCGTGCCTCAACATAATAGTGATGGTTCGCCTAAATTGCTTGATGACGGGTCCCCCATGCTTGGACCTGAAACAAGCGTTAAGCAGCCAATTCACAGGCTCGTCGGCACTTGGAGATATTGGGGAGAAAAATACGGTTATTTTGCCAGTCCGCAGGACGCGCAGGTTTTTTATGATGAGTTGGTGGTGATGTTGCTGAAGCAAATGGTCGCGCCAAATTCTCCGCAGTGGTTTAATACCGGTTTGCATTGGGCTTATGGAATAAACGGCCCGGCGCAAGGTCACTATTATATTGATCCGGACACAAGCGTGCTGACAAAATCAACCGATGCTTATACTCATCCGCAACCTCACGCGTGTTTTATTCAGTCAATCAAAGATGATTTGGTTAATGAAGGCGGAATTATGGATTTATGGGTGCGCGAGGCGCGTTTGTTTAAATACGGTTCGGGAACGGGTACGAATTTTTCCAATCTTCGTGGTAACGGCGAGCCGTTGAGCGGTGGCGGGAGATCCAGCGGGTTGATGAGTTTTTTGAAAATCGGCGATCGATCGGCCGGCGCCATTAAATCAGGCGGAACAACCAGACGGGCGGCCAAGATGGTGATTTTGGATTTGGACCATCCGGATATTGAACTGTTTGTTAATTGGAAAGTGGAAGAAGAAAGAAAAGTGGCGGCGTTAATCGCGGCCGGGTACACTTCGGATTATGAAGGGGATGCTTATCAGACGGTTTCCGGTCAGAATTCAAACAATTCGGTTCGTGTTCCGCACAAGTTTATGGAAGCGTTGGAACGCGACGGTTCTTGGAATTTGATTTTTAGAACTGATGGAACAATCGGAAAAACCTTAAAGGCGAGAGAACTATGGGATCAGGTAGCTTATGCCGCTTGGGCTTGCGCCGACCCGGGAGTGCAATATGACGGCACCATTAATGAATGGCACACTTGTCCGGAGTCAGGACACATTAACGCGTCAAATCCGTGCAGTGAATATATGTTTTTGGATAACACCGCTTGTAATTTGGCCTCTTTAAACTTGGCGCACTTTTTTAATGTGGAAAGACAGGAGTTTTTGGTGGATAGTTTTAAACACGCCACCAGATTATGGACAGTAGTGTTGGAAATCAGCGTGCTGATGGCGCAGTTCCCCAGCAAAGAAATAGCGCAGATGAGTTATGATTTCAGAACGATTGGATTGGGTTATGCTAATTTGGGCAGTGTTTTATTGACCTTAGGTATTCCTTATCAGTCGGAAGAAGCGTATGGTTTTGCCGGCTCTGTGACCGCGATTATGACCGGTGAATCATACCGAACCAGCGCCGAACTGTCCAAGTTTTTGGGTACATTTCCAAAATTTGATTACAACCGCGAGGAAATGCTTCGTGTAGTTCGCAATCACAGACGCGCGGCTTTTAACGCGCCTGAAAGTGAATACGAAAAATTGACAATCACACCGGTCGGTATCAATCCGGAATTTGCGCCGGCGTATTTGGTGGCGGCAGCTCGCGAAAGTTGGAATGAAGCGCTTTCTTGGGGGGAAAAATACGGCTACCGCAACGCGCAAACCACTTTGCTTGCGCCAACCGGAACAATCGGTTTGTTGATGGATTGCGCGACTACTGGGGTTGAGCCGGATTTCGCGCTGGTGAAATTTAAAAAATTAGCGGGTGGGGGATATTTCAAAATTGTGAACGAAGCTATATCCACTGCGCTTAAAAATTTGAAATACACGGATGAACAAATCAAAGGGATTATTGAGTATATGAAAGGCAAGGCCGATATCACCGACGCGCCTCATGTAAATACGAAATCATTAAAGGAAAAAGGATTCACAGACGCGGATTTGGAGAAACTGAAAGGCGCGTTGAAGAGCGCGTTTGAAATTCAATTTGCTTTTAATGTTTGGACTCTAGGCGAAGATTGTATGAAGAGAGTCGGCATCGCGCCGGAACAATATAATGATTCCAATTTTCAGATGTTGAAAGCGCTTGGGTTTTCTCAACAGCAAATTGACGAGGCTAATGATTATGTGTGCGGGACGATGACCATAGAAGGCGCGCCTTATTTGAAAGAGGAACATTATCCGGTATTTGATTGCGCCAATCGTTGTGGAAAAAAGGGCATCAGGTGCATTGATTATATGGGACACATAAAAATGATGGCCACCGTGCAACCGTTTTTATCAGGCGCGATTTCCAAGACAATTAATATGCCGAATGAAGTGACGGTGGATAATATAAAACATGCGTATGCCGAGTCATGGCGTCTGGGTTTGAAATCGGTCGCTTTATATCGCGACGGGTGCAAATTGAGTCAGCCCTTATCTTCTTCCTCAAAAAAGAAGGAAGAAAAAGAAGAAGTGAAAGAAGAAGTTGTTTCCGTAATTGAAACTACTGCGACTCTCAAACATGAGCTTGAAGAAGAAGGTTTTGCGGCAAATGATTCTGAAATCGGTCGGGCGATTTTTGAGGCGAGCCGGATTTTACATCAGCATATTCCGGATTCTCATGCTATGCCGACTTATAAAAATGATGGCACAATTAAAGATCACAGGATTTATTTGCATGGAGAAAAAAGAAAATTGCCGGCTAAAAGAAGCGGTATCACCGTATCTGCTAAAATTGGTAATCAGCAGATTTGGCTTCGCACCGGCGAATATCCTGATGGCAGACTGGCGGAGATATTTATTGATATGTATAAAGAAGGCGCGGCTTTCCGCAGTATCTTGAATATGTTTGCGATTTCCGTGTCTATGGGATTGCAATATGGCGTGCCGTTGGAAAAATATGTGAACAATTTTATCTTTACCAGATTTGAACCGTCGGGAATGACTGACCATCCGAATGTAAAGATTTGCACTTCGGTATTGGATTTTGTTTTTCGAGTTTTAGGTATGGAATATTTGGGACGGACGGATTTTGTTCAGGTAAAACCGAATGGCATTCAGAAAAATCGGTTTGAAAAAATGGCCAAACTTCTTGAAAACAGCGTGATGCAGGAAACAATGGAATTAAAATCGGAATTCGCAGGCGCGATAGTGGAGAAGGTCGCTGATGACCAAGAAGTTTTGCCGATGATGGCAAAACAATCGCATGATATGGCGGATCAGGCGCTTAGCAGTATGGACGGAGACGCGCCGGCTTGCCCGACTTGTGGACATATTACAGTTAGAAATGGCGCTTGTTATAAATGTTTGAACTGTGGAGATTCGTTGGGGTGCTCGTAAGTTAGTAAGTAGCCAATAGTTCATAGCCAATAGTTTTGAGTAATTGGTAATTGATTTGTAAGGTGGCAGACAGAAGAATTATGATAAAAAAGCCCGGCTGGATTTCCAGACCGGGCTTTGGTTTTTGAAAAACCAAGTGCGACGTGTTAATTCATCTGATTACATGACGTATCCGTCATGTCTAGTTGCCCATTTCGGTGGGCAAAGAGCATATACGTCTGCTCATCGCTCAGATTGAAGATCAGCGTGTCTTCTTGGACTTCCCTCAAGATTTTGCCGACGATGTCTTCAAGCTCGCAGAACCAATCTTCCAGTTCTCCGCGCGCATCCTCGTTTTCGGGGAGATTGAGCATCTCGTAGGAAAGGTTCAGCGGAATAACCCAACGATATCTTTCCACTTCGGGGTTATCATCTTCGCTTTCCAACTGTTCGGAAATGCCGGTTTGAATTAAAGCTTTGATCTTAAAGCCGTTTCCGAAGTAGAACTTTATCTCATCAGTGATAGTTTCTCCGGTATCTTCCGGCAATGAGACCTGGTGCGGAATCGGCAGATCCTCGCCCAGAATATACTCTAGCGCGCTGATGGTTTGCCAGACAACTTCCGGAATAATTAATCTCGCCATTTATCACCTCCAAGTGATAGTGTTTTCTTGACTGGAGTCAAGAAACGGTTTTGATTAGTATTGGAGCGCCTTTACGAGAAGGCTTTTTGTCTCGGCCGCTGATGACTCATCAGGAACCAGCGCGTCCACGAACTCGTCTCTCTTTTGAAAGACCTGGTGGATAACCTCTGGGCTAACCCGCGATCTGATGAAGAACAGCCAGATTGCCTTGTTGAACAAGGCGACGATTCCGAGCGGGTCTTTGCTTGAATAGCCATGTTCCAGAAAGACCGGATAGAATCCGTGTACCAGTTGGCCATCATTGCTGACGGCGCACAAGCGTTTCAGCATAGTTGCCGGGTCTGATAGAGTGATGGTATTGTTAGTCATTGTTTTTTCCTTGTTGTGATTACAAAACACTACTTTTTGCTTCCTTTTTTCTCTGGGGATTCTGTTTTGTTTGGCCACGCGTAAATGATTGCGGCCACCCCACACAGTACCATAACAGTTGTGTTAAAGGGGTCGGGGAAATAGAGAAAATTGATTATCGCCAGCACAATGGCTATGGCTGACAGTCTAATGTCTTGTTTTCTTTTTTTTAGTTTCATTTTTTACCGCCTTTTCTGGTTTGAAACTGCTTAGTTTGTACTATAAAAAAGGATTTTTGTCAAGCGCAATAAAAGCAAAGCCCGTTCAAGAATCTGAACGGGCGGGGTTGTCGTTTCGCGGTGTTCTGCGATATTAGAGGGGACAAAGGACGCGTACGCCCTTATCCTCCTCAAGGAACTTTTTCAGCTCATCGCTGAAAAAAACCTTGAGGTAGATGCAACCTTCCAGCCGGAAGGTTGGCAGATGGCTGAGCGCCCCTATGAGCTCGCTTGTTGGCGCTGTCACTGTGTCGGACAGGTCAATCAGGTAACGGCTCGGGCCACCAGGCCAGTCGATTACGATTTCTCGCCCTTCCAATTCTTTTCCTCCTTGAGGTTGAGAAATATAGAAAAAATCAACTACAAACGACTGGAAATTATAGCACAAAAAAACATTTTTGTAAAGAGTGGATAAATCCTAAGTCGGTCTTAACCGTTCCACCCTGCCAATCTGGCCATCATATGCCAGAAAGCTCTAGCTTTAAGATTACAGTTTAAAGGTTCAGAATGGTCGCAAACATTAGTTAAGCATAAGCTGTTTCCTGGATTAGCCGCGCACCATTCTTGCGCCCAGTTTCTGGTCCAGCCGGCATAGTTGTTTCCGTCATCAGCGTCAGCGTAATAATTACCGCTCGGGTCATAGCTTTCAATATCGGCAAAATCATATAATACTTTATCATTGTTAATCGCGTATTGTCTGATTATTTGATTCATCTGTTTAAGATTGCCCGAATCGCCGGTGCCATCCAAATGTCCGGTCATATACACAAAAGTAATTTCTGGGTAATCAAGTTCCAATTGGTTCATTACGCTTAGATAATGATTGATGCCGGCGGAATTACTACTGGAAACATCTCCGCACCAAGACCACATAACTAAATTAATATTTTCCCAACTGCCGTTATTGAGCAAAGAACGGGTGGTATTCGCCCAAACATCGCTGTCAGTTTCAAGTTCGCCATACCATGGCCAATCATCAACATAAAATAATGCTCCGCCGGTTCCGGTTTCATTAAAACTGTATAAAGAAGCGTTAATACTTTGTTGTAAAACAGTCATACCGACAGTGATTTGTCCGCCATGAGAAAGATGTCCGAAACCGATATCAAAGCTGGCTTTGGCCGCTTCAATATAACTGCTCGGAATCGCGCTAAGATTGGTGCTGGTGTGGTCAATAATTATCGCGGAAGTGGAAACAGGACATGTTTGAGTATTGCAAGCCTGCGATTCAGAAGTACTGCCGATGCAATCCGCTCCGCCATTGGCCGGCGCCGGATTAGTGCAAGTTCTGGTTCTTGATTGAGTGCCTCCACCGCAAGTCGCGGAGCAAGTTGACCAAGCTGACCACGCGCTCCAACCGCCGTCAACAGGAACTAAACACGCTTGAGTATTGCAAGCCTGTGATTCAGAAGTGCTACCGACACAGTCCGCTCCGCCGTTAGCCGGCGCCGGATTAGTACAGGTTCTGGTTCTTGATTGTGTGCCTCCACCGCAAGTCAATGAACATGAACCCCAAACACTCCAAGCGCTCCAACCGCCATTAACCGGAGTTGGCACAACAGCAGCGCTGGTGACTCCCGGAATAACCGCGCCAGCGCTGAAACCGAATCCGGTATAGACCAAAGAATAATTTCTGCTTACAGAATCTATGAAGAGTTGAGACAGTGTGGCGGTTCTGGAATTTTGTTCATCAGTGTGTGAGCCTTGCCAGGCGGATAGCGCTGATGATGAGTAAGGGCTATCTATTCCGATGGTGGCTGTTCCTCCAAAAATATTATAATTACTGCTGACATTGGTTACATCAGCGCTGTTGCTGTGGTTTAATCCGCCATTGGAAGCGCTTCGGTTATACAAAATATTTCTTCTGGCCGTTACCGCGCCGGATGTGTCAAAAATATGCAAAGCCCATCGGCCGTCCGAGGCCATATCAATCGTGTTGTCTTCGATGGTGACATTGCTACCGCCTTGCGCGCCGTCAATTCTATATAGGGTAATACCGGAAGCATGATTGTCGTATAACAAATTATTTTTAATGGTGGAGTTTTGCACGCCGTCCATATTTATTCCGCCACCCCCGCCTTCACCATTGCCGTAAATCACATTATATTCTATCAACGCTCCGCTGATTATGCCATCGCCCGTAACTCCGGCATAACCGCCGGCGCTTAAATCTCCGTTCATGTGGATTCCATTGGCGTAGTTATCATATATTCGGTTACTGCGTATGGTCGGGTTGTCCGCGCTGTTGCTGAAGTATATTCCATGTTCTTCTCCACTGCCGTAAAGTGTATTGTTTTCAATCAAAACATTATTTGAATGATTGGTAAAAATTCCCCAAGTTCCGTTATTGCCAAACACGCCGTTTTTTACAGTACAATAATGACAGCCGTCCAAACGCAAGCCGGCGCGGGGCGCGCTATATGTTTTTAAACCGTCAATAATTATATGGGAACTGAGCGAGACATAAATATTATCGCGGTCATCTGTGCCTCTGTCGGTGGTAGCGGTGATAATCGCGTTGCTACCGGTAGCTTTGATGGTAATCGGTTCGGTGGCGGTTCCGTTTAAATTGGACAGAGTAAAACCCAGATAACTGCCATCAGCCACATTGATTGTGTCGCCGACGCCGGCTAACTGCAAAGCGCGTCTTATTTGACGGCAGGGGCCGGCTGATGAGCAAGAATTGGCGTCATTTCCTGAAGTTGAGACATAAAAATTATCTCCGGAACCGGTTTGCGTACAGCTTTGAGTGTTGCAGGTTTGGTTTTCAGAAGTACTGCCGGAACAATTGGCGCCGCCGTTTGATGGCGCCGGATTAGTGCAGGTTCTGGCGCGGGTTTGTGTTCCACTTCCGCAAGTTAATGAACACGTTCCCCACGATGACCAGGCCGACCAACCGCCATTAATCGGTTGAGTGCAACTTGAAGTACTGCAAGTTCTGGTTTCAGAAGCGTTGCCTGAACAGCTGACTCCGCCATTGGCCGGTGTTGGATTATTGCAGGCTCTGGTTCGGGATTGTGTGCCGGTGCAAGCCGCTGAACAAGTTGTCCACGATGACCATACGCCCCATCCGCCGTTGACCGGAATGCCGGTTTGGTCAGTGACGGTCGGAGTGGTTGTATCTATGAAAGTGGTTCCATCCTGGACCGGTTGATTGTAAATATTGTTCAAAGAAACCGTTTGGTTTTGAATGGCGAGTTGGGAAAATACTTGGTCGCTTACCACTCGGATGTCTTCTGTGGGAGTGGTGCCGGTTCTTTTTAATAAATTATCCTCCACATAATAAGTAGTGGCGTCATCAGCTTTTTTAATAAACATTCCGTTATGCGGGATGGCTTGAGTTATTTCATCGCCCCTGTTCACATAATTGGGCCAAAAAGAATCCT
>Ga0156680_113_pt1 | contig 19034 bp, 16 predicted proteins | sample RifOxyC2_FD_112010 | JGI IMG/M metagenome (GOLD analysis project Ga0156680, IMG submission 112010) | Candidatus Magasanikbacteria bacterium RIFOXYC2_FULL_40_16 | reverse complement strand
TCAAAATGTTATATCGTTGACACTTGTTCAAAATGATGTATCGTTGGTACCTAATCAGTAAAACAATTAAAACAATTAAAACATTTAGAACAATTAGAACACCTACAACAATTATAACACAAACAACGCGGAACCCAGCACGACCAGCAAAATCGCGATTACTTCCACCGCCACTTCTCTTTTTGTAAAATATTCCTTAAACACTTTTGGCGCGAATTTTGTCAGCAAATAAACCATTACAAACATCAAAGCGAACTGCAACCCGCTCAACGCTATGACCGGCGCGACCGAACTGATTGAAATCGCGTATTGCACCAAAATAACGCCCAAAACCGCAAAAAACTTATCCACAACAATTAAAATCATTGTTTTTTGGCTTTTGGCTTCTTCCTTTTTATTTTTCTTTTCTTTTTTAAGGCTGTTTCTCACCGTCGGAGACAACAAAGTGAACAACCCGACAAAACCGATAAATACTCTTGTCCAGACAAAACCGGTCAAAAACGGATAAACTTCATACAAATATTTCGCGCTGACATGAGAAAAAGCAAATAATAAACCCGACACTCCCGCCCAAAAAAACCCGATATGAAAACCATTATTTTTCCGACTTTTTTCAAAAGACAGCAACAACGAAGAAAAAACCAAAATAATAATCCCGACAATCTGCATCTGATTTAACTTCTCTCCCAAAAAATAATCGGCGATTACATAAGTGAAAATGGTAATCATCGCCCCGTTAAACGGAGAAATATGGCTCGCCTCCCCGCTCTTCAAACCGACAAAAAACGCCCACAACGCGAACCCGAAAGACAATCCGGAAATTATGGCAATCACCCAGTCAAAACCCTTCAAAAATTGCACGCCAAAAGGCCACGCCAACAGCGCGCCGAATAAAAAAATAGTTGAATAAAAAGTATAAACAATCGGTTTGGAAACCGACTTCGTCAAAATCAATTTGTCAATCACAAAGACCAATGCCAGCAAGAAATACCCTAAAAATGCCAATAAAAACCACATAGATAAAAGCTTAAAAGGCCAGCAAGGCTTACAATGCTCAAAAGGCCTCGTAAGCCTTGTGAGCCTCTTCAGCTTTTAAAGCCTTTATATAAAATGCATATCCTCAATCTCACTCCTCTTGCCTTTCAAAACAATCTCCTCAATATGATACACCCCGTTTCTGGGCGCGTCCAAAAACCCTTCCATTGCCGCTTGCGCCAGCCAGCCGGAATGCAACCAATCAAACAGCCACTCATTGGTATACTTAGGATTTTCCTGTTCAAAACCGGAACCGATTTGATGCAACCAAGCTTTGTTAAAATCCTCCTGCGAACCGATGGTCGGCGCGATAATTATCGGTATTCCCAATCCGACATAAAAAGATAATTCACTCGGTTTTGTCCACAAAACATCGGTGGTTCTAAGCATTTCATTAAACTTTTTAAAATACTCATCCTTGGTTTCCGCGTATAAAATATGAATATACTCTTTATGTTTGGTGTCCAAATGCAATCTCCTAACTTCTTTTTCATAATATCTATATACATCATTTCTGGTGCCGGCGACCAAATTCAACCGCACATGCCCCATATCAATATAGTCATGCAAACTGTCTAAAATGGTAACCCCAATACTGCGTTGCGCGCCGGCTCCGCCGACCGCGAAAGTAATCGTCAACGGACGCTTATTCTTCTCCGAGTCACCCCCGCTGTCCCCAAAATAATAATTCAAAATCCTTTTATATTTTTGCTTGTATTTCCCCGCCGGATCCAAATTTACCAGCCGGCAATTCAAATCGCTTTTCAAAGTCTTCAAATCTTTTCCGATATTTTCTTTTGGCAAAGGAAAACCGGTAACAAAAATATTTTCTTTATTTATTCCATACAAAATCAACCTCTCTCTGACTCTCTTATTCGGAGCGAAGTATTTAATCCGACTTTCTTGCGGAAACATCGGCACCCATGCCCGGCTTATATCCGTATCCGTGCACAAACAATAAATCTCACCCTGATATTCATGTTCTTCGGCAAAAAAAGCAACGGTAAAAAATGAAGTAATAAGCGGTAACGGCCTTTTATTCAATCGCTCAATCAAATCTTTTCCCCAGCCACGATGAATCATTCCATACTGTTGTCTGACTTGAAAAGTGGAGTGAGACAAATCCCGGCGCGGATAAAACGGGTCTATTCTCTGAACATAATCCATTATTCCAAAAATAATTCTGCCCAAAAACGGCAACCGGAACATTCGAGAAATCTTTTCATATATTTTTCTCCCGCCTTCCCAGCGTCTCCGATCGGCTGCCGGTATTCCCGGATAATTATTGGCTGTTATTATCCTGGTTTCCGACAAATCCATTTCCGGCGGACAGACCGCAATATCTTTCAGCGGATAAGCGGCTCGCTGATGCCCATATCCCATATCAACCGTCACAACATAAGCGCCATCGCATTTTTTCCGCGCTGGTTTATTTTTTAAATTTTTTTTGACAGGCATACCTTTCATTAAAACATTAAAACATTAAAACATATATGGGATACCGGACGCTTTTTTGTAAATAATATTATCACTGTAAATTATTTTTTAAAACCCTATCTCTTGTCAAAATACGCGTCAACTTTTTCCGCTATTTCTTCCAACGAATAATCAGCTTTAATCAAATAATCAACGATATTGAATTTTTTTAATCTCTCCACGGTTTCATCACTGCTGATATTGGACACCACTATCACACCGGCTTTGATTCCCCTTCTTCCAATTTCTTCAAGAAGAGAAAAACCGTCCATTTCCGGCATTATCAAATCCAACAAAAACAAGTCGGCCTCGCCGTTTTCCATTTTTTTCAAAGCCTCCTCGCCATCATAAGCAATATCAACCTCGTAATTCTTTTCTTCCAATTCCAATAATAACGCTCTCGCGATCGGCCGATTGTCTTCTATTATCAAAATTTTCCCTTTTTTTCCCACCATATATTTGAATATATTATAGCACAAAATTTGCAAAATAAAAAACAGGCCTTTCAGCAAAGCCTGTTTTCATTTTTAAAATTATTGCGCTGACGGCGAACTTTCAACCATAGCGTCCATCGGCATGACTTCTCCCGACCCTTCCTCGCCTTTCATAAAATACGGTTCAGGCATTGGAACATCGTTCTGTATTTCATAATTATCAAGCATTTCTTTGGCTAAAGGCACCACAACTGAATCTTGATAAATATTTTTACCTTCGGCGTTCAGTATCGGGAATTTAAGCGCCGGCACATACAATTCTCTGACAATCCCGTCCGACTGCGAATAATCATATTGATGCAGATACACATACTCCGGAGCGCCCACTTCCAATGTTTCCCCGGCTTCCATCGCGCCATAATACCCGCCCCACATTCCGCCGTTTTCCACGATTTTTATAATCCTATTAAAATCGGTCTCCATTTCATAATTTGATTTCTCAAAAATCGGATTTAAGATTTCGTTCACGCTTCTCACTTCGCTGTCAACCGCGTCAATCAAAACTCTCATTCCGCTCGCCTGTCCGCCGGATTCATAAACATCTTTGCTATCAAAAGACAATGGATACACAACCGTTTGCAGTCTTGGCGCGTAATAAAATCCAAACCTGTCGCCCATTGAATCAACTTCGGCGAAAGGTTGCCCATAAACGGTTTTGCTGATTCCGTATTCGGATAAAAATCTATCCGCGATGGAGATTAATTGTGTTTCCGGTAATTGCGGATATTCTTCCGGTTCATAACCGCCACAATCCGGGCCGTCGCATCTCATGACAGTATCAGTCATCAAATATGGACGACTGCTGTCCAGACTGATTCTGCCTTGATCCAAATTCATATAGATATTGAATCCGTTTTCTTGAGAAATATGCATACTTCTGACACCGGCGTTTTTAAATTTGGACAAATCAACAAACTCCGCGCTCGCGCCCGACAATAATCTCGCCATAGTCCGACCGATAGTTTCATTTAAAGCTAGACGGTAAACCGGCATTTCCCCGCTTGCTATCACAAAATCACCACCCGTATATTTGAACTGGTATGGCTGATAATAAATCGGGGAAATCGCCATATCCTCGCCAATTTTCATCATTGAACCGGAATTAGCCGGCGCCCCGCCTCCGCCAAAACCAACGGACGGAGCGATAGCGGCATCAGCTGTCAACGCGCCTTCTTCCGCCAACGCGCTTCTCTGCGATCCGGAATCGGAAGGAATACCCAAACTGCCAAAAGCATTGGCCGACAATTGGATAACACTGTCCGACGTCGTTTTCTGTGTGATTAATCCGGTTAATTTATTCACCGGCAACCGACCGGACACCAAAGAAACTGACACCACTATCACTACCGCGACCGCGGCTGTGGCTCCAACCGCTATAAAAGGAATTTTATTCATACTAAATATATTTAATTTATTTTTTATTTTTTTATTCATCAATTCATCACGCAATTTCGCGACAAACCTCGCGTCCGCCTCAATATCCGGCTTGGCCGTCAAAATTTTTCCGACAATATCGGACAAAACTTCTTCATATTCTTTCAAATTTGGATCCAAACGATAAATATCCTCCAATATATTTTTTAATCTGTCATCATTCATAATTAATTCTTTAGATTATTTAACAGCAACGCGACATAAACCGCGAACGGAACGTTTTCTTTCAGTTTGCCCACCGCCCGCATATACATCATCCGGCAATTCGCCTCGCTTTTGTTCATTATTTGCGCGATTTCTTTATAACTTAAATCATCCCATACCCTCATTATTATTATTTCTCTCTGACCAACATCCAAAGTTTTCAAATGTTTGCCAACTTCTTCCAGCTTCATTCTGTTATCCACATCTTCAAGCAAGCCGTTTTTCGCCGGCAAATCCCAAACATCCTCAACATTTATATTCAGTTTTTTTGTCCGGTAATAGTCAATCACGGTATTCCGGGCGATGCCGTAAAGCCAGGTGGAAAATGACGCCTTCCGGCTGTCATACGACTTTATCTTCTCAAACGCTTTGATGAACGCCTTACTGGTCAAATCTTCAGCAACCTCTTTGTGATGAGTTTTAAAATACACGAATTTGTATATTTTTTGGATATATTCATCGTAAAGCTCGCCAAACGCTTCGTTTCCACCCTCTTGACTCTCCCTGATTAAGTCCGATTCATTGCTTAACATGTTATTTAAAAAAGTACTTTATATATAATAATACGAATGGCCAGCCGTTTCGTAACACTAAAAATTGATGGAAGTGTTGGGCATTTTCTCCTGCAAAGCGACTAATATATCAACATCAAAATCATTCCCGACTATATCCAATTTTTTCAGGCTATCCTTCAAACTATAAAACTCTTCCGGCAGTTCTTTTAAATTATTTCTGGATAAATCCAATTTTCTTAATTTAGTTAATTTTCCGATTTCTTTAGGAATAGTTTTAAGCCGGTTATGGCTCGCATCCAGCACTTCCAGATTTGACAAATCACCCAACCCGGCCGGCAATTCAACAAACTCATTATGGTCCAAATATAACTCTCTCATCTTTTCCAAAGCAAAAAACTCTTTCGGCAAAGATGACAATCTATTATCATTAAGCTCAACAACGATAACATCCTGCATAAACAACAGCTCAGGCGGAACTTCGTCCAAATTTTTACCGCCATATCTTTTTGTATTCAAAAGCCGGCAGTTCACCCGAAAATCCTCGGTATAAGTCAAAACATTGCCCTTTACCGTATCAACTATTCCGCAGGTTTTTTCCGGCGCGGTTTTATTCAAATCGCCAAACTTTATCCACTCGCCATTTTTACAGGCCCAAGTATCGCCCGGCCCTCTCAAAACTAAAAAACCAAATACAAAAAGGCCGGCTGTTAATATAAAAAATATTAATTTTTTCATAGACAAATTTTTACCGTGATTATTTCAGGCAAGCGCCGGCTTTAAACAAATCAATGGCGGTCGGCTTATCGCCTTTCACTATTTCATCCGCCCGTTGCGCGCCGACTTTCTCAATCAGGCACTTTTCCATTTCCGGCGTCAATTCGGAAGGAAGCGTCTCCGGATTCACTCCGATTGATTCCAGCATTTTTTCCTGGTCGGAATTCAACAGCGGATTTTTGTCGCCGGTTTTACTCGCTTCCGTAGTAATACCGCTCGGACTTAAATTGAAAGACGAAAGCATCGGCCTTAAATTAAACGGGTCGGCCACGAACAGATACACTCCCAACATGATTATCAGGAAGAAAATCACGCCCAGGACGGTGAAGAAGTAATTTAAAATCTTCAGCAATATTCTCATAATATTTTAATTAAAAATTAATTTGAACTCATGTTAAGTTTATATTCTGTCATTGCGAGGAGTCCCAAGACGACGTCGCCCCCCGACTAAGTCGGGGGATAAGTGTTCCCTTACAATCTCCCAAACAACGAGATTATCCCGATTTTGTATCGACAAAATCGAGGATCCTCGATCCCGACCTGGTCGGGATCGGGACTACACTCCGCCGACTAAATCGGGACTCGTAATGACAGGCATAAATAAAGTTTATTTTTTAGTTAAATTTAATTAAGAATTTATATAAACTCACTATGAATTCATTATTTAAATCTCAAATAAGGCTTAATCGGCCACAGCAACAGCGACCCGACCACGGACAAAAATACAACCATACAAATCAAAACCTGGAAACCGAAATAGCCGGCGACAAAACCGCCTAATGCCGCCAACACGGCGCTGGTGATATCTATAATCGTAAAATAAACTCCCCACTCCGTCGCTTCTTTATGTTTGTCTATATGGCGAGTGAAAATCGCCATATAAGTCGGAAAAGTAATGGAAGTGAACAAGCCAAGCAAAAATTGAACCGCATAAAGCTCAAACGGAGTCCTAACGATTAAATAAAACAGCGGAATAAGCGCTGACAAAATACTGAAAATAAACATCAGCCAAAAATCATCTCTCTCCCCTTTGATTCTGTCAATCATGTGCGCCGTGGGAATCTGCAGAACGCTTTTCGTGGATAAATATATGGCTGCGGCGATGCCCACCACCACTTCATTTCCGCCGACAACAAAATCCTCAACAAAAATGGCGAAAATCGGACCCAACAAACCGCCGGCCCCAATGATGACCACGTCTGATATAATCAAAAACCTTATGACCGGATTTATGTCATTCAGAAAAAGATACTTCATTTTCTTCGGTTTTGTGTACATATTTAATTATTATACCACAAAAAAGCTTTTTCGCGTAAAACCGGCCACACCCGCCCTGATTTGTTTTTTTAAAGCGGATATGGTTAACTAAAATATACACAGTTATCTTAGACCCTTATGCTCTTTAACAATCAAGGGGGATTTTAATGTTTGACAAGGTCAAAATCATAAAATTATACATCGGCGATCTGCACCTTGGAGAAGGCGCGGACAGTCCGAACGAAGATTTCAAATACCACCCGCCTGGCGTCCGCATGGACGACACGCAAAACGATTATGTCTTAGACATAATCTTCGCTGATTTCATTGATTGGGTTTTGGCCAATACCGGCCATTGTCCGGAAGTCCGGCTTCACCCGAACGGAGACACATTTGATTTCTCCGCCATCGGCCTGCCGGGAAAAGGCCTGCCGTTCCCATACGAAGAAGATGCCGTCGCCAAATTGAAAATCATTATGGCCGCGCATCCGATTTTCTTTGACGCGCTGGCGAAATTCTGTTCCGCCGGCAACACCCGGCTGAAATTCTTCGTCGGCAACCATGATCTTCAACTAAGCTGGCCATCCGTACAAAAAATGCTGGTGGAAAGAATTTCTCCGCAAAATCCGGAGAAAATATCATTCTTGCATGAAGAATACGACCACGGTACTTACACCCGCCACGGCGAAGACGAACCGCATACCAAAATCAATCACGCCAAGCCGATTATCACGGCGATGGAAATCGCTAAACTGCCGGAAATCATCAAGACCGGCAAAATCAATTCCGCTTTGCGCGATGTTTTGGATGTTTCCATGGGACATTATCTGAACGCCGACCTGATGTATAACTTGAAAAAGTATAACTATCTGATCGGACGGATGCATGTCCATGACTTCGTCTGGATTGACGGCGTCAAACGCATTTTCTTCAAATCTTGGTTCAGAAGCCGTTGGTTTTTCTTTTACGGCGCTTATTATCTTCTGCGCACTTTCTACCGGTACGCTTTCCGCGTCAAATTCTGGCACATCAAAATGAAGCTGGGTTTGATGAAAATCCTGCGCGTGCTTTATTGGACTTTTACCGGCGTATTATCCGGGCACACGCCCAAAGATTCCGCCATAAAAATCCTGCACAAACAGGAAGACGTGGATTGTGTGCTCTATTCTCATGAACACCGCTACGCTTCCGAAGTACTGGAGATAAACGGCCAAACCAAGACCTACATCAATACCGGCACTTGGACGCCCCAGTTCAAAGAAAAACAAACAAAAGAACCGGCGCCATGGAAAAGACTGCGTTGGCTGCAAAAATCCCTTTTGATTTTGCGCAATCTCTTTACCGGCCGGGATGTGGAGCTGATGTGGAGATGCCCCGTTGGTGTAGAGACAATTGATGATTGTGGCAATGTCAGCCGACAGCTGGCTGAGTGGGATAAAGACAAAAAAACCCTCAAAGAGCTGTCCTGACATAAGGCAAGCCCCCGGCTTGCCTTATTTTTTACGAAATGAGATCATTTCGTCATCCTGAGCGTAGTCGAAGGATCTTAGCACCCTATGACGCACGCATTGACTAGCTATAAAACTTTTGCTAAAATAGCCTACTCCATAAACTAATACTGTCATTGCGAGGAGTCTCAAGACGACGTCGCCCCGCCATGGCGGGATAAGTGTGCCCTTACAATCCCGTGACAATTCGTCATCCCGACTCGCCAGCTGGCGGGGAGGGATCTCTTAAATAACGAGATTATCCCGATTTTGTATCGACAAAATCGAGGATCCTCGATCCCGACCTGGTCGGGATCGGGACTACACTCCGCCGACTAAATCGGGACTCGTAATGACAGCGTAAAATTCGCTACGAGTTATATGTAAGAATAACCCTCTCAATACGTCAATATATATATAGAAATATGCCAACCGACGGTAAAATAAGCAAAAAAACAGAAAAAAGCTTTTTAAAGCTTTATGACCGGACGGCCGACGCGATTTTTCGGCATTGTTTCTTTCGCCTATTTGACCGCGAACTGGCCAAGGAATTCACCCAGGAAATATTTTTACGGGGATGGAAAGAGCTTACTGATACGACCAAAGAAGTAAAATACCCCAAAGCCCTGCTGTATAAAATCGCCAATAATTTGATAATTGATTATAAAAGAAAAAAACATGAGGAATCGCTGGAAACGATGCAAGCCAACGGGTTTGACCCGGCCGGAAATAATTTTAAAGAAAATATCCACGCCGGAATTGAATACCAAAAAATCCTGGAAAAAATAGACAAACTGCCGGCCGAATATCGAGAAGTAATCACGCTCCGCTATGTGCAGGAATTAAAACCGAAAGAAATCGCGGCCATAACCGGACAAAGCGTCAATGTGGTTTCCGTCAGTATCACCCGAGGCAAAAAGAAATTAAAAGAATTACTGAACTCATAGAAAATTTTTACTCTGTCATTGCGAGGAGTCTCAAGACGACGTCGCAATCCTATGAATTAATATTAAGCCACGAGATTATCCCGATTTTGTATCGACAAAATCGAGGATCCTCGATCCCGACTTGGTCGGGATCGGGACTACACTCCGCCGACTTGGGTCGGGACTCGTAATGACAGACATAAATAAAATTTATTTTTTAGCTAAATTTAATTAAGAATCTACATAAACTCGCTATGAGTTAATTCTAAAAAATATGCGAACAGAATTGAAAAAATTAAGGAAAATAAAACTGAAAACGAAGGAAAAATCCGCCATTCGCGATTTTTTGCATGTAAGAATCGCCGACGATGTCCGTCATATATCTTATAACCCATTTATATATTTTAATTTATCTAATCATAGAACTATGTTAGCAACTATAATTGCGGCGATTCTGCTCTTGACCGGAGGCGGAACATCAATGGCCGCGGAAATGTCCGTGCCCGGTGATTTTTTATATCCGATTAAAACCGAGGTAAACGAAAGAGTGGTAGAGGTATTCAAACGCAACGAAGAAAAAAGGGCCGACTGGTCCGCCCGCCAGGCTGAACGCCGATTGGAAGAGGCCAACCATCTTTTGGAAGACGGCCAATTGACTCCGGCCAACAGCGCGTTTTTGGCGGAAAAATTCAGACAACATGTGGATAAAACAAATGAATTGGTGGAAAAATTGGAGGAAAAAGGAAATATTCAGGCGGCCGCGAAAATAAGCGCCCACTTGAAATATATGCTTTCCGAGCATTTTGATGACAACGAAGACGATGACAATTCAACCACCACCTCAACCGTTAACACAACCATCACCGCCAGCACAACTACCAGCACCGGAAATATGTATGGCAAACTGAACTGGGGCAGAATAAAAAAAGAAATCAGGACGCAATTTACTTCCAGCACTGTTTGGGAAGAACATCTGAAAGACAGAATCAGCACTTCCACCATTAAAGACAGCTTCAAAGCGGACGCCGCCGCCGGAGTGAAAAACGCCGCGGAAAACAGATTGGTTGAAATAAAAAAATATTATGAAAGTAAAAAAGGTGAACTGGACGCGGACGCAAAAACCGATATAGAAGCCAAAATAAAGAAAGCGGAAGATGTAAAAGCTGATGCTGACTTGAAACTGAAAGATGGTAAATATGTGGAAGCGTTTTTGCTCTATCACCGCAGTATGGAATTGGCGCAACAGACCAAATCATTGATTCACCGCTACTTGGCGCAAGAAAGACGCGACGACCGCATCACTGCCACCAGCACTCCCAGATTGTTAGACGATAATAATGATGATGACGAAGAAGATGGAGACGAAGACGAAGATGACGAAGAAGATGACGACCGTGGCCAAAAAGACGAAGACAAAGACAACAACGGCCGAGGTAATGGCAGATAATCATTAAAAAAGAACGCTTAAGCGTTCTTTTTTTGTGGCAGTCGGAGTTTGAAAAAATTTTACCCGGCGCCGAATTTTGCTTTGACGGCGAGTTTAGCGATGCTATATTACAAATGATTCTAAATCAGATCTAACCAGTATCCTCTGAATATTTGTCCTTCCCATCATCGCTAAAGACGGCTTTGTGCTATTTTCTATATCGGCCTCATCAATAACAGAAAAACCGACATATTCTATTTTTTTATTAAATCTATTTTTAACTATATCAATGGCAGGAATAAGATCTGAATCGGAACTAACTAAAATCGCCGTATCATACTTATTATCCAAAGCGCCGATAATTAAATCAGTGGCTATTTTTACATCTATGCCTTTTTCTCTCATTCTATTAAATTCTACAAATTTAACCCCCTTCCCATGTAATTTCTTATAATCGACAGTCCTGCTATCAATTATAACTTTCTCCAACCTTGACCTAAGCTTACTGGTTTTTAATTCCCATTTGTCTTTTTTTAACACTGAAAATAATTTTGTTTGTTTAGACATCGCCTCTTTGCTATATTCATCCCCTTCATGCTCTCTAACAGTACCAATGTAAAACCTCTTGCCAAATTCAGTTAATTCCCTGCCATTTACTAAAAAATCAGAAAATTTTTCAAACGAAAAATCGAGTTCCTTTATATTTAACTTTTTAAAAACCAGGTGATAAAGATTTCCGCCATCAATAAATATTTGTACTCTTTCTTTTTTATCCATAGTGGACATATTTTAGCATAAAACAAAAAATCCTGCACACCACCCCGAAGGGTGGGCACAGGAGACTTTATAACTACATATTACAACATTCTTTTGACATTGTCAAGTTTTATCCACAGGAATGGCGTGCCCATTATCTCCATCTTCCAACAGCCCCGCTAGAACCAAACGCGATGTTATCGCGCCTTTTTTTCTACCTAAAGTTTTCGCGATATCAGAAACAGGCACCCCTTCCAAAAAAAGCTTCTCTAAAATTGCGTCCTGCTCCGGTTCCCACGGACGATAGGCATTGGGATATTTTTTTCTAATCTCGTCAAACTTTGATTGTGTTCGCTTACCCTCTTGGCGGAGGGAAATTTCTTTTTCTTTATTTTTATAAACTTTACCCTCCCGCTGTTCAGCGGGGTGGTATCTATTTACATCACAACTTAGTTTACCACCGCAAGCAATAACAAAATTATTTAGCATTTTTTCCAATTCTTCAGCCGGCAATTCAGAAAAAGTTTGCGCGATGGCATCGGACGCCCCGCGAAAATCCTTATCTTTTTCCAAAATTTCCGGATGCACTTGAAAAGAACGGCTGTTATATCCCAACAAATGGACACCTGAAAGCCGTCTGACTCGCGACAAAGCCACATATCCCTGCCCATACTCAAAAACACGGCCCAAATCTATTACTGCTTCATCCATACTCATCCCTTGGCTTTTGTGGACGGTAATCGCCCATGCTAACCGCAAAGGCATTTGCTTGATTGTCGCCAATGTCTGATCATTGTCTTTGATGGCCCATTCAAGAGGCTCCGCTTCAATCTTTTGTCCGCTTCTCGTCCTGATGATAGGATTATCATTCAAAAAATTAAAATCTTCCACAACTCCAAGCGTCCCGTTCACAAACCCTTGTTGTAAACTATTTTTCGTGAACATCACCACCGCGCCTTTTTTAAGTAAAAGTTTTTCCGGCGACAGACAGCCTTTTTTCAACGATTCTATCAGCAATTTTGAACCGTGCGCGGACATAAAAAAAGTTTTCGGCCGGCCGGGGAGGCGCCCGAGCATTTCATCATTGACGCGGTCAACATCCAAATTATGCGAGAAAAGTTTCGGCACATCCGCCGGCGCTTTGGCATATTCGATTTTTCGCTTGTTGATGCTTTGTAGATGTTTGTCTTCAAATGAATTCGCGCGGATAGCATTGAGTATATTTAAAAATTCTTCATCATCTTGCCGATACTGTTCAGTCAAATAACAAACCAGCGGATTAAGTTTGTTCCACACCGAAGAATTATAGGCGAAGATTGATTTATTTTCTGTAAACATGTCTGCCTGCTTGTCGCTTTCAATCTCTTTTCTCATTATCGGGGGCAACTGAAAAAAATCGCCGACTAAAATAATTTGCAGTCCGCCAAACGGATGCGGATTTCTTTTTATACCGCGCAGAACCGCGTCCACCATTGAGAGAGTTTCCGAAGATAACATTGAAACCTCATCAATTATCAACACTTTTGCCGGACTGACTCGTTTTACAGTATGTTCATTGGATACAATCTTATCAATGGCGTAACTATCCAATCTGGACGCGATGCCAATTCCGCTCCAAGAATGAATTGTTCTGCCCCCGATATGCGTCGCCGCGATGCCGGTGGACGCGGTGATGGCGTGTTCAATTCCGCGCTCGCGCAAATAAGCGATATATTCATTGATTGTGTGCGTCTTGCCCGAACCTGGCTCGCCGGTCAAAAAAACATTAGCGCCGGTTTTGAGAATAGATAATACTTGCGATTGTTGCATAGGAATATTTTTTGATTTAGTGGGATATATTTTAGCATAAAACAAAAAATCCTGCGACTACCCTTCCAACCCCGCCAAATTTACCCCGCCGTGGCGGTTACTTGATTTTCAGACGAAGGACTAATCTGCTCTCGGTATGACAAATTTTTCTTTGGTGTGGATAAACAACTTGACTTCTGTCTATTTTTAGAATATAATATAAACAGAATACATATGAAAAGCACCTTTTAAGTTTCCGTACTTAAACGGTGTTTTTTCTTTTATATGCAAGTTTCTTCTTTAAATTATCCATAAAAACTATTCTCTCTTTTGCCGTTTTCTTTAGTAATGTTGAACATGTACTTTTATGCGGACTCATTACAATTTCTAATCTATTATTTTTATACAAAAATTTTGCTAAACTATAAAAATCCCCATCACTTGACACTATTAATGCTTTTTCAAAGTTTTTTTCATAAAAATCTATCATCGTCTGCAATACCAAATCTGCATCAACATTACCTTTGTGACCACCATCTTTATTTGGTAATACAGGTTTAAATTTTAAAACAAACCCGGCTTTTTGTAAAGAATCATATAAATCCTGATTTTCTGGAATATATCCAATAAACAAATAAGCAACTCCAACCTTATACTTTTCTTTAAGATAAACTCTAAATCTATTATAGTCCAATTTCCAGCCTAGAGATTGTGTACCGAGATTAAGATTTTGACTGTCTATAAATGCATAATTTTTATTCATAATTATTATTTATATAATTTTGATATTCAATACAATATCACAATTTACTACCTGGTTCAATTCTATACCAAAAAACCCCAAATTGGGCTTAATGTTTGAAGCGCGCCGGTTTTCGACGTGGCAGTCGGAGTTCGAAGAAATTTTACCCGCCTCTGGAGGACGAAACTACTTTAAAAAATTATAAGGGCACACTTATCCCAACTTTACGTCGGGAAGGCGCGTCCGAGGGTGGGGACGCGCCCCTGCCCGCAATCGCTACGCTCAGGCGTTAGCGGACAGGTTTCAAGTTTTTCAATTTTTCAAAAAGTGTCAATTTGATAAAATAATCTTACCGTTGATCGTCTTGAACGGATATAATGTATATTTTATTTCATTATCCAAAATATCCAGAGAAACAGCCAGCCCCTCTTGAGTTTTATCCGAAAAATATTGGTCAAAAATAAAATTTCCCAAAGAATAAAAAATAGGTCTGCCTTTATAAACCTCAACCTCCTGCACAACGTGAGGATGATGACCAATAATCACATCCGCCCCGTCATCAATTAGCTGATAGGCAATCTCTTTTTGAATTTTATTAAAATTTAAATCATATTCTTCGCCCCAATGAATATTAACAATCACCCAATCTGTTTTATCTTTCAAAAAATTAATGGCTTCTTTAACCTTTTCAATGTCCGGCTTTAATCCAACCATACTTAAGCCGACCATACCGATTTTTTTATCTTTTATAGATATAATAACCGAACTGCAGTCTGATATGGTACCATCCCGGCAGCCGGAATACGCAATCTTTAATCTGCCTAAATTATTTTTTGTTTCTTCCATCCCCCGCTCCCCCTGATCGCTAAAATGATTATTAGCCAAATTAAAAAAATTAAAACCATATTCCGACAATTGAGAAACAAACACCGGATCAAATGCAAAATCAAATTCCTTAACAGGATCATAATGTTTTCCGCCGTTTGTAACCGCGCCCTCAAGGTTAGCGCCAATCAAATCATATCCGCTAAAAAATTTATTATTAACCAAATCGCCAAGAATATAATCTAATCCTTTTTGATTAATCAATGTTTTTACTCCGCGATCAAGCATAATATCGCCAACAAATAACAAATTGATTTTAGATTGGTCAAAATATCCTGTCACATAACTGGTTGTGCTGATTAAATCCGGCCTGCCGGATAATAATGCTGAATTAGAATTATTCAAAAGTTCAAAATCAGTCCCGCTTAACCGGCTAAATTCAAGCAAAGTATAAATTGATGGCGGCGAATCAACTTCAATGTTATAAATATCGGAAAAATTAAAACCGCCAATAGCGGCAATGGACCTTTCGTCATCATACTGGGCCTCCTGGCTAGTCTTGTAATGAGAAAAATCAACGCTGGCTAAAACCAAAACCTTTTTATCTTGAGAAATTTTGAATAAAGCCTCAGCCAATTTTACCGCGGTTTGCTGATCAACTGTTGGCTTTAAAACAAATGGCACAAAGGCGGCCTGAGGGAATGTCTTTTTAATAAAAGCCACCTCGCTATTTATTGAGTGCTCATTTTCTATTACATTTTCTTCAATATCAATATCTAAGTCAGTGTTTAATAATTTAACCAACACCTCATCATCGTGTCGCAAAATACCATAAGGTGTTTGCCAGTCGTATATTGAAGTAATTATATCTGACTGACCGGTCAAAAAATGATTTGGGCCAATCAAGACAACCAAGTCATAATTTTGACCCTCTAAATTATGAAAAAAATCGGCTATTAAATCAGCAGCCAACAAATGGTGCGGAATAATGCCGGCAACGACATCACCATCAGTAAAATTGGTTTTTTTATTGGCAAAGCTGTAAGCTGTCTCAAAAAACTCCTTATTATTTGGATTTGCCGAATGAAATTCTGTCCGACTGTAGTCAACAACAGGTGATCGCAATATAGAAAAAACGGCAAACAGGCCTAACAAAGATAGGCCTGTAATTGTTGTAATCAAAATTGCTTTATACTTTTTAATCATGTATCACTTTACCAATCCAGTTAACCACTGATCCGCCGCCGGCAATGCGTCGACGGTTTCATAAACAGTCTCTTGCCAATCTTCGTCGGATAATCGCTCAACTAATTCATCGGTAAACTCATAGTGACTAAAGACGGCTCCTCTAGTTAACCGCGTACCATTGGTATCTCTAACAGCTACATAAATGATATATGGCTTACCGGTCGCTTCATACAATATCTGCCGTTTAAGACCGTCAGTGTGGATATCGGCAATAATACCGGCTCGTTTTTCACGCTTGGTCAGTTCCTGCCCCGGAATCGGATCAACAATCCTAGCCAGCGAAAAACTAACTGTCCTCAGCTTCTCAAAATCTTCATCGCTGATTTTTTCGTTCTTTAGTTCTTGTCCAGCAATCTGGCGAAAAAATTTACCGGTATCAATAAATACCTGATACTTAGTTTCGTATTCGGCTGGAAATACTCCTCTGCTTTCGAGTCCGCTACGAGTCACTTCAGCCAAGTCAATAATCTTATTCCAAAATTCTATATCCGGCTCCACATAACCCTTGACGACCGGCGGTAATTCCGGATTTTCACCAGGACCGCCGCCAAGTTCAGCGTAGGATTGTTTAGCATATAGCAAGGTATCGTGTTTAAGTTCGGTAAATGACCCCAAGGCCGTGCCTAAATTTTTCTCCTGCCAACCATTAGTTTGCATAAATGATGGGTAGCCAACGCCATAATCCTTGAGCAAAGTTTTAAGAGCATCAAGCCAACGCCAATAGATATTTTTTGACCACATGGCCGAATCATATCCGGCAAATTCTTTTTTTAAGCTGTTAAGCATTTTAGCGATAATTTTATCAGACTGTCTGTCTTGCTGTTCAATTCTGACAGGATCGTTAATCCATTGATCAAGATAGGTTTTGATAACAGAATTATCAGGCGCTAAAACGTGCATCGGCATTAAAGCGGTTGGCATTGATGGCAACTTTTGGCCGGTCTCCGGATCGGGAGCGCCTTCACCTTGCGTCAAATTATTGATAATATACGCATCCGGCGTAAACCGCTGGCCCATAAAACGAAACTGCTTAATGTCGCCAAGCAATTCATCTCGTTTACCGCCGTCATCATAAACCCACAAAAGTTCGGAAATAATTTTTGGCGCCGGCAAATCTTTTTTTGCCTTGGCAATAAAAGTATTCAAAAACTGTTCGTCAGCAAAACTTTCAGGAGACACGGATTTACCATATACATCACTAATCACGCCTGTGTACTGATAGGCTGTCAAGTCGTCAACATCGCCGACAAAAAAATCAATGACGACAGCCATATCCGACCATAGCTTAGATAAATCTTGATCATTAACCTTAAGGTTATTAATTTGAGCGGTAATTAGCAAGGCATCTCTGGTCAATTCCGGGCTGTTGAGAGGAAAACCCATACGACCATACCACATCATGGCAATAAAATAGCTCCTCAAAATGTCATTTTTGGTATAGTGAGAACGCGGTTTGAATTGTGAGTAGTCATTTTCAAGTTCCGGCCGCAATGGAGTGAATAACGGCGATTTAGCCATACCTTGCGCTTTTTGAATTAAGGCCAATTCAGCGCCGGCCAGATTATAAATTTCATCATCCAATACCTGCCCATCATATATTTTATCATTTAACGCAAAGACCAAGTTCTCTTCACTATTCTTTATTTTTTTAGATTCAACTGCATCAAGATATTTGGCAAATGTGTCAAAATCTTCCGGCTTTATATCCACCTGACTAGATTGATTACCGGCATCAAGGACAACTAATGGAATTAAGTAATATACTGATAGGCGCTTGTACGAGTCTTTCAAACTCGGATTACTTGCCGCATTGTATTTTTGAATTGAATCAATAAACAAAGCTTCAGTCATCGCGCGCAACATTGGCTGAAATTTAGTTTCTTCAATACTCTGAAAACTGCGGTCAATTAATATATGATAAAGATGAAGCGCCGTATCGCTGGTAATAAAGACCGCATCATCACCCTGGCGGTAATACTGATTGCTTGAGCCGTCAAAACTGTCATACATATCTACAAAATCATCTTTATAAGGTTCTTCTCCAACAATATCATTGGGCGCCAGAAAAAAACCACTATCTTCCAAGGCCGTCCCCCGCTCGTTGGATAATTCCATCTTACTATCTGCTAAAAAACTATTGAGGTTTTCAATCTGTGCCACTTGTATCTTGGCAAACGGTACCGATGGACTGATTGTAATATCGGTTTTCTCCAATTGCGCAAATACCGGCTGTATTAAACTAAAAGACCAATCTTCTTCCGAGTTCTGCCGGCTTACATTGTTAACTTGTCTTTCTTTATTATTATTTAATAAAAAAATATATATCAGTCCGACAATTACCAAAAAAATTATAATGGCAAGCGGTACGACGAATTTATATATTTTTTTATTTGTTGAATCGGACACCGGCTCAGGCATATTGTCGTTTTGTTCATTATCCATAATTTTAAAGTTAATTAAAATAAAAGTGGCTTATTTCATTATTATATTTTTTAATTGACCATTAAATTAGCCAATTTTATTGTATCAAAAAATTGCCAAAAATGACAATTTTAAAAGCGCAAAATTACGACTTGGCAGGCCCGCCCGGATTCGAACCGGGAACCTCGGTTTTGGAGACCGATGTTTTACCGTTGAAACTACAGGC
>Ga0156680_106_pt1 | contig 20311 bp, 17 predicted proteins | sample RifOxyC2_FD_112010 | JGI IMG/M metagenome (GOLD analysis project Ga0156680, IMG submission 112010) | Candidatus Magasanikbacteria bacterium RIFOXYC2_FULL_40_16 | reverse complement strand
ATTTTTTAAATATAATTCCGCCGGTGCCTTTATCTCTACGCGATGGCGGGGTTTATCATAAAGTGGCACTGGCGGGACGGGAATATAATCTCTCATCGGAGAAACAATCTTTTTGGCAAAAAATTATTCCGGGCAGGACGGTAAGCGTCGTAAATGGGAGTCCGATTTATGTTTTTACGGCGGTTTTTTCTCCGGCGGATCTTAATACTCAAATTGTGCATCACTGGCAGAAGTATGATGAAGAACTGGGAGAGTGGGCGTCAATGAAAAAATTATCTTTTATGATTTTGGGCGGGAGAAAAGAAGGCTACCGCGGTTATTCGGTTTCTTCCAATGTGGCGCCCGGCAAGTGGCGGGTATATGTGGAAACAAAAAGAGGCCAGGTTTTGGGCAAGGTCTCTTTTGAAGTGAAACGCGCCGAGACAGCGCCGGAAACTGAAGTTGTGATTAGGTAGGCATTAAGGCCGATTGTGGCGCATATTGTCCAGCGCCCAGCTATACTCAATGACCAGTACCGGTATCCATTGCGCTTCACCTTTGGAAATAAACAGGTAAGTCCCAAAAACCAACGCCACGGAGTTGATAATTAAAAAGACGATATCAAAGCCTTGTTCGTGGCGGGAAACTTCTTCGTTATTGGTAAGGTAGAGGAGGAATTTCTTCAATTTCATATATGAAATGCGTTATTTAGTTAATCGGCCGACGGGGCGGCCTATATTGTGATTATAACCCTTTTTGGGGCGATTGGACAGAGGATTTGATTTATGGTATTTTATTAACGTTCAGCCCGATGGGCATTGTTTTTTTACTAAAATATTATCTAAATATAATAGGTATTATCATTAAATAAATAAAATATGGACCACAATATACAGGACATTTTTATGGGTATCCAGGAGAAAAAGTCGGAGTTGAAAGATTTGAAAAGCGTGTGCAAACAGGTGTTGGAATCATCAGGCGAGTATCAAGAAGTGGAAGAACAATTGAAAACTTTGAGAGAAAAAAGAAAAGTGATTGTGAAAAAAGCGTATGAGCAGTGTTCCGGCGAGATGATAAAGATTGAGGATTTGAAAATTGATATTGAAAGCGACCAGGAAATGTTGAATGATATTGCCATGACCAAATACACCAAAGGCGAAACGATTGAAATTAAAGATAAATATGATAACGAGTATGAGCCGGTTTTTACTGTGAAGTTTAAAAAAGCGAATTAATATGAGAAAAATTGCCAGGGCGATTATAATTAGGGATAATAAATTGTTGGTTTTGAAAAGAGTGAAAAATAATGAGACTTATTGGGTTTTTCCCGGTGGCGGGGTGGAAGAGGGGGAGAATGACAGGGAAGCGTTGGAAAGAGAAATGACGGAAGAAACCGGTTTTGAAGTGAAAGCGGGTGAGCACTTTGCCAATTATCATTTTCTTGTTTCATATATGGACGCGGACGAGGATTTTTATTTGGCGGAAATCACCGGCGGGATAGAGGGCGCCGGCCATGGACCGGAATATGAACATGTCAATGAGTATGAAGGTACTCATGAAGTTGACTGGATTGAATTGTCCAAGTTGGAAGAAGCGGATTTGCGTCCGGAGGAAGTGAAAAATAAGCTGATTGATTTTTTGGAAAAATAGAATTGTCCGTCAGGAAGGATTTTGTTATAATACATACGGTTGACGCAGAATGAGAATTAAATAATTTTTTATGACAAAGAGAACCTTTTTGCTGTATGTCCCCGTCTTTTTAATCTTGGGATTTTTTTTATTTACGCTGAAATCGGCTCAGGCTGAAACTTGTCCGTCTTTTTTGCCCGGGGATTTGTTCAAGGTGGCGAATAACAGCGCGGTTTATTTGGTAGATGGAAATTTGAAGAGAATGTATTTTCCTCACTCGGAAATATACCATAGCTGGTATGATAATTTTGATAATATAAAAGTAATCCCCAATAATTGCGTGGATAATTATCCCGCGCCGGTCAACCCGCCTTATGGAATAAACTACCGTCCCGGTTCGAGATTGGTGAAAGTACAGATTTCGCCGTCGGTTTACGCGGTGGAGCCGGGGGATAAATTGAGAAAATTGGGGAGCGAGGATGTTGCCAGGCAGTTGTATGGCGACAATTGGGCGTCTTTGGTTAGGGATGTGGCGGATTCTTTTTGGCCGAATTATGTGAATAGGGGTGATGAAATAACTCAGGCTGTTCCGCATAACGGAATGTTTATAAAAAAATATAACAGTGCCGATGTTTATTATGTAGAAGATAATCAGTTGGTAAAAATCAGTTCTATTCCGTCTGAAGATATCAGGACGGTGAGTGAAACGGTATTTTCGCGATTGACTATACAAACTCAAACTGTAGCTTTGAATACTATTTATAATCAACCGGTCCAGAGTGGAACCGGGATAATTGATATAGACACGACTACACCGACGGTTACGACGCAAACACAAACTCAAACCAGCGAACCGGAACCGCAACAGAGTACTATCGGAGTTCCGGTCAATGGCGGTTGGTCAGCCTGGTCTTCATGGTCAGCCTGTTCCACGACTTGTGGCGGAGGCACACAAACTAGAACTAGAACTTGTTCCAACCCGACTCCGGCCAATGGTGGACTGAATTGTGTGGGCAGTAGTTATGAAAATCAAAATTGTAATACGCAAGCTTGTGTTACCAACCCGATTTCAGGCGACTGGAAAGATAACATACCGACCGGTCATCCACGATTGTATTTTACTGACAGCGCGAAATTGACAGCCGCGCGCGCTTGGTACCAAAATAATCCGTTTACACCCAGCAGTTTGAGTCCGGCGGAACAAGCGCTCCATTATCTTTTGAGCGGGAACACGGCATCGGCGCAGACCGCCATAAATTGGTTGATGAATTATTCTATCGCCAGCGAGAGCGAGGGTGGAAAAAGAGATCAGGCGAGATGGAATGGAGAAAATGTAGTTTTGGTTTTTGATTGGGCGTATGATCAGATGACGGCGTCGCAGAGGGCGACAATTATGAGTAGGTGGAATACGAATATGGCCGAGTTTTTGGGTTTTGATTGGGGCGGAGTGGATATGCCGTTTAATAATTATTACTGGGGTTATTTAAGAAACGCTTTGGAGTGGGGTATTGCCACATATGGCGAATCCGGAAATAACGCCAATTATTTTATTGACCAGGCGATAACAACTCGTTTTGCGGGGACATTTGTTCCACATGCCAACACCGCCGGCAAAGGTGGTCTGCCGATGGAAGGTAGTCAGTATGGGCCGTATTTATTGGGCTATCCCATAATTCCTTTTACCTCGGTAAATAATTATGGATTGAATCTTTATAATGAAACCAATTTTTATAAAGAGGCGGTATTTAATTTGATTCACGCGACTACGCCGAAAGAAACCATTACCAATTCACTGGCGGCTTCGCATGCGATTTTTCCTTACGCCGATGACGAGTTTTTTCTAGGCAATTCAGGAGAAAGTTTTTACGCGCTTTACGGGGCGGAAAATATTGGTAATTTTATGACAACAGCGGCGAATATATGGAGCGGTTTGGCGGTGGGACAATACGCGCGGGAATATTTAAATAAATACAGTCCTAATGCTTTTTACGCCGTCAGTTCTTTGGATAATTCCGGAACCGCCAGGAGTTTTACAAACTTGGCGTTGGATTATTACGCTTCCGGACAAAAACATTTTTATACCAGAAATTCTTGGAATGAAAATTCAACCGTGGTTAATCTGCAGATGGGCAGTCCAAACGCGGCCGCGCATCATCATCGTGATAATGGTTCTTTCCAGATTTGGCGGAACGGTCGCTGGCTGACGCGCGAGACAGTAAGTTATGTTGATACTTTTATCGGTTTTAATAATTCCGGAACCGCGATGAGCGCTGATGCTATAACGCATAACGCGATTTTGTTTGAGGGTATCGGGCAGGCCGGTGTCGGCTACGCGGACGGTCCGTCAAATGTTGTCCGTTTGGAAAGTCGGTCAAATTATTCTTACACGGCCGTGGATTTGTCAAACGCTTATCGCGCTCATGCTTCCGATTATACCGAAGGGGGCAAACCGAGAGACGACAATCCGCACGCGAAAAGTTTAATCAGAGAATTTTTGTTTATCAAGCCATTGGAAACATTGGTGGTTTTTGACCGAATGGAATCAACCGCGTATGACCGGGGAACGGAATTGGGAACAGTGACGCCGATGGTGAACGATGCTTCGTTAGTAAGAAAAACTTTTGTCGCGCATTTTGAAGACTCGGCGGTGTTGAGTCAGAGCGGAAATAATTATCGGGCGAGACTTGGCACGGAAGAAGTAAGAATTTCTACTTTGGTTCCGTCCAATCCGGCTTATGTATTGGTTGCCGACGAGGGCGGGGACGGCACCGGACAAAAACGCCTTGAGATTACCACCAGTGGGAGCGCGCAGAGTTATTTTTTGACGGTATTGCAGTCAAAGAGTTCGTCTGATTCTGATTTGACTTTTAATTTGAGCGAGACAAGCACCCAGTATGATTTAACGATTACTCATCCGACCAAAGGTTCGGCCAGAGTAATATTCAACAAAGGGATGACGTCAAGCGGAGGGAGTTTTGGTTATGCTTCAAGTGGAACGCCGGCGGTTTCAAACTTAATCGCCTCGGTTCAATCAATGACTGTGGGTGATTCCGGCCCTGTGTGGGGGAGTTAAAATCAAGAAAACAAGAAAACAAAAAACCCGCCTTTCAGCGGGTTTTTCTTATATCTTAAATCTTATATCTTAAATCTGTCTTTACATCATATTCATCCCCGGCATACCGCCTCCCATACCGCCATGTTCATGCTCTTCTTTTTTTGGTAAGTCAGTAACCACCGCTTCGGTTGTCAAAAGCATTCCGGCGGCGGAAACCGCGTTTTGTAAAGCGGAACGGGTTACTTTGGTTGGGTCAATAATTCCTGATACAACCAGATCTTCATAATTGCCGGTCGCGGCGTTGAAGCCGTAATTACCGGTGTGTTTTTTAATTTCATCAACTACCACCGCGCCTTCATAACCGGCGTTTTTCGCGATTATTCTAATCGGTTCTTCAATCGCTCGGCGCAAGATGTTTATTGCCAGCATTTCTTCATCCGGCAGATTCAGACTATCCAAAACTTTTACCGCTCTAAGCAAGGCGACTCCGCCACCAGGAACAACACCTTCTTCAATCGCCGCTTTGGTCGCGCCGACTGCGTCTTCAATTCGGTGTTTGATTTCTTTCATTTCCGTTTCCGTGGCCGCGCCGACTTTGATTACCGCCACACCGCCGGACAATTTTGCCAAGCGTTCTTGCAGTTTTTCACGGTCAAAATCAGAATCGCTGGCCTCAATCGCTTTGCGGATTTGGGATACTCGGTTTTTGACAGCGTCTTCATCGCCTCTGCCTTCCACGATAGTAGTGGAATCTTTGGTGGAAACAACTTTGCGGGCGTGTCCAAGATCTTCAAGTGTTGTGTTTTCCAGTTTTAAACCGACTTCCTCGGTAATCAATTTGGCGCCGGTTAAAATAGCGATATCCTGAAGCATTTCTTTTCTTCTGTCGCCAAACCCCGGGGCTTTTACCGCCAACACATTGAAAGACCCGCGAAGTTTATTAAGCACGAATGTGGTCAAAGCTTGACCTTCAATATCTTCGGCAATAATAACCAATTCTTTTTTTCCGCTTTGCGCGACTGCTTCAAGAACCGGCAAGATTTCTTCAACCGAGGAAACTTTTTTGTCCGTGACCAATATCAAGGCATCTTCCGCTTCGGCTTCCATACGGTCCGGATTTGTTACCATATACGGAGAAACATAGCCTTTATCAAAACGCATGCCTTTGACGGTTTCAATTTCCATGCCGAATGATTGTGATTCTTCAACTGTGATCACGCCGTCTTGCCCGACTTCATTGATAGCGTCGGCGATTTTTTGTCCGATTTCTTTGTCATTAGCCGAAATGGAGGCGACATTGGCGATTTCGTCTTTTTCCACTTGTTTGGAAACTTTTTCCTGTAATTCTTTCACCATCGCTTCGGCGGCTTTGTGTAATCCGCGGTTTAGAGCCACCGGATTCGCGCCGGCCACCACATTTTTCATTCCTTCGTTTACAATCGCTTGCGCCAAAACAGTGGCGGTGGTAGTGCCGTCGCCGACAATGTCATTGGTTTTGCTGGCAACTTCTTTTACCAGCTCAACACCGATGTTTTCAAATTTATCTTCAAGTTCAATTTCTTTGGCAACAGTCACACCGTCTTTGGTGATGCTGGGCGCGCCATAGCCACGATCCAAAACAACATTTCTGCCTTTTGGTCCGAGAGTGGCCTTGACTGTATCCGCTAAAATGTTTACCCCCCTGACTAACGCTTGACGCGCGTCGTCGCCGTGTTTAATTTGCTTGCTCATATATAATTAGGCATTAGAACATTTAGCGATTAGGGATTAGGGTGTGTAAGTGTGTGATTTGGAAAATATTGATCCTCTAATAACTAATAGCTAAAAGTTTTATTAATTAATTTTCCAGAATAGCTAGGATATCTTCTTGGCTGATGATTTTATATTCTTCATTGCCGATTTTTACTTCATCACCGCCCCATTTTTTATAAATTATATTTTGTCCGACCATCACTTCCATTGGCGCGCGCTGGCCATTTTCCAGTATTCTGCCCGGACCAATCGCCATGATTTCGCCTTCAGCTCGTTTTTCTTTTTCGGCTGTTTCCGGCAAGACAATGCCGGACGCGGTTATTTCCGCTTCCTTTTTTGGTTTGACCACGATGTGATCTCCGAGTGGTTTGATGTTCATAGGTTTAGATTTAAGATTCCTGCCTGCCGACAGGCAGGAAAGATTTAAGTTATAAGTTGTTGATTTGGTGTTTATCACTCTATATATATGAGTGATAATGGTGTATACATTTTACATTATCCTAAGATTTTGTCAAGCCTTAATAATAATACAAAAATCCCTCAAAATAAGAGGGGTTTTTGGGTGGTGGAGCGAGGGGGAGTTGAACCCCGAGAACCTGGTTGATAAGTCAGATCGCAAGACCGCCTACACTCGCCCCGTGTTCCACCAGTGCGCATTTTATCATAAGATCAGACAAATTAAAAGAACTCCCCTAAGGGAGTTCTGGAAGTTCGTGCAGTTGGTTTATTTACGACCTGACTTATCAAGTAAAAGTATACCACAAATGGGGTATTTGTCAAGTTTTTTGTGGATAATGCCGTTTATATCCCGCACAACCCCTAAATAAGTTTATATTAAGCTAAAATTTGTATTTCAACCCGGCTTCGCCTCTGTCGTCTTGAGTAAAAAGTTTGTAGTGGGGGGTATGCGGGATTTGTCAATCGGCTTTTGGCCTCAAGCTTATCCCGCACAACCCCTAAATAAGTTTATATTAAGCTAAAATTTGTATTTCAACCCGGCTTCGCCTCTGTCGTCTTGAGTAAAAAGTTTGTAGTGGGGGTATGCGGGATTTGTCAATCGGCCTTTGGCCTCAAGCAAAAAATCCAGAATAGGCGACGGACTCCATGTGTCGATCACTTGTGAGGTCGGGATGCCTGTCAGTATCACGATCTCTATGACGAATACACGGTGTCTGTTGCCAATTCTGGATTCTTAGGTCAGTATAGTGTCTCATTATTATATTGGGGTGTCAAGTAAATAAAAAAGGCTTAAATAAGCCAAACAGGGGATAACAGGTGGATAGGTTGGGGACAAATGAATTTATCCCGATTTGTTTTGAACAAATCGAGGATCCTCGATTCCGATAAAACGGAATCGGGAGGATTCAAGGTTTGGGTTGTCGTTTTTTGCCAGGATACCTAAATATACGGTTGATATTAGCAGACCGGCGTAGGTGGAGAAGAGGTAGTGGTCGAATGTTAGAAGAAAGACATAAGATATAAGACATAAGATATAAGGCGCAGTGTTTTTATTAAGAGATAAGAGATGAGAGATGATAGATAAGATTGTTAACAATAATAATACCGCGCCGATTATTCCAAGTTCAGCGAAAATAAGTAGAAACACATTATGTACCGGTTGATATTCCCAGCCCGGTCGGGCCGGATTTAATTGATACGCCGCCAGAGTATAATTTCCCGCGCCAACGCCCAGTAAGGGTTTTGCTGAAATTATTTGCCAAGCTTCTTCAACCCCAGAGATTCTTTCACTTGTGGAAATAATTTCATTGTTTGAGTTTTGCGAAAAGCGGGTTTGCACGAGCGGGAAGAAAAGAATTGAAAGAAGAATCGTGAGAGATAAGAGATAAGAAATAAGAGATAAGAATTGTCGGTTATTGGTTTTATTTTTAATTTTGAGTATTGTTAAGCTGATAATGAATACGCCAAATGCCAGCCAGGCGGAACGGCTGAAAGTGAAGAAGAGGGCAGTGGTTTGAAGAGTAATCAGTAATCCGTAACTCGTAACTCGTAATAAGTTTTGTTTGTCTGATTTTAAAAATAATAATGTAGTGAGGATTAGAGAGATAACCAAATATCCGCCGAGAATATTCGGATGGGGGAAAGCGCCGTAAGCGCGGAGCCAGCGTCCATCGGTATTGGAAATGATTGAGGTTCCGGCTTCAAATACAGGGTGGGAAGCAAGTCCGAGCCATTTATAAGCGAATGTTGTTTGCGTTAGAAATTGCCAAATGCCAAGCAGACTTTGAACCGCGGCGCCGGCGATAAAATAAATAGTGGACTCTCTGAAGTTGAGCGGGCCGACTAAAATCAGCAAAAACAAAATCGTCGCTTCCATCAGGCGCAGAGAACTTTGTTCGGCGACAAGCATGTCCAGTGCCCAGTATTTTGACGCCAGCGCGTAGAGTAGAAAAATTAAAAGAGAAGCTAGAAAAATTTTTTCTTTAGTAATCCGTAACTCGTCCCGATGTGAAATCGGGATAAGTGTTCCCTTATAATCCGTAACTCGTAATTTTATTTTCTTTAAATACCAGATTAAAAAAAGAACAGCGCAGAGCCATAGCAGGATTTCCGTGGCATAAAACCCCAGCGTGCCGTATTGCCATTTGACGCCATTTAAAATGCCTTCTTTGTATATCCAAATAGTCTGCCAAGGAAGGAGGAAAAGGAGCGATTTTAAGAGAAATTTTAATTTGGATTCAAGCATAAAGGTTTTTTTCTCCCCCTACCAGGGGGAGGTAGAAGGGGGTCCTTAACAATATTTAATTTGATTGATATGGTTCATCATATCTTGTAAAACTGCGTCTATGTCGTATTTTATTTGTTCATTTCTATATCTTATTATGTTATACCCTTTGTCCTTTAAATAGTCTTCTCTTTTTAAATCTCTTTTTATATTTTCTTCTTCGCCATGTATGTATCCATCTAATTCTATTATTAATTTTAGCTCATGACAATAAAAATCCACTATATAATAATCTATATTATATTGCCGCCTGAATTTACAACCCAATAATTGCTTACTTCTTATTTTCAACCATAATTCTCTTTCCGCTTTGGTTTGATTTTTTCTCAACTGTATTCTTCTGTTCTTCGTTGACGATTTATTTGTATACCGACCGATTTTTTCCATACTGACCCCCTCTAACTCCCCCTGGTAGGGGGAGGAGTTAATGAATTAATTTTTGTACATTTTGTTTCCCATTTTTCCTTGTAAAGATTTCGTCGGTCGTTTTCATGAAATTTGAGCATAGAGTCGGAAATAACGACGCCGGTTCCGCCTTTGTTTTGCGCACTGTCAAAATTCAGTTTCATTTTTGTGATTTGGATTCCTTTGGCCTGCGCTTCCACCAAATCGCCGTATTTCCCCGTCCATGATTTCTCAAAAAATAATTTTACATATTTGGAAAATCCGCTGTCTTTCACTTTCCACCGATCAAGTGTTTCATAATCCGTGTTTGAGTTTGGAATATATTTTTTTATCCATAAATTGGCCTGTTTGATTTTGGCTTGAATATTTTTTGGGTCGTAAACCGGGATTAAATTATCCAGCCAGAAAATCAGATAAATATCCTCCCCCTCAATTTTTATTTTTGATAAATCAAGCGCGTCGTCAGTCGCGTAAAAACTTAGACAAATCCGGTCGGCGATTTTAGTTTTGTTTCTTCTCAACCGGAAAATACCCAGTGTCAGAGTGGCGAGCAGTCTGGAAATCCAGAGCCGGCCTTTCTGGCTGATTATAAACACATCAATGTCGCTGTCCGGTTTTACGCCGGCGCCGGCCACCGTATTACAAACAAAAACCGCCTCAATAAAAGGCACCCAACGGATTTTTTTTATTCCTTTCACGGCGGTGCGCATTTTTTTATCTATTATCGGGACTGTTTTTTGGCGGAGATAGACACTGTCTTCTCGTCCGGGCAGAAAATAATAGCCGTCTTTGCTTTCAATTATTTTTTTGTCCGCCAAAGAGTCCAGATTTTTTATAAATGATAAATAATCCGGCGCGGTTTCTTCCCAGTTCCAGCGAAAAATTTCCTCTTTGGTTAAAGGGGTGTTGAAGATATCAAAGTAGGCGAGGGTTTTTAGGACGGAGTTGGACACAGATTGAAGATTTAAGATTATAGATTAAAGATTTGTAAAAGTGATTAGGTGATTAGGTGTTTAGGTGTTTAGGTGGTCAGGTGTTGAATATATTTTAACGTATTTGCCGGCAAAAAGGTAGGGTTGACCCTGCTATGGCGGGGCTTGCGGATTAAAAATAGAGCATATATAATAATTTAACAATCGACACGATGGGAGAATAAAAATGAGTTCTTTAAAAACCTATATAAGTCAACTGGCGGTGGATTTTGAACAGGAAACAAGAAGGATAACCGAAAGTCTGAAGAAAATCAGGCGCTGGCGATCCAGCCATAAACCGGGCCGAATCGCCCGACTGCGCCGCGGACTGGCTATTATCTTTGCTTGGGTGGCGAGTCTATTCTCAGCGCTTTCTCGGCGGGTGGACTCGTGGAATACTACTGTTGAGAATGTGTTGGAGCATAAATTCAAGCTAGTTCTTCTAATAATCAGAATGCTTGTAGTGGAAAGGGCGCGCGGAAATCCGCATCGTTTGGATTTCTTTCGGGTACTTTCTTGGCCTCCTCTGCATGATATGGCCGAAGGCGATTCGCGCTCTGAAGGAGATGTAAACTACTGGACGAAAAGAAAAACCTCGGAAACGGAAGCGGCCTCCAGAAATTTGGAGGATGAGATTCTGCAAGACATTATGGGACGGCTTTTTTCGTTGCGGTACAGGGATTTTCATCCGAGGAATTTGGATGTTTATTGTGTGCCCATAGACGAAAAAATTTTTTGGTCGGCGGCCGAGAAAATAGGCTTTTGTCTATTCATGCTGGAAGAAATAAAAATCGGGCGGATTTCTCGGGCAAGGCAATTGCGCTTCTACAACAACGTCAACTACAAACTCGTTGATTGGTTGAGAACCAATGCTTGGCATTTTGACAGTGTTAGGGAGATTGTGGAAGGTGAGATCATGCCAAAGTGGAAGGCGTTGGAGAAGTTGGTACTGAGAGCGTATTAAAAAAGAGGTGGAAAATGAGTGAAAATACAAAAGGCGAGAGCCAATTGGAGTTTGACTTTGAGAAAGCTGTCAGGCATATCTGCAAAGGCATGACGGACCAGCCACGCTGGGAAAAGTTCTACGGCATGGGCATGACCCATGAAAGTGTGATGGTCCATACTCTCAAACAGACCATGCAGGCTTTGTTCATGCAGGCGATTGAGATGCGGCATGGCAACCCCTATGGGTTGCATTTTGAGCGGTTGGTTTACGCTCCGCCGACTCATGATATGCCCGAAGGGCATGAGACTTATGAAGACATAAACTATCATGACAAGCGGAAAAATCCTCAACTGCGGTTGGAATACAAACGGCGGGAAAAAGAGATTTTCCTTGAGATGATGGAGAATATGTTCGGTAAGGAAGATATGCACCTGATTCCTGTTCCATTGGACATGGATCCGGACGCGCCGATGGTGGACAGAATCTACTGGCAAGCGCTTGAACATATCAGCCACTCGCTTTACATCTTGGAAGATCTGACGCTTGGCACTGTGACCGACCAAGAACAGGTTGCCTTGTTTGAGCGCGATGTGGCCTTTGAGCATGTGGCGTGGCTGATACAATATGCTTATCATTTCCCGAGCGTGGAGTATATGTTGCGAAAACAGATTCTCCCGAAGTGGAGGATGTATAAGGAGAATAAAGAAAAAGGAGAGAAAAAATAAGGAGAAAAGAGGCGGTGGGGGCGCCTCTTTTTTAATTTAATAAAAAAAGGCCGTCCTGCTATATAGCGGGACGGCCATTGTAGTTTAAGAAGAGTAGTCTTTTTTATTTTTAGCCCTTTTTGGGAGTGGGGGGCTTTTTCCCATCTTTCACAGCTTGTTCGACTTGAGCTTGGAGCCAAGCCAATCCGATACGGCGCATGTGCTCCATAGGGATGAACAGCTTGAAATACCGTCCCGGCTGAGAGTAGATTTTCAGTTCCACTCCGGCCGTTCGGGGCAGACCGCCGATAGCAAGTTCGGTCGAGGTCACCCGCTGGGTAGTGGGGATCTCGTCAATGAATCGGCCTTGATTATGGCCGGCCTTGTCAATGGCAAGCGATGAAGCGTGCCAGTGTCCAAACTTGAACACATCAGCTCTCTGTTTGCGCGCCTTTTGCAAGGCATTATTTCCTTCATGGCTCATTCCGATCCGATAGGGCTTTTGCGTAAGAAGTTTGCCGTCATAGCCGGTACCGTATTCTTCGACGATTCCTTGTCGGGCAACACTGTACCCGCTCAAGTGGACGACAATCTCATGCTCTTTCATACCGGATTGGAAATATTGGGGTTCACCGCCCGCCATGATCTTCATGGGGAAGGGTTTGGTACCCAATTTGGGGAAGTCCTTGTGAAGGTCTATCAAATCCTGGAGCCAATTTTCAAATGTGTCGTGTTCCTGGATTGCCAGGTCGCGAGTCACATTATCAATGTGGTTCCCGGTCACATGAGCGATGATGTCGCGCAAGCGCGACGGGCTCTTGTGGTAGACATTCAAGAACTGCTGTTTCAGATAGAACCTGACTGTCCGCAAAGTCAGCTTCAAGTTTTCTTGAGAACCGCCCATCATATCGTTAGCGTAGCGAAGGGTGGTTTTCAGCACTGACTCGTAGTCAGCCGTATCTGTTTGGACCAACGTTTTCGGAATCTCGTTGATCGCGTCAAGAATGTCACGACGGAATTTGTGGCCTTCTTTCCAGGCGCGGTTGGGGGCTTCCCCGGTGTCGCCAAGGTTGAACTTGCCACCGATGTAGATTTTGGCGCCGTACAGCACCAAGGGGTCTTCCATCAGCCGGTCGTTCATAGCCAAAGTGCCGAGAGTGCCCAGCATATCCATTTCGGGCGAACCGAAGTGGTTGTCCGAGTCATCTTGGCTGGCTACGCCCTTGAACGGTTTGAGCACTTCCTTATTCTCGTAAAGACGATAAAGGATTGGCTCAACCGAAATGAAGCCGTTGTTATGTTTGCGGATAAGAGTAACACCCGCTACGGACCGCTTGCTGTTGCGGATGAATACCGGATGAGACGACTTATCCATCATTTTTCCGGCGCGAGTGCGGCCGGGCTTTCCTCTTTCCAGGAATTTGGCAATCCGGTGTTGTGGTTCGAAAGGCATTCCGGCGAGGAAAAGCACGTGCTTGACCCCGTCGCTCCCGCCCGTATAGAAGGTATTCACATGTTGCATGCGAATTTCTTCTTCGGTTAGGTAGAGCCTTTGCCAGCGGGCAAAGAATCCGCCGGAGTGTCCGGATTGCATGATAACATCGACTTCTTTTACGGACGATCCCATTTCTTTCAGGATGTTCGCGATGTTTTCGTTGTAGCTTTCCATCATGCCAAGGTAGGCATTCGCCATGTTTTTGGCGCTCCCGGGCATGGGATTCCAGGTCCGTCCGCGGTCATGCGCGTAGTCAATGACAAGCGTTCCAAAAACCAGGATGTCCGGTTTCGTGACGATACGAATATCGTGCTTTTCGCCCAGTTTTTGGAAACTCTCGTACAATTTGCGCACATGGTCATCAACACGCCGATGGTAGATGGGGTTAGATTCCGGCTGGCGGTACCTCCCCATTTTTTTTTCGAGAGTATCGATTTTTTCTTCGATATCCTCGATTTTTCTCTCTCTGGCGGAGATTTTCTGCTGGCATTCCTTTATAGCTTTATCCAGCGCGTCGCGTTCGGTTTGCTTGCCTTTTTCGCCGGCAAGCAATTTTCGCTGCGCCAACAGAGTGTTCAAGGCTTTGATCAGGCCCTGTTCTTTGATTTCAATGGCGTTCTTCAACTCCACCAGCCTGGCATCGGTTTCTTCAAGATGCTTCTTTCCCTTTTCCGCTTCTTTGAAGACTTTTCGGCTGGTTTCAAGCGCGTCGCGTTCGGTGATTAGCTTGATGTCAGCTTTGATTTCCGCGATGGCTATGCCGGCCGCGAGCGCGCGCTTTTTTTCACCGCGTTCGGTGTGCTGTTTTTCTTTTATTTCCAACTCGCGCAATTTGTTTTGCAAGTCGGATACTTTGATTTTCCCGAAGCCGGTGAGCGCCTTCTGTAGGTTCTTGAGGTCATTCCCCAAGCTTTTGCTGGAAGCTTCCAACTGCACCTCGGCGGATTGAACGATAACCCGAAGCATCCGTTCGCAAGTGCTGTGCAAGTCATCGGAATCGATGGAGTACACGATTTTGATTTTGGGTCCAAGAATTTTGCGCATTTCCTCCAGCGCTTTGTCTTGGATTTCCATAATCTGATCAAACATCCAGCGCACATGTTCGTGGCGCGGGACTTTTCGGAGATGTTCAATCATCTCTTCTTCGGTTCGGTTGTAAAACACGATGCTATCGCCCAACATGCCGGGACGATGCACACTGGTTGAACCATCAAGAATAACGCCGGTCAGTTCTGGCGTCTGCGCCAGACTTTTGAGAAGCGTTAGATAGTCTTCCAATACGAAGTATTCGGCTCCGACAGTCAGCTCACTGATGTGAGCCACGCAGTCGGTGGTGGCAAAATTGCAAAGAAGTTTTAGCATTTCCAGACCGGTCATCTTTTTTGGAGTCATGGTTGTTTTCCTTTGGTTGCGGACGTTAAATTTTTAGTCCCCCTGCGAATTTCATTTTTTCTGAAAAGATAGAAACCCTTTGTTGTGGTTTGGTTGTAAAGATCACTCTTCAAACTAACTGTATTTAATATAACATAACAACGAATATTTTAAACCTTTTGTCAATGGGGATAAAAATGGGGATAAAAATACCCCCCGACTAAGTCGGGGGGTATTGGTTAGTTTTGTTTAGTTTGTTTCTCTCATAGCGACCGGTTCCGGAGTGATGTTTTTGGCTTGTTCGTTTTCTTCGTTGTCTTCTTGTTTGATATTGTCGTCCACGATTATTTTGTCCGGTTCGTGTTTAATAATTTGGTCACGGCTGATCAACAGATTTTTCCCGCTCAATAATTTTGTCTTGACTTCGTAGTGGGTTATAAAATCACTTTCCGTATCAATCAAAATATTACAGACCTTGCCGAGTTTTGTTCCGGATTTTGTTTCTACGAGTTTATTTTTTATTTTATGATAGGAGGTTTGCATATTAGTGTTGCGTGTGAGGCTCTTACTCAACAACGAGATTGCGACGCCCGACTAAGTCGGGACTCGCAATGACAGTAAGATAAAATTTTTTTATAATTTATTTATTCAACTTTACCCTCAATCACCTAATCACTTTACCACTTAACCACCTTACCACTTGGTAATTTAATTAAGTTGTAGAGTATTAATTGTCTATATTTTTTTCTGTTGATATTATTTCCGACCACAGCATTTTTCCTATCTCATCCGCAAGCAAGTTTCCCTGATCATAGTCTTTTTTCGTTATCCATTTTTTACATAAGGCCAAATAGTATATATATCTGGATTCATTTAGTGAGCCGTAACTTATTTCGTAAAAATTCAGTTGTACTTTTTTTCTTCTTCGTGAATACCCTTCAATATAATTTAAAATTATTGATAGGGTAGCTCTTGTTAATTGAGATCTGCTTGAATATATTTCCTCTTTTGGGAATTTATTGACAACTTCATATGTGTTCATTGTGTATTCATGCATTAGCTTTTTTAGTTTATTCTGAAATTGCGACATTGTGTTTTCTAGCATAGTGGTCAGGTGATCAGGTGGTCGGGTGGTCGGGTGTTTTTTTCCCGTCCAGCGTAAGTTTTTGTTGCAGAGCGGTTAAGAAAGTTGACAGGAACCAGTAGAACGCCAAACCGCCCGGGAAAGACATACCGATTATGAAAGTAAGTCCGGGCATAAGATAAAGCATTTGTTTGTTTACCATAGACATTGTGCTCTCGTCTTTTCCACCCGCGCCCGCTTCTTTTGGCGCTTTTTTGCTTTGCATCATTTTTGATTGCCAGAATTGAGAAATGCCGGCCAGCGCCGCCAGGACTATGCTTTTTTGTCCGAGGTCAATGAAGCCTAATGATATAGTATTGATGTGTCCCGGGTTTTTTATAAAACTATAAAGCGCGTCAAAGTTTTGTTCCGCGCTCAATCCGGCCTGTAATACCCAGTAAATCGCGATGAAAACCGGCAGTTGAACTAAAACCGGCAAGCAAGAGCCGAGCGGGTTCACTTTGTTTTCTTTGTATAGTCTCATTGTTTCTTGAGCCAAAGTTTGCTGGTCGTTTTTATATTTCACTTTCAATTCTTCCAGTTTGGGCTGTAAATCAGTCATTGATTTTTGCGCCTCAATTGATTTTTTTGTCATCGGATACAGGACGACTTTGAGAATAATGGTGATAATCAAAATTACCACGCCGATGTCGGGGATTAAATTATACAGACCGACAAAAATATTGAAAATCGGCTGGTAAAGAATGGCTTCAAATAGTTCACGCATAAAAAAGGCTTAAAATGCCTGAAAGGCCTGAAAGGCTTATGAGGCTTTTGTTATGGAAAGAGTATAGCATCGATTTAAGGGTTGGTCAATTAGCAATTAGCAATCAACAATCAACAAAAATCCCCCGAGTTATCGGAGGATTTTTATCTTTTTATCTCTTATATCCTATCTCGTATCTCTGATTTTTACTCAACTTTTTCCGTTTCAGCTTTCGGAGTTTCTTCGACTTCTTCCGTATCCAATTTCGTTTCTCCAAGTTTTTCTTCTACCGCTTCCGGCGCCTCTTCACTGCTCACTACAACATCTTTTTTGTCTGATTGCACAACTTTGATTGTCCAGCCGGTTAAGTCGGCGGCCAGTCTGACATTTTGTCCGCCTCGGCCGATAGCAAGCGAAAATTGGTCTGCTTCAACCATAGCCACGGCTTCTTTAGTGTCTTCGTTTATATTAACCGAAGAAATTTTTGCCGGTGAAAGCGCTTGTTTGATATATTCTTTGGCGTCTTTGCTGAATTGGATGACATCAATTTTTTCTCCGCCCAATTCTTCTATAATGGTGATGATGCGGCTGCCGCGTTGGCCAATACATGAGCCAATCGGGTCAATGCTTTCGTCTCCCGTAGAAACGGAAATCTTGGAGCGATTTCCCGGGTCGCGAGCGATATCTTCAATTACAACGGTGCCATCTTCAATTTCCGGAATTTCCTGGCGGAAGATTTCTTCAATCATAGATTTAGAAGCGCGGGAAAGAATAATTTCCGGTCCGCGGTTTCCCATTTCTACTGATTTGACATAGAACTTCATTCGGCCGCCCGGTCGGTAAAATTCTTTTTGGATTTGGTCTTCAACCGGAAGTATGCCGGTAATTTTTCCCAACTCAATTAAGAATGAGCCATTTCTGTCTCTTCTTTGGACTGTGCCTTGCACGATTTTACCTTCTTGTCCTTTGAAATCCTCAAAAACAGTGTTGCGTTCCGCTTCGCGGAGTTTTTGCATAATAACTTGTTTGGCGGTTTGCGCGGCCATGCGTCCGAAGTCGCCCGGCACTTCCAAAACTATTTCCAAAGTGGCCCCGACTTTGACTTTTTTGTCGTGTTCTTTGGCGTTTTTCAGCATCATTTGGGTTTTCGGATTGAATTGCGCCAAATCAGCGGTTTCTTCTTCCGTCAATTCGCGTTCTTCCTCGCGCGCTTGTTCGCGGCGTTTGCTTAATTCTTCCTGGTCGGCGGTAAGTTTTTCTTCATCAATATCTTCCACCACTTCTTTGACATCCCAGGCTTGGATTTTGCCTGTTTCCACATCAAATTTTACTTTGATGTTTTGCTGGCGGTTGCCGAAGTCCTTGCGATAAGCGGCCGCAAGCGCCGATTCCACCGCTTCGATCACGGTTTCGTAGTTTAATCCTTTCTCATCACAGATGATTTGGATTGATTTAGATATTTCACTCATAAATTTAAACAGATTAATTATTAATTTATACAGATTTGTTGTAGTTTTTATATCGAGCCAATCTTTTTACTTCAATGCTTGAGTTGCCAAAATTTATTAATAAACCAACTTCAATTTTGCTTGCTTTTAAATATGAAATTACTTGGGATTGGAAAATTTTTGGTATTTCTCCTGAGACTGCTTTCAACTCAACTATAATTTTATCTTCCACCAAAATATCGACTCTGAATTTTCCGATTTTTCTATCTTGAAAATATACTTCAAACTCTTTTTCTGGTTCCAATTTAAAGCCGAAATCTTTTAACGCTATTATCATCGCATTGTGGTAGATTCTCTCGTTAAATCCAGGGCCGATTTGACTGTGAACTTTCATGGCTACACCTATGATGTCTCTTGAGATTTTTCCTTCGGTAAACATATTAAGGTCAGCAATTAGACAATGTATTTTATTTTAATTGGTTAATAATTTGTCTAAATTTATGGATCATTAATTTATACGAATTTATCACGGATTTAGACAAGTCGTTTTTTATAAGTTAAACGCTTTATTTATATTTCTGTCTAAATTCATTTTCAATTTGTCTAAATTTATGAAAAAGAAAAGCAGTCTATTAAGACTACTTTAACAATATTTAGTATAACATAGTTTAGCGTATTTGTCAATATTACTGTCCACGAGAGCGTATTACTTCAAGGTTCCCATCAACCTAATATTTGTTCTCAACATAGCGTCAAATCAAACAATTATCGTATACTACTTATGTTAATAACTTTTTATACACATTTTTATGGTTAAAAAAAAGGTCAATTCGTTGTCCAAAATGCAATTCAATTAAGACAAAACGGCGTGGAAAACGCTTTGTCGCATTAACTAAAAAATGGGTGGTTAGAATTACCTGCCGTACTTGTTCCTTTACCGGACCGGTCCAAAATATGGCTACAGGCAGGATTGATAATAATATTGGGCGACAAATTGTTCGTGAAAGTTTGGAGCGCGCTTCAATTCGCATACTCGCTCGCCGATACAATAAAACGACAAAAACAATTATGATGATTATTCATCGTTTAACTGCATGTTTACCTTTATCCACTGACATTGCTAAAAAGTTTCAGCCATTATGGTCGGGAATTTTAGTGTTTGATGGCAAGGTGGTTCGAGTGTATGATCAATTGTTTAAAAAGATGGATCAATCAAAATTTACTGATGATGAAAAAAAATGGAAGCACAAAATGCGCTGGCTTTGCGGTGTTGATTTTGGGACAGGAGATCTGCCGCATTATGATCTTGGCGAATCGGAAAATATGATTGATTTGGTTATGTATTTTAAAACCTTAAAATCAATCAAATACCCCCTAGTTGCCCTTGTATGCGATGGAAATCCGCTTATTCCGAAAGCGGCTAAATTCGTGTTCGGGAAACAACTTATCGCGCAACGCTGTACACGACATTTTCTTGAAGATTTGCGACGGCTTTTGCCAACGGAAGAAACCCAAAAAGAAGAGCGAACAAAACTTGAACAACTTATCCTGTGTATTAAATTTGTGATTGAAGCAGACTCTCTCGAGTCTGCCCAAAATAATTTGGAAATTTTAAAAAAATATTCCGCTACTTTTAAAAGTCCGGCCAAACATATAATGCTTGGCATGTTCAAACGCTCAAAAATTGAACTCACCGCCCACTTGCTAAATCCGGAATTAAAATTACCACACACTTCAAACGATATTGAAAATCTTTTTAAGCAGCTTATGCTCAGGTTAAAATCTTTAGGGCGTTTTTACCACCAAGACTATGCGCGCAATTATTTAAACGGATGGGCGCTTCTCAGAAGATTCACCCCATTTACTGATTGTCGCAATGGAAGAAAACACCGAAACAAAAAATCCCCAATTGAATTGGCGGGATGTGAGATTAAAAATATTGACCCATTAAAATTAGAGAGATAGGAACCTTCATAGGAACCTT
>Ga0156680_151_pt1 | contig 30011 bp, 24 predicted proteins | sample RifOxyC2_FD_112010 | JGI IMG/M metagenome (GOLD analysis project Ga0156680, IMG submission 112010) | Candidatus Magasanikbacteria bacterium RIFOXYC2_FULL_40_16 | reverse complement strand
TTTAAATATTCTAAAGATTTTCCGTTTACAATTGCCACTACCAGGCCGGAAACAAAACTTGGCGATACGGCCGTGGCTGTTAATCCGAAGGACAAAAGATATAAAAAATATATCGGTAAAGAATTCGCGGTTGATTTTGTCGGCCAGAAATTAAAATTGAAAATAATCGGCGACGAGGGCGTGGATATGGAATTTGGCACGGGCGCGCTTGGAGTGACGCCGGCGCATTCTATGGTGGATTATGAGATGTCAGTAAAAAATGATTTGCCTTTGATAAAAGTGATTGGCGAAGATGGAAAAATTACAGCAGAGGGCGGAAAATTCTCCGGATTAAAAACACTGGAAGCCAGAGAAAAAATTGTTGAGGAATTGCGCGAGTCCGGATTATTGATTAGCGAAGAGGAAATCATGCAAAATGTCGGAACATCGGACAGATATGAAGATGTAGTTGAAGTTTTGCCGAAACTGCAGTGGTTTATTGGGGTGAATAAAAAATTTCCAGCCCAAGGCTGGTCCGCCTCTGGCGGAAAAGATTCCAGATTAAAGAATGTAAAAAATGGACAAGAGACGACTTTGAAAGAGCTGATGCAAGCGGTGGTAAAAAATAAGCAAATAGAAATCATTCCGGACAGATTTGAGAAAACATATTTTCATTGGATAGATAATTTGCGCGATTGGTGCATTAGCCGACAGATTTGGTATGGACACCGTATTCCTGTTTACTATTGTAAACAGGAAAATTCGAAATCCGAAGCACGAAATCCGAAATGCGTTGAACCGATTGTCAGCATCGAAGAAGTAAAAAAATGTCCTCACTGCGGTGGAGAGGTAAAACAAGATCCTGATACTTTGGATACGTGGTTTAGTTCGGGTTTGTGGACTTTTTCCACCTTGGGTTATCCGGATTTAGACGCGCCGGATTTGAAGAATTACCATCCGACTTCGGTAATGGAAACCGGCTATGATATTTTATTTTTCTGGGTGGCGAGAATGATTTTGATGACCACTTATGTTTTGGGCGATATTCCTTTTGAAAAAGTTTATTTGCACGGATTGGTACGCGACGCGCAAGGCAGGAAAATGAGCAAGACTTTGGGTAATACCATCAATCCATTGGATATGATTGAGAAATACGGCACGGACGCGACCCGTTTGTCTTTGCTTTTGGGTAATACGCCGGGCAATGATATGAAATTGTCCGAAGAGAAAATCGCCGGATTTAGAAATTTTACCAATAAACTTTGGAATATCAGCCGATTTATAATCGGCAAGATGCAAGAGACAAATTATAAGATGGAAATTGATATAAAAAAACCGGAAGGGGAAACCTTGGCGGATGATTGGATTTTATCTTGTTTGGATAATGTATCGGCTCAAGTGACAAATGATTTGGAAAATTTTTCTTTTTCGCAGGCCGGTGAAAAATTACGCGATTTTACCTGGGGCGAATTGGCGGATTGGTACTTGGAAATTTCCAAAGTGGAAGGCAACAAGGAAAAGATATTAAACTATATTTTAAATACGATTTTAAAACTTTGGCATCCGTTTATGCCTTTTGTGACGGAAGCGATTTGGGAAGAGATTTATGAGAAAGAAAATATACTGATGGTGGAAAAATGGCCTGTTCCCGCTAAAGTTTCACAAGGTAAACAGATTAAGGATTTTGAGATTTTAAAAAATATAATTACCGGTATTCGCGCGCTTCGGGCGGAATATAAAATTGAACCGGCGAAAAAATTGAATGTGTATATTTTTGGGAAAAATGCGGGTTTGGTAAAAAGCAACAGCGAAGTTATCAGCTTTTTGGCGAGAATTGATAATTTAAATATAAGCAACAAAAAGAAAGCTGTCGCTCAAGCCGTAGGTTTCGTGGCCGGCGGGTATGAAATTTTTGTTGACTTGGCCGGCGTGGTGGATTTTTCCAAAGAAAAAGAACGGATTCAAAAAGAGATAGACGCGGTGGCTCCTTATGTCGGCAGTGTGGAGAAAAAATTATCCAATAAAGAATTCGTGAAAAACGCGCCTAAAGAAGTGGTGGAAGGGGAGAAGAAAAAATTGGAAGAAGCGAAAGAAAAATTGGAAAAATTAAACCAACAACTAAATAATCTTAAGTCTTAAGCCTTTTATCTTATGTCTGTAAATGCCAATCCGCAAAAAATTAATGAATTATTAACCAGGGGCGTAGAAAATATCTACCCCAAAAAAGATTTTTTGGAAGCCAAATTAAAAAGCGGAAAACCGCTTACGCTTTATACCGGTTATGACCCGACCGCGCCAACTTTGCATATCGGCCATGGAATTACCATGATGAAATTGCGCCAATTTCAGGATTTGGGGCATAAGGTAATAATGCTGATTGGCGATTTTACGGGTATGATTGGCGACCCGACTGATAAAACTTCCGCGCGTCAGAAATTAACCCGCAAAGAAGTAGTAAAAAATTACAAAAATTACAAAAAACAGGCCGAGCATATTTTGAATTTTAAAGGCAAAAACGCGGTGGAAGTGAAATATAACAGCAAATGGCTGGGTAAAATGAATTTTGCCGATATTTTGGAATTGACCAGTCATTTTACGGCGCCCCAGCTTTTTGAGCGTGATATGTTTCAGGAGAGATTGAAAGAAAATAAAACAATTTATCTTCATGAATTTATGTATCCGGTTATGCAAGCCTATGATTCAGTGGCGATGGATGTGGACGGGGAAGTGGGAGGCAATGACCAGACATTTAATATGTTGGCCGGACGCGATTTAATGAAGGAATTAAAAAATAAAGAAAAATTTGTTTTGACCACGAAGCTTTTAGTGGACGCGACCGGCAAAAAAATGGGCAAGAGTGAAGGGAATATGGTGGCGCTTAATGATTCGCCGGAGGAAATGTATGGAAAAGTAATGTCATGGACGGATGGCATGATTATCCGCGGTTTTGAATTGTGCACTCATACACCAACGGAAGAAATTAAGAAATTTGAAAAGGATTTGGCCGGTGGCGCGAACCCAAGGGATTTAAAAATGAAATTGGCTTTTGAAATTACCAAAGCGTTTTTGGGGGAAGACAGCGCCAAAAAAGGCGAACAACATTTTGCCAAAGTCATACAAAACAAGGATAAACCCGAAGATATGCCGGAATTGGCCCCGAGCAAGAATGATATTATTACGGTTTTGGTGGAAGCTGGATTTGTGAAAAGTAATTCAGACGCTCGCCGAGATATTGCCGGCGGAGGGGTAAGAATAAATGATGAAAAAGTTTCAGACGCGAACGCGCCGGTAAAATCCGGCGATATTGTGCAGAAAGGCAAAAGATTTTTTGTAAAAATATCAGCCAAAGGTTGATCAGCCTCGGGCTGAAAGTATTCAGTTAGATTTGTAATATGTTATCTGAATTAAAACAACAACTGATAAAAGCGCTGTATTCCGCCGGTGTGACCGGCGAGATTGAGCTGGTGGTCCCGCCCAAGTCGGAGATGGGGGAGTTTGCTTTTGGTTGTTTTACTTTCGCGCAGAAAAACCGTTTGAGTCCGCCGGCCGTGGCTAAAGAATTGTCGGAAGGCTTACAGGGCGCGGTTGGAAAAATTGATATGTTGGAGAAAGTGGAGGCGAACGGTCCTTATGTTAATTTTTATTTAAACAATAAATTGCTGGCGGAAAGAGTGTTGAATAATATTAAGCCTGAAAATAAAGAAAAGAACGGCAAGAAAGTTTTGATAGAATTTGCTCAGCCGAATACTCACAAGGCGTTTCATATTGGCCATTTGCGCGGAACCATTACCGGTGAGAGTTTATCTCGCGTTATGGAAGCGGCCGGTTATGATGTGGTCAGGGCGAATTATCAAGGGGATGTGGGTATGCACATCGCAAAATGCTTATGGGGCATTTTGCAAATCCGAAATCTTAAATCAGAAATCCGAAAGTTAAGTTCCATTAATGAAAAAATAAAATTTTTAGGTGATGCTTATGTTGCCGGCGCGACCGCGTTTGAGAGCGATGAAAAAATTAAAAAAGAAATAGAAGAAATCAATAATCGTATCTACGGTCGAGACTTGGAAATAAAAGAGCTGTATGATGAAACGCGCGCTTGGAGTTTGGAATATTTTGATGGGATATATAAAAAATTAGACACGCATTTTGATAGATTTTTCTTTGAGTCGGAAGTCTACAAAAGAGCCTCGCAAATCGTAAATGAATTTTTGCCGAAAGGTGTTTTTGCTTTCAGCGAGAACGCGATAATTTACCGGGGTGAAAATGAGGGGTTGCATGACCGGGTTTTTCAGACCGGCGCCGGCAATCCGACTTACGAAGCAAAAGATTTGGCTTTAGCGGAATTGCAGTTTAAGGAGTTTAGCCCGGATCAGATTATTCATGTTGTTGCCAGAGAGCAAACGGAATATTTTAGGGTGGTGTTTAAAGTTTTGGAAAAAACTTTACCGGAATCGCTGGGCAAGGAAAGGCATTTACCTTACGGCTGGGTCAGTTTAAAGAGCGGAAAGATGAGCTCGCGCACCGGACAGGTGGTATTGGCGGAAAGTTTGATGGATGAAATAAATAAAAAAGTTTTGGGGATAATGGAAAAAAGCGAAATAAAAAATAAAGAGGCCGTCGCGGAAAAAATTTCACTGGGGGCGTTAAAATATTCTTTTCTTAAAACCGGAATCGGCAATGATATAGTTTTTGATATGGAAGAATCGGTCAGTCTGTCAGGAGACAGCGGGCCGTATTTGTTGTATATCGTGGCGAGAATAAACAGTATTTTGAGAAAAACCGGCGGGGGCGGATTATTGGCGAAATTATTCGGCAAGACAGGCGGTTTGCCGGAAAAAGTGGAAGACAGGGAAAAACAGCTTCTCATAAAATTGGCTGAGTTTGACGGCGTGGTATTGAAAGCCAGTGAAGCCAAAGATCCGTCAAAAATCGCCCAGTATTTGTTCACTCTCGCGCAAATGTTCAATAATTTTTATCATATTTCGCCGATTTTGAAGGCGGATAAAAAATCAAAAGCGTTTAGAATCAGGATTATAAAAGCGGTTCGCGAAGTGATGGTGAGCGGTTTGAATTTGTTGGGCATTGAAACGGTTGAAGAAATGTAATCAGGGCCTGGCAGTTAGCAAAAAACGGCAAAAAAGTTTATAATAGATGTTATTATATATGATGGACACAAAAAAAATAAGAAAATTTTTCCCGGCCATTAAAGCCGGAAGAATAGTTTCTAATAACGCGGCGAGCACGCAAATTCCGATACAATTATTGGATTTGCAAAAAAAACTGGCCGTTCAATATGATAATGTCCATCGTGGACAGTCTGAATCTTCTCTATTGACCACCAAAGAGTTTGAAGCGTCTTATGACACCATCGCGCAATTTATCGGCGCGCCTTCCCGTAAAAATATTATTTTATACAGAAATACCACCGAAGCGATAAACTCGGTGATGTATTCTTTGCTGACTGAATTTAAAGATGGAGATAATGTGGTTACCACTTTTATGGAACATAATTCCAATTATGTTCCGTGGTATGGATTATGCCAAGAAATATTGCCAAAACTGGGTATTAATGTGGAATACCGCATTGTTAAGTTTGATAAAGAAACCGGTTTGCTTGATTTGGAGCATATGAAATCTTTGGTGGACAAAAAAACCAAATTGGTTTGTTGCACCGGAGCGTCTAATTTTTTGGGGACGATAAATCCGATTAAAAAAATCAAGGAAATTGCCGACGCCGGCGGATATGTTCAGCCGGACGGGGAAAAAAGGGCGTATCTTTTGATTGATGGCGCCCAGCTTGTGCCAAATAGTTTTGTTGATGTTAATGAACTGGGAATAGATTTTTTGGCATGGTCTTTCCATAAAATGATGGCGCCGTTTGGCGTGGGAGTTTTGTATGCTAAGGAAAAACTATTGGAAAAAATGAAGCCGTTTCTTTATGGCGGGGATATGATTGCCGAAGGAAAGGTTAGTCCGGAAAAAGTGGAGTATAATTCACTCCCGTGGAAGTTTACCGCCGGCACGCCGAATATTTTGGGAACAATTCTTTCCGCCCAGGCGATAAGATTATTGATTGACTTTGCCCTTAACCCGAGAAAGCGCAAGTATTTTTTGAGCGACAATCCGCTGGACGCGTCTGATGTGAAAAAAGCGATGGATAATATAAAATCGCATGAGCAGACCTTAATCGGGGAAGCGTTGAAGATATTGGGAAGCGCGCCGTCATTAAAAATCTACGGTCCGAAAGACCCTGCCGGCAGGACATCGTTGGTCGCGTTCACCTGTGAAAATGTCAGTCCGTTTAAAATCGCCGAAGGATTGAATAAGTTTGGGGTGGAGTCCAGAGCCGGTTGTCATTGCGCGACTTTGGCGCATTATTATTATGGGCTTAATCCGCCGGCCAGCTGTCGATTAAGCTTCTATGTTTATAATGACCTGAAAGATGTTAGGAAGGCTTGCGAGGCGGTAAAAAAATGCATTTAATTTTTTAATTTAATTATTTATATTATGGGACAATGCTTAATTTACAATGAGTCGTTGAGATTTTCACGGGCAACTTACGGGGTGATGTTGTTGATTGCGATTTTAATCCGCAACCAGTGGTTAGTTTTACTGGCGGCTACCCTGATAATTTTGGGCGTTTTTACTTTAAAGTTGAATATACCATATCAGCTTCATAAGCTGATTCGTAAAAATAAGATTGCTCCGATGCCGAAAGAATTGGGTGAGCTGAATTTTGTGGCCGGCGCGACGGGCATGTTATTGTTGATTGGTTTTGCTCTTGTTTATTTTAATAAATTTGTTGATTTTGCCTGGGCGTATCTTTTGATAGTGGATTTAATGATTTTTTTGGCCTGCTTTGTCGGATTTTGCGTGGCGACTCTGACATACATTTTTTTCAAGAAATTGTTTGGTAAAAATAGAAATAACTTACAATAAATTTAATTATCAAATATGGAGGAATGTGGAAAAAATCAAAATATAAAAAAAGAAATCGGCGGATGCAGTTATTTGAATAAGAATTGCTGGCTTGTCAAAAATCTTAATTATTTGCCGTATAAGCGTTGTCAGTATTGCGAATTCAAATTTCGCCATTGCTTGTTTTTACAGTATCAAATTATCAGTTTGGTTTTGTTGGTTGTATCTTTTTCCCTGTTTATCTTTTGCGAGAAAAAACTGTCGGCGTTGGTGGTAATTGTGATATCCACTTTGATTATAGTTTATGGATATTTTTTCAATAGCAGTACGGAAAAAATTATCAAATCCAACTTTTCTTTGAGAAAGACCAAGGATGCCTTAAAAGAGCTGTCTGATAGTCTTGAGGATAAAGTGATTGAACAGACAAAAGACATCAGAGAAAAAAATAAATATGAAGTTAAACAGCGCGAGAAATTGTCCAAACTCGCGCAGTCGCTGGAAGTGGCGAATTTGCGTCTTCAGGAGTTGGATAAACAAAAGACTGAATTTTTATCAATCGCTTCCCACCAGTTGCGGACGCCAATATCAATTATTAAAGGCTATATAGAACTGATTAAGGATGGCGTGTATGGAAAAATAACCGAAAAAACGCGTAAAATACTTTCCGATGTGGATACGACGAATGAAAGGCTGGAAAAACTGGTTGATGAGTTTTTGGATGTTTCCCGCATTGAACAGGGGAGAACTAAGTTTGTTTTTGAAGTTAAGAATATTAATGACTTGGTGACAAGCGTGGTGGAGGAACTTAAGGGGATGGCTAAAAGTAGTGGCCTGGAAATTGATTGGAAGCCGGGGGATGAAAAAATTGATGTTTGTATGGATGAAGAAAAAATTCGCCATGTGATATTTAATTTTGTTGATAACGCGATTAAATACACAAAGGAAGGGACGGTCAGTGTATCTGTTGAAAGAGAAGGGGAAGGGGTTAATGTTAAAGTAAAAGATACCGGATTTGGTTTTGATAAAGTTGACGAAGCGAATTTTTTCCAGAAATTTTATCGCGGAAAGAATGTGGAGCATACCAATGTGAATGGCACGGGACTGGGGATTTATGTTTGCCGCCAGTTTATTGAAAAACATAAAGGACGGGTGTGGGCGAAGAGCGCCGGACTCGGCCAAGGCAGTGAATTTGGGTTTTGGATTCCGAAAGAAAATATTTGCGAGGAGTAGAACGCGGGAAAATGGTAAAATTTCAGATAAAAGGTCGGTGTTGCCATTAAAGGAAAAATATTGTATCATATAATTGGCGTATAAATTTAATATATTAATATGTTTCAAAAACCAGCTCATATTGAACAACAAAATAGTTCAGACGAACAACACAGCAGACAACATGACGATGTGGAGACCGTGGTCGGTCCTTCGGTTCATGTGGAGGGTGATTTTTCATCGGAAGGCAATATTTTGGTAAAGGGGGTTGTTTCCGGAAATGTGAAGACCAGCAAATTATTTACATCGGAAAAAGGGTCAAGAGTTTTGGCCAGCGTAAAGGCAAGTAATGCCGTAGTTTCGGGGGCAATTAAAGGCGATGTAAAAATAGACGAGAGGCTGGAGCTGACAAAATCAGCGCAAGTTTTAGGCGATATAGAGTGTGGCGTTTTAGTGGTGGAAGCAGGGGCGTTGATTAAAGGAAAAGTGGTAATGAAAGGCATTGAAATTGAAGACCCTAAGGCGGAGAAAAAGGGTTTGATGAGAGGAATGGTAAAGGATGAAGAAAAAAAGGAAAAGAATTTATTATAAATTATAAGGGCGTTTTATCCCGGTTGGATCGGGGTCGGTTGTTATTTTATGTATGTTTATTTATACGACAATTATCTTAGAAATAAAAAATTTGAATCAACCATAAAAGATATTGAGACAAGGTTGACAGATTTTGAGATAGCGGGTAAGATAATTCGACTTCAGAATTTTACAAATACTCAGGCCGTGATTGAGGAAGAGATAAAAAGAGGGGCGACGGTTATTGTGATAGTGGGGAATGATGAGACCTTTGGCAGAGTATTATCGCGAGGAGCGGCCTGTAAGGCGCTCTTTGGTTTTTTGCCCGTGGGAACGGAAAACAGCATCGCGGGAGTATTGGGGATACCGGTGGGCGAGGAAGCCTGCGATGTGCTTTCGCAGAGAAGAAAAGTAAAGTTGGATATTGGCTGGATTAGCAACAGAAACAGGTATTTTATTTCTCAGCTTCATATACCGTCCAGCGATATTACGGTTGAGTATGATGAGAAATTTAAAGTATATGGCAGGCATAATAAAATGGAATTGGTAGTTTGTAATTTACAGCCGTTTGTTTGGGCGGAAAAAGGCAAGGAGTCTTTTGTTGTCCATCCGCAAGACGGAAAATTGGAGGCTTTTTTACGACCAATGTCCGGACGGGGGATGTTTAAAGATAAATTTGAAGAACCGAGCTTGTTTCCGTTTGAAGAAATGAAAATTACCGGCAGTAAGCCGTTTCCGGTTGAGGCGGATGGAACCGTAACGAAAGAAACGGAGATTATAATCAAATTGGCAAAAAACAGGATAGAGATGATTGTGGGGAAAGAGCGGGCGTTTTAGCTCAGGTGGCGGAATTGGTATACGCGCATGCTTGAGGTGCATGTGGGCTTCGGCCCTTGGAAGTTCGAGTCTTCTCCTGAGCACCAGTAAAATAGTGGACGAGAAGTTTATCCCGATGAGCCCAGACAAATCGGGGCGACATCGGGAAGTCTTCTCCTGAGCACGAAAACATAATATATAAAACATAAAACATGAAACATGACTCATGTTGTGTGTATCATGAATCATGATAAAACGCTCAAGTGGCGGAATTGGTATACGCGCATGCTTCAGGAGCATGTGGGCTTCGGCCCTTGGAGGTTCGAGTCCTCTCTTGAGCACCGCTTCGCTCTTCACTGTGTGAAGAGCTACGCGGTGCAAGCACAAAATAAAAAAACCGACTGATGTCGGATTTTTTATATCTTGCTCATTACGATAAGCCGAATTTTGTTCCTTGGTCTGTCGTTTAAGACAGACAAAGGCGATGATCATTTCTCTAGTCCCGACATTACTGTCGGGATCAAACGAACTAACTTTTCGAAGTAGTAAAATACTACAACGCTGTTCTTTCTTCCGTGTAGGGCTTGCCGCAACCGTATGTTTCCATACAGTGAGTTTAGTAGCTTTTGACTCGAGATCAAAAACACCTAAACACTTTTCACCTTTCTTCCGATGAAATCGGAATATTATTGTCTCTGTGGCGCTATCCCTAATATACTGTCGCCAGTATACCGATGGGTGTTACCCACTACACTTTTTCTGATAAAATCAGAGGAAGTTCGGACTTTCCTATCCGACGTAAAGTCGGAGCGATCATCTGTAATGAACAAGATGCTCTTAATATAGCACATTTTAGGGTTTTTGTCAAGTTGACCAAGATGTATTTTTGAGTTAATATAAGAGAGTAAACATGAACCTTTTAAGCTTTTTAGGCCTTTTAAGCATTTCAAGCCTTTCAATATGATGAAACGATCGGAATTATTCATTACAGCCCTGCAATTGCCGGTTGATTTTTTATTGTTGTTATTGGCGGCTGTGTCTGCGTATTATTTGCGTTTCAGCGGGTGGGCAGTTGCTTGGAAACAAATTTTATTTAATATATCGTTAGGTGATTATATTTCTTTGGCGCTGCCGATAGCCGGAGTGTGGATTGTGATTTTCGCTTTTGCAGGACTCTATTCCACCGACCCCAATAGAAAACTTTTGCCTGAATTACAAAAAGTGGTGTTTGCCTGCTCTTCGGGTTTGGCGGTGGTCGCGTTATATATTATGTTCCGGCAAGAAGTTTTTGATTCCCGTTTTTTGGTTGCGGCCAGCTGGCTTTTCGCGATTGTATATGTGGTCGCGGGCAGAATCATGATGCGTTTATTTAAAAGAAAATTATATAAAGCCGGAATCGGTTCAAGAAGAATCGCCGTGATCGGGCATCATGGAACTGCGTCAGAGGAGATAATTAATTTTTTGAAAGAGCATAAAGAAATGGGATACATAATCGCCGGTCAATTTGTTCATTTTGACAACTATACTGTGGAAAAATTAAATGAGTTGCAATTGGATGAAGTTATTTTTACTAATCCCAGAGCGCATGAATCGGAAACATTAAGCGCGATTAAATACTGCAATGAACATCAAATCGTTTTTAAATACTCGGCGGATTTATTTGATACTTTTTCTTCAAATATGAGAGTCAGTCCGTTGGCCGGAATACCGATTGTGGAACTGCGTTCCACTCCGCTTGAGGGCTGGGCCAGAATTTTAAAAAGAATTTTTGATATATTGGCCAGTGTTTTTGTGATTATTATAACCGGTCCGATAATGATTTTGACCACGCTGTTTATTTTATTTGAGACCGGATTCCCCGTGATTTATAAAAATGAAAGAGTCGGTTTGAAAAGTAAAAATTTTTTTACTTTAAAATTCAGATCAATGTATAAAAAAGATTGCACCGGCAGGCAGTTCGGTGAAGAAGGCGCGCATGCCGAGGAAAGAGAAAGGGAATTGATACGGGAACAAAGCATAAAAGACGGTCCGATTTATAAAATCGCCAATGACCCGCGTGTGACAAAGGTCGGCCGGTTTATCAGACGCTGGAGCATAGATGAATTACCGCAGTTTTTTAATGTATTGGCCGGCAATATGAGCGTGGTTGGTCCCAGACCGCATCAGCCCAGAGAAGTGGACAAATATAACAGCCAGCATAAATATGTTTTGTCGCTCAAACCCGGTATTACCGGTTTGGCGCAGATTTCCGGCCGAAGCGATTTAAGTTTTGAGGAAGAAATAAAGTTGGATATTTTTTACATTGAAAAATGGAGTTTGTGGATTGATTTGGTGATTTTTATCAAAACGCCTTTTGTCTTATTTAAAAAGAGAAAAGTAGCATAAATTTAAACAGGCAGCAAAAAGAATTCAAATAAAGAATTGGGATGAAAAGGATGGATAATCTGTTTAAATTAATAATAAATTTGTCTGAATAAATGAGTATGAAAATAGCCCTGGTACATGATTATCTCGCCCAAGACGGTGGCGCGGAAAGAGTTTTACAAGCGTTTCACGAGATTTGGCCGGAAGCGCCTATTTTTGTATTGTTTTATGATAAAAATAAAATGCCCAGGTTTAAGGATTCGGATATAAGAGAATCGTTTATTTCAAAATTGCCGGGAGGGCGGACGCATTATCAATGGTTTTTGCCGTTTATGCCGGTCGCGACTGAACGCCACAATCTTCATGATTTTGATTTAGTGCTATCTTCAACCAGCGCTTTTGCCAAAGGCGTTTTGACTCGTCCGGAAACTTTACATATTTCCTATTGTCATACACCCACCAGATATTTGTGGACCGATACACATGAATATATCGCTGATTTGAAATATAACGCGATAATCAAATCTTTATTGCCGAGACTGATTCACAGAATGAGGATATGGGACAAGATGAGCGTGGATAGAGTGGACCAATTTATTGCTAATTCCGATACGGTCAGGCAGAGAATACAAAAATATTACCGCCGAGACAGTGATATTATTTATCCGCCGGTTGATACCAATAATTTTTATATCAGCGATATAATTGGAGATTATTTTGTTTCCGGAGGCCGACTGGTGAAATATAAAAGGTTTGATTTGATTGTGGAAGTTTTTAATCGCTTGCGTCTGCCGATAAAAATATTCGGTGATGGACCGGAGCTGGAAAATCTTAAAAAAATTGCTTTGCCGAATATTGAGTTTTTGGGTCGTATTTCCGACAGAGCTAAAGCCGATTTGCTGAGTCAGGCGAAAGCCTTTATCCATCCGCAAGTGGAGGATTTGGGAATCACGCCAATAGAATCAATGGCCAGCGGGCGTCCGGTAATCGCTTATCCGGTGGGCGGGGCGAGTGAAACCGTAATCCCCGGCGTGACGGGGGTATTTTTTAGGGAACAGACTTGGGAGTCTTTGCTTGACACGGTTTTGAATTTTGATGAAAAGGCTTGGGATAGCCAAATGATAAAAAACCACGCGGAAAAGTTTTCATCGGATTATTTTAAGGAAAGGCTGGAAAGTTATGTAAATGAAAAATATCAGGAATTTAAACAGGGTTTCAGCCAATGCCGAATACCCATTTAATATTAAAGCATAAAAGCATTAAAGCATTAAAACAAATTGTTTTTATGTTCTAGTGTTTTTATGTTCTAGTGTTTTTATGTTAATTGGAATTGATATTCGTCCTCTGATGCATCCGGTTCGCACCGGAGTAGGCGAATATATTTATGAATTGTTGGACGCTTTATTTAAAATTGATAAACAGAATCAATATTTTTTGTTTTATAATTCATCCGGTGATGTTTTAAAAAATCTTCCCAAATGGGAGCAGGAGAATGTCCATTACGCGGGCTTTAAATATCCGAATAAATTATTTAATTTAGCCCTGCTAATCTTCAAACAGCCAAAACTTGACCGGTTGATTTTGAAAAAAATAAAACAATATAACAATGTAACAATTAAGCAATCTGACAATTTGGATTATTGGTTTAGTCCGAATATCAATTTTACGGCCATTTCCAAAAAATGCAGACAAATACTTACAATTCATGATTTATCTTTTGAATATTTTCCAGATTGTTTTTCTCTTAAACGCCGTCTATGGCATAAGATTTTAAATCCAAAAAAGGCCTACCAACGGGCGGATATGATTTTAACCCCGTCGGAAAATACCAAGCGGGATGTGATTGGCGAGTATAAAATCAGCGAGGATAAAATAAAGGTTATATATCCCGGATTGTCGGAAAAGTTCAGAGCCAATAGTTCAGAGCCAATAGAAAATTTAAAAAAGAAATATAATTTGCCGGATAAGTTTATTTTATTTTTGGGGACATTGGAGCCGAGAAAAAATATAATTGGTCTAATTGAAGCGTTTAATGCCTCCGAACTGCGAACTATTGGCTATGAACTTGTCATTGCCGGCGCCAAAGGGTGGAAGTTTAAGCCGATTATGGATTTGATTGCTAAATCGGACAAGGTTAGATATATTGGTTATGTGGATATGGCTGACAAGCAGGGTTTGTATGTGCTAGCCGGCATATTTGCGTATCCCAGTCTGTATGAAGGTTTTGGTTTTCCGGTTTTGGAAGCAATGTTTGCCGGCGCGCCGGTTATTACCAGTAATCGGTCATCGTTGCCGGAAGTGGTTCGTGATTGCGCTTATTTGGTGAACCCTAATAATGTTGATGATATTGCGCAGGGTTTATTGAAACTTTCCGGAAACAAAGAATTGAGTGATTATTTTATTCAAAATGGTAAGCGCCGGGCTGAACAATTTAAATGGGAAAAAACTGCGGAAGAGTTTTTACAATTATTGAAAATAAATAAATCAAGTGTAATTAAAATTTTAGATAGTGTAAATTCGTAGATTATTAATAATCCGTTTGCCTTTTGGGCTTCTTAAGCCTTTCTGGCATTTTAAGCCTTTATATATATGTCAAAAAGAATCAATATTATTAAAGCTTCCGGCGATGTAGCGTTATTCTCAAGGTCCAAGATAGAGAGGTCGTTAAGACGATCCGGCGCTTCGCCGGGGCTTGCCAGGAAAATTGTCAACGAGGTGGAAGCGAAATTAAAATCGGGCATGACGACTTTTGATATTTATAGCGCGGCTTTTCAACTGTTAAAAAAGGCCAATGCCAGGCCGATTGCGGCCCGTTACAGTTTGAAAAGGGCAATTACGGCGCTTGGGCCGACAGGGTTTCCTTTTGAAAGATTTATTGGGGAGATTTTTAAGAGAAAAGGCTTTGAGGTTGAAGTCGATAAGATTGTGCCGGGCAAATGCGTTTCTCATGAAGTGGATGTGGTGGCAAAAAACAAGGAAAAACATTATTTTATGGAATGTAAATTCCATGCCGACCAGGCCAGGGCGACGGATGTGAAGGTAGCGCTGTATGTGCATTCTCGGTTTAGGGATATCATGGAAAAAATAAAAGAAAAAGGATTGTGCCATGAAATTCATAGAGCTTGGGTAATCACGAATACGCGTTTATCCGAAGACGCCATTAGATATGGGGAATGCAATAATATGAAGATGATTGGCTGGAAATACCCGAAGGACAGAGGAGTAGAAGTTTTGATTGAAGAAACAAAATTGCATCCGGTTACCTGTTTAACCGTGATTGATGATTATGAAAAGAAATGGCTTCTGGAAAATAATGTTGTGTTATGCCAGGATCTTCCGCGAAGAATTGATTTGTTGAATAAGCTCGGCATAAGAGAAAAGAGATTGAAGGAATTGTTAAAAGAAGTCAGGGATGTCTGCGGGGAATAGCAGATTCATAATTATTTTTTATGAGAATAGGAATTGACGCCAGAATGGCGGGGAAAGGGCATGGCATTGGGCGTTATGTGGAACAGCTTATTTTAAATTTGCAGAAAATTGATGTTAAAAATCAGTATGTGCTTTTTGTTAGAAAAGATTTTAAGTTGGATGGGCTGGATTTAAACAGGTTTGAAATTATTGAAGCGGATATTCCGTGGTATAGCTGGAGGGAACAAATAGAATTCACAAAAATTATTAAAAAAGCCAAGCTTGATTTGATGCATTTTCCGCATTGGAATATTCCGGTTTTTTACAGTGGTCCTTTTGTCGCGACCATACACGATTTGACGATGTTTCATTTTCCTCGCCCGGAAGCTACTATGCTGGGGCCGGTCAAGTTTTGGCTCAAAGATAAAGCGCACCGTTTTGTAGTTAAGCGCGCCGTCAAAAAAGCCAAGCGTATAATCACGACCAGTGAGTTCACAAAATATGATATCCATAAAACATTAGGTGTCCCTAATGAAAAAATGACGGTGGTGTATCAGGCGCCGTTTGTTGGAAATATGAAATCCGTATTTCTTGACCAAAGGGAAAAAATCCGAAATCCGAAACAAATTTTGGACAAATACAAAATTAGCAAGCCGTATGTTTTGTACGCGGGGGCGGCGTATCCGCATAAGAATTTAGAAAAGTTGATGGAAGCTTGGAAAATATTAGGAGAAAAATTTGATGATGAATATCAGTTGGTTTTAGCAGGCAAGGACAATTATTTTTATAAACGGTTGCGCCAACAATGTAACAATGTAACAATGAAACAATGTAAGAATGTAATTTTTATCGGCTTTATTTCCGATGAAGATCTGGCCGATTTATATGAACAAGCTGATTTGTATGTTTTTCCTTCGTTGTATGAAGGTTTTGGCCTTTCCCCTCTTGAAGCTATGGCGCATGGGGTTCCCGTTGCCAGTTCAAACAGTTCTTGTCTGCCGGAAGTATTAGGCGAAGGCGCGATATATTTTGACCCCAATGACGCCCAAAATATGGCCGATACGATAAAAATCGGGCTGGAAAATGAAGAAATCAGGCATCAATTATTTGCCAATGGAAGCCGGGAATTGAAAAAATATTCTCTTGAAAAGATGATAAAACAGACTTTAAGCGTTTACTGGCCAAACTGTGGTTAAGTCAGGCTTTTTATCGTTCCATAGAAGTTTTTTTTGTGGTATAATTTATATATAGATTTGTAAATTATGCCGGAACAAAAAAGCCGAAAATGTTCCTTGTGCAAAGAGCCGGGGCACACCAAGAAAACCTGCGCGAAATACGGGGATTTTTTGGTTTCCGGCGAAGAATTTTCCACTAAGAAAAATAAGAAAGCGCCGGTGTATATCAATGTTATGAATAGAAAGGCCAGCTCACCTTATGTGATTGAACTGGAAAAGAAACAAGAGAAAAAAGAAAAAGATATTTGGAGCGATGTGCCGGTTTATAATGAAAAAAATATTGTCAAAAAAGTTAAGACGCAGACAATGGATTGGGCGGAAATGGTTAAAATGGCTAATCGCGATATGATGATAAAAACGGGAGTGGCGAGTGTGAATAAAAAAATTAAAGAAGAACAGAAATTGGCGAAAATAAAATCGGAAAAGGAAGAAATAAAACCGGCTCCGGTAAAAGAAAGTCTGATAAAAAAAGAAGAGGTCAGAAAAGAAAAAAAGATGGCTTTGTCTTTTGATTTTGAAAAAATTAAAGGGCTGTTCAGGTTTAAAAAATTCGCTTATGTTTCGGCGCTGGTTTTATTGGCGGTGGTTTCTTTTTTTCCGGCTTCCGGATATATTCAAAAATTAAAAGCCGCGGAAGAGCAGGCAGTGGAGCAAGGCACAATCGCTTTTTTGTCGTTGCAGGCCTCAACCGTCGCTGTTTTTGAATCTGATTTAGAAGGAGCTGAAGCGGAGCTGTTTAGCGCTTTGCAGGCTTTTTCTCAGGCCAATTCAATTGTTGAAGATGATTATAAGATTCTTTTGTCAGTGGCTAAAATGTTGCCGGTAATCGGCACAAAAGTCAGTAGTCGGCAGAATTTGTTGCTGGCGGGAAATCATTTGGCGTTGGGGAATACCTATTTGATAAAAGGCGTGGAAGAAGCACAAGAAAATTTGGAAATGGATTTGACCGACAGATTTTTTATTCTGCAAAATCATTTGAAGAGCGCTTCGGTTCAGTATAAAGAAGCTTTGGATTATTTGAATAAAGTTGATTTGGATTCAATTCCGCTTGATTACCAAAAAACTTTTAGTGAGTTTAAGGTTCTGTTCGCGATGTTTATTAATGATATGGATGATTTGGTGGATTTGAGCCGGACTTTTAACACTATTTTCGGCGGAGATTCTTTCCGCAGATATTTGCTGGTGTTTCAAAACGAACATGAACTAAGGCCAACCGGCGGATTTATGGGTAGTTTCGCGGTGCTTGATGTGCAAAAGGGAAAAATACTGAAAATTGATTTGCCGGGCGGAGGCACTTATGATTTGCGCGGACAGTTTACCGAATTCGTCAAACCACCGTTGCCATTACAGCTTTTAAATAAACGCTGGGAATTTCAAGACGCGAATTGGTTTCCGGATTTTGCCGTTTCGGCTAAGAAGATGGGCTGGTTTTATGAGAATGGCCGGGGGACAACAGTTGACGGGGTGATTGCGATTAATTCTTCGGTTTTGGAAAGGGTGTTAAAAGTGCTTGGTCCGTTGGAAGCGGATGAAGTGGTGTTTGAAGAGGACAGCGCGATTGAAACTTTGCAGTATGAAGTGGAAGAGGGTTATGATGAGGAAACGGAACAGCCAAAAGAGATTCTGGCGGTTATGTTGAATAGTTTATTGGAGAATTTGAGCAGTGTGGAGCCGAAAAGCATTATGAAGTTGTTGGTGGAAGCCCATGATGCGCTAGTGGAGAAGGAAATTCAAATATATATTGATGATGAAAGAACGCAGGATAGTCTTAGAAAATTCGGTTGGACCGGAGAAATATCTCCGATTGGCCCGGCGCAGGATTATTTGAATATCATAAATACAAATATCCAAGGGCAAAAATCAGACGCAAAAATAGAGCAAAAAATTACGCATGAAGTCGTAATTGATGAGTTTGAAAATATTGTTGATACCGTGATAGTGGAGAGAAAACACGGCGGTGAGCCTGGGGAGATGTTTTATGGCAGTGCCAATGTTGATTATGTCAGAGTGTATGTTCCCGAAGGGTCGGAATTGATTGAAGCGGATGGTTTTACTTTTCCTCCCGAAGACGCTTTCCGCGTGCCGGAATCGTGGTATGGGGATGACGCGGATTTAGCGGAATATGAGAAGGAAGCTGGGATTCATTTGACGAGCGGAACGCGGATTACGAATGAATTCGGGAAGACCGTATTTGGCAATTGGGTTATTACTCCGCCCGGGCAGACCAGTGTTTTTTATTTCAAATATAAATTGCCGTTTAAGGCGCCGGTCAATGAATCTCCGGAAAGCAATATGGAAAAATGGCAATCGGTCTTTGTCCCTTCAATTAATAAAAAAACTTCACGCTACAGTTTGCTGGTGCAAAAACAATCCGGTTCGGACAGTGAGTTCCAGACCACGATAATTTATCCGACCGAGTGGGTGCCGGCTTGGAAATCAAACGAGGATATTGATTTGGCGTCCAATGGCGCGATGTATAGCGCTGTGTTAGATACGGACAAAGTCATTGGCATCGCGGTTGAAAGTGAAATAGATAATGAATAAAAGAGAATATGTTTAAGAAAAAAAACATAAAAAAAGAAGTTGAGGAAACAGATGTCGAAAACAACGACCATAAGTTTGTTAAAAAAGAATTGTTTGTTGAAGAAAGCGAGAAAGAAGAAGAAACGGAAAAGAAAAATAAGCCGGACAGGAAAAAAGACAAACAAGAACATGAAAAAGAAATCAGTGAAAAGCTGATGGAGATTTATGAGAATAATGATGGCACGATGCCGGATATGACTCATTTTGAAAAGAAGAAAAGAAGCAGTTTTATTCGCTCTCTGTTTGTTTTACTGGCCGCCTGTCTTTTTTTGGCGGGAACGGCTTGGATTGGGTTTTTTGTTTTACAGCCCAAGAGTCATTTTTCCGAAAGCGGAGTGATTATTTCCGTTTCCGGAGAAGAAAAAGTCAAAGTCGGTGAAGTCCAGAGATACAGGGTGCGCTATAGAAATGCTCAAAATGTGGATTTGACTAATGTGCTTTTGCAAATCAGATATCCGGAAGGTTTTATTTTTACGGAAGCGAGCCGTAATCCCACCAATGAAGCGAAAGGCGAATGGATACTGGGTGGTTTGCAGGGACAGGACAGCGGATACATAGATATTTACGGAAAAATGTATGGCACGGTCGGGAGCCAACAATCGTTTAGAATATTTTTAAATTATAAAGCGGAGAATTTTAATTCTGAATTTCAAAAGGCGGACAGTTTGGTGGTGGAGATCGCGGAGTCGCCGTATAATTTGATAGTGGAAGCGCCGGAGCAGATTGTTTCCGGTTCGGAAGTGGAATTGACGATTTACGCGGAGCAAGCGAGCGCGGAGGATTTGGAAAATTTGGCGGTGGAGATAGAAAGCAACGCGTCTTTTTCCGTTCGGGACAGCAGTCCAAAACAAGACCAGTTTGTAGAGAACAGATGGAATCTTAAAGACGCGGAGGGCGGGAAAGTGACAATTAAGGGAGTATTTGACTCCGCTTTGTTAGAGGAAGATGGGAATTTGGTTATTAGGCTTGTTGGCTGGAAAGATGAAGACAGAAGCGTAGGAGGATATGTTTACAAATCGCAGGAATATCTTGTGAAAATATTGGAGGCGGATTTAATTTCCAATTTGGTGATTAATGGGTCGTCTTCTCGTTTGACTGTTCAGCCCGGCGAGACTTTGAACGGCACAATTGTCTTGCGAAATTCCGGCGAGACTCCGCTTAAAAAAGTGGTGGCGAGAGTTGTGTTTGACGCGCCGGCTTCAGGTAAGGATAGTATTTTAAACTGGACGGCAATTGATAATCCGCAGAATGCGGATATTGTCGGCGAGCAGTTGAGCGTGGGGACAAGGCGAGGAATTTTGACTTGGGACAGAGACCAGATTTTGGACTTGCGCCAAATTGACCCGGCTGAGGAAATTATTGCTGATTTCAGCTTGCCAATAAAGAGCGCGGAAGATGTGGATTTGATTGATTATGTCGGGTCGCAGATTGAGGCCACTTTGGAAATCAGATATGAATTGGACGGAGAAAATAAATTGATTTCTTCCGCGCCGATTATTATGATTCTTAATTCTGATGCTGATTTGGAAGTCAGAGATGAGATTGAATATAATGGCGAACAGGAGAAACACACGATGACCTGGGTCATTACCAATTCATTTCATGAATTGAAAGATATAAAATTGGAAGCGGATATTTACGGGGATATTGAATGGCATGATGAGGACTTGACGGTTGGCGGGGGCGAGGTGACATATGATGAAGCCAACAAAAAATTGATTTGGAAAATTGAGAAGATGCCGACGACTTTGGATGTGATTGCGTTACAGTTCAGTGTGACATTGAAGAGCAAAAATCCTTCACAAACAAATCTTACTTCCAAAGTTATTTTTGAGGCGACTGATACGATAACGAATGAACAGATTTTGATGATGGGGAAAGAGATATTGTTGAATGGGGAGTAAAGATGATAAAAATAAAATAGAACCGATATTACGGTTCTATTTTTTTTATTATTTCATTTTTTGTCATTGCGAGGCCTTTAGGCCGTCGCAATCCCGTGGGTTATCTTTTTCCACTTTTTGGCAGCAAAAAGTGGAGCCAAAACTGCCGAGCTGATGGTTTTGTAAAGCACTCATTAATGTATTTTCTCACTCACAAAACAAACTCACCCCCGACTCGGTCGGGGGCTCAAACAATGTTTTGTGCCCCCGTTATGGGGGTACGCTCAAAAATACATTAACTCGGTCTTTAAAAACCATAGGCTCGGGGAGTTGTTTGATGAGTGAAAATTAGTAGTTATCTAATTAGTGTGGAATTAGTGTATTATAAAAAAAGAAATGCCCTGCGAACCGAAGTTCACAGGGCGTTGTGTTTGGGCGCGTTGCGCGCCTTATTTCAACAGGGAAAGATCTTTGATCTCCCTGTAGTTTTGCCTTTGGGCCTGTTCGTGGGCCAGATAGGCCTTGCGGTATGACCACACGGCCAAGGCAAAGGTGATGGTGACCATTACTATTGACGTATCGCACTGAAGCGATGTGTCAATTCTGTATCTGACCATCGCCAGATCGTAGGCGGAGTAGGCCAGCAAGAAACCACAGGTTGCCAGGATATAGAAAGTCCCGGCGGTCTTCATGTTGTTGCTGATTTTCTTCCAATATTCGCCTGGAAGCAACTCTTTGAACTCTCTCATAGAGCAGAGCTGAAATGTTCCGCCGATTGTCAAACAGATGATAGCAACTAAAACAAATATTCTTGTTTCGCTCATTTTAATTTATCCCCCAAAATTGTGTCCTACTCCGGCGGGATTGCCAGTTTATAGGAACAATTCATTATATCACAAAAAGACTCTTTTGTCAATAGATTTTAGCTGATATTTGGCTTAACCCAGCAAAAACCCCCGCTGTACAGCGGGGGTTTTCATGAGGTTTTTTGACTAGTTTATGTATCTCTCATCTTTTTCTTTTTTCGGCTTATTTCTCTGCCAGAACTTTCGTTTTTTGGGGTTTTTGTATTTTGGAGAAAACCCCGGCGTTGTTTTGAGATTTTTCAAGCTTCGGTAAGTTCCGAAGTAGAAACAGAAAGTGGCGAGAAACGCGCAAAGGATATCGCCGGCAATGGCGAAAAACGCTTGCGCGGCGCCGAGCGCGAAGCTTACTACCGCGAAAGCGATATTGTAAGCCTTGCGGGTTCTGATATGGGGTTTGTAATGCCCCTAAGCAAAAAGCGCGATGCCGAGAATAAAAACAAAGAACGTAATAGTGGACAAAATATCCCTCATGATTTCCTCCTATGGAAAAAGGTTAACGGTTATAGTATATTACAAAACAAATAAAAAACAAACAAAACAGACCCACGCAGGTGGATCTGTTTTGTTAGTGCCCCCGGAGGGAATCGGCCTCGCCTCTCGTCGGCTTCCGCCTCCTCGGACTGGCCACCGCCTCGCGGTTTTGCTCGCCAGCCTGCGTCGCAAAACATCGCTCCGGCGTTCAATTCCCTCCAGACAAAACCAAACAAAACAGACCCACGCAGGTGGATCTGTTTTGTTAGTGCCCCCGGAGGGAATCGAACCCCCATCAACGGTTCCGAAGACCGTTGTGTTATCCATTACACCACGGAGGCTTTTTTTTATTTTTTTTCTTCCGATAGTCCGTATTCATCCTCCATATATTGTAGAAACTCCATAAGCTTTCTTAGCGCGACTACACGATCATTGCCTGACAATGCTTCTGATTCAATCCAGATAGATTCCTCTTCTACTTCCGGATAATTATTAAAATTGTATTCATAAAGTTTAATCAGAAGTTTATCAATAGATTTTTCAATTTCTTCAATTTGTTCCGGCGATAAATTATATACTTCTTTAAGACCAAGAGCCATTCGTTGTTGCTGTGTGATTTCAGCCCATTGTTCAGGGGTTGTAATTTTTCTTTCTTCTGTCTTGACAGCTTCTTCGGCCGGTAGTTCTTGCGGTCCCGGTTGTTCAGGTGATTTCATAGAAAAAATTATTAATTATTTATCGTGTGGGTCGCCTGGGGTTCGAACCCAGGACCTTATCCTTAAGAGGGATCTGCTCTACCAACTGAGCTAGCGACCCATATTGTTGGTAATAATGACGATTTTTGTTTTATTTTATTGAATTGTCTATCTTAATCATACTGGCGAAGTTGGTCCAACTGTGAGGGCACCTCATCCCGATTTTACATCGGGAAGCTAGCGACCCATTATTCATGATTCACACAACATGATTCAATCACTATGTTTCATGTTGCGTGTCTCATGTCTTATGTTATAATTACCCAATCGGATCATTCTCTTTTCTGTTCAAAATTTCCACTTTTGGTCCTTTCCATTTTTTCTCCCGCAAGGCTCTTTCCGCCGCCTCAACCTGCGCTTCCTGTTTGCTTCCGCCTTGTCCTTCCGCGATTTTTTCTTTTTCCAAATATACTCCAACCACGAATATCTTGTCATGGTCAGGTCCTTCTTCCTTCAATACTTTATAAGTTGGTGTAACGCCGACAAGCTCTTGAGCCGATTCTTGCAATCTTGATTTCGGATCCATCCATAAACCTTGATCTAAAACTTCCGGCAATTTTGATATTACCCATCGAGTGATAAACTGCTTGGTAATATCCCAGCCCTGATCCAAATAAATCGCGCCGATTATCGCTTCCAGCACATTGGCCAAAATATATTCTCTGGCTTTGGTGCCCGCGTCTTTTGATTCGCCTCGGCTTAAAAATAAATAATTTTCCAAACCGATTTCACTTGCGACTACAGAACACATTTTCGCGTTGACCAAGGCCGCGCGCCAATTGGTCAGTTCGCCTTCCGGGTTAAGGAAGTTTTCAAACAGATATTCCGTGACAACGAGTTCCAAAACCGCGTCGCCCAAAAATTCCAATCTTTCATTGTGCGCCAAAGGAAATTCTCTGTTTTCGTTCAAATAAGAACGGTGGACCAAAGATTGCACCAAATAATCCTTGTTTTTAAAGTTTACGCCGATTTTTTCTTCCAAATCAGCAAATTTTTTTTCTTCGTAGGAAGCGATGGTCATATGGTTTTTGTCAGCCTTCCAATTTTCAATCCCGATATATTCGGGACTAAAAATTAGAAGTCGTTTAGTTAAGATTATCCCGATTCCGTTTTGTCGGAATCGAGGATCCTCGATTTGCTCGAAGCAAATCGGGAAAAATTTTAGTGATTGAGTTGTTAGGTGGTTGGGTGGTCAGGTGTCTTTACGATATCATTATACATCGCGCCGAGTATGCCGTTGACGAATTTTCCGGAAGATTGTCCGCCGAAATTTTTGGCGATTTCTATCGCTTCATTTATGGCCACCTTTTCCGGAATTTCTTTGTTAAAGAATAATTCATAAACTCCGATTCGCAAAACATTTCTATCAACCAGAGCCATCTGCTCCAATTTCCAATCCGGCGAATATTCTTCAATCTTTTTATCTATTTCCGCCTTATTTTCAATTATGGCTTTAATCGTTTCTTCAATATAGCCGATGTTTTCCTCATCTAAGCCAATGCCAAATTCAGCAATATTTTGCTTGGCAATTTCTTCAATATCTACATTGTCTATGCCCCTAAAATCCCACTGGTAAAGTGATTGCATCACAATCGATCTGGCCATGTGGCGGCTGGACATATTTGTAAATTAATTATTTAATTTTTTTCAGTCGTCTGGTTCGTCTCTCAATCCTTTTTGTCGGATTAGCGACCTTGCGTCCGCGGTATGAACCGCATTGTTTGCAAGCAACATGAGGCAAAACGGTTGCCCCGCATTCCGGACATTTGGCCAAAGTGGTTTTTTTCAAGGCAAAATGAGCGGCTCTCTCTTTTTTGGAACGACTGGTTCTCTTTTTTGAAGGTAGACCCATATGTAAAGGCTTAAAATGCCGGAAAGGCCAAAAAGGCCAAAAAGGCATTAATTTTATTATTTGTCAGGCTTTTAAGTTTTTAGGCTTCTAAGCCTTTCAATCATGTTGAATAATATACAACATATTGAGAAAAAAATCAAGAGGATACGTCTAGATTGCAAAAAAGCCGTATTTTAGCTATGATATAGTCATGAAAATACAAAAATGTGAAAATAGACAAGATTGGGATAATTACTTAAATAAGCAAAAAAATGCCGAGTTTTTGCAGTCTTGGGAATGGGGAGAGTTTCAGGAAAAAGCCGGAGCGCGCGTCATTAGACTACAGATAGAAGAAAATGGCGTTGTTTTTTGGCAGGGGCAGGGTTTTGAGCAAAAACTTTTTTTGGGGATAAGATTTATTTATCTGCCGAGGTTTCAGGTTTCAGGTTTCAGGTTTCAGGTTTCAGAATTGTTTGAATATTTAAAAAAGCAGGGGTATATGTTTGCCAGAATTGAGCCGGTTGGCGCAATGGGGGATATAAGCATGTTTGATATTGTCAAAGTCAACAATCGCCAGCCGAAAAATACTTTGGTTTTTGATATAACTAAGAGTGAAGAAGAATTGAAAGAACAAATGCATCAGAAGACCAGATATAATATCGGTTTGGCGGAGAGAAAAGGAGTGGCAGTAAAAGCGGAAAAAAATATAGACGCGTTTTGGCGGTTGAATGAAGAAACCAAAGCGCGGGATAAATTTAAAAGCCACAACAAAGAATATTATAAAAAAATGCTGGATATGGAGATTTGCCATCAGTTGACCGCGTATAATGGCAATGTTCCGGTGGCTTCCAATATTTGCATTAATTTTGGCGGAGTGTTCACTTATTTGCATGGCGCGTCCGGCAATGAATCCAGAAATTTGATGGCGCCATATCTTTTGCAATGGGAGTGCATAAAATTTGCCAAGAAAATCGGGGCGCGGGAATATGATTTCGGCGGGACCGCTCCGCTCTGTTTTGAACAGGAAATAAAAAGTCTGGGAATAAAGACGCCGACCTGCTTTAATAATTTTTGCTGGGATGTCACTCATAAGTGGACGGGGATTACCAGATTTAAAGCCGGTTTTGGCGGCGCGCCGAAAAATTATCCTGATGCGGTGGAGGTCGTTTTCAAAAAAGGAATGTATAAATTATTTAACAAATTTAAAAAAATATTATAAATATGAAATGGGAAGTGATTAAAAAAGAAGAAATTTACAAAGATAATTGGAAAGGCTTGGAAAAATGGATGTTCCGATCGGAAGGTTGTGTTGATAAGGGAATAACCATTCAAACCGCAAGGGATTCTGTGGTGGTTTTTGGCATTACCGATGAAGAAAAAGTTTTATTTATAAAAGAATATTATTTTGCGCTGGAAAAGCATATTTATTCTTTGGTCGCCGGAATGGTTGATGATGGAAAAACTCCGGAACAAATCGCGAAAAGTGAATTGTTGGAAGAAGCGGGGTGCGAGGCGGAAGAAATTATCAGTTTAGGTTCTTTTTGTTTGGGGAAATATGTAACCGGTCGCGCGCATTTGTTTTTGGCTAAGGGTGTAAAAAAAGTTCAGGAGCAAAGTTTGGAAGACTGTGAAGATATAGAAGTAAATTTTGTTGGTTTGAATGAATTTAAAAAAATGCTGGAAAACGGCGAGATTGGGGCCATACCGGAAGTGGCGGCTTCATATCGGGCGCTTAAATATTTGAATAAGTTATAATTCGGTTTAACCAATATATCATTTAGAACAATTAAAACAATTAGAACATTTAAACTTTCTATGCAATTGAGCTGGAGCCACAAATTATTTTTGAAAATCAACGGCCATATCGGGAAAAACCATAGGCTGGATTTGTTTATGCGATTTTGCGGAAAGTGGCTGGTGTATTTTATTGTTTTGTTTATATTTTTTTGGATTATCTTCGAGTCCGGCAACGGAGAAGCGGTGGGCAGGCTTTGGTTTTTTGTGAAAGTAGTGGCGGTTAGCTACGCTATCAGCCTGACAATCGGGTTCGTGGCAAAAAAATCAAGGCCGGAAATTGAAATGCCGACAATCAAGCAATTGATTTACACAATCGGTTTGTGGAAATCATTTCCGTCCGACCATACGAATCTTTCTTTTTTGTTGATTTTCCTGGCGATTATTTTTGGTCTGAGCGTTTATTGGTATGTTCCGTTATTGATTGGCGCCGGTTTAGTGGCGGTTGGGAGAGTATACTGCGGAGTGCATTATCCTCGGGATATATTGGGTGGTCTTTTTTTGGCGATTGCGGTATCATTATCTGTGAACTACTTTTTTATTTAAAAATAAATTATGCGTATAATAATTTTTGCGGGAGGGGCGGGAACGAGGTTATGGCCGTTGAGCCGAAAAAATTCGCCGAAGCAATTCGGCACGTTTGTTGGCGATAAATCAACTTTGCAAATGGCCGTGGACAGGGTTAGGAGTTTTGGTATTGAGAATGTGTATATATCCACCAATGAAAATTACGCGGATATAATAAAGACACAGATTCCGGAATTGCCGGAAAAAAATATTTTGCTTGAGCCGGTCAGAAGAGATTTGGCGGCGGCGGTTGGGCTGTCTTTGTTGCGCGTCAAAGAGAGCGGATATGACGGCACAATCGCGATATTGTGGGCGGACCATCTGATGAAAAATGAAGATAAATTCGTTGAGGCGCTTAATAAAGGAGAGGGATTGATTGCCGAGAACAGCAACCGGTTTGTATTTTTGGGGGAGAAGCCGAGATTTGCCAATCATAATTTGGGCTGGATAAGATTGGGAAATAAAAAAGAGAGCAATGAGTTTGAGTTTTTGGAGTGGAAATATCGGCCGGAACTGGAAGACTGCGAAAAAATGTTTGAGTCGGGAGAATGGGTGTGGAATCCGGGGTATTTTATCTTCAACATTGATTTTGTTTTGGATTTGTATAAAGAGTTGATGCCGTATATGTATGATGACTTGAAAAAGATGAGCGGAGATTATGGTAAAATAAAAGAGCTGTATCATACGCTGGAGGCGATTTCTTTTGACGACGCGATTCTGGAAAAAATTGATAAGACGCAGGCTACGGTTTTAAAAGTTGATTTGGAATGGAGCGACCCGGGCACTTTGTACGCGCTCAAAGAAGCGATTGAACCGGATAAACATAAAAATTGCGAGCAGGGTTTGGTTTTGTCGCACAACACAACCGACAGTTTTATTTGTAATGAGGATAGGGATAAGCTGATAGCGGTAATCGGTTTGGAAGGTATGATGGTTGTGAACACCAAAGAAGCGCTTTTGGTTTGCCATAAGGATGATGTGCCTGAAGTTAAGGAATTATTAAAGAAAGTTGAAGATAAAGGATTAAGCAAGTTTCTCTAATATATTTTAATTTAAATTATGGATCAACAAGAAAATAACACCGGCAAGATTATTAAAGATGATATTCAAGAGTTGAAAGTGAATGTGGGGAAAATCAGCCTGCTAAAAAAGATAATAACCGCGATAGCGCTTCTGGCTTTTTTGGCGGTGTGGTTTTTATATCATTCTCTTTATGTCGCTGAGGCGCAGAACGCTGATGAAGTTAAGTTTACGATTGAAAGAGGCGAGACTATTGATCAGCTCGCGGAAAAATTGGAGGCGGAAAACATTATTAGCAATAAGTGGCTTTTCAAAAAGTATTTGGTGTTCAAAGGCATAGATAAAAAAGTGCAGGCCGGAAATTTGTCGGTCTTGTATCCGATTACGCTGGCCCGCGTAGCCAATTCTTTGCAAAACGCGATTGCGGATAATGAGAGAGTGATGATAATAATTCCGGGGTGGAATTTGCGCGACATTGCCGAATATTTGGCCAATAACGGTTTTGTTGAAGACATGGAAAGTTTTTATGCGGTGGTTGGAGAACCGGCTAAAGAGTACGCGGACCACAACGCGCCGACGCTTGCTTTTGATATTGATATTATTAAAGAAAAACCGAAGGGTTTGAGTTATGAGGGTTATTTGGCGCCGGATACTTACAGGATTTATATGGACGCGACGCTTGACGATATTTTGGAGAAATTAATTTCACAGCAAGATAATGTGGTTACGGACAAGATGGTTCAAGATATAAAAAACAGCGGACGCACTTTGCATGAGATACTGACAATGGCGAGTATTGTTGAAAGAGAGGTTAGGACGCCGTCGGAAAAAGCGCGGGTGGCGGATATTTTTTGGAAGCGTTATGACAAGGGCTGGCCACTTCAAGCCGATTCAACGGTTCATTATGTTACCGGGGAAAAGGGCGATGTTTTTACGACCGGTGAAGAAAGAGGAATTGATAATCCGTGGAATACATATAAATATCCGGGGTTGCCGCCGGGGCCGATTTCCGCGCCGGATGAGAATTCCATTAGGGCCGCCATTTATCCGGAGAGAAATAATTATTGGTATTTCTTGACTACGCTGGACGGCGAAGTAAAATACGCGAAAGATTTGGATGAACATAACCGAAATGTGCAGAAGTATTTGAGATAATAATCCGTAAATCGTAACTCGTAAACCGTAACTCGTAATTGATGTATTGAATAAATTCGTTTGGAGAATAATTGTGAGTTTGCTATTTGAAAGTAGTCTATGTTGACAAAAGAGTTTGACTATAATCTGCCGATGGAAAGAATCGCGCAAAGGCCGGTTGAACCGAGAGATCGGTCTAATTTGATGATTGTGAAAAGAGGTGGAAGCTTATTGGGCGGAATAAAGCATAAAAAATTTTTTAATATAGTTGATGAATTGAAAAAGGGGGATTTATTGGTGTGGAACAATTCCAAAGTTTTTAAAGCCCGCCTTTTCGGCGAGTTATTATCAAAAGATAATCAACCGCTTTTGGGACATGAAAAAAAGGTGGAGATTTTTTTGGTTCGTCCGATGGAAAACAAAGGGGTGTGGAAAGCGCTGGCGCGTCCGGGCCGGCATGTGCAAAACGGAGCAAAGGTCAGGTTCGCTCCTGATTTTGTTTGCGATGTGATAGTTAAGGAACCGGAGGGGACGATTTTAATTCAGTTTGAAGACGACGAAGAAATAGTCAGGGAAAAAGCGAATAAATATGGTGATGTGCCGATTCC
>Ga0156680_102_pt1 | contig 35356 bp, 37 predicted proteins | sample RifOxyC2_FD_112010 | JGI IMG/M metagenome (GOLD analysis project Ga0156680, IMG submission 112010) | Candidatus Magasanikbacteria bacterium RIFOXYC2_FULL_40_16 | reverse complement strand
ATTTTTTTATCGCTTCTTTGCCATACATACTGCATGACGGCTTGAATCGACAAAAACCTTCCGGATAAAGATGCTTCGCCCAAAAACTATGGTCCGGAGAAAATAATCTCTGGTAAATATCAATCGCAATTATCGCCGGAATTCTGGCGTAATAAATAAACTGCCTGGTTCTTCTAATCACGCCCATATCAAATAAAAAGTTTCGCTTTCCTAAAAATTTCCACAATTCCTTTTTCAATTTCCGCGTAATCTTTCCCCAAAGCGGACGGCTTGGCGATTATCGCCAGCATAAATCCTTTCTTTAATTTTCCGTCTTTCAATTCCAATCGGACAACCTCGCGCATCTGCCTTTTCAAACGATTTCTTTTTACCGCGCTCTTGCTTACTTTCAAACCAACTACCAACCCAATCTTCAAGTCGTCTTCCAAATACTTGCGGCGCGGATATTTTTTCTCGTCTATTTTCCAAACTTTGGCGGTAAAAATTCCCCCGTCAAAAAACCGTCCTTCTTTAAAAAGGATTTCAAAGTCTTTCATTTTTTTTAAACGATAATCTTGCGGAATCATAAATTTAAACAGATTAGTTATTATAAATTTAAACAGATTAGTTATTATAAATTTAAACAGATTAAATTCTTTTTAAATCCGTCTTAATTTATGTGTATCTGTCTAAATTTATGAGTATTATACCAAAAAAGTTCCTTTTTGGGGAACTTTTGGTTATCTAGTCTTTTTTGTTCGCTTGCCGGTCTTTTCGTCGCTGACCGTAAGCTTTTTTCTGCCTTTATTGCGGCGTCTTTTCAAAACAGTTCTTCCGTTTTTTGTCTCCATTCTGGAACGGAAGCCGTGAGATTTTGCTCTCTTACGCTTTTTAGGCTGATAAGTTCTTTTAGTTGCCATAAAATATTTTGCTTGGCCTTGAGGCTTAAACAGCCTAAAGGCGATTTGAATATGAGAAGTATAATATAAAGTTATAAATTTGTCAAGGGTAAAAAAACTGCCCGGCGAATCCGACGGGCAGCTTATTCTGACACACAATGATCGACTAAGAAAACGACAACGCCCCCTTCATCTTAGCCGTCTCCCCCACTCCATTTCCTGATCTTGTCAGCGAACCTTTCGGCAGACAAACCTCTGTTATCAAACATGCTTTTCGGTAAGTTCTCACAGAAAAAGGCCCCGCCGTCGTCATACTCCAAGATTAGAGTGTTGACCGCGTGCGCCACGCCTTCGGGCTGATTCTCGCCAAATGTGCTAAAAAGAATTTCCAGTTGGGGTTTACTGGTGAACTCGGTTACCACTTTTGCCTGAACGATGCGCATCAGGAGTTGTTTCGGGCAATACACCAGCTCCATGCCCTCCCCGTCTGCCAAGTAGAATATGGAGAAAGAAAAGTATTCCCCGAGAACCATACGTTCAAGAAAGTCCTCGACATCACAATCGGGCTGAAGATCCACAGGATTCAGAGAAATACCCTTATAAAGGTCAGACCACTTTTTTTCTTCGTTCATCGTGTCCTCCTTGTTGGACAAAATAAAAATAACATAAAAATACACCGCTGTCAATATTTGATGTTTTATAAAACTGCCATCAAAATTAATTTTGGCAAAAAACCCTTATTTTACACAATATTTTCAAATATTATCCCCATTATCCCCAGTTTATCCCCACCTTACTCACTTTTTGGCTATTTTAAGCCATTTTTTGTTTTACAGAACTGTGCTAAAATGGAATTATTCTCTAAAAATAGTGCTATTTTCTCAAATTTTGGGCTATTTTCCCTAAATTCTATAAATAAATCTTCTATGACAAATAACGAGGTTTGGCAGGCTGTACTCGCGGAATTTGAATTAAAAGTCTCAAAAGCTAACTTTACCACCTGGTTTCATAATACCGGCGTCGCCAGTTTTGATGATGGGCACGTCATAATTTGCGTCCCCAACACTTTTACCAAAAGTTGGATGGAAAAAAAATATAATACCGATATTATCAGGTCATTGGAGCGGGTTACGGGCAAACCGGTCAAAAAAATAGATTACAAGGTGGAAAATGTTAAAAGTATTGAGGAATATGAGTGTACTTCCAAGTCTCAACCAATAATTTCCAGCCTAAGAAACCCGGTTTATTCACCCAGACCGGCACAAATGATAAGTCAATTCGGCTTAAACCCAAAATATACCTTTGAATCTTTCATTGTTGGTAAAGGAAATGAGCTGGCGCACGCCGCCGCTCAAGCAGTAGCGGAAAAACCTGGTGAAGCCTATAATCCTCTATTTATATATGGCGGAGTCGGACTGGGGAAAACCCACCTTTTACAAGCAGTCGGACACGCCATGGTTAAAAACAACCCCAATCTGAAAATCTTGTATGTAAGTTCGGAAAAATTCACCAATGAATTCGTTTCTGCTGTAAAAGAAGGCCGGGCCAAAGAGTTTAAAGAGCGATACCGTGGGGTTGATCTGCTTTTGATTGATGATATTCAGTTTATCGGGGGGAAAGAACAAACCCAAGAAGAATTTTTTCATACTTTCAACGAATTACACCAACAAGGCAAACAAGTGGTGCTAACCAGCGACCGCCCACCCAAAGCCATTCCTTCTCTTGAGGACAGGCTGCGAAGCCGATTTGAATGGGGAATGATCGCCGACATTTCTTTTCCTGACATGGAAACCCGCGTCGCCATCTTACAGACCAAATGCCAAGAAAAAAGATTCGTTCTTGACCTTAATCTAACACAGTTAATCGCCGAGGCGATAGAAAGCAATATCCGCGAGCTTGAGGGCGCTCTTAATAAAATTATCGCTTATCACCAGCTCAAAAATTTTGCCCCAACCAAAGAATCAATCAAATCCGTGCTTGCCACCTTTGAAAACAAAAGTATCAAAAAGACAAAAACCCCGCGCGAAGTCATCGCCGATGTAGCCGATTTCTATGGCATATCCAACGAAGATATAATGGGCAAGAGTCGAGAGAAAAAATTATCCGGCCCCAGGCAAATCATTATGTATATTCTCCGCCAAGAATTAAAGATGTCTTACCCGGCAATCGGCTCCGAGCTCGGCGGACGCGACCATACCACCGCAATGCACGCGCACACAAAAGTCAGCACTGAGTTGGAAAAAGACCCAAAACTAAAACAAGAGTTGGACGCAATTAAACAACGGCTTTATGAGGAAAGAAGTGTATAACTCGCTGAATATACTGTTAATAAATAAGGTATAAGCGGTTATTAAGTAGAAAAAAAATTGTTGATAAGTTAGAGGTTATGCACAGCAAAAATCAACAATCAATCTTATACACAATTACACAACATTTCATGCACCAACAAAAAGTGAATAAAAAAACAAAAATTTTTTCTCAACCCAGCCCAAAAAAAATCTTATCAACAGAACTCACCGCTCTACTACTACAACTAAATATAAATATATATAAATAATGTATTGTTAAACATTTAATTGTGCATAAATAATCATATGAAATTTACTTGTACAAAGGAGAATATAAGCCGAGTATTAAATCTTACTTGTCCGCTTGCCAGTCGACAAGGACATTTGCCAATTTTAATGAATGTGCTTATTAACGCCAGTGATTCCGGAGTGGAAATCGTCGCGACCAATTTAGAAATGGCGATTAAGGCGAATTTGCGCGCCAAGGTTGATAAACCAGGCTCTTTTACTGTTCCGGCAAAAACTCTTCTTGATTATGTTAATTTATTATCTGATTCCCAAATTGAATTTTTCTTAGAAGAAAATGAATTGGTGGTTAAATGCATTGGTTCCAGCACAAAAATAAAGGGTATGCCTGCGGAAGAGTTTCCTGTTGTTCCGGAAATAGATGAAAAAAATGTTTATACGATTTTGGCGGCTGATTTTAAGAACGCGCTTTCCAAAACCGTGGTCGCGGCTTCAAAAAATGAAATCAGGCCAGAGTTGTCCGGTGTTCATATGGAATTCTTCGGAGCGAGACACAAAGGCCTCGTGTTGGCCTCTACAGACTCGTACAGGCTCGCGGAAGCCAGAGTTGGAGTGGAACAAGGTGAAAATGAAATAAAAGCGATTGCTCCCGCCAGAACGATTTATGAAATTATTCGTTTATTAAGTTTATCAAAAGATTCAGAAAGTGAAAAAAATGTTCGGGTTTGGGTTAGTGAGAGCCAAATCGCCATTCGTTACAATGGTTTTGAAATGACTTCTCGGTTGGTAGAAGGAAATTATCCGGATTACGCGCAGATTATTCCGGAAAGTTTTAAAACAGTGGCTGTGTTCCCTTCCGAAGTAATGGTCAAAGCGATAAAAGCGGCCAGTCTGTTCACATCGGCCGGCATCAATGCGGTTTCATTTGATTTGAGCGTTGATACCAAGACCGTGGCAGTGTCTTCCACCAATACGCAAACCGGCGAATATAACTCGGAAGTTGACGCGGATATCACGGGTGAGGAAAATTCAATTTTACTAAACCATCGGTATGTATTGGATGGTTTGCAACAAATTAGCGGGGAAATAGAATTCGGGGTGAACAGTTCTGACGCGCCGTGTATTTTAAAAGAAAAAGGCAAAAAAGATTATTTGTATATTGTTATGCCGATTAGGCAGTAAAAATCTATTAAAAAAATGAAACCCCAGCTACGGCTGGGGTTTTTTCTCCTTTTTGCGTTGTTTTTGTTTTTTACCGGCAGATTACCGTGGTGGTGTATCTCCCAAATTTGTAACAGGAAGAATAATTTTTACTGCCAAGACAACGGCCCCCGTCGTCGTCGCAGAAACTGTCGTGGTTATTGTCCAAACATAGGGTCACTCGTTGCCCGGGGTAGACGTGACAACCGCCAAGATTGTCATTAGCTACTTCTTCCGGTTGTTTGGGCGTCACTTCTTCTGTGAGAGAAGCGGAGTTGATATGGTGCAGCATGTGGCTTGTTGTGTCAAGGGAGTGTATAAGCACCCCGCCGGACAGGTAACCAATGACGAAGCCGGCGACCACCAACATGAAGAGTCTATTATCGGACTTGTCAGACTGGTGGGGCGTTTCACGCGTAAGTTTGTCCATCTCTTTGCCTTTCTTTAGCAACGGCCGTGTTGTTGGTTGATAACAATATTGATCTGGCGGGGGTTTCCTGTTTCCGCCGGAACGATTTTGACCATACCGATTCCCAAGCCGAGCATACAGAGTTCTTCCACATAGGAAAAAAGGATTGTCCAGAGGCGACCATTTTTGTCTATCGTCGCTTTACTGATTGGGGCACCTTTTTCGTCTATGGTTTCCAGAAACGACTCAGGCAGTTGGAGGAGCATATCCCTGATGATGGGGGTATTGATGCGAAGCCGGAACTCCGACATCGCCACTCTTTTTTTATTCAACTCAACTGTCTTACACGATTTTGTGTCATCAAAACCGTTTGACAAACAGGCGCGGTAAATACCATGGACTTTTTCGTGGGTGAGGAACGGGGTACTCATTTTAGCGCTCCATTGTTTGGGTTGCGAAAAACAAAAACCGTTTTTAGACTAACCTAAAAACGGAAAAAAGTCAACCCCGTCACCTTTCTGAATAAGTTTTTGAATTTACCAAAGCGCGGAGACGAAGTCGCCCCGCTGTCCAGCGGGGCAGGCTCTTACGGCTTTATTTTTGTTTAATTTCCAACCCCTGCCAGAATGGTGATGGGGTCAAGCTCCACACTATAATTTTTTAATTTACTGTTATTGAAGCGAAATCGCTGTCTCGCCGACTGCCGTTTTTTAATACCACTTCCGCGACGATTTGCCAGTAGCCGGAATCCAAAGGTTCGTTGAGGCTAAAAGTTATTTGGTTGTTAAATAAATTGGAAAAATTATCAATTGAACCGATAAGTGTTCGCCCACCCTCAACCATTTGTTGTTTGTAGATTCTCACTTCCTTAATTTCGCTGAGTTTGAACGGGTTTAAGAAAAGAGTGCGCGGGAAGTCGCTTTTTTGCAGGAATATACTTTTTTCCGCCCAAAAAACTCCCGCCGGTTCAGTCCCCGCTTGAAGAGTAAATGGCACGCTGGTTTGGAGTTGATTGCCGACATCATCTTCCACAACAATATACAAAGTATGATCGCCGTTTTGTAAATCGCGCGCGTAATAATTTAAATTGAAAGGATGGCTGGTGATTGTGCCAACGAATTTTTCATCAATTTTGTATTGGACTTTGGTAACGCCTCGCGGGGCTGATACACGGATGTCAGTATCAATTTGTCTGGTGGAGAGTGTACTGCTTGGTGTCGGGGAAACGACCATAAGAGTTGGAACCATTTCCAAAGAATGAGTATCATCGTATTCGCTGGGCGGTTCTTCAAAACTGATTTCCCAGTTGGGATTGGCTTCTTTGTTTCTTCTTATCCAATCTTGGATCGCTTCTTCCCAAATTGTGTATTGGGGGTCTTGCGCCGGGTCTTCAGGCACCGGTCCGCGCGGATCGTCCTTGTTTACATAATGTAAAATACAATGCGGAGGAACATAAGTTCTCTCAATAATATATGATGGCGGAGTGGAACTGGTGGCGAGTTTATTGGTAACTTTATCAATCAGCAAGGTGATTCCGGATCCTCCTGAACTGCGCAGAACCGGTTTTTCCGCGTCATTTGGCGGGGGCGCGGGGAATTGTTCCGCCGGAGTGCCGGCCAAGGCTTCGCGCATAAATCTGTTCCAAATTGGCGCGGCTACATTACTTCCCCCGTGTCCTTGTTTCATCGGGGTATTGTCGGTGTTGCCGGCCCAAACTCCGGCGACAAGACTGGGTGTATAGCCGATTGTCCAAGCATCAATATAGCTGTTTGTAGTTCCGGTTTTAGCTGCCACTGGTCTGCCGGGCAAAGTCAACACGCCACCGGCGCCGAAAACATAGGCGCGCGAGGCGTCATCGCTCAATACATCGGAAAGAGTCGCGGCGATTTCTTTTTCCACCACCCTTTCCCCTTTTTCTTTTTTCCATTCATAAAGTATTTCTCCATTATTATCTTCCACGCGCAAAATACTTTCCGGAGGGTAGCGTTCACCCTCGTTCGCGAATACGCCATAAGCGCTGACATGGTCAAGCAGTTTTACTTCTCCCCCGCCAAGCACGAGCGATAAACCAAAATCGCCTTCGCTCAAAGTGGTATAGCCGAGTCTTTCCGCGAACTCCACTCCTTTTTGGTCACCGACTAAATATAAAGTTTTAACCGCCGGGATATTTAAAGAACCTTGTAAAGCGTTTCTCATTGTAACTAAACCATGTTCTTGCAGGTCATAATTTTTTGGTTCATAAGCATCTCCGGAAACTGCAAAGTTTGTTTCCACATCAAATAAAACCGTGCCGGGCGTGTAGCCTTTTTCAAAAGCCGCGGCATAAACTATCGGTTTGAAAGATGAGCCGGGCTGGCGCAGGCCGAGCGTGGCGACATTGAATTGGCCGTCTATTTCATCATCAAAAAAATCTCGCGAGCCAATCATCGCCAAAATGTGGCCGGTCTTTGGGTCAATGGCAACTAGCGAGGTATTGTTGACGCCCGCGTCTTCAAATAATCTTTCGCTTTCTTCTTTAACAATAGTTTCCGCCATTTGTTGTTTTTCCCAATCAAGAGAAGTTATGACTTTTAACCCGCCCGTATCCACCAATTGTTCGCCGTATTTTTCCACCAGTTTTTCTTTTACATACAAAACAAAATGGGGGGCTTTGATTGAGCCAAGATCTTGAGCCAGTTCAATTTCTCTGGCTTGATTTTCATCCGCTTCTTCGCGCGTGATATAACCTTCCTCAAACATTCTTTCCAAAACAAAATTACGGCGGAGTTTGAGCGCGTAATGGTCGGTAAGGTATTTGGATGGCGCTTTTGGCAGGCCGGCGAGAATGGCGATTTCGTTTAAGTTGAGGTCGGAAACGGTTTTATTAAAATAACTTTGCGCGGCGGATTCAATTCCATAATTGGTTGAGCCGTAAGGAATCTCATTAAAATATATTTTTAGAATTTGATTTTTGGAATATTTTTGTTCAAGACGGACCGACAAAATAATTTCTTTTATTTTTCTGGTGTAAGTTCTTTCATTTGTCAAAATAGCATTCTTTACCAGCTGTTGAGTCAGAGTTGACGCGCCAGAGCCCAAACGGCTTTTTCCAATAACTCCATAAACAACGGAACGCAAAATACTCAAAGGGCGGATTCCATTGTGTTCGTAAAAGGCGGTGTCTTCAGTCGCGATGACCGCTTTGACCAGTAAGTCCGGGATTTGTTCCAAATCAACCATGGTTCTTTTTTGGTCGGTAAAGATTTCATAAAGCAAGTGTTTGCCGGTGCGGTCGTATATTTTTGTACTTTCGGCGACTTGGCGGTCGGTAAGGCGGTCCGGGTCAGGCAAATCTCGGCTCGCCCACGCCACTAATACTGTTATGCCGAGCATACCAAAAATTGCCAGGGATACAAAAAAAATAATGATTTTTCGTTGAAGTTCTTTTTTTGCTTCTTCTGTCATTTGCGGTAATTTTTTCCATAAACGGAAAAAGGCGCGTAAAATCCACCAAACTATTTTGAAAGGTAATAAAATCAACCAAACCAATGCCCGGATAATAGGATTTGGTAAAAAATCTTTCATCCGATTGCGTCGGGCGTTTTTGGTGGGCTTTTCGCCGTGAGTGATGGTTTTTCTCTCTGATTTTTCGTCTATATAACCGTAAGTCCGTCTTTTGAGTGGTGGAATAGGCATAAGTATTTAGGTTCTTTCTAAAATTAGTTTCATAACTGCTATTTTATCACAGTCTTCCCTTTTTTTAAATCCCGATAAGCTCCAACAGGGGCTGTGGAAGAATCGCTTGCAAGCATTGACAAATGCGTTATAATATGCTATACTATTTTGTTTTAAAGTCAAGTCTTAATCTCCTAGGTATATCCTAGGATTTTGATTTAAGACGGAAAGATTTGGCTAAATCCAGCACCACTTTTTGCTAAAGCTAGCCAAAAGTGGTGCTGGATAAATAAAGCAAAATTATATGAAAATAGAAAACATTATCAAAGGGAAAGCCAAAGGTATGATTAAAAAAGTAGCTAAGATTAGCAAAAAATTCAACAAGAAGGCTTTTATCCATTGTCTAAAGGGCAGATTGGTGATGTCTTCTATAGCTTTATTGGTTTTTCCGTTTTGGACAAATATGGCGGAAATTGAAAAAGCTTCTTTTCCGGTTGCCCAAGACCGCGCGCCTTTGCAGACTATTTGGGTAGTGGCCACCGCTTATTCCAGCGACCCGGCCCAGACTGACAGCACTCCGTGTATTCCGGCCGATGGTTATGACTTGTGCGCTCACTATGAGAGATTTGGCGAAGGCAATACCATTGCTGCCAACTTTCTTCCTTTGGGGGCTCAAATCAAGATTCCGGAATTGTATGGCGAAAAAATCTTTGTTGTTCATGATAGAATGAACAGGAGATATGGCTACGGCCGAATTGATATCTGGATGCCAACCAAAGAAGAAGCAAAAATCTTTGGTGTGAAATACTTGAAACTGGAGTATTACGGCGGAAGCAAATGGAAAATCGCTTCAAACTAAATAATAAAAACCCTTGGCTGATTGCCGGGGGTTTTTGTTTTAAATGAAAAGGCCGCCTCGTTATTCAACGGGCGGCCTATCCCCTATGCTCCTAGTTATTTTTTTTGTAAAACAGTTCTTCATGACTGTTTCTAACTTCTTTTGACAAAGCGCGATAACGCCTTTCACTCTCTTCTTTATTCAAGGCGATGTCTTCCATCATTACTTCTTTCAGAAGAACGGCCGCTTGGCCGGTGGAAAAACGGAGACGCCCGACAAAGTGATTGATGGTGTCAATCGCGTTGTAAAAAGTCAGAATGTCTTCGCCAAGATATTGCTTGGCGGAATTGTCAAAGATGGCGCCGTGTTTGAGCGGAGTGCAACCGGGGTTGCCCTCGCAGATTTTGAAAGTGTAGTCGTTTAGGTCATACTGACCTTTGGCTTCTTCGGCCAGTTCAACGACGCGCTTGAACAATTCCAGCCTGTTTTCAAACAAGCCAAGATTAGACATCATCTGCCGGATTTTGTCCGCTTCTTCAAGCGAAGCATCTCCGGTTGTGGTTAGTGTTTCCAAAATGGTCTCGCCTTCCTCGATTGTCAGAAAACAATCGGTCGCGATCCTTCTGGACTGGCTGATGATGATGGCGGTGGGTATCTCCCACGCGTCCAAGAGATTGTTCAAAACAACTTTTTTCAGCTCAATTGGCATCAAACTCTCCTTAAATTGTAAATAACTATTCAGGCATTGCGGGGAATTTGACATCCAATATTATTACTTTTAGGATTGCGCCGGTTGTTTTTGTTTTGGTGCCCATACTGCTACCGAGTTCTCCAGCCGATCTTATCTCAAATCGGTAGCCGATTTTTGGGCCGAAAGAGACCTTGAGTTTTTCCATGGTTTTGTAATCAATATTAAGATTGATGTTTTCCACGGTGGGGAGGATATCAAAGGAAACAGTTTTAGCGTTCCAATCTTCGGAGAGATTTTGCGCTTCCGGAAAAAAGCGTCTGATAACTTTTTCCCAATAAATTGTAACCATGGCGACCTTCCTTGTTTAAAGTAATGATTTGTCAAAATTTACCTGTATAGTCAACCTTAACATAGAAAGTTTTTTTTGTCCATAATATATAGGCGGAAGTCTTGATTGGAGGTACGGGCGGGAATTGAACCCGCGTATAAGGGTTTTGCAGACCCTCGCCTTACCGCTTGGCTACCGTACCATGTTAGGAAGATAATATCATAATTACATCTTTTTTTCAACCCCTTAGTGTGATAAGATGTAAAGTATATAATATCAATATGAGCAACAAAAAACGATTTATAATCATTGATGGCAATGCCATTGTCCACCGGGCGTATTATGCCCTACCCCCAATGACTGCCAAGGACGGTAGTATGGTGAACGCGGTGTATGGTTTTACTTCAATGTTACTTAAAGTAATCAATGATTTAAAGCCGGATTATCTTACAGTCAGTTTTGATGTGGGCGGAGGGACTTTCCGCGACAAAGTTTATGCCGACTATAAAGGTAAACGCGTGAAAGCGGATCAGGATTTGTATGACCAAATCCCAATTTGCTATAAAGTTGTGGAAGCGTTTGATATCCCAATCTATACACAGAAGGGCTACGAGGCGGATGATGTCATCGGTACGGTTGTTAAAAAACTGGAAAAAGAAGATTTGGAGACAATTATCGTGACCGGCGATATGGATATGCTCCAGTTGGTTGATGATAAAGTCAAAGTTTTTCAGTTGCGAAAAGGAATTACGGATACGGTTTTGTTTGATGCCAAAGGCGTTAAAGAAAAATACGGTTTTGGTCCGGAAAGAGTGGTGGATTATAAATCATTGCGCGGGGACAGTTCGGATAATATCCCGGGGATAAAAGGCATCGGCGAGAAGACCGCCAAATTGTTGATAGCCAAAATCGGCGGGGTTGAAGAAATATATAAAGATATTAAAAAGAAGAATTCTGTTTTGTTGAGCGAATTTAAGCCGGGGGTGATTGAAAAAGTAAAATCAGGGGAAAAAGACGCGCTGATGAGCCGAGAGCTGGCCACAATTTGTACCGATATCAAGGATTTGAAATTCAGTTTGAAAGATTGCGCTGTCAATCCTTTTGACGAAGCGAAAATAAAAGACCTGTTTCACAAATTGGAATTTTTTTCTTTGCTAAAGCGAGTGCCGGGGTTTGGCAAAGCCGTCAGTTTCCCGGAAAAAGCGGAAAAAAATAGCGCTGGCAAAAAAGTCAGGTTGATTGATAAAAATAATTTCGCGGATTTTTTGGAAAAAGCGGAGAAGGAAGGAAAAATTATTTGCGCGGAATCGTTGGCCGGCCAGGATGTGATGAAAGATGAGTTTTTGGGGCTGGTGTTTTTGTTCGGGGGCAATTCATATTATGTTGACTGGAAAAAAATAGACGAGAAAAATAAAAAAGAGCTGGGCAAGATTTTTGGCGATAAAAACAAGACGCTTGTCGGACACAATTTGAAACAAATTATAAAGGTTTTACTGTTGAAGGGTATTGAAGTGGAAAATAAATTATTTGACATAATGATTGCTTCTTATCTGATTAATTCAAGCACCCGTTCGCACGGGTTGAGAGGGTTGGTAATCAGGGAATTAAATAAAGAATTGCCCGAGGTTGACACGCAAGTCAGTTTATTCGGGATTGACCCGCAGATTCTCGCCGACCAGCTTGGGTATGTTGACTTGTTGGAAAAAAAGTTTACAGTTGGCCTTAAAGAGGTGGAAGATTTGGGTTTATTTGAAAAAGTGGAAATGAGATTGATTAGGGTTTTGGCGAAGATGGAATTGAACGGAGTGGCCGTGGACGACGAAAGGTTGGGGGCGCTTTCCAAAGAAGCAGGCAGTCGTCTGAAAAAACTGGTTTCCGCTATTCACAAGGAAGCGGGAGAGGATTTTAATGTCGCTTCGTCCACCCAGCTTAGGGAAGTGTTGTTTGAGAAAATGGATTTGCCGGCTGAAGGGATTAAAAAAGGGAAAACCGGTTATTCCACCGCCGCCGCCGAATTGGAAAAATTAAGAGGCGCGCATCCGATTATTGCTTTGATTGAGGAGTTTCGCGAGATAGAAAAATTACGCAATACATATATTGATGTCTTGCCCGGGCTGGTAAATAAAACTACCGGACGAATACATACCACTTTTAATCAGGCGGTCACGACGACGGGACGGCTCTCCAGTTCGGACCCGAATTTACAGAATATTCCTATCAGAACGGAGATGGGGCGCGAAATCCGCAAAGCGTTTGTGGCTGACAAGGGCAATATTTTGGTGTCGGCCGATTATTCGCAGATTGAATTGCGGACAGTGGCTTCTCTGGCAAAGGATAAAAAATTAATTGAGATTTTTGAGAAAGGCGAGGACGTCCACAAAGCGACCGCGGCCATAATAAACAATGTGAAACTTAAAGATGTGACTCGCGAAATGCGTTACGCGGCTAAGGAAGTCAATTTTGGCGTGCTTTACGGTATGGGCGCGTATGGTTTGTCTTGGCGCGCCGGCATACCGCAATGGCAGGCGAAGAAATTTATTGAAGAATATTTTAAACAGTTTTCTGGCGTAAAAAAATATATTGACCAAACACTAAAGTTTGCCAAAGAAGAAGGCTATGTGGAAACTTTATTTGGCCGTCGCCGTTATATTCCGGAATTGATGTCGGAAAATTTTCAGTTGCGCAATGCCGGCGAGAGAATGGCGATAAATATGCCGATTCAAGGCACGGCGGCCGATTTAATGAAAATGGCGATGATTGATGTGGACGAAAAACTGGAAAAACACAAGAAAAAAGACGATATAAAAATGATACTTCAAGTCCACGATGAAATTGTCCTGGAAGTTAAAAAAGGTTTAGAAGAAGAAGTGGCTGAATTGGTAAAAAAGGCAATGGAGTCGGTGGCAAAATTAAATGTGCCGATTGCGGTTGAAGTGGGGATAAATAAAAGCTGGGGTGAAATCAAATAAAAAAGAGGATGCCGAGGCACCCTCTTTGTTGACCGTCGCCGGTCTAGTAGCAAAACCCGAAGGCCCTGCTTTGGTAGTCGGCCTTCTTCAGGCGCGGTTTTAGGTTGGCTCGCGCCCTTTCCCTCTTTTCCTCTTCAGTTAGGGGACTGGCATTGGCTTGCGCCCTCTTTTTTTCGGCCTTTGCCCGTTCCCGCATTCTTTTTCTTCTCGCTCTGTCTTTCTTTTTTGCGATAGAATCCTTCTTTTTTGGTTTGCCCGAAGGCAGGTTTGAGTTCACTCGCATTGAGAAAGATGGCCGGCTGGAAGAAAGACGAATTTTCCTCATGAAAAGTTATCCTCCAAGTGGTTTAAAAACTGTGTTTATCATAGCACAAGTAAAAAAAATGGGCGACTGCGCATGTGCACAGCCGCCCGGAAAGCGTTGGTGGGATCGAGAGAGGAGGGGCTCTCAAACCCTGGCTTTCCTTCCTCCACACTAGTAGCGGAGGGTCTTAAGACGAGGGATATAGTATCATAAACAAAAAGGTTTGTCAACCCCGTTTACAATTTTTTTATAAAAATGATAGAATAACGGTTAATCATGTAACATTTTCCGCCAAAGGCGGATCAGCCTTTGGCTGGAACAGATAATAAGCAGTTTCAGGTTTCAGGTTTCAGGTTTTAAGTCATATTATGTATATTTTTATCTACGGAAAAGACACGTTCAGGAGCCGGAAATATCTGTCTGACAATATCAAAAGATTTATCAAAGAAAGAGACCCGCAGAAATTAAATACGGTTGTTTTGGATTGCCAAGATAACGAAAGGGTTGATGTTATGGGACAGATAATGGCCCAGCCGTTTTTGGCGGAAAAACGAATGACTGTTCTTAAAAATCTTCTTGTCAGTAAAAATGAAGGTTTGCAAAATGAAATAATGAAAAAAATAAAAGAGAACAGCCTGCCGGAAGCAAGCGTGGTAATTTTTTGGGAAGGCATTGACGCTTTTAAAACAAAAATGGGCAAGGATTTATTGGCTTTGTTTAAAAAAGGCAAGTTCTGCGTTCAATTTGACGAGCTGAAAGGGGTGCATTTGAATAATTGGATAAAAGAAGAGGTTGAAGCCGGGGGCGGTAAAATTGATAATAACGCCATTTTATATTTAGCAACCGAGAGCAAGGGCGATACTTGGTATTTGAATTCTTTAATTAATCAATTGATTTCTTATTGCGAGGGCAAGGAAATAACCGCGGGCGATGCTCAGCTTTTTTTGGACGAAAGAGCCGATGACAGTATTTTTAATTTGGTTGACGCGATAGTTGGCAAAAGAGAAAAACAGGTTTTTAAAATGATTCAGGAACAATATAAAATAGGCGAAGATGTGCAGTTTATTTTTTCCATGATTTTACGGCAGTTCAGAATAATGTTGGAAATCAGGGATTTGTTTGAACGCCAGAGCGATACCAACAGCAATGATTTGGCTAAGAAATTAAACCTGCATCCGTTTGTGGTAAAAAAGACTTTGCCGTTGATCCGGCATTATAATATGGAGAAATTAAAAGAGGTGTACGCCGGGTTGCTTGAGCTGGATATTCAGATTAAGACCAGTCAAGGAGACGAAGAAACACTTTTGGATATTTTTGCCGCTAAAGTTTGTGTTTGAAATAGGTTTTGAAAAAAAAGAAAAAGAGTGTATTATATTAGTAGTGAGTTTTTAGCATATATACAAAAATATGGGCAAAAAAATGGAACAATTTATTAGTAATTTGAACAATGCGCCCGAGGGCGAATTAATGGAAGCAGGGGGAAAGTTGTCCGTACCCAGATCTATTAGAAAAAAGACGGGGGAAAGGATTGGTGATAAAATGCGTAATTTGTCTTCCGTTTCAAGAAGTGAAGATGAAGAAACAAAAGGACAGGCAGATTTGATAGAAGATGAAATTAGGATGCTTGAGAATCAAAAGGAAGCTGTGGGGGAGAAAATATATGCCGATATAATACTTCCTGCGATTGAGGAAAAGAAAAAGCAATTTGCAAAGATGAAAGAAGACGCAGAGGAAGAAAAAAATAAACCCGGAGAGAGATTGCCTGAGAAGAAAAAAAAGACAAAAGAAATTCTTCTTAATATCGCGGAAAAAGAAAATGTTGAAGCGCAAAAAATTGAGGCCGCGCTTGTTTATCTTCCGGAGAAAGTTATTGATTATACGGCGGATTATTGCTTTTTGGCGCTGGGAGGCGAGGAAAAAGTTAAAGAACAAGTAATAGCTGATTATTTATCCGGTAAAATTTTGCCGGTAGAATTTTCTCAACAGATACAAGAAGCGGAGAGGGTTGTAAAATCTGCGAAAATCAAAAAGCTTGGTACTGTGAAAGATACCGCGCTTAGACAAAAATTATCAGATGCGGTTGCCAATGTGCCTATAACCCAGGCAGAGTTAGCGCAAGCGTTAAATTTCAAAGGTAAGGATATTTCTCTTGCGGTGATAACCATGGCGATGGATGAGGCTATTGTTGCCAGTAGAGATTTAGAGACGGTGATAAGCGTTGCGACAGTGGCTGAAGGCAAAAGAAGGGATGAACTTGTTTTGTGGTTTACGGAGGAACGGTTGAGACGCGCTAAATTAAAAACTAAGTATTCAAGAAAGAATGAATTACCCCCCAAAGAATTGTCGGAACTTTTGGAATTGGATGAAAAAGAAAGGGAGATGAATGACAAGGAAGACCGAAGAACGGGGAAGAAAGAAAAAGATATGGTATGGGCTTTTTTAGAAGAATTTGAGGGTTTAAAAAAGTCGGCCTTTCAGTTAGATAATCTTTCAGACGAAGCTGAAAAATTAATTAATGGTTTGGAAGCTGACTTTGAACTTGCGTTTACAAATAAACTGGACCAATCTAGGGCAGAAACAGAAAAACTCTATGCGGATTATATCAAGAAAAAACAGGAATTGGCGGAGTTTGAGAGAGAAGTGGGGCAAATCATGGTTGACCCCGACAGTTTAGATTTAGATAATAAAAAATTAAAAAATATTGTTGATCGTTTGGGAGAAATTGAAAAAGAAATTAATAAAATTCAAAAAAATATTTTACGTATAGCGCGGGATGCTAAAGATGCGTCTGTCAGCTATGATCGGGTATTGGAGCAAGTTTTAAACGATCGAAAAAATAATATCCGACAGCTTTCAATTAAAATAGAAAGTCTCTCTCCTCCGAAAAAATGGAAATATGAATTTGGAGAGAAAAAGACAGAAGTAGAGAAAAAATTAAAAGAAACTGAAAATAGAGGCGACAGGGAAAAATCAAGGAGCGGGTCTTTTGAAAAAAATATTAATTTTTCCCAGAAAGTTGCTGTGTTAAATGGAGATCGCGATAAAATTTTGGAACTAACAAAGAAAGATTATCGCGACCAACAACCCAATTCCGCCAGGGAAGCTCTTAATTATATTTATATAGTTGTTAGCGCGGGGGTAGAAAAAAAAGAGAAAGAAAAAACACAGCTGGCTTTTGATTTGGATAAAATAGATAGAGAAATTGACATAATCGCGGAAGAAATTGAAAAATTAAAAGGTAAATCATTGGTTTGGGATAAAAAAGGAAAGTTAAAGGCGCTTGAAGATAAAATGGAAGAAAGAAATAATGAGGCAGTGAGATTAAGGACAGAGCTTGATAACACGCAAAACGAGATCCGAAAAGCGAATAGTTTAGTATTGGAAATAAATAAGTTAAAGAAAGGTAATGATTTATAATAATTTTTATATTTTAGGTGGCATAAACTAAAACATCCCGACTGAATCGGGATGTTTTTTTTGGTGGACCTACAGGGAGTCGCCCCCCGACTAAGTCGGGGGATAAGGTGCCCTTAAACCCTTCCGTCTCACTTTCTGCTAAATTTATACAGTTTTGGATTTTGTTGGTGGACCTACAGGGAGTCGAACCCTGGACTCGGCAATGCGAATGCCGCGTAATACCACTTTACTATAGGCCCGTATTTAGCTTGTTATAAGTTAAAGTTTTTCGTGGTGCCCTCGAAGGGAATTGAACCCCTATCTCACCCTTAGGACGGGTTTGCTCTATCCGTTGAGCTACAAGGGCTTTTCATTCAAAGGTTTCTCCTCCCGCTTTGTTTTGCCAGAAATTGACCGTTGCCCCGCCATACGGCGGGATAAGGTACCCTTAAACTACGAGGGCTTTTGGTTTACGAGGGGTTGAACAAGCCGTTTTTTATGATATAATACCACCAATTCTACACTATTTTAAATAAAAAATCAAGTATGCAAACATACCTATTAATCTTCTTATCGGTCGGCCTGATTGGGGCGCTTATTTTAAGTTATCTGATGTATAAGAAAATTACCGAGCAAAACAAGCCAAAAGAGGGGGAACAAAACCTTTTTATGATGCTTCAAAACCAGATGCAGGAGCTAAATCGCGCTTTTGAACAAAAAATGTCTGAAACCAACAAGACGATGTTTGAGACTCAACAGGATATAAGCAAGACTCTTCGTGAACAGCACGGACAGAGCTCAAAAATAATAACAGAGATCACGGAAAAATTAACCAGTTTGGACAAGACCAATCAGCAGGTAATCGGTTTTTCCGAGCAGTTGAGCAATTTGGAAAAAGTTTTAAAAAGCCAAAAACAGCGCGGTAATCTGGGCGAGGCCGGGTTGCGGTTGGTATTGGAAAATATTCTTCCGCCCAATGCGTTTCGTTTGCAATATTCTTTCAAAGATGGAGACACGGTTGACGCGGTTATATTCACGAAAGACGGAATTATTCCGGTTGACGCCAAGTTTTCTTTGGAAAATTATCAGAAAATAAATGAGGAGAAAGATGACAACGCCCGCGTCTTGCTGGAAAAGGAGTTTAGAAACGATTTGAAAAAAAGGATTGATGAAACATCCAAATATATAAAACCAAAAGAGGGCACGCTGGATTTCGCTTTTATGTTTATTCCGTCCGAAGCGATTTATTATGATTTGTTGGTTAATGAAGTCGGAGCCGTGAAAGTGAACACCAGGGATTTGATTGATTATGCTTTTATTCAGAAAAAGGTAGTGATTGTTTCGCCGACAACTTTTGCCGCTTATTTACAGACCGTTTTACAGGGTCTGCGCGCGCTTAAAATTGAAGAAGGCGCGAAAAGCATTCGCAAAGATGTAGAATCGCTTGGCAAACATATCCGGGCGTATGAAGAGTTTATGAAAAAACTGGGGGGCAGTCTGGGCACCACTGTGAACCATTACAATACCGCTTATAAAGAACTGGCGAAGGTGGATAAGGATGTGGAAAAAATCACGGAGGGCGAAAGAGCCGGTATTGAGCCGTTGAAGATTGAGGGGCCGGAGGCGGATTGACCCCGTCACTATTCTGGCATAGGTAATGGGTAGCACAAAAACAAAGCCGTGAGGCGACTTCGTCTTTATACTTTGGAAAATTCAAAACTTTTTCAGAAAGGTGACGGGGTTGACAAAAAAATAAATATAAGATATACTTTACAAGCTCTCAAAAATTTTAATATTTAAAATTATTTCGGATTTCGTGCTTCGAATTTCGGATTTAAAAACTTTATGCCTATTAAACAAAGCGCCAAGAAAGCTTTAAGACAAGCCAGAAAACACGCATTGGCCAATAAAACGGTAAGAGATGCCGCTAAGAAAGCCATTAAAGAAGTTGTTAAAAAATTGGAAGCTAAAAAAGATGTGAAAGAGGAATTGCGTTTAGCTCAGAAGAAACTTGATAAAGCCGCCAAAAAAGGCGTTATCAAAGCGAAAACCGCCAGCCGGAAACTTTCCCGTTTGGCAAAAAGAGCCTCCAAAGCAAAATAAATCCAGCACCTTCCTGTGAGGTATTTTAGTAAGGTGCTGGATAAATAAAAAACCCGCTCAAGAATCTGAGCGGGTTTTTTTGTCTTTATTTTTTTTGTAAATCGTCTCTAACCTTACGCAGTTCCCCTATCAGATTTAATACTTTTAATTCCACTTTTGATTCATGGATTGCTTTTTCTAGTTCTTTGATTAATTCATTAAGGGATATTTCTTCGTTTGACATTTTTAATCTTTCCACGGTTTCATTTTTTAACAATTCTCCCCAGCCTTGAAGCTTAACAAAAGTAAACCAGTCCTCCAATCTTTTCGGATTTTTTGGGTTCATATCTAAAAATACTACCTTTTCTTTTTTTGGGGGATTTAGAGGAATATCTCTAATATCGATTTGTTGAGTTAATTCTTTGTCAGGAGAAAGTTTTTTATTTATTTCTCCGGACACGCTGGAATCTTCTCGGCCAAAACTTGTTGACCAATCTCCGGTTTTTTTGGTGTCATCTTCTTCGGGAGTTCTCGGGGCTTTAAAATCAAAGTAGTCTCCCCTATTTTCCGCGTGGCTCATATTTATTTAAGATTAAAATTATAATTAAAATATTTAGATTGTAAGAATCATGAGCGTTGTTTATACTTTTCTGGAAACCATCCAATACGTCATTCCGAGCTTGTCGAGGAATCTCAGCGCCGTATTTCGCGCTATAGAGCATTTTATAATGAGATCCCTCCAAGTCGAAGACTTGGTCGGGATGACAAAATAAAATTTCAGAATTATATATAACGCTGTTAATTCTTACATTTAAATAATTATGATTCTGTCGTCAGGCCATCAAACTCCGCTTCATTGGCTTCAGCCTCGGCTTTGGTGGCGCGGACAATTCCGTCTTTGTGGTGGGCCGGTGAATAAATCGTGTAGAGTTTTAAATCTTCCGAATCCGACACATTTATAATATTGTGTTCCGCCCCGGCCGGTACTACAATAACCGACCCGTCTGCCAATTCATACTCGTTCCCGTCTATTATACATTTTCCCTGCCCTTTTTCAAATCGGAAAAATTGGTCATTGTCCGGGTGGACTTCCATCCCGATTTCTTCGTTCGGTCGCAAACTCATCAATACCAGCTGACTGTGTTTTGAGGTGTATAGCACTTTGCGGAAATTTTCGTTTTCCAAAGTTTCTTTCTCTATATTGGCGTTGAATCCTTTCATATATTTATGATTACTTAATAAGTCTTTTTATTTTAGCATGTAAACAATTTTTTGCCAAAAAAAAGGGGGTTGACAAAAATTTGTTTTTGGATTATATTATTTAGTCGTCTGGAAGATGTAAACTTTAACACAACAAGGAAGGATAGATATGGCCGAAAAGACGAAGAAAGAAGTGTTGGTTTTGGCGGAGGATGGCTGGTGTACCTTTACCGTTGATATGGGGGAAACTGTAACGGTTCCCGTGAGCGAGTATATCGGGGATCTCCAGAATTCCCCCACTTTCCTACGTGAAGGCTGTGTCTACCTCAAGGCCAGCTTCTGTCGGGAGCTGAGGGACAGCTTCCATGAGACAGAGGCGGTGCGCGTCCTCAACTGTGTCCGTGTGAATGCCCGTCATTCTTGCGGATAAGGAGAATACGCACGACAAACGGCGGCAACCCATCAGGGGAGCCGCCGTCTTTTTTTTAAATAGAAAAACCGGGCAAATTATCTCGGTTTTTCGTATGTTATAACATATTTTCCACCAATTCTCTGGAAATTTGAGATGCGAGCGCCATCTAGACAATCATGGTCAACCCGGCAAAGGTGGTTGTGGTTGCCCGGCAACTCAATCAGTTCATGGCAACCGGTGCAGACTATCATTTTTACCAGTTTATCCTGGAAAGGACACCGGCTTTCGCACGGAATTGGCGAGTTTGTGTCCCAAAACAGAACACATCGTCTTTCCGGACACAGCAGATAGGTTGTATCGGTTCTCATCTCTGTTTTTTTCATTTTCCCCTCCTGTATTGCTCAAAATAATTTGCCCGATTATCTTTACCATAGCCGTTTTTAGGCGAAATGTCAATAAGGGCAGTTTTTACCTTGCGAGAGTTAGATGCTGTTTTTTCGTAACATAATCATTAATTATTTAAGAGTCATCAGTATTTCTATTTTATTTATTTCTCCAGATTTTACTTCAACCGGTTGCAGTTCGGGACTTTTTACATTTTTAGGAAAATTATTGTCATTGAAGAAAACAAAGTACTTGCCCGGTTTTACATTAAAAACCGCCAATCCGTTTTGGTCGGTTATAGCGACTCCGCCGGCGGGTGGCGCGCCGGGTTGATCGGCCAAATCCACCTCCACATTTTCTAAGGGCAGGCCATTGTCCATAATTAAAGTCACTTCCAATATGGCATCCCCTTTGATTCCCGGGTCAAGTTTTGTAAAGAGATTAAACCCCAGTTGATTTAGAGGAACAAAATTTCCTAAAACATAACCGATGATTAAACATATTGTGGCGGCGACGATTGATATTGTTTTTTTCATAGAAGTATATTAAATATTTATATAACAAGTATATTAAATATCTCAGGTTTAGGCAATTTTTTTGTGGGTGAACACGTGATTAGAAATTTTTACCCCCTATTCTTCAACTGATCCCGTATTTCCCGCAGGAGCAAGATTTCTTCGGTCGGTTCAACCGGTTTGTCTTCCTCTTTTTTCTTCATTCTGTTTAATTGTTTAATCACGATAAAAATCACGAACGCGACAATGATAAAATCAATTACCGTATTGATGAACAGACCGTAATTCAGGGTGATAGCCTCGCTTGTTTCCGTCGCTTTTTTCAGAGTGATGACAAATTTGGAAAAATTAATTCCGCCCAGTAAAAACCCGATGGGGGGCATAATCACGTCATTAACCAGCGAAGTGACTATTTTACCGAATCCGGCGCCGATAATTATACCAACCGCCATGTCCGTGACATTACCTTTGAGGGCAAACTCTTTGAATTCTTTAAACATAATTTTATATTTTAATTGAACTTGTGGTGAGTTTATGTAAATTCTTAACTAAATTTAGCTAAAAATAAACTTTATTTATGCCTGTCATTACGAGTCCCGACTCAAGTCGGGATGTAGTAATCTCGTTGTTTTGGGGATTGTAAGGGAACACTTATCCCCCGACTTAGTCGGGGGGCGATGGCCTAAAGGCCTCGCAATGACAGAGTAGAAGTTTAATATGAGTTAATTTTTAACGGGAAGTCCAACCGCCATCAACCGCCAATATTTGTCCGGTGATATAGTCCGCTTTGTCCGAAGCCAGAAATACCACGGCTTGGGCGATATCGTCGGGCGTGCCCATGCGTTTCCACGGGATAGACGCAACTGTCCCCTTTTTCATATCTGCGGTCATCGCGCCTGTCGCTCCCGGAGTTTCAATCGCGCCCGGCGCGACTGCATTCACATTGATTTTCTTTCCGGCCAGTTCCAACGCCAAGGCTCTCGTCATGCCGTTCACTCCGCCTTTGGACGCGCAATAATGAACCAACCCCTCAAAACCAACCAAAGACGCGATTGATGAGATACTGACTATTTTCCCGCCCGATTTCATTTCTTTCACCGCCGCCTGCGAGCACAAGAATATGCTTTTTAAGTTTACATCCAGCACTTTGTCCCAGTCCCCTTCTTTCATATCAACAAAAGGAACAAAAGGGAAAATCCCCGCGTTATTGACCAAGATATCCAGTTTGCCGAATTTTTTTACGGTTTTGGCGATTAAATTATCCACCGCTTTTTTTTGCGAGACATCGCAAGCGACCGCCAATGTTTTTACTCCCAGTTTTTCCACTTCGGCGGCAGCGGTTTCACAACCGGCTTGTTCAATATCGCTGATAACGACATTACACCCTTCTTTGGCCAGAGCCATAGCGATGCCCAGTCCGATGCCCTGCTTCGCGCCGGTCACGATTGCCACTTTGTCTTTTAGTTGCATATTTTTTTAAATTATTGAATTATTTGTTTATTGATAAATATCATGATCCCCAACGGAATGGAAGTATACTGTCTTTTTGTCTTTGGTCAATTCAAATATGATCCTGTATTTGTAGGCAATGGAGAAAGATAAAAATCCGGTAAGTTTACCGTTTAGTTTATGGGTTTTCAGTCTTGAATCAAAAGGGTCTTTACGAAATATTTTTTCCTGCTCTTCAGCCAATGTTTTAATATTTTTTGGCAATTTTTTATATTCCCTGGCGAATTTTGAACTATAAATAATGTCCATAAATTATTTTGGACTACCTTAAATCTTTTAATGATTTTAAGACGATTCCTCGGTTGTGGGCTATTTCCAACCGGCTTTCATTTAATTCAGCCAGAAGTTTGCCTTCTTGCCAGTCTCTTAATAGATGGCGGAAAAATTCGCTGGTGGAGGCGTAGTTACCCATTTTAACGGCTTTTTTAACGGTTTTGGCCATGGTGTCGGGTAAGGATATATTTAGTACTTGACGCATATGATTAGATATAAATTGTAATACATTGTATTACAATAATAACATAAGATAAAAACCCTGTCAAACAATTTATATGACGGCTGGCGGTTCGGACGGCGGACTGTCCGTGTCTTTTTTTTTAAACCAGCCGACGAGAAATAAAATACCGATAAAGAAAGCGATTCCGGAGATTTGGACGATCCAAGCCAGGTAATACCACTCAAAACCGGTTTTAATTACATTTGATAAAGTAAGCCCGGTGTACAAAAGCCCGGCGAGAATAAAAGCGATTCCGCCCACGATTTCCCGCTTCCACGATATCCATAAGATAATAGATAGTATGAATACAGGGATATTATGCATAAATAACGCCAATACCGTCCCCCAAAATCCATAATTTCCGTCAAAAACGTCCAACGAAAACAGCGCGAGAAATAATATAAAAACTATTGATAAGATTCTCGGCGTCCAATAAACGAATCTTTTGGCTTTTTGTTCCATAAAATTTTGTTATTTATTTAAAGACGGGCTAAAAATACCAGCAACCCGTGTAAAATCGCCAAAGTTATGGCAACAGCCGCCAAACGCGGGTGCCATTGGAAAGGGATTTTGGTGATACCTTTTTTATTCATAATGGAAACCGAAGCGGCAAACAAGAGAAAAATCAGCGTGAGAATGCCGAGGATTACTGTCAGCGGTTGGCCGAGGATTTGGTAATAAGCGATTGATTTGAGCATATTTTTTTGGTTAAAAATTAATATTTTATTGGGCTTGGGTTATCCGGTGTTTGATTTATTTTTTCTCAAAATCCTCTTCTTTTAAATTTGCTTGGCGTAAAATAGACCTAAAAGTGCCTGGGCGCACTTCATTACCATGGATTGGAATAATAACGGTAAGAACGGGATTTCCTTTTTTTCTATATTTGGCATGCGAACCTGTTTGTGAAACAAAAAAGAAGCCCTTGTTTTTAAGGACCTTTATAATTAACCGCAGGGGGTATGGTTTAGACATATTGAAGAGTAACCGAGGCGATGGCTGGTCTTTTTACTTCAGTTTTTTTAGGAAAAGGAATATCCTCAAAATACAAAGATAACGCGTCTTGAAGCATTGTGAGGGCTTCTTTTTTAGTTTTTCCATAACTGGAAACATCCACTTCCAAACATTGAGAAATGTAATATTTTCCCTCTTTCCACACTACTGATTTTAAATCTATTTTACGCATAAATTTATTTTTTTATGCTTAAATTATATAAAATTTTAAAAATTATGTCAAATTTGGATGAGCAAGCAAATAAAATTATTTTTTAAATTGCGCAACAGTATATCATTTAGCATATTTCCACTAGCTATGGTTATTCCATGATTTTACCATATTAGTGGTTTCAGTTGACTTGAATTCGGTTGTATCTTTTTTTGCGTAGGCTTGACAGGCTTACTGTTTTCTGTTATGCTAATTTGATGCTAATTTTGGCGTCTAGTTACAAAAAAATCGAAAAGGAGAACAGACATGGAAGAATCGCTACTTGAGGAATTTGAGAAATACTACGAGGCAAAACCGACCGACCCTGCCAAAAAAATCCTGTTCGCCGTTCTCGATGATCTGTTTGGTCGCCGTGGACTAGACAACGCATGGGACGATATCGATGATGATGTTAAGGAAGAAATCCTCGCTTCCAATCTCGAGATTGTCAGAAAAAACATCGCCTAGCGTCAGCACTAAGCAGGCCAGTAATCACCGTCGTAAACTCTATGAGTTACGACGGTTTTTTTAAAAAATTTCAAAAAAGGGCCATCAAAAAATAAATTTTAAGGGCAAATAAAATTTCAGATAACGTATGCCGATATGTGATGTCCTGTCGCTTGTGAACGACGGTATATGGGTGAAGCGAAGCGGAACCGCATATATGCTGTCATGTGATGTAAATTTTTTGATTATTTGTTTTGTGTGGCGCCAATTTTCCACACGCCTTTTTCTAAAAAAGCTTCTATTGTTTGGCGAGTAGCTTTGTTGATCAAATTAGAATGTGATATTTTATTCACCTTCGCATATTCCGCGAGTGTCATTATTTGCGCGCCTTTCAAATACGCAAGTCGTTTATAATAACTATTAGTAAGCGCCTTACCGACTATCTCTTCCATTATAACAGTCGTGCCGTTGGCATCAAATTCTCTAAATGCTTCGTAGTATTTGTTTCTGTCAATAAATTTGATGTTTATTGGCACAAATCCTTCTCGAATTAATAAATAATTATTTATAACACGTCCAATACGGCCATTACCGTCGCAAAACGGGTGAGTGTATTCAAAAGCCAAATGTAACTTCGCAATTCTTTTAATTATATTCTCATGACTCGTGGCATTATATTCGGATAGCATTTTTTCCATGCGGCCAACCACTTCGTTGGGGTTGGGAGCAATATGGCTGCCAACACGCACGAATTCATTGTCTTTTCTAAATCTGCCGGCAATATCATCACGAATATTCGCAATCAACATTTTATGAAGCGACAAAATCACTTCAGGAGTAAGTTCCTGCTCTTTGGCCCTTTGATCAATATACGACACCACCCGCGCTAAATTTTTTGCCTCAAACATTTCTCGTTCAGTGATGTATCGGTCCAGATCTATTTGTAAAAGTATTTTTTCGGTTTCTTCCAATGTTAGTGTGCTGTTTTCGATAGCGTTAGAGTTGTATACTTGTTCAGCTACTTCGGATTCACTAAGTAATTTTAAAAGCTCTTGTTTTCCAATAGCCGCAGTATAGAACCTCTCTCTTAATTGTGATATTATATTGAAAATATGTAATGTTTTTGGCATATATTATTAACAGTGAATAATACCTATATTATACACTATTTTTACTATTTTGTCAAGATAACCGTGAAAATCTATGTAAAAAGTGGCTAATTTCACGATTATTAGAGTTAAATTGCATGATATATATAAAAAAATTTATGGAATAATGTCTTTAATATGGTTTGGTGGTTCGTTTGTGGAAAATCATATTATGGAACCTTATCATCTAAAAGCAGTATTTCAGCTAATGGCCGGCGGCTGTGCGATAGTTTTTGTTCTGACTTTTGTCAGAGGAAAAATTTGCTTTCCTTGTTAATATAATTGTGCAAATTTTTTGAACCTCATATTCGGTTTTCTGCGATGTTCCATTTTTTTGAGCCCAAAAGAAATAATTTTTTGTTTTTTGGCTCCTCTTGACATAAGCCCTATTTTCTGCCATACTGTACTGTTGCTATAAATGGGCACAAATACCGTTCAAAAGGAGGAGCTTATGGACATCGAAAGAGCCAAGGATCTTATTGAGGAAAATGATTTCGATTTTTCCGAAAAGAATGTTGTAATGCACGGACTACAAATCCTCGCAAAATACGAGGAAAATATTATGCCACAATTTGGTCACGATATCATTTGGGCAAGCAATTTTGACAAAACAGTCATACAGATGCCCGAAGAAGAAGTGGTTCGGATGGCAAAACTTGGTTGGGTCTACGATGAGGAAAATGATTGCTGGGCACACTACTAACAATCACTTTCAGCAAACACACAGCCTATTCTTCGGAGTAGGCTTTTTTTAATGTCCAAAAAACAAAAAATTATTTCTCCTGTGAAGCGCCTTTGGCTACCAAAACATCCTTCTCCACCAAAAACACCCCATCAATCTTCGCTATTTTTACCATCTCCTCCGTAAATCCACTCTTACTGAATAAAATATAGTATTCTTTTCTGTCGTCTTTATTCCAGTCCACTTCGGCTGCCTTCTTTTTTAGCTCTTCGTAAATATTTGTTCCCACCGGTTTTTCCGACCATTTGCACTCGCCAAAAATTATTTTCTTTTCTGACGTACTAAAGCCCACCACATCAATTTCCAAATCGCTATCCCAATAGCGACCCACTCGTTCAAATGCAAAAATTTTATTTTGCCAAGTAACTAGTAACTCAATCGCGACCCGTTCGTAAACTTGCGCGGTGATACTCTTAAAACCGGAATTTATATTGTCGTCATATTTTAATCCGCTAAACATTTTCTCCAGCACATAATCGTAGTTGTCCATTTCCAAATAACTTTTGTAGGGAAAAATGTATTGAAACCAGAAAACAAAAAAGTTGTCAGAAATTTTATATAAACCCCGGCGCGATTTGTCGGGTTTATCTTCGGTTACCGGTACCTCGCGTTCCACCAGACGCAAATTTATCATTACGGAAATATATTTATTCGTGGTGGCTTTATCCAGCCCAACCTCGTTAACGATTTCACTTAGCTTTCTTTTCCCCAACGCAATCGCGCGCAAAATCGCTAAATAGTTTTTGGTTTCGCGCAGTTCTTCTTTTAGGGTGAATTCCACTTCATTATATAAAAAAGCGGTTTTGTTGAAAATCTTTTTCTTGATTTCTTCGGGCATTTCGCCGCCGCCTTCAAACTGCTTAAGATACGCGGGCATTCCACCGGTAATGGTATAAATATTTAAAAAATCAGAAAAACTCTTTTCCGGGAAAAATTTTCGTGATTGAGAAAAATTTAGTGGATCAACTAAAATTTGACCGGTGCGGCGACCAAACAGGGGCGCGCTTTGATTCAATGTTTCCGATTCCATCATGGCAATGCTTGATCCGGACAAGATTAAAAATATTTTAGTATTTTTTAAATATTCATCCCAGCCCTTTTGAAAAAGAGAGCTGGTTGATTTGTCGTTTTCAGTGAGATATGGATATTCGTCTATCGCCAAAACCAAAGATGTGTCGGTTGTTTTGGTTTTTAAATATGAGAATGCCTCTATCCAGTCGCCAAAGCCGTTCTTGATTAATATCTCATCTTTAAAATAACTACCAACGATTTGGCCCAACTCTCGTAATTGATCCGCGGTCGTGCGTTTGTCAGCCAAAAAGTATATTGCCTGCTTGTCTTTGATGAATTGTTTGATAAGTTCGGTTTTACCAACGCGTCGTTTGCCGTAAATAATAAAAAACTGGGCAAGATTGGATCGCCATTTTTCGTTAAGTGTCTTTAATTCTTGTTGGCGGTTGATAAAAGGCATATATGTAGTACTTAACTTAATTAGTATACTTGTAAGTAGTATACCGTATGAGTATACTATTTGTCAATAGTGCCTTTTTGATTATATATTAGCCCAAAAAATGATCATATTTTGAAATAAATTGGATGATATTTTTTAAAATAAATCGTCCCCCGACTTAGTCGGGGGATACCTAATTCCCCTCAATCACGTCAATCACATTCGTATCCGCCCCCTTCATTATTGTTATCAAAAAGAAAAAAATAAAAGAAAAAAATAATTTATTTCCGATAACGTTTCCGAATATCTGAAGTTGCGCCTGTGTTCATTGGCTAAAACTTTAAACATTCACCTATTTTGATTATATCACCAAACTTTGCTTTATCATAGCGCAATTTGGGTGGAACAGAAAAGAAAATCACAAATATTTTCCTTATTATAAGCCCTTTTTTGAAATTTTTTTGACTCCCGTGCTTGACTTTTTATCTGAAATATGCTATGTTTTATTATCCAGCCAATTGTTGAGCTGAGAAACACAACCACAAAGGAGGAGTATCATGCTTGAACAACTGATCGAAATGATGCGGGAAATGGAACAAAATGATGAGCTCTTTGAGATTGGGGCGCGCCTTATGAAAAAGTCATACGACGCCCTGATGAAGGCAGGCTTTAACGAGGAGCAGGCCACAAAAATTGTAGCTGGACAAGGAGCAGGCGTGAAAGCGTCGTAATTCCATTCCAGATTCACAATGTAGTATTTACGCCCTAGCAATTTTTACGCTGGGGCTTTTTTTAAAAAAATTTCAAAAAAGGGCAATTTAAATTTTCAAATATTTGTGATTTTCTTTTCTGTGTAACCAGATATTCGGTGTTGTGCGATGTGCTGACACCTTTTTTCCTTCAGCATTTCACATAATGGCCGGCGGCTATGCGATAGTTTTTGTTCTGACTTTTGTCAGGGGAAAAATTTCGGTATATCTGATGTCTAGGCTCGCTACAAAATTAGTTGAATATAGAAAGAGCATAGATATGGGTCGAAGAAATATGACAAACAATAAACCTTAAATGCGTCATATTTCTGAGCCAGATATACCGTGTTCTGCGACCCGAAGGGCTTGAGTCGAGTTTTTTAAAGCCCCCACACAGAAGATTGATATTTCTCTTGCTGTGACAAAACATCAATCTGTTTTTGAATCTCTAAAATATCATCATCATTTAATGGCTCAAATTTATCATAAAAGCCTGTTTCGCGGTGAGGAAACTGGCAAGCGTCACCCCACTTTTGAATTGTAGCACTTTTCGCTCTACCATATAAATGAATATGCAAATATGGACCTTCGGGCTTAAAGACGCTCCAGTTTCCGTTGTCTTGATAGTTAATCCTACCAACATCTATACCGCGATTGTTGAGGCCGATTTTCATTGCTTCGCCGACCAACATTGTTAGACGCATCAACTCAATTGCCAGTTTGGGCGAAAGTTGCGTACGATCAACGAGCTTTTCTTTTGGGTAAATCTTTAGGTGGCCACCATCAGTGCGAGTAATGTGTGGTTGTTCGACGGCCTCAACAATGAAGTTTTGGGTTTGATAAATTTGAGCCATAAATATATATAAATGATATTTTTCTTTTTAAGGGCTTTAAAAAACTCGATTTTGCAGAACGTTCGCGTGTATGCGATGTTTCAATATCGTATACTGGCCGGCGGCTATGCGATAGTTTTTGTTCTGACTTTTGTCAGGGGAAAAATTTCGTATAGCCGACTGTTGGGCGAAGTTTCGCTTCGTCCGACAGGCGGTTCCCACCGGCCATTGAGAAAAATTTCGTGAAGCGAAATTTTGCTCAACTAGTGATTATACGCAAACAATACGTTAAATATCCCCTATTTGGTGTATTTAACGTATGTATGGTATAATGTTTTTATCCAGCACCTTCCCAGAATACTCCGTAGCTTACTACTGGGGTTAATGGGCATAAAAATCATTCTTCCTGTGGGGTTTAATACTCCGTAGGAAGGTGCTGGATTTATTAATTAAATACATTATATCATACCCCTATGAACAAGCAAGAATTATTAAATACGACCGAGCGCGAGTTAAAGATCCGCAATTATAGTAGTAAGACTATCAAAACCTACCTCCATTATATATCTGAGTATTTGGACTATAAATCCAGCACCTTCTTACAAGATATTGAACCTCATAGGAATAAAAATTATCAAATCCATTCATCCTCGCAACAAACCATGAGATATTCCGGGAAGGTGCTGGATAAAAAGGAAAATTTGGAAAAAATGGACCCGGAGAGTATAAAAAACTTCATTTTAGCTAAAAAAGAGCGTGATTATTCCCCCCAGACCATTAATTTGAGTATAAACAGCCTAAAGTTCTTCTATAACAACCTAACCGGAGAAAAAATGAGGGCCGATATCCGGATGGCGAAAAGAAACAAAAAGCTTCCGGTTGTTTTGACCCGTGAAGAAGTTGGTCGGATTCTGGAGTTAACCGTTAATAAGAAACATAAACTATTATTATCCCTTGCCTATGGCGCCGGTCTGCGGGTTAGCGAAGTGATTGACTTGCGCGTGAAAGATGTGGATTTAGGCAATTTAACCCTTCATATCAAGGATGCCAAAGGTAAAAAGGACCGGATTACCGTATTCCCCGAGAAGATAAAAATCGAGCTTGAGGAATCAATAAAAGATAAGACCGGGGATTCGGTTGTCTTTGCCAGTGAACGCGGGGGCCCGCTATCTTTGCGATCAGCCCAAAAGATCTTTGAGAATAATCTTCATAGGGCGGGAATTAAGAAAGACGCCTCTTTTCACTCGTTAAGACACAGCTTTGCTACACACCTGTTAGAGAACGGCACAGATATCAGGTATATTCAGGAATTACTGGGCCATGCCAATATTAGAACCACGCAAATATATACCAAAGTGACCAATATGGGGTTAAAAGGGATAAAGAGTCCGTTGCAGTAACGTTTCATGTGGAACATTATTTATAGCTGTTTGTATACACTAGTGTATACAAACAGAGGTAAAATCCAGTTTAGCAACCGGTTAAAAGTTGGGTTTTTATAAAATTGTTTCATATGGAACAGTTTTTATTTTTGTCGTTTTTGAACACCGGACTGTCATTGCGAGTCCCGACTTAGTCGGGGTAACAAAAAACTAGATAATTTCATTTCGTCATCCCGAGCTTGTCGAGGGATCTCCTGAAAAAATGGGATTTTTCACACAAATTGAATAAGGGTTCAAGATGACACAAAAATCATGGACCTGGTAGGTGAATTGTTTCACGTGAAACAATTTTGCTTAAAATTTTAGTATAAATTGATAATATTGATATATTTTAGCACAATTCTTGTGTCGTAAAATATTATAGCTTTGTTATAAAATTGGGGTGATTTTGTTATTTGAAAGATCCCTCCCCGCTGTACCCCGATGTAAAATCGGGGTAAGTGTTCCCTTACAGCGGGGGGATGACAAAAGAAGACCCCCTCTCCCTCCCCATGGTAGGGGGAGAAAATTGCGTGTTCGCAATGACAGGGAACAACATGGGATTGTAAGGGAATAGCCATCTCCAGACTCATTCAGGGTTAATCCAACCAACTTTTCAATTACAAGTTATCCCGATTGTGAACAATCGAGGATCCTCGACTTTAGTCGGGACGATTTACGGATTATAAGGGCACCTTATCCCGATTTCATATCGGGACGGATTACTTCAATAGGGTTGACAAATTCCGAGATTTGTATACACTATACTATACAAACAAGCAAAAAGGGGAGAACGCAATGTTTTGGAAAAAATTTGATTTGAAGAAAGTTAAGGGCGAGGGTGTCATTATCAAAGGGGACCCTTACACACACAAATCCAGATGGTGGAATTACATCTTGCTGGCAACGGTTTTTTGGAGAAAAATCTGGGTGCTGGAAATTCGTACCAATAGGCCGAGTTTTCGCCTGGTTTGCGTTCAAGAGGGCGAGGGGATTTGCCGGATTTATCGTAAATCTATTTACGAGAAAATCATCCGAGTCGGGGTCAGGCGCGAAGACTGTTGCTTTTTCGCGATAGACGATGATGGCGGAGAAATCCCCGTAGTTGTTTTGGAGCGGAACCTTGACCGCAATACCGAGGCTTACAGCGATTTGCTGATTGTTTGAAAGAGAGGGGAATACCAACGGCGTTGTCTTGGACAACGCCGTTTTTTATTGTCGGCCGGTTAAATCCGGTTGCTTCTTCCAAAAAACCGGAAAATATGGTATGCTGATACAAGCACCATAGGGTGCTTTCTTAAATATAATCAAATGAAAAGAATCGGACTAAAGGCTTTGTTATATTTTTTACGCGGTTTGATTTATGTAAAACGCGCTCTTGTGGTTGTTTTGTTTAAGTCAATCAAGTTATTGAGCAAGGTTTACACGCTTTATAGCCGGACAATAGGCTTTTTGTTGTATAAAGGGTTTTTTGTTATAAAAAAGAGGTTGTTTAAACACCTTAATATATCAAAAGAAGTCAGGTTTATTGATTTTTTTGGACAGCGTTGGGCTTTGCAGATTGTAATTTTTGTTATCGCGGTGGTGGTTATGGTTCCGCACAGTAATTTATACACCAAAACCACGGAGAAAATTCACGGTCAAGAGACTTTATTATATACATTGGTCGGTCCGGGCGATCAGGATTTTAGCGTTGAAGAAGTTGAAATTGATTTGCAACAGTTGCCACAAAGAGAAACCAGAAGCTGGAGAGAAGGGTCGGTTGTTTTGGAAACCCCGGGGATAAGCGCCAGCCAGCCAATTGCTGAGGCTCAAGATATTGTTGGCATTAGCGCCGGGGGCACCGCGCTTAATAAGCCAAGCATTTTGCCGGGGTCGGAATTGCCAAGCGCCGGGTCAACCACGCAAAAACGAAACGAAATTATTTATCATACAGTTCAATCCGGAGAAGTGGTGGGACAAATTGCTCAACAGTATGGACTTAATGTCCTTACAGTATTGTGGGCGAATAATTTGACTTCCCGTTCCTATATTCGTCCCGGCGACAAGCTGGCGATTTTGCCGGTTGATGGAGTTTTACACAAAGTTAAATCAGGGGACAATGTTTCTAAAATTGCCGGTCTTTATAGCGCGAAAACGGAAGATGTGGTTAAGTTTAATAAATTACAAGAGGGCGGAGCGGATATTGTCGTGGGAGAAATGCTGGTAATTCCAAATGGGGAAAAACCGGCTCCGGTTTACTCTTCATATAGTTCGTCTTACAGTTCGGTCGCGGCGCCTCCGCCGTCAATTACGGCTCCGGCCGGTTCCCGTTATATTTGGCCGACAACAGTCAGAAGAATTTCCCAGTATTATGGTTGGCGTCATACCGGACTTGATATTGCCGGTCCGGTCGGCACTCCGCTTTACGCTTCTCGCGCGGGGACAGTTACCCGTTCGCAATGTGGTTGGAACGGTGGCTATGGTTGTTATGTTATAATTGACCACGGTGGTGGAGTTTCCACTTTATATGGCCATGCCAGCCAATTATATGTGGATGTTGGTGAGGAAGTGGTACAGGGACAAACAATCGCGGAAATGGGTTCAACCGGCCGATCCACCGGATCGCATATTCACTTTGAAGTCCGGGTTGGCAGTTCACGGGTGAATCCTTTGCAGTATATCAGGTAAGTTGGCAGATTTAAGATTATAGATTAAAGTTAAAATTCCTCCCGATTGGGAGGAATTTTTAGGTTGTACAGGATGTTGACAAGAATACCACAATATGGTATTTTTGTAAGTCCACTAACGATGGAACGATGGTAGTAATTAAACTGCCACGGAATCCTGAGGGTGGAAGGAGACGACATGTCGATATACATCTGGTTGAGGCCTGACGCAGTAGAGAAACTGGAGGATCTCAAGAAGCAGGGGATTCTCAGAGTAGGGGTAGAATTGGACAACCGTACCGGCAAGCCGTATGTCTCACTGTATTGGGATATCATTGACCCGGCGGCGCCAGATCTTTCTGTCCCGCAAGAAATTGTTGAGAGAGTGACGATCCGGGAGACCATCTACAGAGGGTTTCGGACCGAGGGTCTCTACCGTCATTGCGAGGTAGAGCTCATGGTGAAGACAGGGGTCAAATCCAAGGGTCCTGGGGACTGTGTGGAGTGTCAGGAGGTTAGCGCTTCCGCCCCGGATGTGGATCAACTTCGGGGGGCATACTCCCTTCTTCGTCAGGGCAAACTTCAGCCCTGCGAGAGGTGGGAAGATGAGGACCCACCCACACCGCCTGCCAAGACGCAGAAAAACAGAGGCGAAAAGGATGCCTCGTCGGGCGACTCTCCGATTTTCGGGAAGGGGATAGAATTCTAGGGGTAAGCCCTCCAAGAACTGAGCAGACTATCTGCTTTCGTCCGCCATGTTGCAAGACCTCTGGCGGACTTTTTTTATCCAGCACCACCCCGCTGTACAACGGGGTGGTGCTGGATTTACTCCGTCTTCATCCGGTATTGAAGCGCTTCGGCGATGTGCGGAGTTTCAATCTTATCTTTGGCGTTTAAGTCCGCGATGGTGCGCGCCAG
>Ga0156680_153_pt1 | contig 44026 bp, 38 predicted proteins | sample RifOxyC2_FD_112010 | JGI IMG/M metagenome (GOLD analysis project Ga0156680, IMG submission 112010) | Candidatus Magasanikbacteria bacterium RIFOXYC2_FULL_40_16 | reverse complement strand
CCCGTCAAGGTTAAGTCAAGGACAAAATACGACGGTGAGCCGCAACTGGCTCTGAGCGAACTAACGGCTCGATTTTTTGCTCCACTTTTTATAAAAAAAGTGGAGGAGAGAAAATTATTCTTCTGGATTTTCGTTTTCGCGAGAATGATAGGGGGATCCCTCCCCGCCAGCTGGCGGGTCGGGATGACGGGATGGCTACGCTGGGGGTTTTTGATTAATTAGTAAGAGCCCCGTTATTAGCGGGGCTCCGTGGAGGAGTGGGTTATTTCAGGATTGCGTCAAACTGTTGCCAGATGTGGCTGACTGTTTCTTTTTCGTTTACCATCTTTTTAAGATGGTTGAAATCATCCGGCGTTAGCCTTTCATAAATTTTCTTGCAGGCACAAGCATTTAGTTTCTTGTCTTCGCAATATCTGTAAATAAGCCCCACCACCTCCTGGGTAACCGGGTCCTCTGACGCGAGAGCGCAGTCAATACTTGTCAGTTCTTCCGCGGTCATACCCACCTCCTTTGTCCATTGTTAATTTTTACGGACATTATATTTTAACTCCAAAAAGGGTGTTTTGTCAACTCTTTAAAAACTAAAAAAAGCCGCTGGGCGAACCATACGGCTTGGATGGCGCGTTAGCGCCGGGTGTAAGGAGGAACTACTTTTCCTCCACTGGGTTCTTGGAGAACTTCAGGGTGTTCTTGATGAACTCCATTGCCCCCTCTTTCCTGTCTAGAATCTTCTTCTCCGAGATGAACTCGGAGATCTTGATCCAGAGCTCCACCTTGCGGGCTCCGGTGAGGCGGAAGAAGTCCTGGATCTGCTCGTCGCTAAGCGACATTTCTTTGATCATAGGAATCAAGTAGAACTTGAGTCCCACCACTTCCCCACAACAACGAGAAATCAATTCCTTTGTGTATTTGTCCATAACTCCCCCTTGTGAAAGTTGTGAAAGGTTTTATTTACCTCAAGACACTCTATCATATTTTGACAAAAATGTAAAGACCCCCGTTGAGCATAAGTCATGAGGCATGAAACATGAAACAACAGAAGCTGTCTTGGTCTAAAATTTGAGTAGTCGTCGGTTTTTAAGCGTTTTTTACAATTTTTTCTTTAAGCCATTTTACCACTTTCTTGTTCTGAATGGCGGTGGCGATACTTTCTCTCACGCCGGCATCATTTAATCTTTCCAGCGTTTCTTTTTCATTTTTGTAAATTTCGCGCATATTTTCAATTTCCTGATTCAATTCTTCTTCGCTGACTTTAAGATTTTGTTCTATTGCCACCTGGCGCGACACTAGCGCTGCTTTGGCTCTTTTTTCCGCCTGGGTTTTGAATTCTTCATATAATTCTTTTTCCGTTTTTTTGATGTCAGCCAAGTATTGGTCAATTTCTACGCCATGTCTTTCCAAATTGCTTTTTAATTCGTAGAACATCTTCTGTCTTTCACTATCAATAATTACTGTCGGGATCGGTTCAAACTTGCTGTCCGCAACTATTTTTTCCAACATTTCTATTTCGGTTTTTTGCTCCGCCTTTTGTTCGGCTTCGGCTTCCAAATTTTTTATTATGGTCTCTTTTAATTTTTCTACAGTGTCTTGCCCGAGTTTTTTTGCCATCTCATCCGTCAATTCCGGCAAGTGTCTTTCCAACACTTCTTTTACTTTAATTTTAAACTGAACTTTTTTCCCGGCCAGCATTTTTTGGTAATGAGTGTCCGGAAAATCCAGCGTAAATTCTTTTTCTTCGCCTTTTTTAAGACCTTCAACCTCTTTATTAAATCCGCGGACATAATGGTCCTCGCTTAAATAAACCTGGTAGTCTTTGGCTTGTCCGCCCTCAATCGGCACATTATCAAGTTTCATATCCATATCAATCACCAGTTTGTCTGTCCCAACAGCTGGGCCGTCTTTTGGTGTTTCCGTAGCATTAATCCCACGAATAGCGTCAAGCGTTTCCGTGATTTTAGCATCGTCCACTTTTTTGATTTCTTTTTTTACTTCAATTTTGGATAAGTTCGCGAGCTCAACTTTCGGCATCAGCCCAACGGTTGCTTTGTAGATAATATCATTGCCCGGGGCGATTTTTTCTATATCAATTTTTGGCATACCGATGGTCTCCAGTTTTTCATCCGTTACCGCGTTATAAAAAGTCTCGCGGATTACATCTTCCAACGCTTCTTGCAGGATGGCCATTTCGCCGACTTCTTTTTTAACAACATCAAAAGGAACTTTGCCTTTGCGGAAGCCTTTGATGGTAGTGCGTTCGGACAGTCTTTGCGCGGCTTTTTGCAGATGTTTTTCATAATCGGCCGGGGCGACTGTTAATGTCAGTTCAATTTCCGATTTTTCCAGTTTTTTTAATGAGTGGGACATATTGTTAATTGTTAGATTATAGATTATAGATTAGAGATTTTAGATTTTAGATTTTAGTTGCTTAGTTTTGAGTTGCTTTAATATAGCGGATTTTTTTTATTTTGTCAATCACGGTTGAGTTGAGGGAAAACAAAGCCCCCGACTTAGTCGGGGGCGGGAGACTTTCTTGTTTGGGTTTTGGCTACGTTTCGCTCAAGGCAATCATCTGCCTCATTGCCAAATAACGCAATTCCGGATTTGAATGAGCGTATCGGTTCATGCGCCAGATCCAGCTCCATTGTTCAAGTGTGAACAGGGGCGTTTCCTCGGGTGGGGAGCGTAGCTCTTTGTGGCTTGGATGGCCATAGATGGTGATCCATGGGTGGTATGCCTGATATTTTCTGAGGTCTTCGTCTGAACTTATGAATTCTCCCATTTTTTTATGAGCTGTTATTTCCAGCTGGCTATGTGGTAGAGATTCAAGAAACACCTCTTCCCACTTTTGGAAGTTATCAAGACGGGCGAGGACTTCTTCGGTCAGCCCGCTTCTCTCGCTTTGGATTACGGTTGCCAACCCAATTCCCACTTTTTGGACCAATTCTTCGAAAGTCATTTTTTCCTCCTTTTGTTTAAAAATGTTATACCAAAAAGTCATTTTTGTCAACCCCGTCACCTTTCTGAAAAGATATTAACTCAGTCTTTAAAAATTATATGCTCAAAAAAATTGCGACGGGTGATGATGCCGGTGTAGCTGGCAAGACACAAACCGCCCACACAGATTCTTGAGCGGGTGGTTTTGATTTGTTTGTTTAAAACCGCGTGTGATATAATTGTTATCAATATGATGTCGCGCCTTGACTTTTTGTGAAATTTTTAGTATTATGTTGAGGCATATCAACGGGCCCTTAGTTTCCCGATGTCGCCTTTGGCTCATCGGGACTAAAAGCATTTGGTAGAACGTCCCGATGCCACATCGGGAAGGTGGCTGGTAAATAATATTATGGTAGGTTATCTGTATATTATATATAGCGAATTAGCGGGCAAGTATTATATAGGGTCAACGATTGATTTAGATCGAAGAATGGCTGAACATAATTCCGGTAAAAATATCGCGACAAAAAATAAGGGTAAATGGGAATTAAAATTTTTTCAAATTTATAATGATATAAAACAGGCTAGATGCATTGAATATAAGATTAAAAAATTAAAAAGACGAGATATTATAGAAGATATTATTGAAAATAAAATTATTAAATTAAAATAAGACGGGCCCTTAGTTCATTTGGTAGAATGCTTCCATGGCATGGAAGAGGTGACCGGTTCAAATCCGGTAGGGTCCACCACTCACTTTATTGTGAGTCTGTCTATCACGAAAAAGCCGAGGTAGCTCAGTGGTAGAGCAGTGGACTGAATTTCGGTCCCTCTTAATGTAAATTAAGATGAGAAAATTGGGTGAATTCGGGGAAGTCCGTCGACTAGCGGATAATCCCGAGCCAAGCCCCGATGGGTAAAAGTATCGGGGAAGGTGTAGAGACTAGCGAGTGAGCCCCAACAATAATCTCGCATTAGCGCCCAACCCCCGACTGAGTCGGGGTGATGATATAGTCCGATCCTTGTGGAAACACAAGATAATAAATTGGAAAATCCACGTGTCGCGAGTTCAATCCTCGCCCTCGGCACTTGTATATATTTTGAACTTACGGTATAATTTGTATGTCTAATTACCGTAAGTTCAATTTATATGAAGGTAGAAAAAATAAATGCGATAAAACTTCGCAAGTTGGGGAAAAGTTATAATGAAATAAGTAAATCGTTAAAAATCCCCAAAAGCACACTTTCTTATTGGTTGAGAGATATAGTTTTGTCAAAAAAAGCGAAAACTAGAATAGAAAATAGGGTATATGAGAAAAGTGTGAAAGCATTAATTCGTAGAAACAAAGAACAAACAGTTTTTGCCAAGGAGAGGGCAAAAGAAATACGTGAAAAGGCCGCTAAAGAGGTAAAAAAAATAAGAGAAAATGACCTTTTTCTTGTGGGGATTTCATTATATTGGGGAGAGGGATATAAAAAAGGCGCGGAAGGAAGTATTTGGAAGTGTGTAGATTTTACAAATTCTGATTCAACTATGGTTATGATGATGATGCGTTTTTTTAGAGAGATTTGTAAGGTTGAAGAAGATAAAATGAGAGTACAAGTTATTTTACATAGAAATTTATCTGGTAATAAAGCTGTAGAGTATTGGTCAAGAGTGACAGGAATAAAAAAAGATCAATTTATGAAAGTGTCGAGATCTTTAAGTTCAGCGAGCAAGGGGAAAAGTAAAAATATATTAAAATACGGGACTATCCATTTAAGAGTATATAACACCAAACTTTTTTATAAATTAATTGGATGGATTGACGGATTGAAAAAACAGATTTAACAAAAATTTTATATCGGAGTGTAGCTCCCCGACGCAAGGTCGGGGTAAGTGTTCCCTTACAGTTGGGACAACTTCGCTTTAATATACAATCAAAGTAAGCGCAACTAAAAAATTTGTATTATAAAATTCAATAAAATATCGGAGTGTAGCTCAGTTGGCTAGAGCATCTGGTTTGGGACCAGAGGGTCGAAGGTTCAAGTCCTTTCACTCCGACGTGTGGTTATAAATCCACTTAGAAAAGGAAAAAGACGATGGCAAAAACATTTTGTGATCTATTGAGGGAACTTTTTTTAAACCCGGATGATAAAGGTATCCAGGATGAAGTAACATTGCAGATACAGTCGTTCTCTATTCATGTAGCGACTTGCGAAGCCTGTAAAAAAATAATTGATGAAGCACTTGTGCAGGAAGAAAATAGAAAAAACTTCATTGAAGTTCAGGCAATTATTGAGGATGCAATTGACCCTGCTTGCGAACTGGACCAAGAGGGCATAGAAGATCTTCGTTTGTCGCAAGTATTAGTCGCGAATCAACAAAGACAAGTTCTGACCGCCGCGCAAAGTGTGTTGGCCGGGCTTGCCCCCGCGGTACAACATGGCCTATCAATTGGTAGTTTGAATTCGTATGAAAGGATAGCCCCAAGTCCGTTGCTTGGAGAAATTGCTCCGGCGTTACTTCGTACATATCTTGCCATAACCAAATTGGTTTTGACATTTGGTTGTATCTTTTCTGATGAAGAAGATGTGGCTTGTCTTACCGCGGATGGTCTTCAAATGAAGGGTCAATACATACCCAAGGACTATTTCATTAAAGAAATTGTTGAGCGCTTGGAGGTTGGTCAAGCCAATGCTGAAGCATTGTGGATAGAAATTGTAGCCCTGTTTACAGGTAATGGTTCGGATGTATCCTTGAAAAGGATTGATGCCGTTCTTTGGGGGGAAAAGGCATAATAGTATCTATTTTGGGCACCTTGACAGATCAAGGTGCCTTATTAATTTAGGAGAGGTGTAAAATTGGGGTTATTAATTATTATTCTACAATAAGGGTATAAAAGGAAACCCATAATGTTGCAGTCGTGGATTGTGATTGTGGTTACTTGCCTAAAATTTAGGAATAGCAAATTGTGGCGCTAAAGTTCTTGGATTAGTCCTGCTTCAAAATGGTACAGGATAAAAACAAACCCGCAAGGGTATTTTTTGATGAGAAAAGGACTTGAACTTTTACTTTTTTTGCTGTAAGATTGTTTTACTAAAATGCTCGCATGGCTCAGTTGGTTAGAGCGTTGCATTCACATTGCAAAGGTCACTGGTTCGAATCCAGTTGCGAGCACTATTTTATATCAAGAGACACCTTGACTTTGCTTCCCGCCAGTGACGGGACAAGCGGGATGATGGAAAAAGACCCCCTCTGACTCCCTCCCGATGTAAAATCGGGATAAATGTTCCCTTACCTGATAGGGGGAGAAAAGTGGACACTCGCAATGATAGGGGACAAGACGGAACCTTTCTATTAAGTTTAGGATGACGAAATAATATCAACAAAAAAACCCCGATTTTGTCGGGATTCTTTTGTTTTTGCCATACAGTATATAAGTGGGCTGGCCCTGCGCAAGGCAGAGCAATACTTATATACATGATTATTATAACACAGTTTTTACACTATGTCATGAGTCTGTCAATAACAGACTGGGGATATTATAATATAAGGGGTTTATTCTGTCAATATTGGGCGTAAAACCAGGGGTAAATTTACATAAAGGGGGCGTTTTGCTATAATTAATTCATAAATTAACTAATATATTATGTATGCGGTCAGTTAGACTTTTGCGAAATTTTTGTGTACCTTTTATTGTTATAGTGTTGGGGGTTGCTTGTTTGTTCAGCCCGACGGAAAAAGCCTTGGCTTGCGCCAGCGGACAAATAACCGAATTAAATATCGTCGCCAGAGACTCCGGCGGGGAACTTGTCGGCGATATTAAATGGGGATTATATTTGCAGGACAAAAATGTGGATGGCGATAAATTGTTGGGGAAGTCTTTAAAAACCGGCACGATTGATTCTACCGGAATCGGTACCACCACTTTTCATCCTGACGCGTACAATAATCCGGAAACGGGCGCGGCCGCAAAATTTGTGATTAAACTTTATGAAACAAACGCGAGTGTCGGTGAATATATTGTTTGGGACAGAACCTACGCCTGTGGAAATCAATACACGGAAACTTCCACTTTGAGCAGTGTAAAAGTCATATTAAGGAATTTGGATGGGACTTCTTTGAAAAATAAAAAGTTTGAATTGTATGAACAAGATTCTGATAGAGAAGGGAATATTATAATTGGCGACGCGGTCAGCAAGACTTTTACCACCGGAGATTATGGCGAGAAAGAAATTTTTGTCGCGCCGGGACGTTATTTGATTAAGGTTCCGTCTGATGTCGGTTTGAGTTATCAAAGAGAGGATATCGTGGTTAATTCGGGCAGGGAAACCGTGGTTGATTATATTCTCAGCAATGTATCTATTGTTGTCCGCGATGGAGCTGGTAATTTATTACCCAACAACAGTTTTAGTGTCTATCAGCAAGTTACCAATACTGATGGTGTCAGGGTATTAGGAACAAAAATGGGGACTTACACGACCGGCCTGACCGGACAGAAAAGCCTTTATTTGCCCAATGGCACTTATGTAATGACTTTTGCCGGCACCGGAACTAATCTGATTTATTTGTGGGATCAGACAATCAATGAAACGCAAAGTTATAATTTGAATTATAGGCTGGCGACGATTTCCGTCACCGCCCGCGGTTTTGATAATCAACTGCAAAGCAATATCGCCGTTAAAATTTATAAACAGACTGAAAATATTGATGGCAAGATTTTATTGGGGGATGTGGTCGCGTCCGGAAATACCGGCGACAATGGCGTGGTGAAGTTTTTTATTCCGCCAGGCACATACACGGTTGAATTGACCGGCCCTGACGGGCAAAAAAATCTTTATCAAAGTAATGTTTTGGCGGAAAGAGGAATCTTGAATTTGGAAAAAGTTTTGAGCGCTTTAAAAATTATTTTGAAAGATGCTGATGGCAATCTACTTCGCGATATTCCGATTTCTTTGGTGGAACAATTGAAAGACGCGGAAGGGAATTACGCGGTCGGAAAAGTTTTAAAGACGAAAAATACCAGAGAGTTCGGTTTGACCGAGTTTTATTTCCCGCCGGCGGTTTATGCTTTCAAAGTCAAGGGCACGACTGCCGAGTATTATTATTTTTGGGATAAAGAAATTGTGAATGAACAAGCGCCTACAATTAATTTGACGTTGAGCGTGGTTCGCGTGGTGGCGCGTGATGGCGAAGGCAAACTGGTGAAAAATGTCGCCGCGTCTTTATACAAACAAAATTATGATTTGGCTAAGACTGAAATTTTAGGAACAAAGCTTATTTCTGTAAACACCGGCGACAAAGGCTACGCGGATATACGAGTGCCGGGAGGAACTTACGCGGTCGGCGCCGGCAGTACGACTAAGTTTAATTTGGTTGTAAAAGATGGTTTCTTGACTACGGTCAATTTGGTAAAGAATTTGGAGACGGTCGCGATTGAATCCATTTCCGACCCTCGTCCGGCAGTCACAAGACCAAATAATTCTTTGCTTAGATCCATCACTACCGGGAAAACTTATGTATTGTTGGACGGCCAGTTGAGATATATTTCCAGTTTGGATGTTTTCGCCAAATACGGATATAAGTGGGAAAATGTCATCAATGTTTCACAAGAAGAATTGGATGGCTATGAAATTGGCGACGATTTGGGCGTATCCGCCGGAGCGATAGTTGAGGGCAGTGTGGTCAAGAGCAGTGATAATCCCACCGTGTATTTAATTGAGGAGGGAAAGAAAAGACCGTTCGCGACCGGTCAGGCATTTTTGGGGGCAGGACATGAGTGGAGCGATATTGTTATTGTCAGTATTGCGTCTTTGTCCGCTTTGGAAGAAGGGGAAGCGGTGGTTTTTGTGGCGACAGCTCAAGATGTGCGGGAAGGAAGCGTGGTAAAATCAAGCGACAGTCCGGCAGTATATTTGATTGAGAGCGCGAAAAAGAGGCCGTTCACTACGGGGCAGGCGTTTGAATCAAGAGGATACAGATGGAGCGATATTTTAGTTTTGAGTCCGGAGATAATTGAAGATTATGAAGAAGGGTTGCCGCTGGTGTATATGTCAAACGATGAAGCGGTCAAAGAGGGGAGTCTTATAAAAAGCGAAAACAGTCCGATAGTTTATTTGATTTCAAATAACCGAAGGAGAATCATTACCAGTGAGAGAATATTTTTGGCGCTTGGTTTTGAGTGGGAATCCGTGTTAACGGTCAGCGGAGCCAAAGTGAATGAATACCAGACGGATTTGGCGATTGATTTTACGGAACAGGATTTTGACAGAGACGGTTTGAGCAATTTGCAGGAAGGGTTTTATGGAACTGATCCGGATGATGATGATTCTGATGATGATGGGTTTTTAGATGGCAGGGAAGTGAATAATGGCTTTAATCCTCTTAGTGGCGGGGCGTTATAGAAAATAATAAAATCCCCCTTGCTTACGCAAGGGGGATTTTTGTTTTACCGCCTTCTTCTGAAAAACCGGAAGATTTTCCAAATTATAACCAAGATTATAAATATCAAAACATAGGCCGCCCATCGGTTATTAAATATCCGGATGAAGACAGGAAGTATTACTGAATAAAAGTTTTTAAAGAAACTTTTTTTGTTGTCCGGATTTTTTTCATCTTGCAATTCCGCTTCCAGACTGCTGGATTTTTTTTCCAAAGTTAAAATGATTTTTTTCAGCGCGGTTTCCACACCGTTATCAATTGAGTTTAAAATATTTTTTAAAGTATTGACGATTTTTGTCTGCTCGTCTTCATTTGTTTTCGCGCTGTCGGTTTTTTCTTCTGGTTTTATTTCCACGGCTTTATTCTCGTCGGTTTTTTCCGGTTCAAATTCTTGTTTGTCGCCGGTGCCGTCATTATCCGTGTCGGCTATCAATGGGTTTGTTCCTAAATCAGCCTCTTCTTCATCAGTCAATCCGTCATTATCATCGTCAGGGTCTTTTTTATTGCCGATTCTGTCTTTGTCCGTATCAATATCCGCGTAGCGCGCGTCTATTGGTGATGAGCTTGATAATAATGTAATCGGTTCCGAATCAGAGCCGGGGGAAGATTTCACAGGGTTGACTATTTCCACTTTGATTCGGTGTTCGCCTTCGGTCACATGCCAATCAGCCCATTCTTCTATTAGATGTCCGCTGATTGAGGAAAATTCCGATTCGCCGATTATTTCTTCGCCGTCGTAAAACCGGATTGTTCCTGTGATATCAAAGCCGGATTCGTTTTGTATGGCAGTGTAGATTCTGATGTCATCTTCCGCGAAAAACGGAGTTTGCGAATACCAAATACCGCTGACAAAACCGGAGTTGACGGTAACGGCGGACGCATGTTTGGCTGAAAATAATGAGAAAAACAAAAAAAATACAAACAAGATGTATTTATTATTTATAGTAGCAAAAAGCCTTGTCATATATATGTAAAATACCATTTTTTGGTGAATTTTAAAAGCCCGCGCGTTTTGGACGCTTGGGCTTTAGCCTTTTTGAGGCGGTTATCTTTTCTAATTTTGTTTGCGTCATTATTTTATGACAGAGCTTTGATTATTTTTTGATACAGTTCTCGCCCGGGGACGATGTTGTCGGCTCCGCCGTATCCTATGATATCAGCGCCGATAATCTTTTTGCTTTTTTTGATTATGGCGATTGCCCTAAGCAAATCTTTTGTCGTCATAAAACCCGGACTCCACGCGGTTGTTATGGCTTTTCCCTCCATAACATCCAGGTCAAACGACAGATATACTTCGAAAGGAAGCCAGGCTAGTTTTTTTTGAAGTTTCTCAAACCAGTTTCCGGAGGCGATTTCTTTGTCTTTGATATGTAGATGCCTTTTGCCGGGCACAAGAATTGGCTTTGGCGGGACTGAACCGATGAATAGCGCGGCGGACGCGTTTGTGTCTTCAAGAATATCTTTAACGAATGAGCCACAGCCTAGCCGTTGTTTGTCTCGGTATCCCAATTCTTCTTCGTACTGGTAATCGTCGTGTTGGTCAAAATGGATATAGCCGTAGTTTTGGCTGATTTTGTCGGCGTGTTTGCATAAACCGTAAGTGTAGTGGTGGAAAGACCCGCTTCCCATCACGACCATTTTTCTGTTTTTGCTCGCGCCGACCGCTTCGCTTATAATGCGGATTATTCTTTGTTTTAATTTAACAATGTATTCTTTTCTTTTGTGTTGCATCCGCCTTTTAATCGGCAGACCGGCTTCTTTTTCCAAGAACTCGGCGACCGTTTCGCCACTATAATCGGTTTCTAAAGAAATAAGTTCCCATTTTTCCATTTTTTACTCCCGGCGTATTTATAATTGTAAAGGACAAAATTGTGAAAAGATACCTTTACTTTAACACGGTTTCGTTTTTTGATAAACAAGCGCCCTTTAAGAGTTGCTTGTCAATTACTTTACAATTATCAAAATACCACTTGACAATTACTTTACAATGTGGTATAATTGTTTTAATTACTTTTGACTGTATATTTATGAATATTGAGCAAACAATTTTAAAGATAGCTTCGGAAAAAGACAGTTTTACTACCGCTGATATACTTCGCGCGCTTAAGAACAAGATAACTCGCCAGGCCGTAGTTTTGGTTTTGCAAAGACTTGTAAAACAGGGGAAAATCATTAAAGGCGGTTCAACTCGCTCCTCTTTTTATTTTTTGCCAAAATATACCGATAAGTTTGTTCAGAGAGTTAAAGCGTCGCTTGTAAACAAAAATCTGGAAGAGCACAGAGTTTTTAGCGATTTAAAGGAAAAATCTTATTTTATAAAAAACTTGAGTGAAAATGTTTACAGTATTTTGGAATACAGTTTTGATGAAATGCTTAATAATGCCATAGACCACTCAGAAACAAAAAATATAGAAGTGGATATCCAAAGTAATGGAAAAGATTTAAAGTTTATAGTTGAGGATTTTGGGGTTGGCGTCTTTAATAATGTTATAGATAAAAAGAAATTGGAATCGGAGATGGAAGCGATGCAGGATTTATTGAAAGGCAAAACCACCACCGCTCCGAAGGCTCATTCTGGGGAGGGTATATTTTTTACTTCCAAAGCCGTGGATGAATTTATTTTGGATAGTTTTGGTTGGAGATTGCGTATAGACAATATAATTAAGGATGTCTTTATGGAAGAAATTAAGCCGGTAAAAAAAGGAACAAAAGTCACCTGTGTAATATCGGAAAAATCGGAGCGCCATTTGGGAGATGTTTTTAAAAAATATGAATCAGATGATGGGGAGATGGATTTTGATAAGACCGAGGTTTTGGTTCGTCTTTTTACAATCGGGACGGTGCATGTTTCCAGATCGCAGGCGCGGAGGGTATTGGTCGGTCTTGAAAAGTTTAAAGTGATAATTATGGATTTTGATAAAGTCCCGACAGTTGGGCAGGCATTTGCCGATGAGATATTTAGGGTTTTTAAGATGAAATATCCCGATGTTAAGGTTATCCCTAAAAATATGAATAAGGCGGTTGAATTTATGGTAAATAGGGTGGAGAAAGAGTAAAATTTAATTAAAATAAAAGCAACCCGTATTTGAGTTGCTTCTGTGTTTACCCAAGATATTTTATTTAGCTTGGGTAGCCCCCCTTTTGTTTTGGTCTAGGTCATGATTTTTGTCTGTATATTACTCTTTGAATAAACAGCAAAAACCATAAAACTCCGGAAATTGCCGCGATAGTGCTTGATAAAAACAACGACAATGTCCACATGGCCAAAGAGATCGCGAATAGGCCGGCGAAAGTTGGCACGGAGGTCAAGTATTTTATCGGGCCGGATTTTTCTTTAAAGCCGGAGTAAACTTGAGGGATAAGAGAAATACAAGAAATAGCGCTGGCTATGCTTATTAGGATGTCTTGCCAAATCACAACAGCCTCCTTTGAACTAGAAAGAGCGGATGAAAATACCCACCCAAGTTAATCAAAGAAATTCGGGGTTGTCAATACACACTCTTGCAATATTTATTTTTTTGTGTTATATTAATGCACATATAGCGAGGTGGAGCAGTCTGGCAGCTCGTCTGGCTCATAACCAGAAGGTCCCCGGTTCAAATCCGGGCCTCGCAACTAATGCGGTAGTAGTTCCCCGCCGTCCGGCGGGGTAAGGTGCCCTTACAGTTTCCGCCAAAGGCGGACCAGCCTCTGGCTGGGGCTAGAATATCAATAAAGTATCCGTTATAATAATTACAATAAAATCAAACATGCGGTAGTAGTTCAGTTGGCTAGAACGTCTCCTTGCCAAGGAGAAGGTCGCCGGTTCGAATCCGGTCTGCCGCTCCACGAATCCTGACTTGGTCGGGGTGAGGGAGTATTTAAAAAGTCATGCGCGTAGCATGGTTTTTTGTTTTGCCCATTAAATCATCAAAATACTTGATACTAAATACAAGATACCAAATACATCACACAGGGTTGACCCTGTCACCTTTCTAAAAATGTCTATTCTTTTCTAAAATACAAAGACGGAGTCGCCTCGCGGCTTAGTTTTTATTTTACCTCAAATTAATGTCAGAATGGTGACAGGGTTGAAATAAATTACAATTTATGTTATGGTGTCATAAACCCAATTAAAGGAGAACGCGATGCGGAATTTGAAAGTTATTTTCATAGTTGCCATCTGTGTCTGTTCGTTCAACCAAACGAGTGAGGCGAAGCCTCACCGAAAAAAGCCGAAGGTGCTTTTTATTTCAATTGACGGCTGGCACGCGTCTCTGGCGGAAGAAATGCCTGCGGTCAAGGAATTGATGGAAAACGGTTCGTGGACGCTGGAAGCCGAAGCGCCGATCCCGCCGATTACGGTCGTGTCTCACGCCGTAATTTTTACCGGCGCGGTGCCGGAGAAAAACGGTGTCGTCCGTTATGAACCGAAGCGAGTCAAAGACTGGTGGCCACTCAAGGTCAGAACAGTTTTTCAAGCGGTTCATATCAGGAACAAAAAGACGGCCGCTTTTGTGCAAAAACTGAAAGTGGCGGCGGTCTTGCCGAGCAAGTCAGTGGACGAGTTCGGTCTTTTCCGTAACAAGAAGAAAATCGTTGATAACGCTTGCGCGGCGATTAACAGCGATGAGCCGGTGTATTCTCTGGTCTTCGCGCATATTGAAGACCTTGATGCTACCGGGCATGAATATGGTTGGCTTTCGCCGGAACAAAAGATTGCCGCTTTGTCGGTGGACAAAGCCATTGCGGATTTGGCGTATTGCGCGCGCTGGTCTGAAAAAAAATCCGGAATTCCGGTGGTGATGATTATCTTCGGTGACCATGGTGGACACAGAAAAACCCATGGCGCCGCTATCAAATCGGATTTACAAGTTCCTTGGATTGCGGTTGGCGCCGGCATCAAAGCCGGTTATAAAATAAAAGGCAAAGTTCGTCTGCTGGATATAACGCCCACGATTTTGAAAATCTTGGGGCAGAATCCGGCCATACTTTTGCCTGAAGCGGAGGGAAAAATAATAAAGGAAATTTTTACGCGTTAGTTTGACCGAGAACTGAACGTGCGAAAAAAAATGCCGGTCGTCTGTTTTCAGACGGCCGGTCTTTGTTTTTTATTCTAAGGTTTTATTGTTAAAGTCCAGTCTTTATAAATGAATACATTGCGTTCATTTTTCGGATTGCAGGTTTTGCCTTCCGGCAACAGGCACAATCGGCGGCGATCGACCTTGGCGGTGAAATCGCTTTTTTTGCCCGACGGCACACGGTTGATTATTTGCCCGTCAATCGTAAGGATGTAATCCTTTTGACCGAGGGTGTTGTCAACCGTACATTGAACTATTCCGGCAGTAACCGGCGGAATTTGAGGCGTTATTGCCATCATATGCCGCGGCGGTTCAACTTCCGGCAGTTCAACAAATTGATTCTGGTTTCTGAAAGCAACCTCTTCATAATGGTTAGTTATGAATTCAATTTGGCTGCCGCATTCATTTTTATTAAGAAGCGGAACCAACGCCACGCGATTTTGGGCGGCAATTTCGTCCAAATCACGGTGGTGGAGCTTTTGGTTTTCCAGGTTTTTGTTGGCAGTCAGTGTTTCGTCAGGAGTCAGGTAAGCCCAGCCCCCTATCTCAAAAGCCAGAATAGTCGCGTTAATTCTCTTGTCAAGCGATTTATTTAGGTTGGCATATTGTCTGCCAAATTCTTGCGCTAACAAGTAGGAAGAAATCCTGAAAACACCGCAACCCTTATTTTTTGTTGTGGTGAAATTGATTACAACATCATTCGCGGTCTCTTGGTACTTTGACCTAAGATTTTCCGCCAGAATGAAATCCGCGGAAATGCCGTGAATAACCTTAATCAATTTTTCTCCGCCAAGATAGTTTTTTGTTTCCTCTATTTTGGCAGAACCCAGACCCAGCGAAAGAAGCTGTTCGTCTCGCGGGTTGATTTCCAGCGCTTGCAGGTAAGAGTCAGTCGCTTGGTTAAGGTCTCCGGTTTTCAAAAATACATCGCCCCTGAACTTCAAGAAGCGGTTGTCATCCGGGAAACGCTCGGTGGCTTTGGAATAAGCCACGACGGCTTTTTCAAAGTTTTTGTCCGCTCTGAGGCAGGCTCCCAGAAGAAAGGCCGCGCTCTTGTCGTTAGGCAGGTTTATGGTGATGATTTCAAACTCAATGGCGGCGGCGCGATAGTTTTTTTCTCCGGCATACAGCTCGGCGAGCTGGCGTCGGATAATCATATCGGCCGGATCCAAATCGCGAGCGGTTTCCAACGAAGAAGTGGCGTCTTTGATTTTGTTCAGCGCCAGTTGCGCTAAACCAAGATTGAAGAAAACCAAAGCGTCATTTGGAGACAGCCTAGCCGCTTCGCGGAAATCCGCTTCAGCGGGAACAAAGTTCTTTTCCGTCATTTCAATTACGCCCAGCCGGAGAAATGAACGCGCGTCAGTCGGGTCAAGCTTGATGGCCGCCTCGTAATGCGGGCGCGCCTTTTTCAGTTTGTCGACTTCTTCAAGCAGGAAAGCGTAGAAACGCTGAGCTTGATTTGAAGACGGGTCAACCCTGACGGCATGTTCAGCTATTCCCAGCGGGGTTTTTTCGGACTTGCTCTCCTCTTTTTTCTTTCCCTTGCTTTCGGGTTTTTCTTCGCCCAAGTTCAGATACTTTATGAAAGCTCTGTTCAACAAGATGTTGGCGTATGAGTCCAACGACGGCGGTGTTGCCAGCGCGATTTTTTCTTCGGCTGACAACGGCAGTTTGGCAGAATCACAGGCTTTGAAAAAAGCTTCAGCAAAGATGCTGTAAAGTTTTTCCGCGCCAACAATTCTCGCTTTACGTCCGCTTTTAGTGATGAACTCTATGGTTTGGTCGCCATGAGCCGAGCCGGAGCCAATCAATGTGTATTGATTGTCAGAGACGGTGTAGATTTCAACCGTTACTGTCCAGTCCCATTCCAATCCGGAGAAATATCCGGTGATGAAGCGGGTCGCTCCTTTTTCACGGGCGAGAGTCGCCACGCCCTCAAGATCAACAGTCCCGTCTGCGCGCATTAGTTGCGCCTGTTCCGGCGTTAGCGTCGGAATACGGCTGTTTACCATCCTGAAAGAAACGGAGTTTTCCAACTTTTCAGCGATAGCGACCGGGAAAGCAATCGTGAGATAATGTTGCGCTTTTTGATGCGATTTTCTTTGCGTACTGCGATTTTCAAAAGGCGCGACGATTGTGTTTGCAGAGGGGTTTGCCCAAGTATAACTGGTATTGAAGTTGATTATAAAGAACACTGTTAAAAACAATAAAGGTTTCCACATCTGGTTTTACTCCATCCCGCGAGTGCGGGCCTGTTAAATCAAACCTGGTACCAGCATTAAATATAGGACTTATTCGGGCAAAAGTCAACCTGATGAAGTTGACAAAAGACAAAAAAAGGAGCTTTATTATTAGAGGTAAACTGAATCACACTCACCTAAAAGGAAGGTGTTAAATGTCAGACAGACGTTCTTTACTTAAGATAGGTTCGTGGTTGATTGCTATCGGAGTTATCGCTTACTGGATTTGGGCGACCGTCTATTGGATAACTGCAAATGACGGATTGGCAATTCCATCGGCATTAATTTTTGGTGTGTCGGCAATCGTGTCCGGTCCGCCAAGATTGAGAAGGAAAACAAAGAAGTCCCAGCCGAGTTGGCCAGAAAGAAAATCTCTTTGGACCGTTTTGGTCTTTTTTCTGAAGACCATAATGTTTTTTCTCTGGCGGGTTATTTGTTTCTGTTTCCGTATTGTTTGTCTTTCCTCCACTGTCTTGATTGTTACAGGGACATTATTCGCTCCGAAAGTGGAAAATATTCTTTTGGCGGATCTCCCCCCCAACATCATGGATAGGGTGTTGAAGTATAAGCCGCAGGTTTCCTCTATTGCCTATTCCAACGACAGTCAGGAAATATGCCGGTATTCGCTTCAGGATAGAATCTTTGTCCCCAGCGAAAAGATACCGCTGTTTGTTAAGCGGGCATTCATTGCTTCCGAAGACAAAACATTCTACGAACATAATGGTATTGATCTCAAGGCGATTGTTCGCGCCGCTTACGCAAACTACAGTAGCGGTGAAATTCTTCAGGGCGGGTCAACTATTTCCCAGCAGGTGATTAAGTCGGTGGTCCTCAAAAGTAACGAGGAGAGCTACCTCCGGAAGGCCCGAGAAGCTCTACTCGTGGTAAAGATGGAACGCCAGCTTTCCAAAGAAAAAATCTTGGAAATCTATCTGAATGAAATTTTCTTGGGGCATGGCGCTTACGGAATAGAAGCGGCTTCTCGAACTTATTTCGGTAAACATGTCGGCAATCTCAGTTTGGCTGAGGCATCTATGCTGGCCGGTCTTCCTAAAGCGCCCTCTGATTTTTCCCCTTTCAATCGTTATGAAAGGGCCAAAGAACGCCAGCACTATGTTCTTGGCAGAATGCGCGAACTGAATTACATCAGCGACGCCGACAAAAAAGAAGCGGAGTCGGAAGAGATTATTCTCGTTGACTACAACGAGCCGTCCAACCGCATGGCCGCGCCATATTTCTGTGAGCATCTAAAACAAGAACTCAAACGAATGTTTGGTTTTGATGCTGTCTACAAAACAGGCCTCTTGGTCAAGACAACCTTGGATCCGGGAATGCAGAAGATTGGGGAGGAAGCGGTCAAAAAAGGTCTGGTTGAACTGGAACGCAGGCTCGGCTTCACCGGTCCGGACGGAAATGACCCGGAATATGACGGCAGTTGCCAGGCGGACGGATTGCCTGTGCCGGATGAGCTCATCACTGTGGGTAAAGTGATTTTCACCAGCCCAAAAAGCGGTGTGTCCGTTTGTGTCAGAGGCGAAAAATTCCCGATGCATGACGAAGATGTCACCCGCATCAATTCTTGGGAAAGACGCGTGGGCAAGAAACTTCTTGTCGGCGATTATTTCCCGGTGATGATTCGGACTTTCAGTGAGGAAGTTTCTCGCAAAGAAACTCGCGAGGTTCGCTACGCGATTTCCGCGAGGCGGACTGCGGGTGAAGATCATCCGGAATCATTGGAAGCGGGGCTGGTCGCGGTAGAGCCATACACCGGATTTCTGCGGGCGTTGGTCGGCGGTTTTGACCGGAAAGAAAACCAGTTCAATAACGCCACTCAAGCGCGCCGGCAAACCGGATCATCGGTTAAGCCCCTTGTCTATTTGTCTGCTTTGACAAACGGAACCGTGGTCACTGATATCATCAATGACCATCAGGTCTGCTATTCCACAGCTTCGGGGCAGTGGTGTCCGCAGAACTACCTGGGACCCAATACGCGCCATCAGTATATGGGGTCGGTTGACCTCCGCACTGCTTTGGCTAAGTCGCTCAACTCGGTTTCAGTGCAATTACTGGCCAAAGTTGGAGTGGACGAAGTCATTCGCACGATGCGGGCTGTTGGCATCAAGTCGCCGATTGAGCGAGTCATGCCGATTGCGGTTGGCGCTCTTGAGGTGACTCTTTGGGAGCACACTTACGCCTACAATACGATTGCCTCAAACGGTATGGAAATGCCAAAGCATCCCGGGGCGGAAATTCCCGGGATCTATATCCTTGAGGTGGCGACGGTTGATGGCGAGATTCTTTACAAGTATGTTCCCGAGCCGGCAAAGCAAGCGGTTTCGTCAGGTTCGGCCTACGCGCTCATCTATTTGATGAAAGGCGTGGTTGAATTCGGCACCGGCAGGCGAGTCCAAGAACTCCGTCGTCCGGCCGCCGGCAAGACGGGCACGACCAATGATTTCTTTGACGCTTGGTTCATGGGTTTTACCACGGACCTTGTGGTCGGAGTCTGGGTTGGCCGGAAAACACCATCGCCGATTGCCAAAGAGGCGACCGGCGGCAGTGTGGCTTTGCCAATTTGGTTGGCTTTCATGAAGGCGGCTCATCCTGATACTCCGCCTCGTGATTTCCCTGTGCCGTCGGATGTCGTGTTGATACCGATTGGCGAAGATGTTGTTCCTTTCCAGCGCGGATATGTTCCGAAGAAGTTTCTGAAATAATTGATTCTTTTTCAGAATAACGCGCATATGCCCCCGTTTCGGCGGGGGCATTTTTTTATTTAAAACAAAAAACCGTATTTTACACACGGTCTTTTTTAATTAAAATTTTTCTATGAGCGAGCGACCGGAATCGAACCGGCGTCATCGGTTTGGAAAACCGAGATAATAACCATTATACGACGCTCGCGTTTGGGCTATATCTTATAGCAATTATTTTTGATTGTCAACCCTGTACCGTTCTGGTACGGGGTTATTTATAATCCGGTTTAAGCGCTAAAATAGCAAACATCAAAACCATAGCGATAATCGCTTGAATATACCAACCAAATCCTACCGCCATACCAATCGCGGCTGATGCCCAAAGTCCGGCCGCGGTTGTCAGCCCCTCAACACTTTCTTTTTTATGAATAATCGTGCCCGCGCCGATAAAACCGATGCCGGTCAAAATTTGCGCCGCGATTCTGGATGGCTCGTTGGCGACGCTTAAAGAAAGAAGGGTGAATAAAGTGGAACCGAAAGCCACCATGGCGAAAGTTCTGGCGCCGGCGGATTTGCCGATTTTATGTCTTTGCCAGCCCAAAATTGAACCAAGACCGGATGAGAGAATTAATTGTCCGGAGAAAATTAGAAATTCCATACTATTGATTTTTAAATATAATGTGTGTATTATAGCACATTATTGCAGTTTGTGTGAGATTTTTTACTGTCATTCCCGTGGAAACGGGAATCCAGAATTGTCTAGTACAGTCTTTTATTAACTAGATTCCCGCTTTCTCGGGAATGACAAATTGACTCTAAATAATTAAGATGAATCAGCTTCAGCACATAAAAAACAACAAAGATAATTTAATTTCGCGCGCGCAAATTGTAAAATCAATGCGCGAGTTTTTTTGGTCCAAGAATTTTACAGAAGTGGAAACGCCGAACATTGTCGCCTTACCCGGACAGGAGCCGTATTTGTCGCCGATGAGTTTAAAAATCAGCGATGAAAATAAAAAGCAGTATCAGGCGTATTTGCATACTTCACCGGAATACGCGATGAAAAAAATGCTGGCCGGCGGGTTTGATAATATTTTTTCCATTTGTAAATGCTTTCGCGATAATGAAAGTTTTGGCGGATTGCACAATCCGGAATTTACCATGATAGAGTGGTACCGAACCGAAGTTGATTTTTATAAGATAATGGATGATGTAGAGGATTTAATTCAAAATTTAAAATTAAAAATACAAAATAAAAATTCCAAATTCCAAATTCCAAATTCCAAATTCTTTGAAAAAATTCACATGCGTGATTTGTGGAAGAAATACGCGGGTATTGATTTGGATGAATATTTGGAAAAAGAAAAAATGTTCACGCTTTGCGTGGAAAGGGGTTTTAATCCGGACAAGGATGAAAAATATGAAGATTTATTTTACCGCATATTTTTAAACGAGATTGAACCGAAATTGAAAGATCCGGTAATTATTCATCATTATCCGGCGCAGATGGCCGCCTTGGCGAAACTGTCCGATGAAGACAATCGCTACGCGGAAAGATTTGAAGTATATGTGAATGGTATGGAAATCGCCAACGCGTTTTCCGAGTTGACCGATGAGGAAGAGCAGAGAAAACGGCTGGTAGAGGAGAAAGAATTAAGAAAAGAATTGGGAAAACCACGAAAAACTTCGTCTCGTGGCGTGGATGTGTTTGAGATTGATGAGGATTTTATAGAAGCGGTGGGGGAATTGCCGAAATGCGCGGGAATCGCGCTGGGTGTAGACCGTTTGGTTCAGGTATTTTTATCTTGCCAAAATATAGATGATGTGTTAGTATTACCAGCATCAATCATTTTATCACCTGACCATCTGACAACCTAAACATAAGTTTAATTATTCCAACTGGCCTAATTCACCGTATTAGAAATTCGAATATCGAATATCGAAACTCGAAACAATAACGAAATTCAAATTACCTAAATTCAAAACGTTTTGAACATTAGGATTTTGAACATTTGAATTTGTTTCGGATTTCGGGCTTCGGATTTAGAATTTAAAATATGATTATTGATTGGAATTTGGGATTTATTTAGAATAGTTAGATTAATTATTTTTATTAATATAATTTTACCGCCACCACAGTGATTAAGTGATTAGGTGGTAAAGTGACTAAGTGAATATGGGATCAACTACTGATATAAGAAAAGGAGCAATTATCCGCCACCAAAATGATTTGTGGGTGGTGACTTTTTGCCAATTTGTAAATCCGGGCAAGGGCGCGGCTTTTACAAAAACAAAGTTAAGAAGCATTTCCAGCGGAAAAGGAACGGAAATTACTTACAAAAGCGGTGAAACCGTGGATGTGGTAAGCGTGGAGCATGTGAATATGCAATATTTGTATAAAACCGGGGATTCTTATTCTTTTATGAATCAAAAAACTTATGAAACGGTTGATGTCAGGGCTGATGTGCTTGGAGAAGACGCTAAATATCTGAAGGATGGTTTAGATGTGATTGCTATAACCCACGAAGGAAGCGTTGTAGCCATAGAATTACCCAAAAAAGTGGTTTATAAAGTGAAGCAAGCCCCGCCGGCGGTCAAAGGCGACACGGCCAGCGGAAATGTGACCAAAGAGATTGTGTTGGACAATGATTTAAAAATTTACGCGCCGATATTTATCAAAGAAGGCGAAGAAGTCATCGTGAATACGGAAACGGGAGATTATGGCGGAAGATCACAAGAATAAAAAAAACCCTGTACCAGAACGGTACAGGGTTTTTTGTTTCCTTTTTTAATTTTATTATGTTATTATTATAGCCATTATGAGTATCCCTAAAGTAAAATTTACAAACATATCTTTAAAAGCTGAAATAGATGGGCTTTATGGTTTTTTGTTTGAAAATGACATGGGCTGGGGCAAGTATATTATAAGAAAACATCCAAAGATTAAATATGTTTTGTCACTAAAGACAAAGAAAGAGCGTATTTTATTTTTTAAAAAATATATTATTGATTTTAGAAAAGAAAATGCTGATAGAATAGAGGCAAATAAAATAAAATATAATAAAAAGTGGCAAATGATTGAAAATAAATATTTCAAACTTTTATCCGGAATAATGGATATTGACTGGCCCAAAAACAGAAAAATAATTACAGCGGAAATATCTATAAATACAATTTGCCCCAGATTTTTGGATGAGTGGAGTTTTTCTATTTTTTATAATTATAAAAAATTATCTCATGCTATGGAGACAATTATGCATGAAACTTGTCATTTTTTATATTTTGAAAAATGGAAAAAAATATATCCAAATATGGACATAAAAAAGTTTGAATCGCCTTATATTGAGTGGCATCTCAGTGAGATATTCGCCCCCGTTATTCTGAATGATTTTCGGGTGCAAAAATTACTCAAACAAAAAGCATTTTTTTATCCGGAACATGAAAAAATAAAAATTGATAATAAAAAAGCAACGGCATATTTTACGGATTTATATATTAAAAATATGAAAAAGGGTGGAAATTTTGAAGAATTTTTGAAACAAGCATACAAGGTTATTAAGGAAAATAAGAAATTATTTGATATTTAAAAGTAGTAGTATTGTTATTTGTTGATTAACCTTCGGAGAGAGGGTTTTTTGTTTCCTTTTTTAATTTTATTATGTTATTATTATGTCCATAATTAATTTATTTTTTTATATGAAAAAACTATTTTTATTGCTAATGATCTTAGGCGGTATTTTTTTATTTATGCAAAATGTTTTGGCTGACGATTCCCTTAAAATAAACATTAACACAGCTGATGTGGGAACGCTGGATTTATTACTGCCCGGGATTGGAGCGGTAAAAGCCCAAGCGATTATTGATTACCGCGAGCTGAATGGTCCGTTTGAAACAATAGAAGAAATTATGGATGTATCCGGCATCGGACAGGTTACTTTTGATGGATTAAAAGATTTGATTACAGTAGGCGACAATGAACAATCTCCGCCAGAGGCGGACCAGCCTTCGGCTGGAACAATTAACAATGAACAAGAATCTGAACCACCGCCAGTTCAAAACAATATCGAAATTATTCAAAGCGAGCCGGAATTATTGGGTTATGATATTGGTTCAGTGGTAATAAATGAATTCGTCAGCGACCCGGCTGACGGCGAAGTGGAGTTTTTAGAATTGTATAATACCACTATATATAGTATTGATTTGTCCGGTTGGTGGATTGAAGACGGCTCCGTGCGTAAAAGCATTTTGGGCGGAACAACTTTGGCGAACGGTTTTTTTGTTTTGGAAAAACCAAAAGGGAATTTGAATAACACGGGCGATATAATTAAGTTGTTTGACCCGGCGGGCGGGCTGATAGACCAAATGTCTTACGGCAATTGGGACGACGGCAATAAAAATGACAACGCGCCAAAAGCGGACGATCCGCTCGCGACGGCGAGAGTTTACGACGGACAGGATACTGATAAAGATGATGTTGATTTTGCTCTCACGCAGGAAATTACCAAAGGCAAGCCGAACGTTATTTATGTTGAGGGTGAAATTGGCGTGTCGGAAAGTAAAACTCAAAATAATCAAACGACGACAACCGCTTTTTTAATTTCAACCAGCACGAAAAAAGTTGTCGTGGAAAGCGAAGTGAAAGAGTTGGTTAAAATTGGGGATGTAAAAATTATTATCACAGAAATTTTGCCCAATCCGGCCGGTTCGGACACCACGGAGATGATAGAATTATATAATCCGACGGAAGAAGATTTTAATTTGTATGGCTTAAAGCTGGATGACGAGGATGGTGGTTCCAGTCCGTATAAATTTCCGAAGGATACAATTATAAAAGCGGGGGAGTATTTGGTTTTTGGAAAATGGGAAACAAAAATTGCCCTTAATAATGATATGGATTCGGCCAGATTGTTAGCCGGTGATAACGCCATAATAGATGAAATAGATTATTCAAGCGTGACGGAGGGGGCAGGTTTTGCCAGAAATGATTCCAATCAATGGACGTGGACGACGAAAATTACTCCGGGGGCAAAAAACAGTTTTTCCGCTCCGGCGTTGACCGCGGTTGCCGGCGTAAAATACAGCGCGACAGTTGAAACCGGATTGGCTGAACTTCGCGACCGCGCCGTTGGTTCCAGAGTAAAAACAAAAGGAGTGGTGACGGTGTTGCCGGGGGTTTTTGGCACGCAGTATTTTTATATTTCCAACCAAGACGGCGGAGCGCAGATATATATGTATAGCAAAGATTTTCCGGAGTTGGCAATCGGCGATGAAGTTGAAGTCGCCGGGGAAATATCCGAGGCCTATGGCGAGACCAGAATAAAGATAAAGAACAAAGAAGATATTAAAGTCGTCGGCAAAAGCGAGCCGGAAGTTATTGCATTGAAAATAAGCGAGATAGATGAAAAATATGAGGGGAGTTTTTTGCGGATTGAGGGCGAAGTGACGGAAAAGAAAAGTTCATATATTTATTTGGATGACGGCGCCGAGGAAATCAAAGTTTCTTTCAAGGAAAACGCAAATATAGACAGCAGTTCTTTTGAAACAGGGGACAGGATCGCTGTTAAAGGGATTTTAATTGAGAGGTCGGCTGGTTATCAGTTGCTTCCTCGTTCCAGCGAGGATATTGAATTGTTAAATACGGCCGGCGAGGGCGAGGCTGTGGCAGAAGCCAGTCAAACAGACACGGCGGAAAAATACTTGATCGCCACCGCCGGTGGGCTAACTTCAATTTTAATCGGTTTGTCTGTTAAAGCGCGCGGATTTTTTGTGGTGAGATTTATAAAAAAACTCGGCGCAGTGGTTTTAGCATTCGTAAAACGCGGATAAATTTGGTATAATAGTTAAAGTTCATAGCCAATAGTTCATAGCCAATAGTTTTAAAAAACTTGGTCAATGTACTAACAAATTTTTTATTGGCTCCGAACTATGGACTCCGAACTATTTTTATGGTTGATAATATTTTTATCCAAATCAGCACTCTGCTGGCAATCACGGTGGCGATTGCTCTTGTTTTGCGTTTGTTCCGCCAGCCTCTTGTAGTCGCGTATATAATCGCCGGTATAATTGGCGGGCCGTTATTTTTTAATTTGCTTCATGGTGGGGAGGATTTTTTTGAGACTTTCGCCCATTTCGGAATCGTGCTTTTGTTGTTTATTGTCGGTTTGAGTTTGAATTTTGATTATATCAGAAAAGTCGGCAAGTCGGTTTTAATCGGCGGAATCGCGCAGTTTTTTGTTACCGCGTCTTTGGGTTTTTTAATAATGAATTGGCTTGGTTTTTCTTTTATTCCTTCGCTGTTTATCGCCATCGCGATTACATTTTCAAGCACGATTATTGTCGTTAAGTTTTTGACGGACAAGAAAGACGCGGAAACAATGTACGGCCGGTATGTAATCGGTTTGCTTTTGGTGCAGGATATTATCGCGGTCACGATAATGATTTTTTTGAATACGGTGGGACTGGACGGAACTTTGAGCGAGACGCTGATAATAACCGCCAGCAAAGGAATTGTCTTAATTGGCATCGTGTTTTTGGCGGCGAGGTATGTTTTGCCGATTTTGATGGAAAAAGTTGCGCATTCGGGAGAATTATTATTTATTTTTACGATTACTTGGTGTTTTGGTGTTGCTAGCCTTGTTTATTGGGCGGGTTTTAATATTGAAATCGGCGCGGTTATCGCCGGCATTTCACTTGGAGCTTCGCCTTACCAATCGCAAATTGCCAGCCGTATCCGCCCTTTGCGTGATTTCTTTTTAGTTTTGTTTTTTATTGTTTTAGGCAGCCAAATGCAGATTGGCGATTTAAATTCTTCTTTTCGCCCGGCAATAATTTTATCAGTTTTCATTTTGGTTATTGACCCGTTGATTCTCTATGCTGTGATGAGAAGGTTAAAATATACGCGAAGGAACGCTTTTCTTGCCGGTATTACCTCGGCTCAAGTCAGCGAGTTTGGCTTCATTTTGGTTTTTAAGGGTAAAGACTTGGGTTATTTGCAGGGTAACGAGGTGACGGTGTTGACGATGGTGGCGCTTATCACGATAATAATTTCCTCATATTTTATTACCTATAATGAACAAATATACCAAAAAATTTCTCCGTTATTGAAAAAATTCGGCAAAGATAATTTTAAAAACAGAGTTGAGGAAGCTAAAGCGTATAAAGTTTGGGTATTTGGTTATCATAGAATCGGCTGGAAAGTCTGCGAGGAGCTTGAACAAATGAAAATAAAATTTGCCGTGGTTGATTTTAATCCGGAAGCGATTGAAAAGTTGCGAGGGAGAAATATTCCCGCGTATTTTGGCGATGCGGCCGATGTGGAGTTTTTACAGAGTTTGTCGTTGGAAAAAACAAAGATGATTATTTCCACCATTCCCGATATTGAAGACCAGAACACTTTGATAAGAACAGTCAGGAACGACGGCGGTAAGGCGGTAATAATAGCGAATTTATATCACCCGACATATTTGGACGAAGTATATAAGGCCGGGGCGAATTATGTGATGATGCCTCATTTGTTGGGGGGAAATTGGATTTCTCATATTTTGAAAGAGAAGCCCTGGACAAGAAAAACTTTTGATAAACTTAAGAAGGAGCAGTCGTCTGAAATGAAGCAGAGGTTTGATGCGAATATGCATGTTGATTGAGAGTAATTAGTAAATAGAAAATAGTAAATAGTAAGTGTTAGGTGAGAGGTGGAAGAAGTAGGGTGGAAGAAGTAAGAGATAGAAGATTAAAGATTTTAGATTATAGACAGTGATTGTTGAATTGAAAAATTGATATATTGTTGAATTGTTTTATTGACAAATTACGGATTTTGTGTTTAACTTTGAATAGATAAAAGATTTTTCGCTGTGGCGAAACCATACCGGCCAAGCCCAACAGCAAGGAGTATCTGTAAAAACGGTCAAAAAGGAGAAAACAATGACCGAACAACAGGTCCCGAAGCTTGTAGCGTCTCTTGTGGAACACCAGTCGGAGTTTAAGTTATTAACAACCGGTAACGCTCAATGGGTGATTCAAAATCCCAAATCGGCCATCGCCCTGTTTGTTCAGGCGGTAGAAAACCGTCAGCAGGAAGAACAGTCCAAGCCAGAACCGCAACCCTTTCTGACTTTCACCGGAACCGTCAAGGTTCAACTGATGAAGAAGCTCGTGGCAAGCGAGTTTTTCAACGAGAATAACTCGTTGGTGAAGATCTCCTATGTTGGAGACAACTTCAAAACGTGGTTCTACGGAAAGGTGGAGGTACAGCCGAACGCGGACGAAACCGAGCCTGGCGAGGGTCCTTACCGTACGCTCGGCGAGAACGGCGCCGACAAAAGCGTCTTGTGCTACTACACGCTCAACCGGAGTTCGGTGGACGGCCCCATCATCAAGGAACTGGGCGGTGAAGATAAGGTCAAGACCACCCTCTTCCATATCGCCGCCCTAATGTGGAAGCAACCCGATGGCAAACAGGGCGCGCTCTTAACCAATGGCTACGCGAACATCTTCTATTTTCACTACATCAACGGCGTGTTGCGCGCGGTGTGCGTGTACTGGTACGGCAACGGCTGGTGCGTGTACGCCTACTCGGTCGAGGATCCGTTTGAGTGGGACGCTGGCCGCCGGGTGTTCTCCTGCGATTCATAACTTAGGTTCTTGGGCATTTTGCCCTTGACCCTTTGGCTCTTTGTTACTTTGGCCCCCAGAATTTTTTTTCGGAAAAATCTGGGGGTCTGTTTTTTATATTTTGTTTTCTAGTTACCCTATTAAATGTCCTTTGGGCAATCCTGCAAAGCGGAATTATTTAACATGGTGAACTATTATCAATTATCAAATACTTAATACTTAATACTAAATACTTGATACGGTATACTTTAATTGACATTTTATTAAAAAACTGGTATAGTTTTTTTGTTTTTGAGGGCCACTAGCTTCCCGATGTGAGATCGGGACTTCGCTTTCGGCTCAGCATTTGGGAGCATCCCGACTAAGTCGGGAGGGTGATAAGTTTAAGTTATTAAAATGTATTAAGGGCTGTTAGCTCAGCTGGTAGAGCATCGCATTTGCAATGCGGAGGTCGCGAGTTCGAATCTCGCACAGTCCACTGTTTTAGCCCCATTAAAGGGGCTTAAAAAATATTCTATATTCTAAATTCTATATTCTATATTCTAATCTATGTCACTATCACTCGGAATTGTTGGTCTGCCGAATGTGGGAAAATCCACTTTGTTTAACGCGCTGACTCGCAGTAAGCTGGCGGACGCGCAAAATTATCCGTTCTGCACAATTGAACCGAATGTCGGAATAGTAAGCGTGCCGGATGAGAGGTTGCAAAAATTATCCGATGTCTCCAAATCAAAGAAAATCATCCCGACGGCGATTGAATTTGTTGATATTGCCGGATTGGTAAAAGGCGCTTCTGAAGGCGAGGGTTTGGGAAATAAATTTTTATCACATATCCGCGAGGTGGACGCGATTGTTCAGGTTGTTAGAGCTTTTGCCGATGGTAATGTTACTCATGTTTACAATAAAATTGATCCGGACAGCGATGCGGATATTATTAATTTGGAATTGGTTATGGCCGATTTGCAGACGGTTAAAAAAAGATTGGATAATACCAGAAAAAAAGCGAAAGGTATAGCAATAAAAGAATGCGTGCCGGAAATAAATCTGTTGGAAAAATTAGAAAAACATTTGGAAGAAGGCCAGCCGGCTCGTCAGCTTGAATATAACGAGGACGAGATGAGTATTTTAAAAGAATTGTGTTTATTGACGATGAAGCCGATGATGTATGTCGTTAATGTTGATGAGATTGGCAGTTCAAAGACAATAGCCAAAAGTAAATTTGAATTTGGGAGTGAAGTGGTTGAGGTTTGCGCGAAACTGGAAGCGGAATTGTCGGAATTATCCGAGGATGACGCGAAGGAATATATGAAAGAATTGGGTATGGAACAATCCGGACTTGATAAAATTATTTTAGCGGGCTATAAATTATTGAACTTGGTTACTTTTTTGACATCGGGCGAACCGGAAACGCGCGCTTGGACAGTCAAAGCCGGTACGGCTGGTCCGCAAGCGGCGGCAGTGATTCATACTGATTTTGAAAAAGGATATATAAAAGCAGAAATTACCCGATGGCAGGATTTTGTGGAATGTGGCGGTTGGGCTGGGGTGAAAGAGAAAGGCAAAATGCAATTGGTCGGAAAAGATTATTTGATTAAAGACGGAGACGTGTGTTATTTCCACATCTCCACTTAAATAATTTTATCTCCTATCTCTTATCTCCTTTTGTCATCCGTCTAGGCGGATGATTTTAGATTTGGTATAATAAATCCAGCACCTTCCTGTGGAGTATTAAATTCTGCAGGAAAAATAATTTTTATACCCATTTATCTTCACAACAAGCCGCGGGGGATTCTGGGAAGGTGCTGGATAAATTAGGCGCAAGAAAGGTATTTTTATGCAAGACGGCGGGGGACCGTATAGAGGACAGGAAAGAATTAAAATTTATACCAAAATTTATTGGTGCGATACTCCTTGGGAATACGCGGAAAATTACATAGAGTTGGTAAACTTTGTAAACTGCCTCTTGGATCTCGGCATCAAACGTGAAGACATTAAGTTTTTTGAAAACTCAATGATTTATTACGTAAGTGATAAACAATACACAAAAACTTTTCTGACAATTCTCTATTATGCCAGAGAGAGAATCATATAATGCGCCAGCCCGGAGATATTAGTATCAAAGGGCTTTTTTATCATAAATTTAGACAGAAATCAGAAGCTAATCGGATTTGTCTATATGTTGATATTGAGATATAATATTATTGTTTTTATGCTTTAATGCTTTTATGTTTTAATGTGTTTATGTCTATAGAATTTAATCCAAATTATATCCATCACCAAAATCACGGATCATCATCCTCTTTCAGGGAATTGGTTTTTGGCATGGAAGATGGTATGGTTTCCACTTTGGGCGCGATTACCGGTATTGCTGCCGCGACCGGCAATCATTTTACGGTTATTTTGTCCGGTCTGGTTATTATTTCCGTTGAGTCAATCTCAATGGCGGTCGGAACATATTTATCCACTAAATCAGTCAAAGGGATAGACCAAAGAAAATTAGAAGAAGAAAAAACCGAGCTGAACAAATTCCCTGGAGAAGAAAAGGAAGAATTAAAAGAGATGTATATTATAGACGGCTGGCCAAAAGAGCTGGCGGAAGAAATGGCAGGTGTCGCTTCCAAGGATAAAAAACTATTTTTACAGGAAATGGCTTATCGGGAATTGGGGATTGTGCCGGAAAATATGGAAAATCCTTTTAAAAACGCGATAGTTATGCTGTTTTCGTATGTTTTGGGCGGGGCGATACCGGTGGCATCTTATTTTTTCATGGGTTTGCCGGTAGCGGTGTTTGTTTCAATCGGTTCAACTTTGTTAGCTCTGTTTTCATTGGGAGTATATACTTCCAAGTTTTCCAAAAGGAATTGGTTTAAAGCCGGTTTTGAGATGTTTGTTTTAGCTTCTATCGCGTCTGTGGTGGGGTATATAGTGGGGCAGATTGTAGAAAAAATGTTTATCTAAAAGTTATCCACAGGGATTGTTTGACGGTATTTAAATGGAGGAGTATTATAAAAACATAAGAGATGGTAAAGCAGTGATTTGATTCGAGTCTTACTTCCTTACAAGGCTAGGAAAGTGAGACTCGAATCTGATTCGCTCCACCTCCATACAGGCTTAACTTCGGTTAAGCTCTCTTTTTTTTCTAAGGACATTTTCATTTTAAAAAGCCCTCCGCTGTTCAGCGGGGGGCTTTTATTTATTATTTTATTTTTTAACAAATTTCCACACATCTCTGGCCAGATGCTGGCCTTCGCGCCCATATCTTAGGAAAGGAGATTCTTCTGACAATGGTTCAACATTAAAGCCGATTTTTTTTATTTCATCAATACAATCAATTTTCACTAATTCATTTTTAATTTTAAAAGTTGGGATTATAAAAATAATTGAACCGTCTTGGCGCAGTATTTTATGTAATGTTTTAAATGAATTAATATATAATTGCGCCAGTTCCTCCGTTTGTTTTAATATATATATTTTGCCCTCGTTTCCGTGAAGAGGCTTGCCCATATATGGTTCGGAGATAATCGCTTGAATAGAATTTTTTTCAATGACATTATCCAGATTGGCGGCGTCTGACAAAAATAATTTATACTTTATATCGTTAAGATTTTTTTCTTGGAGATACCATTGGATATTTGTTTCCGTATCTTCAATCGCCCGTTCAGACAGATCGCTTCCAAAAATATTTTTGTAGCCCATGGCAATGGCTTCTGTCAGGATTGTTCCGGATCCGCAAAAAGCATCAAGTATTTTGGAAGCGAAAGGCGCATCGGCCAGATTTATCATTATTCGGGCTAACTTGGGCGGGAGCATTCCGCTGAGGCTGTCAGAACCGGGCCGGCCAAAATCGCGTCGGCTTAATTCTTCAATCGGTTGAACCGCTTCGGTCACAAAAATCAAACCGTCAATCATGGATAAATCGCCCTGTTTTTCCACTAAATTATTATGGATAATGCTGGCGGTATTTTTTATTTCCACATAGCGCACGTTTCGGCCGGTTTCTTTTAGAATTTTTTTTATTTTAAGCGCGTCTTTTTGGTCTGCCCCGCTCAGTGAAAATTGTATTTTCCCCTCAGACTGTGTGTTTTGCAGAAAATCAACTATATCAGAGACGGTATCTTTCTTTTTATCTACAGCTCTGGCGATTTTTATGGTTCCGCCCAACTTGTCCATTATTTTTAAGGAGTTTATTTTTTTATCGGTTGAAACAAACAGATTTTTTCCTTTTTTGCCTGTAATTTCGTAATTAACGTCTTCAGCAGAAAAAACCGCTTTTATTTCAGCGGTAGATAGTGCAGGGTGATTTCCAAGAAAAAAATTATATTGAGGCATATTTATTATGGGGCGGGTGTTTGAGGAGTGCTGGTGACGATAACAGCTGATTGTGGCTCCAGGAAAGGATTTCTGGTTATAACCGGCAACTCCGTCTGGATTTTTTCCTGCCAGTATTTTTCTATTTTATCCAGTTTGCTGAATTCTATCAAATAGACTTGTGTCTCTTTTTTGTAGTTGACTATGGTCTGGATATAGCCGATTGAATTGGTGACGCTATTATACACAAATATAAAAGTAAACATCAAGGCCAGTATTAAAAGAAAAATTATCAAAAAACTCAATAGCCTTAAAATAACTATTGGCCGGTTTCTTTTGTCTTTTGTTTTGATATCAGAATCAGCCTTCCTGGAGGATTGCTTTTTTTGGATTTCTTCCTTTTTAACTTTAATTTTTGCTATCAGGTCGCCTAATCTCATAAAATTTTTTATTTGTCAAAGATAAACAACGTGGCGTCAAATCGTAAAGATATGGTTCCTATGTCGTTTTTTCTGGAAAGCTGAATAGAGTTTATGCTGAAATAGTAGGGGAGCTGTTCAATTGCTCTAAGGTATTTTATTATGTCTTCATATTTTCCTTCGCTACTAAATGAAAATACATAGTAATTTTTGTCTTTTAAAAGCGGAGGCAGGTTGTCGCCAGCGGAAGAACCGGTTTTAGCTTCGTAAAGAATGGCTTTTAAGGATTGGTTGATATTGTGTTCGTTGGCGATTTGTTCCAGCTTGGTGATTATCTCCAATTCATGATTGCCGACGGTTGAAGTCTCTCTAAATTTCTCAATTTGTTTTTCTATGTCGCCGAGGCTGTGTATTGATCGACGCATTTTTTGTATTTTTTCGCTTTGTTCTTCCAAAAACAACCGCGTGTCATTGATGTCTTTTTGCAAACCTCTAATGCTTTGAATTGTCGGCAAAATAACGGAAAAAGCGATAACAAAACTGATAGCGATTATCAACAGCATCATTGTGAACATCTGTTTTTTAATATCAATTTTTTTCATAAACTTATTCCGTTCATTTCATTTTTATAACAATGGAAAAATCTATATTTTCTTTTTCCGTTAATTGGGAAAGCGGTATTTCTATTTTCTCTATAAAATCCAGTTTTTCTATGTTGGTTTTCAATTCCAACAACGAGTCGCGGTCTTTGGCTATCCCGGAAAGACTGATTTCATTTTTTTGTTTATTCAACGCCATACTGTTTAAAGAAACATTTTTGGGGGTGGCGTTGCCTAACTCCAGGATTTTTTGCGACCATAAATTATGGATATCTTGGATAACTTCGGTTTTTTTAATTATATCGTTGACCTCGGATATTTTTTTGTTTTGTCCCGAATACATATCGCCGGAAAAAGCCAGGCTGTTGTTGACCTCGCTGAAGTATTCTTCCAGCACCAATTGGGCGCCGAGCAGAGTAATACCGGATATACAAAATACAATCACAATACTGACAAAAGTATTTTTGACAAACTGAACATATATCATCCGGTTAAGATTTTTCCTTTTTTCAGTTGAAAGTAAATTGATTTTTATGGAGTACATGTTTTTATATATAGTTATTATCAAAAAACGGATTGCCGGCCGCGCGCAAGGCTAAACCGATTGCTTTGGCGAAACGCAGTGATTTTTCCGTATCCATATTAATCGGTTTGGATGGAGAAAGATTTTTCCAGACATCGCCGGTTTTTGTTTCTATTTTTAATTTTGCCGTCAGCGCCTTATCCAGATTTTTCAGAGTTGAACCGCCCCCACACATCACTATCTTGGTGATTTTATTGGTAAAAGGAAAATGGGTGTAGTAAAAATCCAAAATTTGTTCTATTTCAACGATTAACTTGTCGGTTTGCTCCGCCAATATCGGCCAGACTTTATTTTTTGTGTATTCCAGACCGTAGGCCTTCTTTTTCATCTCCGCTTCTTCGTAGGTGATATGCAGATTTTGGGCGATGGCGGCTGTTAAAACTTCTCCGGAATAATTCAGCGATTTACTGAACTGCACATGGTCGTGGTCATACACGGTCAGGGTTGATTCGGTTGAGCCAAGACGCAGGATGCCACGACCTTCGCTATCATAATGTTTATTGGCCGTTATCATGGTTCTGACGGTTGAGAGAGCGCCAAGTTCCAGCGCCACCACGATTAAGCCTACGCTTTCCAGCAGGTAGGTGTACATATTGGCAATATTTTTTGGAATGCTCGCCAGTAAAACATTGGTATATTCGGTTCCATGATTGTGGCTGGGCACGATTTGCCAATCAAGGTAGTAATCATTTTCCTGAAAAGGCACATGCTTTTGCGAAGCGATGATAATATCCTCGTCTATGATGTCTTCGGGTTCTTTTTCCAGTTGGATTAGTTTTATAAAACCATATCTGTCGGGAATGGATGCAACCACCCATGGGGATTTGTAGTATTTATCTTTTCGGTCGCCCCTTTTTTCAAGTAAATGGAGAAGATATTTTCTGACCGCTTCCGGTTTTTCCAATTCACCATTAACAATCAATCCGTGCGGAAGTTGGGTACTGCGCGCGTTTACCAACCTAAATGACGGATGATTTTTTCTCCGGGAGATATTATCAAGCTGGACCATTTTTATTGTCAGGTCGCCTATGTCCAGTCCGATTGCGTGTGGAAAAGGGTTGAAAAACATATTTAAGTGTTTTGAATGGTCTAATTGTTCTATCGTTAGCGTTTGTTTAAATTGATATACCGCCGTTGCTTGTTCAAAATGTTATATCGCTTGGCTTGTTCAAAATGTTCAAAATGTTATATCGCTTGGCTTGTTCAAAATGTTCATTAGAACACTTAGAACACTTAGAACAATTAGAACAACTAGAACATCTTAAGCATCTACAACACCTAGAACATCAATTACACCGCCTGTACTAATGTGTACATTGGCATTATTATCGCCACGGCCACGCCACCCACGGCCAAACCCAGCACTATAATTATAATTGGCTCTATGATTTGCGCGAAATTTTTCATGGTTTTATCTACTTCCGACCCGTAAAAATCCGATAATTCGTTTAACAGTCTGTCCACCTCGCCGGATCTCTCGCCCACCATAATCATCTCCGTCACCATCGGTGGATATAGTTTATCATATTCCGCTAAAAGTTCGGAGAGCGGCCGACCGGATTTTATTTCTACGGCGATTTTGTGCAGAGAAGTTTGGTATTGCAGATTGGTGCAAGTGTCAGCGGTGATGTCCATAGCTTCAATAATTGGGATGGTGCTTTTTAAAAGTGAGGAGAGCGTTAGAGAGAAGCGCGCCAAATTAATTTGTTTGATAACCGGCCCGATAATCGGCAAGTTTAAATTTATAATATGAATGGCTTTGCGAAAACCATAGACTTTTTTTAGCGTGAAAATAAACAACGTTATTAATCCGACAACTCCCACGATAATCATTATAACATTGAGAGGGTGGCTAAAAAAGTTGGTTGTTTTTATAAGAATTCTGGTGGCTAATGGCAGTTCAGCGTTAAATTCGGAAAACAAAGACATCATTTTTGGCAGAACCGATGTCATCATAAATATGGCGACGCCGACGATGGCGATAATGATGACCGCCGGATAAATCATCGCGCCCCTGATGCTGGAACGGAGTTCCTGGGTTTTTTTCATCTGGACGACAATTTGTTCCAGTGTTTCATTGAGCTTTCCGGACATTTCGCCTGCGGCAATCATTTTTACATAGATGGGTGGAAACACTTTTGGATAATCGTTCAGGACTTCGCTCAACGGCCGGCCTTTTTCAACTTCGCCTTTAACTTCGGAAATAATTCCTTTGAATTTTCTATTAGTGGTTTCTTTAGCCAAGATTTCCAGCGACTCAACCAAAGAAAGACTGGCGTGAATCATGGTGCGCAAATGGTCCACGAAAAATATTTTCTGTATGAAAGAAATATGAGTTAATTTTGCTATCCAGTTATTCAGTTTTTCTTCAAATTCGCTTAATTCTTTTTTTTCTTTTTTCGGGGACATATTCCGCGATGATAATTTAATTAATTTTTATTCTCTGGTCGCTCGCAATACTTCTTCTATAGTAGTGATGCCCTGCTTCGCTTTGACTAAGCCGTCCTGTAACATCGTAATCATTTTTTGTTCTTGAGCGTATTTTTTTATATCTTCGGCGTTGGCGCCGGCATTGATTTTATTGATTAACTCCGTATCAATATCCAGCACTTCATAGATGCCAATTCGGCCTTTATAACCGCTGTCATTGCATCGCCTGCAGCCTTCGCCCCGAAAAAAAGTGAAAGAATTAAAATTGACTTCCTGTTTTTTTAATTCTATTTTATTTTCTTGAAAAAGTTCCATTAATCTTTTTATGTCCACGATTTTTTCCAGTTCTTCAATAGCCTCCTTTTCCAAGATAAATTCTTTTTTGCAAAATTCGCAGGTTTTTCTGACCAAACGCTGGGCGACAATTATGTTAGCGGTAAAAGCGACAAGAAAAGGAGGAATATCCATATCAATCAAACGAGGCAGAGTGGTGGGCGCGTCGTTGGTGTGAAGAGTGGATAGCACTAAATGGCCGGTCATGGCGGAGTGGATGGCGATTTCAGCGGTTTCTTTGTCGCGGATTTCGCCGACCATTATAATGTCAGGGTCTTGGCGTAAAAACGAGCGCAGTCCGCTGGCAAAAGTAAAACCGGCGCGCGGATTAATCTGGCTTTGATTGACGCCTTTTACATGGTATTCAATTGGGTCTTCAATCGTGCAGATATTTACTCCAGGTTCATTCAACATACCCAGAATAGAGTAAAGAGTGGTGGTTTTACCGCTTCCGGTCGGACCGGTGACAAGAATCATCCCGTGCGGACTGGTTATCGCTCTCTCCACTTTCTTTTTCGGACCGGGCAGAAATCCGAGCTGGTCAAGATTAAGAGGTTTTTGACCTTCATGTAAAAGACGCATAACTATTTTTTCTCCATCATATACCGGAATAATGGAAACGCGGAAAGAAAGTTTTTCCTCCTGTATTTTTATTTTGAACCGCCCGTCCTGCGGAACCATATGCTCATCAATTTTCAGTTTGGAAAGGATTTTGACTCGGGCGATAATTCCATCTTGGATAGTTTTGGGCAAAGTCATTACATTTTTTAAAATACCATCAACGCGGTAGCGGATGATAACTTCTTTTTCTTGTGGTTCAATATGTATATCGGACGCGCCCTCAAAAACCGCATGCTCCAAAATATTATTCACGATATTTATAACCGGCATTTCTTCGGCGGCCTTTTTTAGATCGCCTCCTTCGGTGGCGGGGGTATCCTTCAGCTGTTCAATGGACATGTCATCGCTCAAGTCGGCATGGTATCGGCGCAAGGCATCTTTGATATCGCTAGGAGTGGTTAGATAAACTTTTGGAATTAAGTGGGTTTTCCTCTGGATAAATTCAATGGTCTGGATGTCAGTCGGGTCAAGCATCGCCAAAAACATTTCATCTTTAGTGGTGGAAAATACTACTATATGATGAGTCTGGGCCAAAGGGGCCGGTATCATGTTTAAGATTTCTTTTTTCAAATCACGCCCTTTCAAAGTGATAAAGGGCACTTTCATCTGTTTGGCCGCTTCGGTATATAACTCAATTTCATCAACGATATTTTCGTCAATTATGTATTGCTCAAGGTCTTTTTTTTGTTTTTGGGCGGTGGCGATGCGGTCTTCCAGTTCTTTGGTTTTTATTCCGTATTTCTGTTTCAGCACCTTTGTTATTATTTTTTCAGATAACATAACGTTGGTTTAGACAGATTAATTTAATTCATTATATCATATTTTTGCTCAAACCGCTAACTATTGACCCCGTCACCTTTCTGAAAACATCTTTTGTTTCCCAAAACACAAAGACGGAGTCGTCCCGATTGCGTCCAACCGAGGATCCTCGACCACGGTCGGGACCTCGCGGCTCTGTTTTTGTATTACCCGCAACCTATGCCAGAATGGTGACGGGGTTGACATTTTTACGCCAAAATGATATATTATTTTCACTATTATTTGCGGTTTTTGTGTATCGGTCGATCCCAAGGATAGGCAAAAAACGTGAATCTAAACAAAATACTTTAATATTACTATGGTAAAAAAATACGAACTATTATTTATTTTGCCCGGCACTTTGGCGGAAAATGAGATTTCTCCGGTTGTTAAGAAAGTTGAAGAAGTTATTGAAAAAGGCGGAGGAAAGGAATTAAGCGTAAAGGACTTGGGCAAAAGTAGAATCGCGTATCCGGTTAAACATATCAGATACGGATATTTTCAGTTGTGCAATTTTGAGGCGGAAACAAAAGATATTGGAGCCATTAGAAATAATTTGGGCTTGATGAATGAATTATTGAGAATGGTGGTAAGGATTGCCGGCAAAGAAGAATCAATCCCGGATAAAATAAGCGCGATTAGCGATGTTACTGTCAGAGACGCGGTGAAAGAAAGAGAAAACGAACCGGTCAGGGCAGTTAGGGAAGAACAGCCAAAGCCGAGCGAGGATGTGGAAGCCAGCCATCAAATTGACGCGAAGAAGCCTGCCAAAGCTAAATCAAGAGAAAAAACGGAAACCAAAGCGGAGAATATCAAAATGGAAGATATTGATAAAAAACTTGATGAGCTTTTGGAGAGCAATATCGCGGACGTGTAAATCACTTTATCACCTAACCACCTAACCACTCAATCACTTAAATCTTTAATCTCTAATCTTTTCCGCCAAAGGCGGACCAGCCGTAGGCTGGAATCTTTAATCTTAAATCTAAATGTATGGACTTAAACCGAGCAACCATATTGGGACGCTTGACTCGCGATCCGGAAGTAAAAAACACTCCTAGCGGCAGAACAGTGGCGAAACTAGGTGTGGCGACAAACAGAGTTTGGACTGACCAAAGCGGTCAAAAGCAGGAAAAAGTTGAATATCATAATTGCGTGCTTTGGGGTAAAATCGCGGATATTGCCGGACAATACTTGACAAAAGGGAAAAGAGTTTATGTTGAAGGAAGATTACAGACCAGCGATTGGATGGGAACAGATGGCGTAAAAAAATACCGAACGGAAATTATTGTGGATAATATGATAATGTTGGACGGCGGGACGAGAACTAGCGGTTCAGCTCCTGTCAACAATTCAGCTCCGGCTGAAGACCCTGGTCCGAGCTACCAACAGGAAGAGCCGGTGGAAGAAGTGAAAGTTGAGGATATACCCTTTTAATTGAAAAGCGATTAGCGTTTAGCGATTAGAATAGTTAGAGTATATAGGAATTATATATTTGCCTGTTAAAGTAAGCGAATTCATGAAAAGAACAATTACTAAATAATCTAAACGCTATTGCCTAATGCCTAATAAATATTTTATGGAAAAGAAGAAAGAAAAACAATGTCATTACTGTGTGAACAATAAAAAAGCGATTGATTATAAAGATATTCAAACTCTACGCAGATTTATTTCATCTTATATGAAAATCGCCCCGCGCAGACGCAGCGGATTATGCGCGTTTCATCAACGCAAAGTTGCCAAAGCGATAAAGCAGGCAAGGATTGCGGGATTGATAGCCTTTGTTCCCAAGTAAAAATTAAAAAACCGTCCTTCGACTATATTCAGGGCGGTTTTTTGTTTTTTGTGGTATAATACGCGCATGTAAACATCTAAACATTTAAACATACAAACATATTGTAATGTTTAAATGCTTGTATGTTTTTATGTTTAAATACTTAAATAAAAAAGGTTTTATCCAGCACCACTTTTTTTGGGAAAAAAATGGTGCTGGGTTCTCACTGATTGAAATTTTATTGGTTGTCGCCACGATTATGATTTTAGCGACGGCCGGTCTTATTAGCTACCGGTCTTTTCAAAAAAGATTGGAATTAAGCACTTCAGTCAGCGATGTGATTGCCACTTTGCAATTGGCGGCGGAAAAAACGGTTTCATCGGAAGATAATGAACAGTATGGCGTTCATTTTGAGACTGGTTTTTATGCCCTTTTTAAAGGGTTTGATTGGAATCCATTGGACCCGGAAAATGAAATTACATATTTCCCGACAAGCGTTGAATACACTGATATTTGGGAGGGCACCAGCGATACGATAGCGTTTGACCGTCTGACCGGGACGACAGGACATACTGAAGATGTAATTTTACGGTTGGCCGATGATCACAGTGAAAGCCGGACGATAAAGATTTTACCTTCGGGACGGGTCGGGTTGGAAGGAACGATTGAATTGGAAGATACCAGAGAAGTTGATTCTCGCCATACACATTTTGACCTTAGTTGGAGTTTACAAGGAAGCAGTGATTTGGAATTGCATTTTGACGGAACAGTGGATGTGGATGAAGTTATTACGATGGCGGATTATTTTGACGCGGGAGAGACGGTATTTGATTGGTCGGGGACAGTAGTTGTTGATGGCGAGAGTCAAGTTGTACGCATACACACTCATTCTTTGGATGAGTTTGATACGGTTTTATGTATTCATCGGGATGGCCGATATAATACAAAAGCTTTGGATGTGTCGGTTGATGGAAAAGACATTGTTTCTTTTACCGCGGACGGAGTCGCGACTGTGGCTGTGTTTGGTGGGGATATGACTGTTCAATAAAAATAGTGGATGAGTATGTATTATGTTTATTTGTTAGAGAGTGAAAAAAATGGAAAAATCTATGTAGGGTCTACAAAAAATTTGAAAGAGAGATTAGATTATCATAATAAAAAAGGAGAGTTTTATACAAGACAACATAAACCATGGAAGCTTATATATTATGAAGCGTATAATAAAGAAGAATTAGCTCGTATGAGAGAAAAAAGATTAAAACACAATGGTAATGCGTTAAGGGAACTTAAAAAGAGAGCGGGTTTACCCAGCACCACTTCTTTTGTAAAAAAAAATGAGGAGGGTTTACCCAGCACCACTTCTTTTGTAAAAAGAAGTGGTGCTGGGTTTAGCATGGTGGAAATTATAATTGCGATTGCGATTGCTTTATTTTTTTTCAGTTCAATTTATGGAATAATTTCTTTCTCAAATAAAATTATGCATGAGGGTTTGAGAAAAACCGAAGCGATCCAGTTTGCTCAAGAGGGGGTAGAAATAGTCAGGACGATAAAAAATAATAATTGGACGGATGACATTGCGATTTTAACAAGCGGTGTGGCGTATTATCCGGTGATTGTTGATGGACGATGGACTTTGACAGCGGTCGCGCAACCGGCCATTAACGGCGTTTTTACCAGAACGATAACGATATATAGTGTTAATCGGGATGTTAATGATGATATTGCCGAGGCGGGGACTGATGACCCGAAAACAAAAAGAATTGTCGCGAGTGTTTCTTGGCTTGAGCGGGGAAATAATGAGGCTGTATCTTTACAGGCATATCTGACAAATTTTTTGAATAATTAGTTTATGTTTTTTCTTTCCAAAAATAAAGGGATTAGAGGGAGTTTATCCAGCACCACTTTTTTTGTGAAAAAAAAAAGAATGAAGAGGGTTTACCCAGCACCACTTTTTTTTACAAAAAAAAGTGGTGCTGGGTTTTCTTTGGTAGAGATGATTATGTATGTGATGATTATGGCGATTGTCGCGACGATGGTGGCCGCTTTTTTGCCGCAATTGGTCAGAAATAATATGTATGTGCAGGCGCGGAGCGAGGTGTTGGGAAATATAAAAAGCGCTTTAGAGACAATGTCGCAGGAAGTCAGACATGCTTCCAGTGTATATACGCCAACCAGTGTTTTTGACGCCAGTCCCGGACAGTTAAGTTTGGAAACAGTCAGAAACGCGGTTGCCGGAGAAGATTATACTTTTGTAGATTTTTTTGTTGACGACGGCGGGCTTTATGTAAAAAAAGAGGGACAGGTGGAACAAATTATTGTTTCGGAAAAAATCCAAGTAGAGAGTTTGACTTTTACGCATTTGAATTCAGTCGACCAGCATCAGGCGGTGCGGATTTCCATTACTGCTTCTTTTGATACACCCTCGTCTGAGGTTCAAGATCAGAGCAGGGTGACTTTGACGACTACGGTGTCGTTTAGACAATATTAATTTATATGAAAAAGTTTTTAAACAACCAAGGCTATGCGGCGATTGTCAGTGTTTTGCTGGCAACCACCATTGGCTTTGTTATTGTCAACAGCATCGCTTCCATTTTGGTAATCAGAGAAAAAATCGTCCGCAATATCTTAGGTTCGGCTCAGAGTTATTATACGGCCGAGTCGGGATTGGAAGATATGATTTTACGAATGGTTAATCCGGATTTGAGTTATGAGTGGTTTAATACTTTAAGTTTGGCCGGGGCGACAGCCACTGTCGGTCTCGGGCAAGTTGACGATTTGTTTATAATTTCCTCTTCCGCGGACAAGGACGGTTTTGTCAGGGCGGTGGAAGTAAATTTGACGCCATCGGTGGAAGGAGCAAGTTTTAATTATGGCATCCAAACCGGACAAGGAGGAATTTTGATGAAAAATGACAGTACGATTGTAGGCAATCTTTATTCCAACGGAGATGTAGTGGGTGTCAATTCCGCTCATGCCACAGGAGATGTGTGGGTAGTGGGGGCAACAGGGAAAATTGATACTTTTGATGTAGGCGGAGACGCGCACGCGCATACTATTAAAGATAGTGTGATTGGCGGGGATGCATATTACCAAAGCATATCAGGCGGTTCTGTCGCCGGCACTTCTTATCCGGACAGCCCTGATCCCGAGCCGGTGGATATGCCGATTACGGATGAACAAATTGATGGCTGGAAAGCGACCGTCGCCAGCGGAGAAGAGATGACAGGTAATTTTACTTATGAAGACGGTAACACTTCGCTCGGTTTGACAAAAATAGTCGGCAATCTGACTATTGGCGGAGATGGCAATGATGTGTTCACTCTGGCCGGCACGATTTGGGTGACAGGAAATCTGATTTTATATAATAATGGAGTTTTACAATTGGATTCAGCCTATGGAGACAATAGTGGAATGATAATTGTGGACGGGGATATTGATATAAAAAACAATTTTATTATTTGTGGTTCTGAAGGATACGATTATGATGACGGTTGCAATGAGCCAAATGATAGCTATGTAATGCTTCTTAGCTCTGTTGACCAGCTTGATCCATCTGACCCGGCAATAAGGATGCAAAACAACGCCCAGCTTCGCGGGATTTTATATGCTCCACACGGGCTGTTGTTTATTGAAAATAGCGCGACTTTGAAAGAAGCGACCGCTTATCAAATTCAGGCGGAGAACAATTGCCAGATTATTTATGAATCCGGTTTGATAAATTTGAATTTTTCCAGCGGACCGGGAGGCGGATGGCTGATTGAAGACTGGATAGAAGTGGTGCCGGATTGAAACATGTTACATGATACATGCTGGTAAAAAAGAGAAAAGTTGTGTTATAATGGGTTTACTTTAATTAGTATATTTATGCCTAAGATAACCAAAGGAGTGATAATCGTCGCCGGAGTGGGGACCCGTTTTTTGCCGGCCACCAAGGCGATGCCGAAGGAGATGATGCCGGTTTTAGATAAGCCGGTGGTTCAATACATAGTGGAAGAAATGGCGGACAGCGGGATTACGGATATTATGTTTGTGACCAGCTCCCAAAAGCGGGCGATTGAGGACCATTTTGACCATGACCCGGCGTTGGAGAAGTTTTTGGAGGAAAAAGGGAAGTTGGACAGAATAAAGCCTTTGCTTGAGCTACACAAAAGAGTGCGGTTTTTTTATACCCGCCAGAGCGAGCCGAAAGGAAAC
>Ga0156680_147_pt1 | contig 52961 bp, 41 predicted proteins | sample RifOxyC2_FD_112010 | JGI IMG/M metagenome (GOLD analysis project Ga0156680, IMG submission 112010) | Candidatus Magasanikbacteria bacterium RIFOXYC2_FULL_40_16 | reverse complement strand
TCGGGAAAAGAGAACCTGATACCGGATCGCAAGTCGCATCCATATCTCCATCTACATCATCAGTAGCGGTGATAATTCCATAATCAACTACTACCCCGTCCGGACCTTCCGCTTCTACGGTTATGTCGGCAATCGAATTAATTACCGGCGCGTTGACATCTGAAACCATAACGGTGCGGATAAGTTGCGCTTCGTTCTCGGCATTATCAATTGCGGTATAAACAATATAATAAGTTTCAGGAACCATATTATTAACAGTTCCGCTGATCTCAATAATAACCGGCCCATCTATATTATCAACCGCGCTGACACCTTCTGTCGGATCAAAACTATCGCCCACAACCAATTCCACCGGATTGATTTCATCCCAAATAAATTCCGGAGGAGTGGTATCTTCAACAATTATATTAAAAGTGGTAGGTATTGCGTGATTGCCGGCGCTATCGGTAGCATTACAAGTTACTACGGTTGGCCCCATTGGAAAATCTGAACCGGTTGCCGGTTCGCAAGTCACTTCAACTGTCGGGTCAACATTATCATTGGCGGTTGGATAAAGATACGTCACAGCTTGTCCGGTTGGAGTTAAAGCTTCATCATGATAATCCGACATTGGTTCAATAACCGGAGGAATGGTATCGTCCTCAATTCCGGTGATACTTATTCCATCAACTCTGAACTCTTCCTTATCATTGTTTGAATCCGCTCTAAATCTCAAAAAGAAAGAACTCCCATCCAATTCAGAAATAGAAAAATTTAACTGATGAGACCAGTGTAAATAAGTATCTTTTAAACCGTGGTTCCTAAGAAATGTCCAACCGGAAGAATCATTACAATTACCACTTTTTTTATATTCAATAACTCCATCGTCATTACTATTATTAGCATCTTTATCGCCACGCCAATAATATGACATCTCCAACGAGTGGTAATCTGAAGCATCAATTTCTCTACAAATCCAACCGCCATCACCATCCACCACAACAAATCTGCCACCATCAGGGCTCTCACCATTATTGTCACTTCCATTATTAGAAACTATGACTTTAGTACCTGCACCGTCTCCATCATCTTCGCTCCAATTTGGCACATTATTGGTACCTGTTGTGTCTATACCAAAATTCTCGCTAAAAGGCACCGGCGCTCCGGCAGCTTTGACTGTTACTACCGCGCCAAACAACCCACCAAAAGACATATTTAAAACCACTGCGACGATTAAAAAACGCCTAAAAAAGCCCCCGCAGGAAGAAGCAATCCGGCCCAAACGCGATTTGCGCATAGAGTTAAAGTTAAAATTTATAAAATTATTTGTATAAATAATGACCGTTTGTTCGCATACTTAACCATAAATCCAGCCCTATGTCAAATGACTTATTTAGATTATTTAGGGATTAGGTTTTAGGCATTAGGTTTTAAATTACTGGATTCCCGTAGTCACGGGAATGACAAAAAAACAAAACCCCGTCCAAACAGGCACAGGGCTTGTCTAGTACGGGGTTGATTACTCTTTGCCATCAAGGGCACGGAGCATCTTATCTACCACACCCAGTCGACTCACGAACGGCCAACGGAAGGCCTTTTTTTTGCCGTCTTGACGGCCAAGCAAGTCACCAGCGAAATTGTACATACGGGTGATCTTTTTTTGCAACTCAACATAATCATCGGTGAAACGGGAGAAGTCATGGTTCACCGATTCCAATTCATTCATAAGATCTTTGACCACCTGCAACGCCGAATCCCGCATCTCTTTAGTATGAGAGAGCTCTCTTTCAAGCTCCGAACGATCTTTGCCGCTTTGGCGACACTCGTAGCTTTCCTCGGGACGAATCGCCCCGGTCTTCACCTTGTGGAGAATTTCCCTGACATCTTCCAGTTTGCTCGCGGTGATCTTGAGTCTATACACCAACTTTTGGCGCTTGCTGTTTCCCTGATCTTCAGGGATGAGTTCGCACTCCGCGCTTCCGTGCCGATAGATACCGGATTCTCGGTATCCCATCTGAGGAATCGTCTCGTAGCATGAAATCTCCTCCACCAAGTCCTTGAGTTCATCCGAGAGGGAATCACTCATGTCCCAATAGAGATAGAAACGTCCTTTGTCTCCTTGCAACCGCATTCCTTTGATCCTCATCTCATCGCCGGAGCCATCGCTGTAAGGCTTACTCTCGAAACCGGGAAGTTCTCGGACTTTTTCACTGAGATATAGGTTAACCGACATCGCTTTTCTCCTTCTGTCTGTCGCCGGGAATCAGGTTGGCTTACTGGGCACAATCCCTTTCCACAGTCGATTTGACAAAACGGTAGCATATTTTATTGCTTTTGTCAAGGTAAAATAACATTTATATAATGACTTATTTAGATTATTTAGGGATTAGGTTTTAGGCATTAGATTTTAAATTACTGGATTCCCGCTTTCACGGGAATGACAAGACGGGATTGCGACGTCGTCTTGGGACTCCTCGCAATGACAAAAACAACAAAAAAATAAAAACCAAAACTCCCCCGACTAAATCGGGGGAGTTTTTCTTATGTCTTAAGTCTTTTGTCTATCTCTTCCGTCTCACATCTTCTCTCTTATTTCCTACAAGCTACAAAGCTACAAGCTACAACCTACAACCTAACAATTACCTCTTAAACGGTTTCCTAAAACCGCCCGGTTTTCTGTTTCTGTCTCCTCCTCTGTCCCGGTCAAATCCGCCTGTTCTTGGCGGTGGAGGAGTCCAACCTTCCGGCTTTGGTTTAAGCGCTTTCATTGAAAGATTAACTCTGCCCAAATTATCAATTTCTTTGACCACTACTCTAACCGTATCGCCGATGCTCAAAACATTACCCGGTTTATCCACTCTTTCCCAAGCGATTTCGCTGACATGAACCAAGCCGTCTTTGCCCGGCAAAAGCTGAACAAACGCGCCAAAATCTTCCAAACGGACGACTTTGCCGTCATACTCTTCGCCCGGCTCAACTTCTTTAACCAAATCTTCAATCATTTTCTTGGCTCTGGTCATACCTTCGCCTTGCACAGAAGTAATCATCACCCGGCCGTCTTGTTCAATATCAATTTGCACGCCGGTTTCGTCAATAATTTTATTAATAATCTTTCCGCCCGGACCGATAACATCGCGAATCTTGTCCGGATCAATCATAATGGTTTCAATGCGAGGAGCAAATTCTGATAATTCCGGTTTTGGCTGGCTGATTGATTTTTCCATCGCTGACAAAACTTCAAGACGGGCTTCGTAAGATTGTTTGATTGTTTGTTTTACCAAATCCCAACTCAAACCTTTTGTTTTGGTATCCATTTGTATGGCGGTGATGCCATCGCGAGTGCCGGCAATCTTAAAGTCCATTCCGCCTTTGCCGTCTTCAATATCCTGTAAGTCAGTTAATACTTTCCAATCTCCGGCTTCGTTTGACGCCAAACCCATAGCGATTCCAGCCACCGGTTTTTTAATCGGCACGCCAGCCGCCATCAAAGACATACTTGAACCGCAAGTTGAAGCCATTGAACTTGACCCGTTTGATCCCAAAACTTCTGAAACCACGCGCATCGTGTATGGGAATTGCGCCACTTCCGGCAATACCGGCTCAAGCGCGCGCTCGGCAAGAGCGCCGTGTCCAATCGCGCGACGACCCGGACCACGCATCATTCCGGTTTCGCCGTAAGCGTATGGCGCGTCATTGTAATGATGCATATAGCGTTTAGTGCCTTCTTCTTCCATTGTTTCCAAAGTCTGCACATCGCCCGGAGAACCCAACGTCACGATTGACAACACTTGCGTGTCTCCGCGCATAAACATCGCTGAACCGTGAGTGCGGGGAAGCAAATCAATCGCAGTTTGCAATTCGCGGATTTCGGTTATTTTTCTGCCGTCCAATCTCTGATCTTTATCCAAAATTCTTTTGGTGATTTCATTGGCAATATATTCCTTCAAGTTTTCCAAGCCCGGACCTTGCGCGTCTTCCGCAAAACCTTTTTCCGTCAAATGAGCTTTCAACGCTTCCTTAATTCCGTCAATCATCACATTTCTTTCTTTCCTGCTTATTTTCACGGAATTGAAAATCATTGAATCGGCCACACCGGCAACAAATTCTTGCGTCGCCTTTTTCACTTTTTCCGCCGGATTTTCCGGGTCATCAAAAGACGCGGGTAAAGCCATTTTTTCTTTACCAGCCTCGGCGCGCACTTTTTCAATCAAATCAAGCACCGGTTTTAACTGCTCACAACCCCATTTAATCGCTTCAAACATATCATCTTCCTTGACTTCCTTCGCGCCCGATTCCACCATAATCAATTTTTCCGGAGTGCCGGAAACAACCAAATCAAGGTCGCTTTCCGTGTGAATCTTGTCGGCGGTTATATTTAAAACCAATTCGCCGTTAACGCGTCCGATTCTGGCGGCGCCGATCGGGCCGTTCCAAGGCAATGACGACATATTAATCGCGCAACTGGCGGCAATAAGACCGGTGATAGTCGCGTCGTTCTTGCCATCAACCGAAAGCGAAGTAACCACAACCTGCACTTCATTCCTGACTCTCTCGTCAAAAAGAGGGCGGATAGCGCGGTCAATAACTCGTCCGGATAATATCGCTTCATCAGACGGACGCCCCTCGCGTTTTATAAAACGGGAGCCTTTTATCTTGCCGGCGGCATAAAGCTTTTCCTCAAAATCAACCATTAAAGGGAAAAAGTCTATCCCTTCTCTGACATTTTTGCTCTGTGTCACGGTAGCCATAATAACAGTATCGCCATAGCGTACTGTACAACTTGCATCGGCTTGCAATGCAAATCTGCCTGTCTCAACAGACAATGTTCGTCCACCCCATTCGATGGACCAATTTTTGATATCCAACATATATTTTGTTGGATTGATCCAGATACTATAGATCTGCATAGCGCGATAATCGCGCGCAAACCTAGGTGTCTCCGGACCAATCCTTATAAATTAAAATTTCAGCCAAAGGCTGATCCGCCTCTGGCGGAAATTATTTACTTATTCTTTTTTTATTATTTTTTATTTTATTAAAATTTCCACTCGGCAATCTTCTTTCCATCTGGGTTCTATCCGGAATCAAGAATTTTTCTTTATCTTCACTCAAATCAATAAAACTGTCCGCGGCATCCAATAATTTTGAGGAAGATGTTTCGCCGAACGCGGCCACTTCCACATGCTTGCCGGAACTTTTTTGCAAATACTCAATCAACGGCAAATAATCGCCATCGCCCGACACAATCACTACCGCGTCCAAACTCGGCGCCAGCCTGATTGCGTCAACCGCGAGACCGACATCCCAATCCGCTTTTTTCAATCCTGAATAAAAAATCTGCAAATCTTTTTCTCTCGTTTCTATGCCTAAATTATACAACGCGTCAAAAAACGGGGTCTCTTCTTTTGATTCGGTTCTGACCACATAAGCAATCGCGCGAATCAGTTGGCGTCCGGCCACCGCTTCCTTCAAAATATTGCCAAAATTAACTTTCTTTCTGTATAGATTCTTGGCGCTATAATACAAATTCTGCACATCTATAAACACCCCAACTCTTTGGTGGGGGTGTATGATAGGATTGTTTGTTTTACTTTTCAATTTGATCATCTTGTTCATCTTTATCCTCTTCAATATCAATTTCATCTTGAGGATTGTCTAAAACTTTTGACTGCTTAAGTTTAAGCTTTTTTACCAAGTCTTCATGAGATTTAAGGTTTTCTTTCTTCAAGAACCTCAATAATCTTCTTCTTTCTCCGACTTTTTTCAAAAGGCCTCTTCGTGAAGAGTGATCCTTCGGGTTTTGTTTCAAATGCTCCACCAACTCGTCTATTTCCGCCGATAAAATCGCTATTTGGACTTCGCTTGAACCGGTATCGTCAGCGTGGGTTTGAAACTTTTTGATAAGCTTCTGTTTTTTTTGTTTATCTAACATACATGCCAATATTTATTATCGGGCCTATGCCTAGCATGTTATCCCTTTTCAGGGCTTTCATGGTCCGAATCCCGATTTAATCGGGAATTTTTAATGGGTTTAGTATAGCATAAGCGCATTAGGTTGTCAACAGTATGTATTTCAATTTCAATATATACTTGTGCTATACTAAATTTAGTATTATTTTTTCAATACGGCTATATGGACTTACTTAAAAAAGAAGAACAAAACAAAAAATCAAATAATGAAATAGTACCTTGGTATTTAGGAAGAAAATTTTGGGGAGGATTGCTTAGCCTGTCTATTTTGAAAAGTATATATATATTTTCACAATTAGACGGATCTATTTTAAAAAAAATATTTGATTATTTTAATTATCTTGCTAGTGGGTTTTACTTTATATTAAAATCAGAATTGCATTTTAATTTAAGTACTAACCTGATTTATAAAAATATATATATGTTTTTATTATATTATGTAATTTTAATTCTTCTTTTATTTTTGACTTTCAGAAGAAAAAAAGTAAATATTATATTTCCAATTTTAATAATAGCTATTGCAAAAATAAGCACGGATGGTTTATTTAATATTCTCTTTACAATGGGTTATTAATTTTCACCCAATACTCTCACATCAAAATCAAACTTCAAAAGTTCAGGCACATAAGTGCTAACATCATTTTGAAGAGATTCAATTATTCTGGTATTTGGTTTTATTTTTTAGTATACAAAAATGGAAGCTGCCACTATTGATAGTAATACTACAATAATTAAGATGAATATTGTTATTACGCTATTTTGTTTTTTCATTCTATTTTAGGAACTTGAACGTTTTAAGAAAATCATTGTACCCATTTTCGTAAATGTTAATACCCAAAATTATCTTATATTCTCCAAGTGGTAATATAATAGCAGTTTCTGAAAATCCCTCAAATTCATACTCATGTTTTATTCCACTTATACCGTCTACTATTATTTCAGAAGTAATTTTTTCTACAGAATTAAAACTACGATCAGCAAATTCAGGCAAGACAACATTGATCAAAATTGGGAACAAAACTTTTTGCCCTGTAGATGGTGATAATACTATGTTAAATTTACTGTAATAACTACCAAAGGAATTTTCTTCTAACTTCCAGTCTCTTAGAAACTTAAATTCAAACCCGAATTCCTCATTACGGTAAGTATTAAATTCAGTTCCTTCAATAATAACACCCCGTAGTTTTGTCCCTTTAGTTTCCACGATTTGAGTTTTTTGTTCACCATTATTTGAATTTATTATTTTTTGTTTTGGTTTAATTGTAGAGAATACAAAAAGAGAGGCACCTACAACTGTAAGTAGAACAATAAAAATTATGACGTATATTGTTATTATGTTTTTTTTCATTCTATTTTAGAAATTTGAATGTTGATAAAACTTCATTTAGTGTAGCCTCATATTGTTCCTTCCCTCCTATGACAATTTTATTATCACCTAAAGGAAATATATATTCTATCTGTGGTAGCCCCATGTCCAATTCTTTATATTTGACTCCACTAACTCCATCCACTGATAATCTATCCGATTCAATCATATCTTTGGTTACTTTTTCTATCCAGTCATTTGGCAGAATGTTGATTCTTATTGGGTGTGGTAGATATTTAATGTTAGTTGGTTCTATGACTAAATTGAATTTACTTACAGCACTACCGAAGGCATTTTCTCTAATTTTCCAATCTTTTGGAAAATTAAATTCAAACCCGAATTCTTCATTACGGTAAGTATTAAATTCAGTTCCCTCAGTAATATTGTTTTGTTTTTTAATTTCTTCTTGTGTTATTTGTAATTTTTGTAACCCTGGTTTAATTTTGTAAAATACAAAAAGACAAGCAAATACAATTACAAGTAAGATGACCGTTGTTAGAATGAAGATGGTTATTATACTATCTCTCTTTTTCATCTTAAAAATTTAAAAGAATTCAAAAAATTGTAATATTCTTTTTCATGAAAATCTAATTTATTATTTATAGTCCTAACACCTATAGTTCCTAAAATTATTTTGTACTTACTAAGTGATACTACTGTTGCTATTTCAGGCACCCCTCCATATTCATATTCATATTTGATTCCTTTCACCCCATCAACTTCGATACTAGAACTTATCTTATTTAATGAATTAAATGTATTATCAGCAAATTCTGGCAATACAACATTAACCAGTATGGCTGGGCTAAGTGTACTTGCTATAGTGCCTGGGGATGAAAATACAGTAATTTTACTATAATAATTTCCACTAACTTCCTCCTTTATCGACCAGTCTTTTGGAAACTGAAATTCAAATCCATACTCTTCATTTCTGTAAGTATTATATTCTTCGCCTTCAATAATAGTACTCACCATTTGCTCTTCCATACTATCTTCTTTTTCTGGTTTTTGTTCTGTCTCGGTTGTTTTGGTATTTGGTTTTATTTTTGAGTATACAAAAATGGAAGCTGCCACTACTGATAGTAATACTATAATTATTAAGATAAATATTGATACTATGCTATGTTGTTTTTTCATATATATATTTTAGCATAATATCAAATTATGTTTAAGGGACCACATGTATTAAATCTGATCCTTTGATTAAGTTACCATTTATCAACTGACCCTCTAAATATGCTTTAACATCATTTTCTGTTAATTGAAAAGCATCCGTCAAAATATGTATTATTACATCATCATAACCATCACCATTCAAATCTTCATATTTTATTATCGCGTCACCATTACCTTTTAATTTAATAGAAGCGCTTGCAAGTCGCACACTGCCCCAATCAATATCTCTAACATTAAGCATATCCGAACCAAATATCGCAACAGAGACCGAACCATTTGATCCTAAATTTATGGTATTATCTTCACTTTCTGGTTTAATATTGATATCTACTGGTAAGAATTCTTCAATTACACCCATATCTGAAACCGATACACCATACCCTTTTTCCGGTATCTCTGATATTGGCAGATCTTTTGCCAACATAATTACTTGATCACCTGCGTGGAATTCTAAACTATATGTATCTGTTAGTAAGATATCTGATTCAGGAATAACTTGTATATTAAAATTTCCAACTTTATTTTTCGTCCAATAAACCATGTCTTTAGGACGTCCATCGCTACCCATTCCATCATTAGCATAATATAGTTCCCCAAGTATTTCATGTGAATATTCTGAATCACTTTGTGTATATAATTCTTGACTTATGATAAAATCATTGGGATCTCTAACTACTAGGTCTACGGGTGAACCAACTTGTATATAACCTTTTATAAGACTTAACTCGGTATTTAAAATAATACGTCTAAATCCGAAAGTTTTCAAAAAATTCCCTTCTGTTTTTAAAGAATCTTTCCAGGCAGTTCGTATGCCTAATTGTGGGGAGGATGCATGTACGACATCATAACTCCCATTATTACCAACATACATGGCTACATGGGTGGTGGTAGTTACATTTTTATTTTGATCGTAATAACCAAAAAATAATAGATCCCCACTCTGTAAATCTGATTCATTTATTGCCTCAGAATTATCATGATATTGAGAATTCGAACCTTCTGCTAAAATTACATTATTATAACGACTTAAAAACGGATTATTTGATCTATCAAAAGACCACACAACTAAACCAGAACAATCCAAACCTATTCCTGTATCGTACCCCTGTAAATCTGGATTCCAATAATCATACCCGGATAAAATAACAGAAGCTGAAATAAATTCTTGCTGATTAAAACTCCACCCTTTACCACCCCATAAATATGCTTCCGGATGATTTGCAAGTTTTTTAGCCAAATCAGCCGCGGCCTGACCCAAGGGGACAATAGAAAAGTCAACATTGCCTTGCGCGCCAAATTCCTGCCATTCAGAAGTGAAGCCATTTTCATTCATTGTTCGCGCTCTCCATTTATAACTTTCTTCTACGAGGCCGGTAAAGGTGACCATCGTGATTGTTCCTGAAGGCACTAATTCCGTTTCCAATAGATTTTGTCCATCAAAATTTTGGCTGTATTTTTTTAGCTCTACTTGCATTTTTACCATATCTTCATTTGGATCAGTCAATAATGCTTTCAAGATAATAACATTATTTGCCGTTGATTCTCCTTCTGTCAATTCAACTTCTTCAATCAATCTAAACTGCTCAAGATTTTCTATTGTGGGCATTTGTTCAACCGACGGATCATAATTCAACCATGGACTAAAATTAACGCCATCCGATACCGCGTTGCCTAATCCGCCGGTGTTTAAAGCATAATGATACGGTCCGGTCGGATCGCCCCACCAATTGCGCGTGGCGTCAACAGTATTGGAAGAATAATTCAAAATGCCGTAGCCGGTGTTATTGAATATTGAGCTGTTGTGAATTGTTAGGTTATCACTCTCGGTCGTAACATAAATTCCTCTGGAGTGTTCTGATATAGAAGATGTATCAATAATCGAAATGCCGTCAGTTTGGTAAATACCGTAATTTCCATTTTTAGTTATTTCTGAATTTATGAGATTAAGATTGCCTCTATTATTAACTGCTCCGTAGCAAGTGTAGTAAGGACAATTAAATTGAATATATCCGCCATATCTTATTATGGCGTTATTAATGTTGGCTATAGCGCCAGGATTTACTAAAATTCTTCGCCAATCTTTTTCGGCGGGCAGTGTTATGTTTCCATCTCCATTTGTGTCCCCGCCGGCTTCGTCATCTTTTAAAGAAGTAAAATATACCTTTTTTTCTTCTTCGCCGTTCACACTCAAAATACCACGCACGTCTAAGTATGATTGGTTATGCGCAAATTTTATTATTACTCCGGAATTAATTGTGAGCGCGCTATCCTCCTGCACAATGAGATTCCCATTAACAATATACGGCATATTATCTGATTCCCAAACTGAATTTATTCTAGATATTCCCCCTATGTTAAAACCGGCTAAAGTACCGCCTTGTGAGTTATTATTTGAATGAGTAAAATTAACTCTCGCATCTATATACACATCTCTTAAATTGTTTTGGAAAATATTGTTATTCAAATCAAAATTGGAATCGCCTAACATAATAATACCAGTGTGATCCTGGTTTGAAAAAGTAGAGCCAGATACTGATAGACTACCGCTACTTACATAAATTCCGGCTTGCGATTGGCCATCAAACACAGCCGCGTCAGCGGTAGTTAATCCTTCGCTTTGGTAAATACCATATTTGTCTGTTTGATAAATTTGTGAATTTGAAAAATCAAGATTTCCTTTATTGTTTAGTGCCCCAGAACAAGTATAATCCGGACAAACAGAAGCGGTGTTTCCTCCGTAACGAATAATCGAATAATTAAAATTTACGTTAGCCCCCGGATAGATAATTACTTGCCGCCAATCTTTTGGAAGAGGTAAAGAAGCGCTTCCATCAGCATTGGTGTCGCCTCCGACTTCATCATCTTTATATGAAGTAAAGTATACTTTATTATCATTTGTTCCATTTACTTGCATCGCGCCATACACATTCATTTTAGATTGTAAATGAATAAATTTAACCACTACACCCTGCTCTATAATTAATGTAATACCAGTTGGAATGGTTAAAGTGCCGTTGACTATATATGGGCTGTTGGCCGCTGTCCAGACAGTGTCAGTAGAAATAATACCTGAAATTGTTGTGGCCGCCTTGGCCGGAAAAGGTAAAAATGATAAAAATACAAACAAAACAACCGCCAACCCCGGTATTTTATATGTTTGGACGCGCATATATGGAAGATTAAATAAGTTAATATACTTGTATTCTTGCCGATTTTAAGCGAAAAGTCAAGTATATACACATAGTTAAAATCACTCTGCCAATTTGGTTTTAGTTTTAAACGCCAGCGAGTATCCGCCGGTCAGAGCCACAGCTAATGCGTCGGCCGCGTCATCCTGCTTTATTTTATCTTTCATTTGTAAATGCATTTGAATTAATTTCTGAATCTGGCCTTTTTCCGCCCGGCCATAACCGGTAATGGACTGTTTTACCTGCAACGGGGTGTACTCGTCCACCGGCAAGCCAGCCTGTTTTAAAGTCAGCAAAATCACGCCTCTCGCCTGCCCGACCTGAATCGCGGTTTTAACATTCTTATAAAAAAACAAATCCTCAACCGCGGACCGGTTAGGATTATATTTTCTTATTATTTTATTCAATTCCAACTGTATCTGAACAAGCCGGTCAATAAAAATCAGTTTTTTGTCGGTCTCAATACAGCCATGCGCGACATGCTTCCAATCGCCTTTGATTTTTTCTACCACTCCCCAACCGACCCGGCCGAAACCGGGGTCAATGCCGAGTATTCTTGTCTTATCCGACTTATCAAACATAAATTTATCACAAATATCTTTATTCCAAACAATAATAGTAATCCGTAACTAGTAACTCGTAACTCGTAATTTTGTCCCGACTATGTCGGGACTGTACGAGTTACGGATTATAAGGGAACACTTATCCCGATTTCACATCGGGACGGTTTACGAGTTACTTAATTTTACGCCTCATTAGTGTAGACCGCTTCCACATCATCCAACTCATCCAGTATTTCGTATAATTTATTCACAGTAGCTGATTCGCCTTCTTTCAAAGAAATATTTTCTTTCGCCACCCATTCCAATCCCGAACTCTCCGGCGTCAATTCGCGCTTATTCACCGCTCCCAAAACCGCTTGCAATTTTTCAATCGGACAATGAATTTCCATACCGTACTCATTATCAACAATATCATCCGCTCCGGCCTCAATCAATTCCAATTCAAAATTAGCCGATTGTTCATTGTTAATTGCTAATTGTTCTTTATTTAAACGGATAACACCCATCCGTTTAAATTGCCACTTCACGCTTCCCGGCCCGCCCATGGAACCGCCAAACTGAAGAAAAGCATGTTTGATTTCAGACGCTGTTCTGTTCTTATTATCTGTAACCGTTTCAATTAAAAAAGCCGTTCCGCCCGGCCCGAAACCCTCATACAATATTTCTTCCAAAACCGCGCCTTCGCCCGACTCGCCGGTTCCGCGCTTAACGGCGCGTTCAATATTATCTTTAGGCATATTGGCGCCTTTGGCTTTTTCTATCGCTAAACGCAAAGAAAAATTCATTTCCGGATCGCCTCCGCCTCGGGCGGCAATGGTTATTCCTTTGCTTAATTTAGTGAACAAACCGCTGCGCGCGCTGTCCATTTTCCCCTTTTTTTGCTGTATATTAGCCCATTTTGAATGACCGGACATAAAAATATTTAAATATAACACGAATACGCGAATTATATGCTAATTACGCGAATAATGCGAATGTGTTTAATAATTGATTGGCATGTTTATGCCATAATTTAAACATAAAAACAGTTAAAGATCAAATAGCTTCATCACTATTAAAACCACAATATTAACTCACTGCCACAACCAATACTGCCCCAAAAGCTCCTGTTTTATTTTGTGTGTGTTGCCATGTTTTAATAAACCAAGATATGACTGCAATGCCTCGGGCGTTGGATTATTTTTGATTTTGGCCAACATCCGGCGCTTGGTTGTACGGCGCAGTATCCTATGGCCGGGAAAATTTATCCAACCAAGGAAATCCATGCCTGAATAAATTGTTTTCAAAAATAATTTATTTGGATGCAAAGTCAATTTTAATCTTTCCGATAAAAATTTTTGTATCTTGGGGATAATATCTTCCAGCCATTGCCTGTCGGGCGAAAGAAAAACAAAATCGTCGGCATATCTGATATAATATCTTGCTTTTAAGAAGTGTTTAACCCATTGGTCAAAAACATTCATATAAACATTGGCAAAAAGCTGGGAAGTTAAATTGCCAAGCGGCAAGCCAACATCAATGCTGTCATCCCCGTGAAAACGGGGATCCAGCCGCCAATCATCTGGATTCCCGCCGGAGTTTATCCCGTGAACTGGATTCCTGCCTTCGCGGGAATGACAGAATGGTGATACAGGGCGAGAATGACAAACAGTCATATAACTTTCAACAATATTCTCAAGCAACAACATAATATCTTTATCCTGTATATATTCATTAAGTATGTTTATTAAAACCTTATGGTCAATACTCGCGAAAAACTTTTTAATATCGCATTTCAAAACCCAACCAGTGGCTGTGTTATTTTTGCTTGCCCGGCAGGTCATTTTTCTAAACTGATTAACCGCCCTATGCGTACCCTTGCCGTTTCGACACGAAAACGAATCCGATATAAATGTTTTGTCAAAAAACGGATATAAAATTCTGTAAACGGCGTGATGCAGTAATCTATCCCTGACATCCGCTTTATGGATGTGCCTCCGTTTTGGGTCATTTATATAAAAACTGGCATAACCACCATGTTGATAAGTTCTGTTTACTAAATCATAATGAAGAGCTAAGATATTATCCATTAAATGGAGGGAGAAAAATTGGATGTCCTTTTTATTTTGTTTCCCTTTCAAGAGATCCCTCCAAGCGCCCATCAAATTTTTTATACTAACAATATCATTAAAAGTATCAAACAATTTAACCTTCATATATATTATGAATCAATTAACCCCCCCCCCAGCTACCAACGGTAATTACAAAGGAAAAAGAAGTATACCAATTCTGGCTCGCGCTTCATAAAAACTTGCCAAAGACAGAGCGCTTTGGCTTAGGCCAAAAAATAGAACAAACCTTCTTGGATATACTGGAATTAACTTTCACGGCCGCTTATTTGCCTCCTGAACAAAAAATAATTCTGCTTGGAAAAACCATCTCACGAATGGATATCTTAAAATTCTTTTTTCAACTAGCATGGGAAAACAAACTTATACCCAAAGATAAATATATAACTCTATCGCAAAAGCTGGATGAAATCGGCCGCATGTTGGGCGGGTGGAGGAAAGGCCTTTTGAGCAAAACTCCCGCTAAATAACGGGAGAAAACAACAGTGGCAGGAGAACACCCGGTTGTCAGCGTTCCACTCATTCGGATTCTCGACCGAGTTGGCGTTCACGTTCCAGCCGTTGCCGTTCCAGTTCACGTTCACCGCGCGCAACACGAGAATGTTCTCGCGCGAAAAATCATCTTTAAACACTATCCTTGGAATTCTCCTCGGATTGAATATCATTCGGGACATAAAAAGTCCCCTAATTTTTCGCGCCGATTCTTGTTTTTGAAAAAAAAAATTTTACACACTCGCGCGAGGCATACCCAACGCGACTCTCGAAAAAAATTTTCTGAAGCCATCTCACGGAAGCCGTGGCCGCCGAGCAATGTGTGGCTACCGAAACAGTATAACATAAATTTTTTCACAAAAAAACAGGCCCCCAGATTTTTCCGAAAAAAAATTCTGGGGGCCAAAGTAACAAAGAGCCAAAGGGTCAAGGGCAAAATGCCCAAGAACCTAAGTTATGAATCGCAGGAGAACACCCGGCCGCCAGCGTTCCACCCACCCGGATCCCCGACCGAGTAGGCGACCACGTACCAGCCGAAGCCGAGCCAGTACACGTTCACCGCGACGTCGTGAACATAGAAGATGTCCGCGTAGCTATTGGTCAGGAGCGCACCCCGCTCGCCATTGGACTGTTCCAACATAAGGGCAGCAACATGGGAGAGAGTAACCTTGACCTTGTCCTCGCCACCCAGTTCCTTGATGATGGGACCGTCCACCGAACGCCGATTGAGCGTGTGATAACGCAAGACGGTTTCGTTCGCGTTCGGTTGTTCCTCTTCCTTTCCGTAGAACCACTCCTTGAAGTTGTCTCCGACATAGGAGATTCTCACCGACGAGTTATTCTCGTTGAAAAACTCGTTCACCCCGAGCTTATTCACCGGTTGAACCTTGACGGTTCCAGCCAAAGTCAGGAGGGGTTGTGGAACGATCTCCACAACAGTCAGTTTGCTCTCGCCTCGGAGCACCTTGCGCGCGACATCCGCGCCTCCGATGATGTTGAGAAGCGCCTCGGTCTCACCATATGTCCAGCCATCATATTTTGCCATCTCTGTCTCCTATTGGGCTGAAAGCCCAAAAAGTATTTTGCCCCTGCCCGAGGCCCGGGACTCTCTCAAAATTGAGGAGAGTATTTATATGTCCTAATTTAAGCGACATAAATACTCCAACCAATATGATTTTACAAACCTTCCACGCTTTAAAAGAATAGCTTACTATAACATAAAATTCTGAATTTGTCAATAGCAAAAAGCCAATTTATGGCTAAAATCAGCCAAATTTTGTTTTTAAAAAAAGTCCACAAAAAATTCCCCTGAAATAATCAGGGGAATTTTTTATTCTTTCACTTTACGAGTTACGGATTACGGTTTACGAGTTACGGCCTATTTGCTTTCTTCATCTATTTTCAATTCTTTGTCGCCAAAACCGGTTCCAACCGGAATCAAACGACCGATGATAACATTTTCTTTCAAGCCTTCCAAATGGTCTATCTTTCCGTTGATGGCGGCGTTAATCAATACACGAGCAGTCTCCTGGAAAGAAGCCGCTGACAAAAAGCTTTGTGTTGATAATGAAACCTTGCTGATGCCGAGGAATAATTCGCGCGCTTTTGATCTTGCGATTGAATCTTTTCTATATTGATGATTAGCAATCAGCCATTGCGCTTTTTCCACTGTTTCGCCCGGCAATAAATCAGTTTCTCCCGGATCTTCAATGTAAACACGACTAAACATTTGTTTGATAATAATTTCCACGTGTTTGTCATTCAACCTCTGGCCTTGCGAAGCGTAAATTTCCTGAATCTCGGTCAAAATATATCTTTGCACCGCATCGCGTCCTTTCAATTCATGCAATTCGTGCAAATCAACACTGCCTTCAGTCAACTGATCGCCCTTCTTCACTTCATCGCCGTCTTTCACCCACAACTTATATCCCATCGGGATGATATATTCTTTCACATGACTGCCTTCAAAAGTAAGCAACACTTTATTTTTATCAATCAAGACTATACCGTTGTGTTTAGCTTTCACTTCCTCGCCCGAACTGCCTCTAACAAACAAAACTGTGCCTTCTTTTACTTCTTGCCCATCAGCAACCTGCAAATCATCTGACTTCAAAAATTTTACCGCCATTTCATCACTGCCGTCATAAGTAAGTTTAATGATTTTCTGTCCGCGTCTACCTTCAAAAATCTTTCTTCCTGTCGGGCTGGTAATAACTTTGCCATCGGCGTTTTCTATTTGAATCGTGCCATTATGTTCAGCTAAAACCGCTTTTCTTTTTGGAGCGCGCGCTTCAAACAATTCTTCAACACGAGGTAAACCTTGCGTGATATCTCCGCCTCCGGCAACACCGCCCAAGTGGAAGGTTCTCATTGTAAGCTGGGTGCCCGGTTCGCCGATTGACTGCGCGGCAATAATACCGACCGCAGTGCCTTTTTTCACTACTTTATTATTGCTCAAATCAAATCCGTAGCATTTCACGCAAACGCCCTTTGGCAATTTGCACTGCAAAACAGACCGAACGTGAATTTGTTCAATGCCGGCCTGGTCAATTTGACGCGCGGCTTCTTCCGTCACCACTTCGCCTTCTTTAACAATCGTCCTCTTGCCGTCTTTAACCGGAGCCAAAACAAACCGGCCGATTACTCTTTGTGATAATTTTTGTCCCATCTGTTCGGATTGTTCTTTGGTGAATATTTCGCCGTCAACATCTCCGCAATCATCTTCCAACACCACCACATCTTGCGCCACATCAACCAAACGGCGGGTTAGATAACCGGCGTTGGCCGTGCGTAAAGCGGTATCGGACAAACCTTTTCTGGTACCATGAGAGGAGATAAAGAATTCCAAAACATCAAAGCCTTCTTTAAAGTTTCCTTTTACCGGAAGTTCAATAATATCACCGGATGGAGAAGCTACCAAGCCTTTCATACCAATAACCTGTCCCAACTGACCCCAAGAACCGCGGGCGCCGGAATCAATCATCGCGAATACGGACCCGTCTTTATCCAAACCTTCTTTATTGTGGGATACTACTTTATCTTTAACCCCGGTCCAGATTTCCATAACCTTAGAGTGTCTTTCCGAATCAGTCAACAAACCTTCTTGATACTGTTGTTCCACCATCAAAATCTGTTCATCGCCGTCTTTCAAGATAGCCGCTTTTTCCGGGATGCTTCCAAAATCTTCCATACCCAGTGAATAACCTGAAGTCGTTACATACTTAAACCCTAAACTTTTCATATCATCAAGCACATAGGCGGTCTTTTCCTGTCCATACAACTCAAGCAAAAATTGAATGATGTTGCCCAAATGTTTTTTGGTAACTGTTTCGTTATAGTAAGGAAGTTTGTCTGGCAAAATTTCATTGAAGAAAATTCGGCCGATTGAAGTTTCAATCATCGGGCCGGTTCCTTCCGGAAATTTGCTCAAATCATCAAAGCGGACTTTGATTCTTTCTTTCAAAGTAATCAAACGGCTCTTGTAGGCGAAGGTCGCTTCGCGGATATCGGAGAAAAATTTCTTAACTTCTTTGGTGTCGTCTTCTCTGTATTTGGTCAAATAATAACAACCAAGCGCGATATCCTGTTGCGGAGTCGTCACCGGAGAACCTGTTGCCGGCTTCAAAATATTTTTCTCTGATGCCATCAAATTTTCCGCTTCCCAACGCGCTTCTTCAGTCAAAGGGACGTGGACCGCCATTTGGTCGCCGTCAAAGTCGGCATTAAACGCCGGACAGACCAACGGATGCAAACGGATGGCCTTGCCTTCCACCAATAACGGACGGAAAGACTGAATACCCAAACGATGCAAAGTCGGAGCGCGGTTTAAAAGCACTCTGGTTTTTTTGGTAACTTCTTCCAAAATATCCCAAACTTCCGGCGCGTTAGTTTCAATAAATCTGGAAGCGCTTCTGACATTGTAAGCGTATTCGCGTTTGATAATTTCACTCATCACAAACGGCTTGAACAATTCAAGCGCCATTCTTTTCGGCAAACCGCATTCATCAATATTCAATTTCGGACCGACCACGATTACGGAACGGCCGGAATAATCCACGCGCTTACCCAATAAGTTTTGGCGGAAACGGCCTTGCTTGCCTTTTAAGATATCAGCGAGCGAGCGAAGTTGTCTCTTTTGTCCGGTGGACGCGGTCACGGTTTTTGAAGCGCGCGCGTTATTATCAATCAACGCGTCAACCGCTTCTTGCAACATTCTTTTTTCATTTCGGCAAATAACTTCCGGCGCGTTCAAATCCAACAGCCTCTTCAAACGATTATTTCTGTTGATTACTCTTCGGTATAAATCGTTCAAGTCGGAAGTTGCGAAACGCCCTCCGTCCAAAGCGACCATTGGACGCAAATCCGGAGGAATTACCGGAATAACATCCAAAATCATCCATTCCGGTTTGATATTGTTTTTATAAAAGCTCTTTAACAATTTGGCGCGCCTAATAAGTCTTTCGCATTTCGCGCCTTTGCTGTTTTTAATTTCTTCAGTAAGAGCTTCAATGGTTTTTTCCAAATTAATTTTTTCCAATAACGATTTTATCGCCTCGGCGCCGATGCCGGCCTCAAATAAATGGCCGAAGCGGAGCGCCAATTCCTGATATTGATTCTCGGACAAAATCGTCAACGGCTTCATTTCTTTCAAATCACTCTCCACCCTCTTAAACTCTTCTTCAAGATTGGATATTTTTTCATCACCCTCTTTAACAATGCTCTTCATTTCTTTTTCTTTGCCTCCAACCGTTTCCAACTTTCTCTTGGTTTCTTTTTCAATCTGCTTTCTCTTTGATTTGAATTCCTCTTTCAACGCTTCATGTGTTTCGGTTCTTAAATTTTCATCAACTTTGGTGATGATAAACGAAGCGAAATAAATAACTTTTTCCAAAGAGTGCATCGGCACATCTAAAACTAAACCGATTTTTGACGGAATGGAACGGAGAAACCAGATGTGGGAAACCGCGGTGGACAGGTCAATATGACCCATACGTTCACGGCGAACAAGCGAATGGGTGACTTCAACCCCGCACTTGTCGCAAATTATTCCTTTATAACGAATTTTTTTGTATTTTCCACAGAAACATTCCCAATCTTTGGTCGGCCCAAAGATTTCCTCGGCGAACAAACCGCCTTTTTCAGGTTTTTGCGTGCGGTAATTGATTGTTTCCGGTTTTGAGACCAAACCTTTTGACCAACCGCGAATTACTTCCGGTGAAGCAACCTGAAGAGCCAAAGCATCAAAATCTATTAAATGTGGTGATTCGTGAGACATATATATATAGTTAGATTATTTGATTATTTATTCTCCCAAAGTTCCTTCTTCCGCTTCGCGCGCGTCTCTTTCCTTTTGTCTGGCGGCTCTCAATTCTTCAGTTGGCGCGTAAGTGCCATTATCAAGTTTTGACAATAACTTTACATCCAAACACAAACCTTTAAGTTCGCGGACAAGGACATTAAATGATTCAGGCAAGTTGACCTTTGTAATTTTCTCGCCTTTTATAATTGCTTCATAAGCTTTGCTTCTGCCCGGGACATCATCGGATTTAATCGTCAAAATTTCCTGCAAAGTGTGCGCCGCTCCATAAGCTTCCAACGCCCAAACTTCCATTTCTCCAAATCTCTGTCCGCCAAATTGCGCCTTACCACCGAGAGGCTGCTGTGTAATCAAACTATATGAGCCGATTGATCTCTGGTGGATTTTATCCTCAACCATGTGATTAAGTTTAAGTATGTAGTTATAACCGACCGTTGTTTTATTATCAAAAGCCACGCCGGTTCTTCCGTCATATAATTGTAATTTACCGTCTGTCGGCATACCGGCTTTTACCAATTCTCCTTTGATTTGGTCTTCTGTCAATCCGTTTAATACCGGAGTCGCCACTTTATAGCCAAGCGCGTTGGCTGCCAATCCCAAATGAGTCTCAAGCAATTGTCCCAAGTTCATACGAGAAACAACGCCAAGCGGAGAAAGAATTACATCTACCGGAGTGCCATCTTCCAAAAACGGCATATCTTCAACCGGCACAACTCTGGAAATAACACCCTTGTTGCCATGGCGTCCGGCCATCTTATCGCCGACTTGCACCTTGCGGAGATCAGCCACCGTTATTTGTACCTGTTTCATTACTCCGGGCTGTAATTTATCCCCCTTGTCAGTTGAAAATGTTTCTATGTTAATAACTTTTCCTTGTTCGCCATGTTCAAGATAAAGTGAAGAATCGCGGACATCTCGAGCTTTTTCTCCGAAAATCGCGCGGAGTAATCTTTCTTCGGATGTAAGTTCAGTCTCGCCTTTTGGTGTGATTTTACCAACAAGAATATCGCCGGAGTGAACTTCGGCGCCGACACGAACCACACCTTCAGAATCAAGATTTTTTAATTTTTCTTCAGACACATTCGGAATATCGGATGTGACCACTTCCGAACCGAGTTTTGTTTCGCGCACATCGGTTGAATAGTCTTCAATATGAACTGAAGTATAACGGTCATTTTGAACCAATCTTTCAGAAAGGATAATCGCATCTTCATAATTATATCCGTCCCATACCATATACGCGACCAAAACATTTTGTCCCAACGCCAACTCGCCATTTTGAATTGACGGACCATCGCACAAAACATCGCCTTTCTTTACCGTATCATCCAAATTGACAATCGGCCTTTGGTTGATCGAACTGGAAGCATTGGAGCGAATAAATTTGTTCATTCTGTATACATCGGTTTTTCCGTGAGAAGTTATTTCAATTTTATTTCCGTCTACCGCTGTCACCTTGCCGTCTCTCTTCGCCAAAATCGCGTGTCCGCTATTTTGCGCGGCTTTCCCTTCAATGCCGGTGCCGACAATCGGCGAATCCGGTTTAATACAAGGCACGGCCTGTCTCTGCATATTTGTTCCCATCAAAGCGCGGGTGGCATCATCATGTTCCAAAAACGGAATTAAACTTGTTGCTACGCTTAAAATCTGATTGGAAGAAACATCAAGATAATCAATTTTTTCGGTTTCAATAATACTCGGCTCCCCTTCAACGCGAGCCGGAGTTCTTTCCACCATTAAAAATCCATCGTCATCCATCGACGTGGTGGCGCTGGCGGTAATGACGCGCTCTTCATCAAATGAATTCAAATAAGTAATTTCATTGGTGGCGCGCGGTTTGACAGCGACTGTTTTTAAATCTTTTTTATCTTCAAGTTTTTTGGCGATTTCCGGAGTAATTTTTTCGCCGGCATCAACAACGCCTTTTACGGTTTCGCGGGCGATTTCGCCTTTGGTAAATCTGGCTTCATTCGGCACATCATGAACCACTTTGCGATATGGAGTTTCCAAAAATCCAAAACTGTTGACCTTGGCAAAGCTGGACAAATGGCCAACAAGACCGATGTTCGGTCCTTCCGGAGTGGCAATCGGACAAATTCTTCCATAGTGAGTCGTGTGCACATCGCGAACCTCAAACCCGGCTCGATCGCGGGATAAACCGCCCGGACCAAGCGCGCTGATACGACGTTTGTGTTCCAATTCAGCTAACGGATTAATCTGATCCATGAACTGTGAAAGTTGAGAGCTCATAAAAAACTCGCGCACCGCGCCAATTACCGGTCTGGCGTTTATAAGTTTATTAGGATTTAGGCTTTCAATTTCATAAGTGCTCATTCTGTCTTTGACGATGCGTTCCATTCTGGCCATGCCGACGCGGAATCGGTTTTGCACCAATTCACCGACGGAACGGACACGGCGGTTTCCCAAATGGTCAATATCATCCGGTTCTTCCTGGCTGACATTCAAACGAACGACTTCTTTCAAAACTTGCACCAATTTTTCCGGGGACAAAACTCTTTCTTCTTTGGAATCAAATTTGCTTTTATCCAGCGCGAGGTTAAATTTGGTGTTAAATTTATATACGCCGACTTTTCCCAAATCATAACGGTCAAAATTAAAAAACATCGCGTGTATCAAACCCCTGGCATTATCAGCCGTGGCCAAATCGCCCGGACGAATTCTTTTGTAAACTTCAATCAAACCTTCATCTTCATTGGAAGCAACATCTTTCTGTAAAGTATTTTCAATATATTTAATATTCGGATGAATATCCACGTCAACAAACGCTTTCAAAATTTCTTCATCGCCTCCCATACCAAACGCGCGTAAAAGAGAAGTAGCCGCCACTTTTCTTTTTCTGTCAACCTTAATCCAAATTACATTATTTTGGTCGGTCTCCACTTCAATCCAAGCTCCACGGTTCGGAATAACTTTTCCGCCATAAAATCTGCGTCCGCGAACCGTTTCCGCGGTAAAAAACGCGCCCGGGCTTCTGATAAGTTGAGAAACAACCACACGTTCAATTCCGTTCACGACAAAAGTTCCCCTGTCAGTCATCACCGGAATATCGCCAAGATATATTTCCTGTTTATCTTCTTTGCCGGTGCGTTTATTGACCAGTCTGGTGACAACGCGAAGAGGCGCTTCAAAAGTGATATTTTTTTCACGGCAGGTAACCTCATCAAATTTCGGCTCATCTATATAATAGTCTTCAAAATATAATTCCAAGTCTCTTCCCGTAAAATCGGTTATCGGAGAAACTTCTTCAAACAGTTCCTTCATTCCATCTTCAAAAAACCATTTATAAGATTCCTTTTGCACTTCAATTAAATCAGGCAAAGGTATTCTGTCGCGAATATCCGTGAAGAATTTTCTCTCGGTCTCTTTCGTTGGTTGGCGTTTGTATACCGGCATAATAAATAAAATTAAAAATTTAAAAATTAAAAGTAATTAAATTGATTAAAAATTTTCGCGACAAAAAAATCGGCTTTTTGAAAAGTCGTTTATTATTGTTCCGATTTTGTATAATTCGCGTATGGCATGGGTTATAGCAATTCCCTGTTTTTACAGGGCCGCTCTGTCCCGGAATCCGGTAACGAGCAGTTGACTTATTGCCCATGTCTCTCTTCTCTCCGTGTAAGGACACGACTGCCGAAGTTGGGAGCAGATCTGGAAGACAAGGCCGCGTTTTTTATATGAACTGTCAGGTTGGCGCAAATTCAGTTAATTAAGCTGAAATTTACACTAACTTGACAATCCGCATGCCAATGTTCATAAGCATACAGGAAAAAAATATATTTGTCAAATAGAACATAGTGGATTTATTATGTCAAGAAATCGATATTTTTAGCTAACCTTAGCTAATTTATGGCAAAATTGATGGTTTTTGACCCAAAACTTATCCACAATATATATAGTATACAGACAAAAATAACCCAAAAAGGTTGCTTTTTTGCCTTTACAAAAATAAAAAGATATGTTATAGTCCGCTATCCGTTTCAAAAACAACTGTAAACAACGGAGGGTCAGATGATGAAGCCGGCAAGAATAGAGATCATAAGCAACGAAGCCGAAGGCTTCAAACAAGCGCTAGATGTAGGTGGACTGTTCCACGTATTTGCGGATACGGGATTGCCCGCCTACTCCCAGAGATACAAGATGGTGGAGGATTTTTCCTTCGGACGGGCGGTTGTTGTTGACGACCAAGACAACTTCTTCCATATCAAACCGGATGGTTCGCCGGCTTACGCCGAACGCTACCTGACGGTGAAGATGTTCACGATTGTGGAAGAAGATTTGTTCCTGTCGGTCGTGATGGATAACGACCGCAACTGCTTCCACATTGACCGGGACGGCAGGCCGGCGTATCTGTACAGATTTGATTACGCGGGGGATTTTTCCTCCGGGTTGGCGCCGATAAGAACGGACGAGGTCTACTACTACATCCTCCCCAATGGGGAGCCGGCGCACGGTCCGCGCGACAGTTTTGACCTGGCCGCCGAGTTCTACCTTGATGTAGCGACGGTGGTCAAAAATGGAAGGCAGTTCAAAATCCTGCCGGACGGGACGGAATTGGGCGCTTTTGGCAAAAAACACTAAACTAAGCCAAAAAATGCCTTATTTTCACCCACACCGGTGGCAACGCGTTTCGCGTTCCGCCGGTTTTTTCTTTTATCCACCTTTACCACTTGACAAACTCATACAAATATGGTATGATTTATTGTTATCCGAATGGCATCTCTGAATGGAATGTAATGGCCTAGATACTGATCGCCGAAAGATTCACAACGGGTGCCTATGGATAATGCGCGTGACCGGAAGTATATATATGAACTTCACATATATTCTTCCTTTCACGGCTACCTTTCCGATTTGTCGGAAAGAATGTGTAAAGGCATTTTTACAATATTACTCCGCAATAGCGGGGGAGGATATTACACGACGCATAAATAGTTGTTCCCTAAAAAGAATCAACTGCAATTGCGCCGACTAGGTATTCTTTTAAAAGCTACCCCGACTTGGTCGGGGTAGCTTTATTTTTATTTAATTTTTATCCTTGATTATTACCGCGCGATATAGTAAAATAATCTTTACGAAACTTTTATGATTAATTGATATTATGAACGCGATTATTTTTGATTTTGACGGTGTAATCCACGATACTTTTGAATTGGCCTATGAAACAAGCACCCGGATTTTTGGAAAAGAATTAAGCCGAGAAGAATACAAAAATTTTTTCAATGGCAATATTTATGAGAGAGCAGAAATCGATGAAGAAAATTCCAAAATTTTTTTTGAAATGCAAGACGAGGTGTTCGGCTCCCTGGAGCTCAAAGCTGAAACAAAAATATTTTTGGAAAAATTAACCGAAAAATATTCTCTATTTATCATTACCTCCAATCAGGAAAAAACCCTAAACGCTTATTTCCAAAAAAGCGAGTCCACTCATATCTTCAAAGATATCTTCGGGTTTGAAACTCACACCTCCAAGGTTAAAAAATTTGAACAATTATTTGAAAAACATAATTTAAAAAATGATGATTGCGTATTTATCACCGATACATTGGGGGATATTTTGGAAGGCCATAAGGCCGGTGTTAAATCTATCGCGGTTGATTTCGGATTTCACGATAGAGAACGGCTAGAAAAAGGCAATCCGCATAAAATAGTCTCAAATTTTGATGAGATGCTGGAGGCTATTGAAGAAATAATGGCTGATAAAAAAAATGAATAAAAAAGAGAGGCCCTCGGATCTCGCGATCCTCGGGCCTCTTGTCGTATCCGAAACGGTCTAGCTGACCGCGTACACCTCCACGTCGTGGAGGAACTCCAGCTTGTGCGAGTATTCCGCGTAGGCAGTCCAGCCCTCACCGGACGTCCACATCAGACTCATCCCATTGGACAGGTAGATGTTCACTTCCTCGCCCAACCGAACGAGTTGGGTGATAGACGCCGTCTCCTCCAGAATCACATTCCTCTCGTCGTCGTCGTTGTTGATGACAACAAATCTGATCTTGATTCCATCCGGCTTGATCCCCTGAAATCCGTCCTTGCTCATTGTCTGCCTCCTAGTGGTTGGTTGATATTCGGACAAACAACCATATCATATTTATCAGGCTTTGTCAATATGTTAAATAAGTGATAAAATACCTGTTATGAAAAAGAAATCGCTGTTTTTTGTTTTATAATTCAAAATATATATGGGCAGAAGAAGCAGACAACCGTCATTTGACCCCATCCTTTCCAAAGGAATCATAGCCATAGTTTTGGCGGTGGTGGCAATAATAATAATTTTAAGTTTTTTTGATCAAGCCGGCCCGCTCGGCTACATCTTAAACAAAGGGGTATTAAGTTTTTTATTCGGCTCAATCAGATACGCCGTTCCGTTCGTAATTCTTGTCATCGCCTGGTTTTTAATTAAAGACAGCGACTACAATTACAAACCCACTCATGGAATCGGCGCCGCGCTTTTTTTCTTGAGTATGTCCGGATTATTCCATATGGGTTTCACCCCGGCCAATATGTGGGCGCAGGCGATTCTCGGCCATGGGGGCGGAGTGTTCGGGATGACAGCCTGGCCGATAAAAACTTATTTAGGTTCAATCGCGGCCTGGGTTGTTTTGACGGCGATGGCAATGGTATCGCTTCTTTTGATGTTCAACACTTTGATTGTGCACCTGCTCGTGATAAATAAAAAAATATTTTCCAGTTTTGGCGTCTTCGGAAAAAGCGCGATAAAAATAATCAACGAAGTTTCTAAAAAAGACAAAAACGCGCCCGACGAACAACCTGACGATGATTATGAAGACGGCGAAGAAGAAAAAACCGATGAAGAAAATGAATCTGAAGATGATGACGAAGACTATCGCCTAAAAATTACCAGCCGAAAAATCGGCGGAGATGATGATGACGAAGACGACGCCAAAAAATTTGAAAATGGCAATCTGTTGGATTTAAAACCGGGAAAAACACTCGGATTGGAAAAAGCCTGGCCACAAAAAACCGTGATTAAGCCGACTCCAAAATTGGATTTGCTTACCAGCAAAAGAAGTAAACCAACCAGTGGGGACATAAAAGCCAATACTGAAATAATCAGAGAAACCCTGCAAGAATTTGGCATTGATGTTGATATGGGAGAATCCAGCGTTGGACCGACTGTCACCCGCTACACTCTCAAACCGAAGAAGGGTATGAAGCTGTCCCGCATCATTGCTTTATCAAACGATTTGTCTCTCGCCCTGGCCGCCCACCCAATCAGAATTGAAGCGCCGATTCCGGGCAAATCTTTGGTCGGGATTGAAGTACCGAACGAAAAAACCGCCATCATCACTTTCAAAGAATTATTTGAAAGCGACGAATACAGAAACAGAAAACACAATATGATGGTTGCCCTCGGCAAAGATGTCGCCGGAAAAGTTTGGTTTGCCGATCTGCCTCGTATGCCTCATTTGTTAATCGCCGGCTCCACCGGCAGTGGAAAAACCGTTTGCGTAAACACGATTTTGACCAGCCTTTTATATCAAAATACCGCCGAAACGCTCCGTATATTTATGGTTGACCCCAAACGAGTGGAATTGACGTTATATAACGGCATCCCTCACTTGCTGACTCCGGTTATCACCAACACCGCCGACACCATCAAAGCGCTCAAATGGACCACTGCGGAAATGGACCGCCGATTTGAAATTCTATCGCAGGACAAAAGTCGTGATTTGGATTCATACAACAGCAAACACCCAAACGATAAAATCCCCCACTTGGTTTTTGTCGTGGATGAACTGGCCGATTTGATGGCGACCGCCGCCGGTGAAATAGAAGCGGGGATTATTAGACTGGCGCAAATGGCGCGCGCGGTCGGAATCCACCTTGTTCTCGCGACCCAGCGTCCAAGCGTGGATGTAATCACCGGACTGATGAAAGCAAACATCCCCGGTCGTATCGCCTTCTCCCTCCCGTCAATAATAGACTCAAGAACAATTCTTGACACATCCGGCGCGGAAAAATTACTTGGTCGCGGAGATATGCTTTACTTAAATAATGAACTGTCAAAGCCGGTTCGTATTCAGGGCGCGTTTTTGTCGGAAGATGATTTAAAAAATGTCGTAAAATATCTGCAAAAAGGCGAATATGTTGAATATGACGAAAAAATCTTAAAGCAAAATGAATCCGGTAGCGCCATTAATGTGTTTGACGGCTCAGACGATGATAGCGACAAATTTTTTGAAGAATCAAAAAGATTGGTGGTGCAAGCCGGAAAAGCCAGCGCTTCATATTTACAAAGAAAATTAAAAATCGGCTACGCGCGCGCCGCCCGTATTCTTGATGAACTTGAAGAAGCCGGCATTATCGGCCCTGCGGACGGAGCCAAACCAAGAGAGATATTGATTACCGAAGAAGAACTTAATGCCGAAGCGCATATGAAAATGACCGAATCAATGCACGGTAAAAAATCTTTAATTTACGACCTAGGCGAAGAAGTGGATGTGGAAGAATACAGCGATGACGTTGATGTTGAACCCGAAGACGAAATCCCGACCAATGTCGGGAAAGATGAGGAAACCGTCATCCCGGCTACTAGCGAAGAAGAGGATAAAGGGGAAGAGATAGAAGAAGATGCGGACGAAACCGTATCAGAAGAAGTTGTTGAGTCCACAGATAAGGAAACACTTATCCCGATTTTACATCGGGACGAAATCCCGACCAGTGTCGGGAAAGAAAAAGCTGAAACGGAAGAAGATGAAGAAAAATTGACCTAATTAACCTAATTTCTAATTGATCCAATAGAAATTTCAAGTATGTTTGAAAAGAAAAAAATCTCCGCCGGCAAAAGGGTTTGTGCAAGGCTTAAAGAGGCGAGGCAAAAATCCTTTGTCAGTCTTGATGAACTTTCCAAACAAACGAAAATAAGCAAACGCCACTTAATCGCGCTTGAAGAATGCCAATTTGATGATATCCCTTACGCCATAATTTATCAAAAAAACTTCCTGAAAAAATACGCGGAAATTTTAAACTTGCCGGTTGAAGAAATTTTGAGCCAATTCAACGATGAGGAAACCGGCGGAACCAAAAAAGAAATTCAAATAAGCAACGAACTTCATAAGAAAAAATTCCAAAACCTGCCTTCTTTTTTACGGCTGGCTTTTATACTGGTTATCGTGTTCACGCTTGTCGGCTATATCGGCTGGCAAATACAAACTCTGCTCAAACCGCCGGAGCTTATTTTATTTTCTCCAGAAAACGGCCTGGTCACCACTAATTATGAACTGGTAATACGCGGGCAAACCAATCAGGAATCAAAAATTTCCATAAATGGACTGGAAATCTCCAGCAAAGGCGACGGGCAATTTGAAGAGACTATTACGCTTTCTCCGGGTGTGAACACCATCAACATCACCGCCAAGAAAAAACACGGAAAAACCACGGAACTGGTTCGCTATGTAATCTACAAACCGGCGGAATAATTATTATTAAAAAAAGAAACAGCGCCCGCTCAAGATTCTGAGCGGGCGCTTTTTTTGGCCGTCAAAGACGGCCACTGCTCATCGTTTCAATTTCCGCAATTTGACCTCAAGGCCTTCGGCACACATATTGTATCCGACGCCGATATCATGTTTATCGCCGTTGATAATGATGCAGACCGGTACCTTGTTGGGTACATCCATCAAAACGAGGACATATCTCTCTTGAACAGTCAGGGAAAAACTGTCCACCACGTAAAACGGAACCGGAGACGTTCTGGCTTTCCAGTACTCTTTCACTTTCCTGCATGGCGGACACCAGTCGGTCGTGATAAAAATCACAACTTGACTGAAACCGCACTCCCTCATCTTCACTACAACTTCAGAAAGCTGATGCTTCTCCTTTTCTTCAGGCCAAGTGTATTTGTTCTGCCGTCCGGCGCAGGCGGTAAAAAAAGTTAGAAGAACAAAAATTTTGAAAAATCTCATCTCCCTCCTCCTTGTTCATAAAGATTAACAGCACTATCTATTGTAGTGATAAACACACTATACTGTCAAACACAAATACAATATCCCCAATCTTTTACAAGGGTCCCTTATTCCAAACTTAATCTGAATCAATTACTAGTTATAAGGGAACACTTATCCCGATTTTACATCGGGACGGATTACGGATTACGAGTTACTCATAATAATTTGACCCCGTCACCTTTCTGGCACAATTTATGGATAATACAAAGACAAAGCCGTGAGGCGACTTCGTCTTTATGCTTCGGTAATTTATGCACATTTTCAGAATGGTGACGGGGTTGACACCCTTTTTTAAAAAGAGTATCTTATTCACACAAGGAACTCATAGCGAGTTTTTACTCTGTCAACCGAGGAGTCTCAAGACGACGTCGCAATCCCGTTGGTTTAAGCTTAAATTTACGAGATTATCTCGATTTCGCTGAGGCGAAATCGAGACTACACTCCAACCTAGTCGGGGCTCGTAATGACAGACATAAATAAAGTTTATTTTTTAGTTAAATTTAGTTAAGAATTTACATAAACTCGCTACGAGTTAAAGTCTTAAATTATTAAATCGGCGGGTTTCCTCACATGCTCGCCCTCCTGCGTCGGGCTCACAGAGCCTGTCCTCGTGAAAACGGGGATTCAGGATGACAAATTTTAAATGTATGGCAAAAAACAGCTCTGTCGCAAATGAAAAATTCAAAGCCGCGCAAAACGCGATTGACCAAATCAAGGAAAGATACGGCGAAAACGCCATTATGAAATTCGGCGAAGCCAGAGCCATGGAAGTGGACGCTGTTTCCACCGGCTCCATTTCGCTTGATATCGCTTTGGGCGTGGGCGGAGTGCCACGCGGACGCATTATTGAAATCTTCGGGCCGGAAGCCAGCGGTAAGACCACTTTAGCGCAACATATCATATCCGAAGTGCAAAAACTGGGCGGAATTGCCGCTTTCATTGACGCGGAACACGCGCTTGACCCTGATTACGCGCGCAAAATCGGCGTTGATGTTGATAACCTTTTTATTTCCCAACCTGATACAGGTGAACAAGCCTTGGAAATTCTGGAAACATTGGTTCGCTCCAATTCGGTTGACGTAGTCGTAGTTGACTCGGTGGCGGCATTGGTGCCAAAAGCGGAAATTGAAGGCGATATGGGTGACTCGCATATGGGCTTACAAGCCAGATTGATGTCGCAAGCGCTTCGCAAATTAACCGGCGTTGTCAGCAAAAGCAAAACCGTAGTTATTTTTATCAATCAAATCCGCCACAAGATCGGCGTGTTCTTCGGCAATCCTGAAACCACCCCTGGTGGAAACGCGTTGAAGTTTTATTGTTCGGTCCGCATTGAAGTCCGCCGCAGCGCGCAAATAAAACAAGGCGAAAAAATTATCGGCAACCGCGTAAAGGTAAAAGTGGTAAAAAATAAAGTGGCGGCGCCGTTCCGCACGACTGAATTTGATATTATGTATAATGAAGGTATCTCCGTTTCCGGCGATTTATTGGATATGGGCGTGGAACACAAAGTAATCGCTAAATCCGGCAATAGCTATACCTACGGCGAAGAAAAACTGGGTGTGGGCCGTGAAAAAGCCAAACAATTTTTAAGAGAAAATCCAAAATTGATGAAAGAGATTTCCGGAAAAATATGGGAAGCGGTTAAACGAGGCGAGGTTTTAGATGAAGAACCGCCGATGCCGAATGAAGAAGAAACCGTGGAATAAAAAATAAAAAAGCCCACTATTCGTGGGCTTTTAAAATTTAAATTTATTCAAAAATCTTTTCCACTTTAACTCCGGTATAATAATATTTTACCAAATCCTGCCAGCCGGCACTCTCGGCTGTTGCCCGTCGGGACGCGTCCATCTGACTCATACCAACTCCGTGTCCGAAAAACGAACCGTAATACTGACAATCATAAGTCGTCTGCACCGGCACCAACCACGGCTTGGTGGTTCCGCCCCATGTTTCTGTCCATGATTTTGTCCGACAAACCGCATGCCCAAAATACGGAGTAATCACTACATTATTATCATAAGTCGCCATATATCCGCGCGTCGCCTGCGCCGCCGCGACAAAATTAGACATTATTCTCTCGCACTCCACGCCCAAATAAAGCTGATCGCCGGTTGTTGCCACCACATCAAAAATCCCATACTTATTCGCCTGAATTGTGGAATAAGCATAACTTCTTTGCGCCACTGTTTGCGCTTTCAAATATTCCACCGGCGAAACATTGCCATTTTCACCGATTCCTTTTATATAATCTTCCAGCAATAAATCATTCACTACCCAAATCGCGTCTGTCTTCACTTCGCCTAGACGATACTCCATCGCCCCGCGGTAAGAACTGAAATTATTCGGCCCTTTCCAAGTCACCATGCGCGAGTAATTCAAAAGAGTAAAAACCGCGCTCGGATTATCCACCGGCGACAATCGCAAATATTCATCAGAATAAAATTCCAAATCCCCGCCCCGGAAATAATACTGTCCGTCTTTTCTCATCAGCACCGCTAACTTATTTAATCCCAATGTGCCTTTTTTTTCTATGCCGGCGTAAACATCATAAGCCGTCTCAACCGATCTAAACTGCACATAACTAGGTGGTTGCCACAAACCAACGCGAATTCGCGGTTCGCTGTCCAATTTAAAACTTACCGGTTCGGTTGCTTCGCTTCCGCCGAACGGCTCAACATAATGATCCGGCGCGTTGCTTGTGACCGTAATTTCCACTTCAGCGTAAACATCGGATAAAGTTTTTCCTTCAACCGCCAAATAAAATTTAGCCTTATACTCCCCTTCTTCCGCCGGCGCTCTAAAATAAATATCCTCGCGAATAATCGCGCCCGGAGCGATTTCCTGTTGCTTTTCTAAAACCATTGACGCGCTTTTCCAACCATGGTCGGCAAAACTCAAACTATCTGAAACACCGGCCAAAGCTGTCGGTTGATTGGAAACAACCGAATAACTTTTCCATGTTTCCTTGCCAATGTTTTGAAAACCCAAAGTCAACGCAATTTGTTCTCCACCAACCGCTTCAACGCTTTTTTTATTTTGAATAAATTTGTTCGCGGTATAAGATACCTCCGGTTCATCCTGAGCGTTAGCAGAAGGTTCAACTTCCGCCGTTTTCTCTTGCGCCGGAACCACTTTTATTTTCAAGAAAAAATATCCGCCGGCAACCCATGAATAATTTTCCGAAGCCAAATAAAACTCCTCTGTATAATCACCGGTTTTCTCCGGCGCTTTTAAAACAATCGCCAGATCGGCCGTCTCGCCCGGCTTGGCAACTTTGCTTATCGGTCCGGTTTGCTTCGCGCTAGTCCAATTCGGACTGGCAAAAACGGAATTGCGGTCTCTCGGTTCCATTGTGTAAGCGGATATAAAACCCTTTCCTGTCACCGGCCAAGTTTCCGTACCGACATTTTTAAATTTTAAAATAATCGTTTTTTGTCCGCCCGCTTCTATCTCAATCGGATCGGGAATTGACTGGGAAACATATTTTGCCATCATAGTCGGATGACTGATATTCGGTTTGGGGTCAGCCGCCAGCGCCGGCAACGCGACAAAAAAAGCGCCGAGCAAAAAAATCACGCTTAGCGCCGAAACACGAAAAAATTTTAATTCAAAATAATTAAACATAGCTATTTGTATCATTTATTATATCGTATTTAACTCTAAACCGCAACTGCGAAAAACACATTGATTTTATCCCGTAAAAATGATAAAATTAATAAAAATATGAACTTAGCGCGAATTTTTACTCTGTCATTGCGAGGCCTTTAGGACGTCGCCCCCCGACTGAGTCGGGGGATAAGTACACCCTTACAATCTCGTGAATTAATACTAAATCTGTCTTTTATTTAAAATTTATATATTAATTTTAGTTATTTGTATGAAAGAAATAGAATCAGAAAATTTTTTTGAACAATTTGATGAAAATAAACTATCTGAAATGATTACAGAGGCTTGGAAAATCGCCGACGCCGATTCTAAAAAAGAATACGGCAAAACAGTCAAAAAAATAGGCGCGGAAAAAGCGCAGACCATCGCCGCGCAAATCCTTGATAAATTCGAAATAGAAAAAGGCCAACCGGCCAGGCTGGAATACCGCGCCGATATAGTAAATGCGCTCGTCAATGGAAATCGTGTGGAAAAAAATACTGAGCCAACAGCCCATCAAGACCTCGGCTATTATTAACAATTTTAATTTTAAGAATTCTAAATTCTAAATTCTATATTCCAAATTCTTCACTCAACTATGTCTTTAAACCGCAAAGTCGCTCACAACACAATCGTCCAGATAGTAGGAAAGATAATCACTACTATATTGGGTTTGGTCGCGTTGGGAATGATGACCCGCTACCTCGGACAGGAAAAGTTCGGCTGGTACATCACTGTCACGGCGTTTTTGCAATTTGCCGGCATACTGATTGATTTCGGCATGATTGTCGTGACAGCGCAAATGCTTTCCGAACCGCTCCGGGACAAGGAAAAATTATTTAAAAACCTTTTCACTTTCCGATTTGTCTCCGCCTTGCTGTTTTTTTCCTTGGCGCCGTTTGTCGCTTGGTTTTTTCCGTATGAAATCCAAATAAAAATCGCTATCGCAATTTCTTCTCTCGCGTTTTTGGCGATTACTCTCAACCAAGTTTTTGTCGGCCTTTACCAAACCAAATTGAAAATGCATATTCAGGCCATCAGCGAAGTAATCGGTCGGATTGTCTTGGTGGCCGGTATGTTTTTCGCGATTAAAAATGAAATGTCTTTTTTGGCGATTATGACTATCGTTATGATCTCCAGCGCGACCCACACTCTTATTCTCTGGCTTAGAGCCGGTAAAGAAACGCCAATCGCTTTCGCGTTTGATTGGGAAATCTGGAAAGATATTGCCCTAAAAATGTGGCCGATCGCCCTGTCCATTGTATTCAATGTGGTTTATCTAAAAGGCGATTTAGTTTTATTATCTATCTTTGTTGATCAAGCGCAAGTCGGTATATACGGTGCCGCCTACCGCGTGCTTGATGTCATCACTCAAAGCGCCATGATGATTATGGGTGTTCTGCTTCCGCTGATGGCTTTCGCCTGGTCGCGCAATTTAAAAGAAGAATTCAAAAAACATTTCCAACAATCTTTTGATATTATGATGCTATTCGCGGTTCCGATGATGGTCGGCGCGATTACTTTGGCCGACGAGGTAATCCTGCTGGTCGCGGGCGCGGAGTTTGTTGAATCCGGAAAAATTTTATCAATTCTCGCCATCGCGGTTTTTGGAGTATTTCTCGGCGCGATTTTCGGCCATACGGCCGTGGCGATTGATAAACAAAAACAAACCCTTTGGATTTATATTTCCAACGCGGTTATCACTCTGATTGGCTACCTGATATTCATTCCCATATACGGAATATACGGCGCGGCCTGGATGAGTGTGTTTTCCGAACTGTACGCCGGAATATTTTTGTATTTAACAATCCGATACTACAGCAAAGAAAAACTGCGCTTCAAAACCGTTCTCAAAATAATCCTCGCCAGTATTATTATGAGTTTTGTCATAAAACAAATCCCTTCCGCCTCTGTTATTTTACTGGTGTTTGCTGGTATAATAGTGTATGGAATTACTCTTTTGCTGATAGGCGGAGTGAATATCAAAACCATAAAAGAAATACTCAGTTTAAAAAAATAAAATATGTCTGAGAACTTCGTGCTCGTATTAGAAAACTCTTTTTATATATTGATCGCGATAATAATTTTCCTGACTTTGCACCGACGCGGACGCGACCGACTACTGCTCGCCATCGGTTGGCTTTTCGCCCTTACCGCCGGTTTGAACCTGCTATTTTATATCCCAAATTATTTAGATATTCCGCAATTTGTAAGGAACATCATTGATTATCTTAAACTATTCGGAAACACCGGCGTCTTTTTCGCCATCGCGGCTTACGCCAGCCACCAGCTCGGCCTGCTTCAAAACAACAAAGTGGTAAAGACCATTTTTATCGCCGGTTTTTTTGCCATATTTATTTTTATTTTTATCTATATTCTCTCGCTTGATACGGTTAACACCAATGAAACTTATCAGGACATTTTCAGCCGGATATCAAATTGGGTGCGATTCGCTTTCTTCAGTATTTCCGTGCTGTTTGTTTTGTCGGTCTACGCTTCTCTCGGCTGGCAAATGCGTAAAGAAAAAACGGCGTTAAACTATATCACCACGACCGGTCTGGGTTTGGGACTGATGTTGGTCGCTTTGATTTTGCGAGAAGGGGTAAAAATAATTACCCCGCTAAACAACTTATCCGTGGATATTGTCGCGTTCTTATCCATCGGTTTGATTATTACCGGCGCGATTTTCCAGACATCATCTTCTATGTCGCCCGGATTTGTTTATGATTACGCCACTAAAAAACCAATACCATTGGCGCTCGTCAGAATATTCCGCGCCTCCGACAGCAAACTGATAGAAAGCCGAATCGCGCGCGATGACGGACACTACGATGTTTTACTGGAACCGGGAGAATATAAGGTTGAAGTGACGGCCAAAGGATATACTTTCCCCAGCAAAAAAGGCGGATATCGGGGGGAGACTTTCCGCGTGCATAAACCAACAATGTTGGCGATGGATATTTCGTTGGATCAGGGAGAATAACTGTCATTACCGACGAATTGACCTTAGCGAAAATTAAGGCTAAAATGAAGCTATATGCTAGACCAAGCCTTAATCGGATTATTTATCGCGTTTTTCACTTTTTTAACTTGGCGCAAATTGGATTTGGGCTTATTTTTTATTTTTCTGCTTTTGCCGAGTTATTTGATACGCTTTAAATTTGCCGGATTGCCAAGCACTCTTTTAGAAATAATGATTTGGGTGGTTTTTATTACTTGGGTAATAAAAACATACAAACCCCAGCACCAGAGCAGAGCTCGGTGCGGGGCACAGCATTTAAACATACAAACATATAAACAATTTATCTCTTATCTCTTATCTCCTATCACCACCCTTATCTCCCAAATAAAAAAATACCCCTCTCTATTCCTCGCTATCACTCTCTTTCTTTCCGCCGCCACTATATCCATATTCACTTCGATTGACACTCGCGCCGCGCTGGGCGAATGGAAAGCATTTTATATTGAACCGGTTTTGCTTTTTATTATTTTAATTTCCCTCCCCCTATCAGGAGGACAGGGGGGGTCTTTGGTGGAAAAAATCTTGTTTGCTCTAGTACTATGCGGTCTGGCGACAAGTTTGCTGGCGATTTACCAACACTTCACCGGCTGGATGGTGCCGTGGAAATTTTGGGAAAATGGAAATACTTTCCGCGTCACCGGTTGGTATGGTTTTCCCAACGGAGTGGGACTATTTTTAGCGCCAATTATTCCGTTGGCATTATACTTAATTAAAAATAAAATTTTTGTCATTGCGAGGAGTCTCAAGACGACGTCGCAATCTCAAGAACGACAAGACTATTATGCATGGTTCATCCTTACATCTTGTAGCTTATTTCTTCTGTCTTCACCTCTCGCTATTTTTTTCGCCAAATCAACCGGCGGGCTGGTGGGTGTCGTAGCCGGCATCGGTTTATTGCTGATTTTTTGGAAAAAAACCCGTTGGCCGGCAATTATTCTAGGCCTCGCAAGCTTTGTAAGCATTTTAAGCCTCAACAGCCTTTCACCAATCAAACAAGAACTCCTGATGCAAGACCGTTCCGGACAAATCCGGCTCAATATGTGGGCGGAAACAACGGAATTTTTAAGCGACAACCCGATTGCCGGCGCCGGATTGGCGTCATATAAAACATTGATTTATCCATACAGAATTGATAAATGGATTGAGGTCTTTCACCATCCGCATAATATCTTTTTGACGATGTGGGTGAATCTCGGCCTGCTTGGTTTGTTTGGCTTTACTTGGGTGGTAGTTTGGTTTTTTCGTGTCGGAATTATGGAAGCTGTAAGACATAAGACAAAAGAGATAAGTTTGACGGTATTTCTACTCGCTTCAATGACTGTTATTATTACAACCGGCCTTGTTGATTCGCCGTATATAAAAAACGACCTGGCGGTTTTATTCTGGCTCTTGCCGGCGTTGATGATTACCGATAGTGGACAAAATCAAAAAAATCAATTAGAATAAGCCAACCGTAACAAAAAATTTATTGTTTTATTGTTTTAATGTTTTAATGAATTCATGGAGAGGTGTCAGAGTGGTCGATCGTGCGGCTCTCGAAAAGCCGTGTTCCGCAAGGAACCGAGGGTTCGAATCCCTCCCTCTCCGCCAATTTTCACATTCAGCCGAAAAATTACTAATCCTTGACTTTTCACTAAAAATAAACAAGAATATCAATATATTAACCGTCCTAACATCATTCACATGAAAACCAAAATACATAACTTAACCATATTAGGAATATTTTTAATATCAATCATTGCATTATTTCCATCTTCAGCATCAGCCTCAACCGCGGTTTCCGGATCTATTTTAGAAAACACAACTTGGACAGCGGAAAACAGCCCTTACGTTGTAAACGGTACATTATCAATTCCGGCCGGTATGGTTTTAACAATTGACTCTGGAGTAGCGGTAAAATTCATACATACGCAATCTAAAATGGACGTGTATGGCACACTGCAAGTAAATGGAACAAATGATGATAATGTATATTTCACTTCATATAAAGACGATGAAGTTGGCGGAGATACCAATGGAGATGGAAGCGTAACTTTGCCCGCGGCCAAAGATTGGCGGCAAGTAATAGTTTATCCGGGCGCTAACGCAAATTTTAATTATACGATTGTTCGTTATGGCGGAATGGGCGCTTTTAATTGCCCGAATTATGCTTGTCTTGGGGCAATAAATAATCAAGGTGTTTTAGATTTCTCCAACTCGCAGATTTATCAAACAGGAAAATACGGAATCTATCAAAGTGAAGGGTCAGCAAACATATATTTTTCTGAATTTAACGGTAATACTGAAAAAGGAATCTATGTAAACAGCGGAAATTTATCAGTGGCAAACTCATTTTTTTCCAATCAAATCCATACCAGTATTATGATGTCAGGCAATGGAAATTTCGGCTTAAACGATAATAATTTTGAAAATAATTTTAGAGATGTTTATGTAAGCGCGACTGTGAACTTTACTCACTCAAACAATGTTTCAGTCAGTGGAAACGGAAGAGGTTTTCATATTTCCGGCTCCACGGGCCAAAAGGCTGTTTGGACTTCTGATAATATGCCATATATTATAGAGGGAAATCTTCAGGTGCCGGCTTTTAGTTCTTTAACGATTGATTCGGGAACAATATTGAAATTTTCGCATAATCAATCTCAAATGGAAGTGCATGGCGCTTTAAACATAAACGGCGCAAAAGAAAACAAAGTATATTTTACCTCTTTAAAAGACGATGAGGTTGGCGGAGATACCAATGGGGATGAAAACGAGACTTTGCCCGCGGTCAAAGATTGGCGAAGGATTTTAATTATTCCGAGAGCCACAGCCAAGATTGATAACGCAGTGATAAAATATGGCGGATATATTCAATATAATTGTCCAAATTACACTTGCTATGGAGCGATTAATAACCGAGGAAATTTAAATTTAACAAATTCAGAAATAACTAAAAACGGAAATTACGGCATTTACCAAACAGCGGGCGTTTCTGTTATTCATAATAGTTCGATATTTAATCATACCAATTATGGAATTTTTAACTATTCAACCAATGTTATTGACGCGATAAATAATTGGTGGGGCGACAAAACCGGGCCATACCACCTTTCTCTAAATACCGGCGGATTAGGCAATGCCGTGTCAGACAATGTTGCTTTTGACCCGTGGCTTAATAATGAACCAAACCAAATTGACCCATTAATTTTAAAATATGAGCCGATTTTGTATTTTCATGAAAACGAAAGGTTTTTTCCCATGAATGTTGAAGCTTTTGTCAGTAATTCATCCCTTTGGCAATTAAACGGTTCTCATTCATTGATTAAAGATGAAAGCATCACCATTCCGGTTGTGTTGGCGGATTTAACGCCGGACGGACAAGACACAATCAATTATTATCTTCAATTCAGTGAAGGCTTAATTGATAAAGAGCCTGATCCAAATAAAGCAAATACTGAATATCAAGAATTAATTAATAATGGAGAAACAAAAAATACTTACTACGGTTACAAAAGCGAAGAATCATATACGGATGAAGAGGGCAACATTCATGAATTTATAGTTTTACAGTATTGGTATTTTTACGCTTTTAATGATTGGAAATATCATGGCGGACTTAATAATCATGAAGGCGACTGGGAAGTGGTGATGATATTTTTAGATAAAGACACGGAAGAACCAAAGCATGCGGCTTATTCTTCGCATCATAATGAGGGGAGAACAATTACAACAGGATTTCAATATGATTCTGTGAGAAGAGGTTGGGATAGCGATGAAATAAATAAAAATAATGATCAAATCATTTCTTTTGTGGCACTTGGTTCACATGCTAATTATCCAAACAACAATGATGGCGGAAAACATAAAATACTGCTTTTATATAATGATTTAACCTCTTATAATGGGAATCATTTATATACAGAAAATTGGCGAGAAAAATTTGTATTTGATGAAAATAATTTTCCACTATGGCTTACTAATTATAAGGGTTTGTGGGGCGTTAATAATATTAAGGATAAAGGTCCCCAAGGACCATATTACAGAACTGGAGAATTTGGAGATCAAATAAATTTATTTTACAATCCAATAGAATGGGCAGGAATTAATAATGTAGGTAAAAAAGACATATCAGAAATAACAAAAACAGTAAATTTTCTAAAACAAGGAGTAAAATTTGTTTTTGACAGAACTCTTGAACTGGGAACCAAAATAGCTGTCGACCTGCATAATGAAATAATCAGTTTTGGCAATAATGTCAGCGACATGGTTTTCTCTCCCCATTTCTGGGATATTGAATCAAGCTTGGAAAATTATACTTTTGGTGTGGAAGTAAGTATTCATTATGACCCGGATGAATTAAGCGCATTGGGAATAAACGAGAATTATTTATCAACTTTTTACTATAATGATATTACAAATGTATGGGAAACAATACCCTCTATAGTTGACCAGACTAATCTTACAGTAAATTTCTACACTAACCATTTTTCCCGTTATGCTATTGGCATGGAAAAATGGCGGGATATAACAGACAACATAAAAATCAAAAAAAATAAAAGATATTATGATCCAAAAACTGGAATAAGAAATGTAAGTATTGAAATAAAAAAAGAAAAAGACCAGCATAAAGCCGGTAATTTGCGATTTTTGATAGAAAATATATCAGAAGAAGGAGTGGAATTGTTTAATCCAACCGGTTTTACAAATGGTGAAACTCCTTATGTTGAAATTAGCGGCCTAGATAATCAATGCCTAAAAGCAGTTGATTTGGAGTTTGGCGTGCCTATTGAGAAAATAAATGAATCTCGAACTCTTCAAAATGAAGTTAGCACTTATGTGCCTGAACTTTTGAAGTTTGATTTTGATGTGAAGGTAATGGTTGAGAATTAATCACCTACACTAAACATTACGGCCATTAGACCCAAGGTGCTTATTGTTAACAGAAATATTGATAGTCCAAGGAATATAATATTTATTTTTTTCTTTCTGAAAGTTAAAAATAAAAGTAACCCTAATATAATATAATATAATATAATATAATAAGTTGAAGTCCTGCCTGTTATGTGTAATTCAAACTTTAATTTTGTTTCCAATATTAAGTAGAAACCCCTAGCAATATATTCAAAGTACTTAGCCATTGTATTTAAAAAGGATTTATTTAATAGTGATATATAATAAAGGCTCGGCAAAATAGACAAAATCACCAACACCCCCCAAAATTTTCTCCCCCAATACCAAGGGACAGCGTCTGTATTTTTGTTAATTTCCTTTAATCCATTTTCAGTTTTAAACATTGACATAAAATTATGGTTAAAAAACTCTATTTTTATTATATCATAAAATTACAAAACCTGAAATATAAAACCTGAAACTTAGACAAATTGCTTAATGGAAACATTGCCCCCGACGCTTCGGTCGGAGTGGTCGAATGCACCGGTTTCGAAAACCGGAGTACCTGAAAGGGTACCAGAGGTTCAAATCCTCTCGTCTCCGCCATAGGTTTAAGGGTACCTCATCCCGACTTAGTCGGGACAAATCCTCTCGTCTCCGTTTTAAAAAACTACCGTTGACCATGGTCTCGGATAATGAGTTTGAAAATATCCAAAAAACCACACCATGGCTTTAATAATTTTTTCAACCCTGCTTTCAGAAAATGTCTTTGATTCATCTTTTTCAAAATTATTAAAATAATTTTTTATATGAATTCTGTTTCTAAAACGCGCTAAGTTCATAAGAAATTCATAATTTTGTTTATAATCTCCCAAAAGTTTTAAATCTTGATAAATTTTGATCATTGTAATAAAGTCAAAATTTTTAAGACTGCAAACCCAATACTCCCTATTTTCTGAGTCAACATATTTAGATTTCTTAGTTTCTTGGGTCAATTTGCTCTTTATAACAGTTTCTTTATCTTTTAATTTTTGCGGAAAATGACTGGTGCCTTGATATAATCTATACAAAAAATCAATCATAATGGCTTCAATTATAGAAACGGCTATTAATGAAATGGGTTTTTTGTAATCTTTAGCATGATCATTATCCTCAATTAAATTAAAAAGTACATCTAAATTATATTCTATATTATCTGAAATTTTAAACTCCCAGACAAAGGAATTTAACTCCTTTTTTAACTGTTCTTTTGTTTTTAAAATTTCTATCATAAAATTTATCTTTTTTTAATCTTCCACTATTTTAAGCCTACCAATATCATATTCATCAAACTCATCTTCATATTTTTTGTATATCTCATGTATTCTCTCCGGCAGCCAACCCCTCTCTTCCGCCTCTTTCTCTTCTCCCGGGGAAACTGTCCGCCAAAAATCGCGCTTACCAAGACGCATAGTAAGCTCATGCCAAAAAGTATCATCATCGTAATCGCTCATTATTTCTTCTACTTGTTCCGACATCTCGTCAGACGGCAACAAACTACCGCGAAAGTTTTCTGCCAAATCATTAAAACCGTTCACTTTAGCTACACTTAAAAGATGCTCTTCCAGCTTGTGGTATTGTTCAAAATCTTCGCCTCTGCCATCAGCCAAACCGCCACGAACCCACGAATAAAACATCGCCGCCAAAATCATTTCTTTAAGTTGTTCTTTTGTTAGATTTAATTGCATATATTTAAAATTATTAAATTTACTACACCCCAAAACTCTCCGGCCAGTCAATGTGTAATGACATTATTGTCGCGTATATCATGAATACATGTCACTTAGACCATCTGGCGAAAATACCGCAAGGCAGTAATCTGCCTGACTTGGATTCCCTAATAGTTAATTCCCCGCGCTCAAAATTTCCTTCTTTAAACAACGCGCGGAGATTATTTTCATAAGCAATAGCCGAATAACCAGAAGCATAGCCATTGATCAAGAAAAATAGCGGGTCCGGCGTCATCACTTCATGGCACATTTTCAACAACGGCAGTAAATCATCTTCAATTTTCCATAATTCCTTATTCGGTCCGTGCCCGAATGCCGGCGGATCCAAAATAATCCCATCATATTTGCGTCCCCGTTTTATTTCCCGTTGGATGAATTTGCGCGCGTCGTCCAAAATCCAGCGTATCGGCTTGTCCGCCAACCCGCTTTTCTCCGCGTTCTCCCGTCCCCAGCGAATCGCCACTTTTGAACCGTCCACATGGCAAACTTCCGCGCCAGCCTCGGCCGCAGCGAGCGATGCTCCGCCGGTATAACCAAACAAATTAAGAACCGAAACCGGTTTTTTAGCTTTCTTAATAATCGCCCGCGTCCAATCCCAATTCGGCGACTGCTCCGGAAATAGACCGGTGTGTTTGAAAGTGGACGGATGTATCCAAAAATACAGCCCGGCAACCTTCACCGCCCAGCGTTCCGGCAATTCCGGCTTGATTATCCAATCCCCTTTGGCGCCGTCACGGCGAAAACTGGCGGAAGCTTTACTCCATTCTTTTTCCGGCAAATTTTTTTGCCATAACGCCTGCGGGTCCGGCCGGCGCAAAACATAATCCCCATAGCGTTCCAGTTTTTCTCCGTCTCCGGAATCCAATAATTCAAATCCCTCGCACGGTTCGGCGACCATTATTGATAGTTGATCCATAAAAAAATAATTATATATAGTGTATATTGTATATGCCAAAAGAGGAGAAGTAAAGACCGGCGGGGTTGAAATTATCCTCATTTAAGAGTAAGCTTAAAAATATCTTACATATTAAAAAACCTGTTTTAACTATATATATTATGCAATCCGTAATTCTAAAACCGGGCAAAGAAAGGCCCATTCTTAACAAACATCACTGGATTTTTTCCGGCGCCATCAAACATATTCCAAAATTTACCGACGGCGATATTATGGCGGTGGAGGATTCCAAAGGCGGATTTTTGGGCTATGCCTATTTCAACAGCCGAACTTCAATTTCCGGACGAATGTTGAGTTTTAACAAAACCCCGGCCGAAGAGGCGCTGAAACAAAAAATTGATAAAGCCATCGCGTTTCGCAAACAAATAATTGACCGCAAAACTACCAACGCCTACCGCCTGATAAACAGCGAGGGCGATTTTATTCCCGGACTGATTGTTGATGTATATAACGATGTCGCGGTAATCCAAGTGGCGACTCTGGGAATTGAAAAACTAAAACCGCTGATTGTTGAGCATCTCAAAACCGTTTTAAAACCGAAGACGATTTATGAAAAATCAAATCTGCCTTCGCGTGGGGAAGAAGGGCTAAAAAACCAAGAGGGTCTGCTATGGGGCGAGGACATTGACGAGGTGGAAATATTGGAAAACGATATAAAGTTTATCGTGTCAATCAAAGGCGGACAAAAGACGGGGTTTTTTCTTGACCAGCGAGAAATGCGAAAATGGGTTCAAGAAATTTCCAAAGATAAAAAGGTGTTGAATTGCTTCGGTTATACCGGCGGCTTTTCACTTTACGCCATCGCCGGTGGAGCGGAGCAAACAGACACGGTTGATATTTCCGAAGACGCAATTAATCTGGCGCGAAAAAACGCCGAGCTGAACAAAATTAAAATTAACAAACACGGCTGGCTGGCGGAAGATGTTTTTGAATTTCTACGGGAAAAACCGCTGAATTATGATTTAATCATTCTTGACCCGCCGGCATTCGCCAAAAAAAAATCCGATATTGTCCAAGCTTGCCGAGGGTATAAAGATATAAACCGGCTGGCGATTAAAAAAATACCGGCCGGCGGTCTGCTCCTGACTTCTTCCTGTTCTTATCATGTTGATGAAAAATTATTTCAAACCGTTGTTTTTCAGGCAGCCCAAGAAGCCGGACGAAATGTCCGCATTATCGGCCGTCATCATCTCGCGCCCGACCACCCAATCAATATTTTCCACCCCGAGGGTGAATATTTAAAAAGCCTGCTTTTGTATGTTGAATAAAATGAGCAAAAAAGATAATTATTCGGCTAATATAATAAATTATGCCTCCAATCCACATTGAAAAACTTATTTTCGGGGGACAAGGCTTGGCCCGAGTTGACGGCAAAGCGGTTTTTGTCTGGAACGCTCTCCCCGGCGAAGATGTGGAAGTTGATTATACCATCAACAAAAAGAATTTTGCCGAGGCCGTGGCTGTAAAAATTATCAACCCTTCCCCCGACCGAATCGCCCCGCAAGAACAAAGTTTTTTATCCACCAGTCCATGGCAGATTTTATCGTGGCCGGCGGAAAACGAATGGAAAAAACAAATCGCGCTGGAAACCTACAGGCGAAATGGCGGGCTGGAAATCAAAGAAAATGAACTCAAAATTGAATCCGACGACGCGCAATTCGGCTACCGCAATAAAATGGAATTTTATTTTGACCGATTGCCTGACGGCCAAATCACTTTGGCTTTTTTAAATCGAGGGGAAACAACCAAAATCCCGGCTGACGGTTCGGTTCTCGCCCGACCGATTATCAATAAATACGCCAACTATCTTATTGATTTTATAAACGAAAATAAATTAGCTTTATCCGTCTTAAACAAACTGATAATCAAATGCAACCGGCAAGACCAAGTTATCGCCGGACTATTTCTCAACCAAAAATTAAGCAAAAAACTGTCCCCCGCTCTCAATGATGAACTAATCGGTTTTTCAGTTTTTAACGCCAATAATAATGAACTGACCTACAGCCTCGGTCAAAATTATTTGGAAGACAAAATAATGGATACGGCCATACAGCACGGCATCCAGACTTTTTTCCAAATCAATTTGCCGGTATTTGAACGCGCGCTCAAAGATATTGCCGGATTTGTTGAAAAAAATACCCCATTGGTTGATTATTATTCCGGCACGGGGGCGATTACCCTCCCTTTGGCAAAAAAACTCCAATCTGTTCTGCTGGTAGAAAGCAACCCGGAAGCGGCGGAATACACAAAAACCAATATTCTGTTGAATAAATTGACTAACTGCGAGGCAATCTGCAGTCCGTCGGAAAAAATGCTTGAAGCGATTGATGAAAACAAAACCATTATCGTTGACCCGCCCCGCGCCGGCTTGGATAAAAAAATTATTGATAGAATTATTTCTCAAAAACCTCCGCGCGTCATTTATTTATCCTGCGATTTGAGCACCCAAGCGCGCGATATCAAATACTTAAGCGAATTATACAAAGTTTCTTTTTTAAAGCTTTACAACTTCTTCCCACGCACCCCGCATATTGAAGGATTATGCGTATTGGATATCAGATGAACGATTGAACCCGATCCATATAAATGATAAAATTACTTCATAATATGGAAAATCCACCAAAAAATACGGAACAAACCCACGAAAATTATCTTTTATATAACGCCAAATTTTTTTTGGTATTTTTAATCGTATTCGGGCATTTCATCGCGCCTTTCACAGAATACAATATATATTACAAAACTCTCTACCTCTTTATTTACACCTTCCACATCCCGATGTTTATTTTCATCTCCGGCATATTCTCAAAAAAAGAGATAGCCAAAGAAGAAATAAAGAAATACACCGCAAATCTTATACTCCCCCTTATAATTTTCCAGACACTATATTCCCTTTTTGATTTTTATATCACCGACAATTTTAGCTTCTATAATTTTATTTTCATCCCCTACTGGATTTTATGGTATCTATTAAGCTTATTCTTCTGGAAAATTATCCTGCCTTACGCGCTTAAAATAAAATACATCCTGCCTGTCAGTATTCTACTATCCGCCATAATCGGCTACCTGCCAATAGACGGCTATTTCCTCAGCTTATCAAGGACAGTCGTATTTTTCCCGATTTTCCTGTTAGGACATTACGCGACTCCGAATTTTTTTTCAAACATAAAGTTTAAAGGCGATAAAATCTTATCGATTTTTATAATTGCCGGATTTTTATTATTTTTCTACGCAAATACATCCATTGATTACCGCTGGCTTTATGGAGCTGTAAATTACAATTCTCTAGGCAACTCGCAGTGGTATGCCGGCATATACAGATTATTCCTGATAGCCGGATCTTTATTATTGGGCATCTCCGCCATCAAACTCATACCGGCGGGAAAAAATTATTTTACATCCTTGGGAAAAAACTCATTAGCAGTGTATTTGTGGCACGGTTTCATAATAAAATTCTTCAAAACCACTTTGCTCATTATCTTAATTTACAAAACAGGGACCGCTTACTCTCTGGCCATCATCCTGCTGGCATCGCTTGCAATTGCGCTTTTATTATCGCAAAATTTATTTACAGATTTCACAAAAAAATATTTAAAATGAAAAAAATCATTCTCAAAAACTTACTTTTTTCTTTTATCGCGCTGGCCGTGTCGCTTGTTATTTTTTTTGTAAATATATTTACCGATGCCGAAACAATGCAGTTGGCTCAAATGACTAAAATCCTGGATATTTCTTTGGTAACCTTTGAAGAATCCGTTGTGTTTACAAAAATACTTCTGTTGCTTTACGCCCTGCTCTTTTTTCTGTCATTTTTGTGTTATTTATCCGCGGAACTTTTCAACAAAAAATATAATAAAAAAATAAACGGCAACTTAATCTTTTTTATAATCATGGCGCTTTTGCTCGCGCGTTCAATTATCACCGAACCATTTCTTTATCAAGTATTTTATGAAAAATCATTTACCTGTAAATTCATTATAGACGCGCTCACTTTTTTTGATATAAAAATATTTATTGACACCTTGCTGATTCTGATATTTCTAACCCAACTATTCTTGCTTTTCCGCTATTTTGCCTTTATTGCCGTATTTCTATTCCTCACCGGCTCTTACCTTGTTCAAAATCCGGTTTTTTTAAAAAACAAAATCGAAAATAACGAGACTGTCATTTACATTTTGGTTGATTCCCTAAGAAAAGATGCTGTTGAAGAAAATAATGATTTATTTATAAACCAAATTACTCGAAACTCCGTCAGTGTGGAAAATATGTACACCGTGTTCCCCGCCTCAGTCCCGACCTTGGCCTCAATTTTTTCCACCGATTACCCCTACAAATTCAATGGCACATCAATGTTTTTAAATAACCAAATGGATCTGTCATTCGTCAATGAGCTCAAAAAAAACTATAAACTTTCTCTCCACACAGATTATACGGATGACGATATTGTGAATAGAAGCAACTTCAATATACCCTTTGATAAAATTCATGCCCCATATATTGACAATGCCACCAATTTTAGAGCAAATATAATTAAAAAAAATATAATCCTACTTTCCATAATAAACAGCGAACCGCTCCGCAATCTTTTACTGCCGGAATACTATCAATCCGACAGCAACAGCAACAACCGAAACACAATCAACTCCGCTTTAAATTATCTAAATAAAAACAAAGGGGAGAAGAAATTAGCTTTTGTCTCTTTGAGCAGTCCCCATATCCCTTTTGAAGCGAAATACCCCTATTACAGAAAATACTCAAGGAAGGAAACTACAGAAAAATACGCATGGTTGTTTGATTACAAAGACCATACTTATACCGGTTTTTCAAAAGAAGCTAACGACAATATCCGTAATTTATATATGATGACCGTTCATGACGCGGACAATGAGGTGCGGTATTTTTATGACAAATTAAAAAAATTGGGACTTACAAAAAACTCTACAATCATTATTACCTCAGACCAAGGGGAAGGGCTGTTTGACGATGACCTGTATATTTTCTCCCACAATAATATAGACGCCAAAACCGTAATTAACGTGCCATTTTACCTTATCAAGGAAAATACGGAAAAGAAAACTGCTGAAGGAAACTATGCGCTTATGGATTCAATAAAAATCGCTTTTGACATTGATAATATAGAAAATTACAAAAGAAAATATATATATCTCGAAGCTGATGTAGACCTCAAAAACGTAACTAGTCCTTTGTATATTTTTAACAATCGAGTGTTATCCATAACAAACTACAAAAAGGCCAAAATAGTTGACTACGCCAACTGGCAAAAATACAAAAAAAGAGGCCTGATATTCAATGATTATATGCTGAAATATGAATTTGACGGCGATGGAAAATATTATCTGTATAGTCTAACCGAGGACCCCCTTTTCCAAAACGATATAAAAGAAAAAGAGGAAAACAAAGAACTGTTTGAAGATATGAAAAATAAGCTTGATGAATTTATAAACGATTCTTATAATTATATAAACCGTTGAAAAACATCGCCGAAAATGATACTCTATAAACGCCATATGAAAAAAGCCAAATTTGGAAAATTAAAAGATACCTACCGAGGAAAAATCTTCTCAATCAAGCAAAGAGAAGTGATTTTCCCCGACGGCTTCAAAGAAACTTACGAGTATTGCGAACGCGCGCCCAGCGTCAGTGTTTTGGCGTTTAACGAGAAAAATGAAATCCTAATGATAAAAGAACGCCGGCACGGCTATCAAAAAAATGTCTGGTTTTTACCGGGCGGACGCGTAGATCAACCGGGCGACACGCCCCGCAAAGCCGCCTTGCGCGAAATGGCGGAAGAAGCCGGCTATACCGCGAAAAAAATAAAACTAATCCACAAAAAATCGCCCAGCAACACGCTGTTTTGGGATATCTACATTTATTACGCGGTTGATTTGAAATTCGTCGGACGCCAACCGGAGCGGGGCGAACATATTATTGATGTAAAATTTGTCCCTTTCAAAAAAGCGGTGCAAATGGCGCTGGATGGCACGATTGAAAACGAATTTATTTCTTACAATATAATCCGCTTTGATTATATGTTGAAGACTAAAGAATTTAAACAATAAATATGGAGACTAAACCGCAAAAAAATCCCAAAATATATATCGCGTTGAATAAACCAGTTGATTATTCTGTCTCAACTGACGGAGAACAAAACTTGCTCGTGTCTGATTTAATTATAAAAGAAAATTACGCCGGCAATTATAATAAAGACTTGAACGCCAAGGATTATTTTATCAACGCGCCGGACAAAGACTCTGAAGGGTTGGCGATTTTGACAAATGACCAAGGCGCATCCGCCTGGTTTGCCCGCCTTTATTGCGAATATGAGTTGACAATCGGCCGTCCGCTTATCCGCGACGCCAAAAAAGTGCTGGAAGCGGGGATGAATATTGATGGCGAATTTTTTCCGGGAATAAAAATAAAAAGAGAATTCAATAAAGGAAAGAGGACGATTATTACAATAAACCTAAAAGGGAAAGAAACCCGAATCCGCCGGATGTTTGGACGACTGGGTTATAATATATCCATAATCCGCCGGACAAAAATCGGCAAACTGAAGTTAGGGACATTGCCGGTGGGGAAATGGCAACTTGCAAAAAAAGAAGAGGTGGTTTAATATAGTTGAAAGGCTTACGAGGCTTGCAATGCTTACGAGGCTTAAAAACTAATTTTTAATTATAAATTATATGGGAGAAAGAGAAATGATGTCAGGAGAGACATTAAAAGACCTCACTAATGAGGATATTGAATCCGGCGTATCATCATTGGAATTTGATCGCCAAAAAGCAGACGCTGAACGAGAAGACGCAGGAATAGCTGGGGAATCACACGGCGCAGACAAGGGTGATAATGAAATGATATCAGGAGAGACATTAAAAGACCTCACTGATGAAGACATTGAATCCGGCGTATCATCATTGGAATTTGATCGCCAAGCAGACGAGGCTCAAAGAGAAGACGCAAAAATAGAAGAATTACGTAAAAAAGCGGAAGAAGAAGCCGCCTAGCAAAAAACTAAACTCCACAACCCCCCCCGCTGTACAGCGGGGGGGGGTTTGTATTTTTCCCCCCCGAAATGATATAATAGTTTTATAATAAATTCAGCTTTTTTAGCCTTTCAAGCTTTTCAAGCTTTTCAAGCCTTTTTAATTATGAACGCAAAAAACCAACTAAGTTTTGAAAAAATGCGCACTGTCATTTTTTTCAGCTCTATACTAATTCTATTTATAGTTTTACTATATTTAATCAGACCATTCATTTACGCCATATTTTGGGCGGCGGTGGTGGCCATACTTTTACAACCGATTAACAAATTTATCAATAGATATATTGATATTCCGGCAGTCAGCTCTCTCATTAGCGTTTTATTAGTGATTGTAATAATTTTCTTGCCATTGTTTTTATTATCAGTTCTCTTGGTTCAGCAATCGGTTCAATTATATGTTTCCTTCTCACAAGGCGATTCAATCATCACCAATGTCAAAGGAATTACCAGCTGGCTGGAAAACAGTCCTCTGGCTCCGTATATCCAGGATGTCAGCGCGCAATGGACGCAATACGCCAGTAGCGCCGCCAAAACAATCAGTCTGTTTGTGTTTGAAAATATTAAAAACATCACTCAAAATTCGGTTAAATTTGTCTTCATGCTTTTCATAATGCTTTACACGCTTTATTTCTTTTTCAAAGACGGCAAAAAAATAGCAAAATATTTTTCCTTTATTTCACCTATTGGAGACAGATATGAATTGATGTTCTATGAAAAATTTAGAAACACCGCTATCGCGACTTTAAAAACAACCTTGATTATTGGAGGTTTGCAAGGAACAATGGGCGGTTTATTGTTTTGGGCGACCGGTGTTAAAGGCGCGTTTGTTTGGGGAGTAATTATGGTAACACTATCATTGATTCCGGCGCTCGGCTCATTTGTAATCTGGTTTCCGACAGCGATGATAATGCTTGCGACCGGCAATGTTTGGCAAGGAATAGTCATACTTATTGTTGGCACATTCTTGATAAGCACCATAGATAATTTGCTTCGTCCGGTATTGGTCGGAAAGGGAACGGAATTACACCCGCTGATTGTGCTATTCTCAACCCTTGGCGGAATTGTGTTATTTGGCATCTCCGGATTTATCATTGGACCGATTGTCGCTTCTCTGTTTATGGCGATGATGTCCATATATGCTCACTACTATCAAGACGAACTACAGAATAATTAAAAAAATAAAATCCCTCCAACACAATATCGGAGGGATTTTTTTATTTAGAAACTTACGCTCTTAAAACAAATCCGACGATGCCTGCCACGACCAATACCCACATTATCGCGGCAAAACTTATGAAACCCACTAAAATCCCCACAGCGAGGATTGATCTCTCTTTTTTCATATTATTTTGATTAAATAAATTAATATCTGGATTATATCATAAATAAAAAAAGCCTGCTAACAAAAGCGGTAAAAACCTTTTTAATTGGTGGTCCAGATGGGAGTCGTCCCGACTAAGTCGGGATAAGGTGCCCTTAAACCCTTCCGT